>Ga0316217_10005367_pt1 | contig 13333 bp, 12 predicted proteins | sample 1anoAmetaG_FD_203633 | JGI IMG/M metagenome (GOLD analysis project Ga0316217, IMG submission 203633) | Freshwater microbial communities from Trout Bog Lake, Wisconsin, USA - 1anoA | ecosystem: Environmental > Aquatic > Freshwater > Lake > Hypolimnion/Profundal zone | place: USA: Wisconsin...
ACAAAGTTATCCAGGGCAAAGTAAGACGGGGTCTCTAAGCCGTAAGAATCGTTTCTTGAACCTGTAATGCTGAATACCAGGCTATCTACATTGCCCAGCGCAAGCAGGTTAACCCACTGCCAGTTTTTTACAATGTAGTTTTGCGTAGTATCGGGAAAGGTGTAGTTAGCCAGATAAAAATTAATCGTATCGCCAACCGGTGCGCCGCTTCTCCAGCCGGTAATGTGCAGCAGTAAAAAATCGAGCGAATCAGCATTAAAGGGCAAATTGCCGAAGTTATCGCCATACACCATGTCTTTATAGGTATAAGTGGTATTGGTGATATAAACGCCTTGTACCGATCTGTGAGCCGCTGTTCCGTTCAATCGTACAACTGCATTTCCGTAACCGGCATCGTAAGCAACGGAGTAATTTTTCGAGCCGTTAAAACCGCTGCCGGTAATAGCGCTGTACTGATTCAGATAGCCGGCAGTAACCGAATCTGTTTTATCAGTATAGCTGAAACCGCTCCATGTGGCATACCCACCGGTGGTATCGTACTGGTTTTCAAAATAGGCATTCCCATCAGCGAAACCGCCCGAAAAATCTGATCCGTTCCAGAAGGTATCTACACCTAGTGTAAGGGTGTCAAAAGTTGAAGTGGTCTGGGCTGAGGTAAAAAGGGCAATAAATAAGGCAACAATAACCAGGTTGATTTTTTTCATGACTGAAAAGTTTTTTAATTTGAAAAAATCGCCCCGAAAGTCAAAAGAAGGAAAAGAAACGTTCCATAGGTTTCAGTTCACAGCTTTTCTTCCCGAAAGCTTTGAAAAATATTTTGCTGAAGGCAGGTCTTCTGGCTCGTTCTCTTCTGACGCCTTCCCGTTACGGATTAACGCAACAGTGGCAAAGTATTGTCAGAACCTTTAACAGAACTTACAGCAGCGGGTACTGCTCCTGATTTTCACAGGATTCCCTATTATGGTATTTAGTATCTTTACAACACTAACACCACCTTTAGCGCGGCAAAGAAAATTATTTTATTTTCACTGCGCAAAAAATTACCGAAATAATTTGTGAACATTGCGTTCTATCTACTGTTATGAGAAATTCTGTAATGCTTTTTTTATTTGGGTTGGCGGTTCTTTGGGCAGGTGGCTGCAAAAAATCGTGTTACCAGTGTAACCAGTACTGCTCTTATTGCGAGCTTAAAAGCGATAGTTCTATCGTATATAAGATATGCACTAACAAGTTTACCGATCATAACCATATAGATTCTATCGAAAACTCATTTTCAGATACTACTTATCTCTGTAATATCCTTAATAACAGCACTGAAGTTTGCGATGGGCCCAACTCTATATCGCAGGCAATAACCTATTACGAGAAGGAAGACTATTTCTGCTCTCCCGAGTAACCGGTATCATATTTTCTGAATTTACCTCTTACATTTTGGCATTACCAAATACCTTCTTCAGCAGGTCGCTGGTTTGTGCCATAGGGTCTTTGCGTATTTTGGCTTCTTCCTGGGCAACCATATAAAACAGGCCGTCAATAGCCTTGCGGGTTACATACTCAGGCAGGTCAGTTTCTACTTTGGCGTGAAAGGGAATGCGGTTATATTCTGTCATTATTTCGCTCCATAATTTTGTAGCCCCTGCTTTGTCCAGTGCATCTTTAATGCTGGGTTTAAAAGCTGCCACCAGTTGGTCGGTAGTGGTTTTCTTTAAAAACTGTGTAGCAGCATCCTGTTGTTTATTGTTAACCAGGCTAACCGCATCATTCAAAGTCATTTGCTTAATGGCATTAATAAAAATGTTGGTAGCTGATTTAGCAGCATTTTCGGCAGCGTGGTTAAAAGATGCAACGGCTTCGTCAACCTTACCACCCAGCCCTGCTGAGCGCAATACGCTTTCAACCTTTTGCGCATCGGGCGGGAAAGGGATTTTAATAGCAGGGTTTTTATAGTAGCCATCCGCAACTGAAACCAGGTCAACGCCGTGTGTAATGCCTTTGGTAAGGGCTTCCTTAATAGCCTGCCCCGCTTCGTCCTGGGTAAAGCCACCACCCGATGCCGGAATGCCCGCCTTATTTTCCAGGTTCTTAAAGAACTGTGCTTGTGAGTTTGTAAATGCTGTAGTAATGAAGGCCAATATCAATACGATCTTCAGTTTCATGTTTTCGTTTTTATCAGGTAATGCAAATACAAAGCCAAACTAACATAAAAAGTATGTAGCGCGTTAGCTTATTACGTTTTTTTAATGGTTTAAAAGGCCGGGACGGGTTAACGTGTTAATGTAATTAATAAAGTGGCAGTGTTTTTAACCGCTATGAGGCATGGGGAGTAAAGGATATCAGGAAAGAAGACTGTATGCATTTAGTGTCTGTATAAGAGTGTTAACACCCTGACACATTTAATTAACTCCCAATGCCTTTAAAGTCTCCATATTCAGGTTGCCAACCGGTAAGCCCTTATCTTTCTGAAATTTGATAATGCATTGCTTGGTGGCCTCGCCCATCTGGTTATCAACCGGTCCCGGGTCGTAGCCTTCGCGGATAAGCGCTTCCTGTATCTGGTTAATGCGGCTTTCGGTTACGTCCTTTTCGCACAAAATTTCTTTCCACTCGTAAGTGCCGCCTTTTTTAACCAGCACTTTTTTCATAATGGTTTTATAGGTAACCGGTATTTCGGTCTTTACGGTTTCGCTTGGTTTAACAATTCTTTGGCGCGGAACTACCTGGGTAACTGCAGGTATGATCTCTTCCTGAACAGATGCCGGTACTACTTCAACTTTGCGGCTTACTTTCTGGTAAACGGCGTCAAATTGCTTTAACTCCCATATTTCGCAATCTTTAGGGTTGGTAGAGAAGCAGTTTTTGCTGCTGCCTGTTTTAACCCATTTCTGCGTAGCCGGCGAAACCAATTTGTTTTCAACCACGGTTTCGTACTGGGCAGGTATGGTTATAATTCTCTTTCCTTCAGGTACCATTACCACGGTATCCATAACGGTTACATAGGTTGCAGGTATAACCTCGGTTTTAACCGAAGCCGGTTTATCCACCACCACGTCTTCCTTTAACTCGTAAATATCGGGCGATAGGCAACGCGCATAGCAATGGCCAACCTGTGCATCGGCGGGGTAATCGGGCACCGGTTCTTTATGTATCGCAGGTGCTGTTGCCGGCTGTTCATCATGCATCTTTACCGGAGCATTTTCGGCGTTGGCTTTTTCGGTATGGTCGGGTCTTACTCTTGGTTTGGCAGCTGTAGTTTTAGGTGCTGTTGTTGCTTTAGCCTGGCCGGCATTGTGGTCGGTATGGGCAACTGAAGGGTGGTTAATACTATTCAGGTCGTTGTTGTCGGCTTTAACGGTAAGATGTTTTTTAACCGGTTGATCTTGCTTAACGGCAGTGGCAGTATGTGTGGCGGTTGCCGGGGCAGATTGAGTTGCAGTTTGCGTTTCCTGAGGTACGTTGGGTGGAATAGGGATGTTCTTGCCGCCATCCCAGATAACAGCATTTGAATCCTGCTTTACGTATTCTTTAAGATCGGGGTTACCCGTGTTAATGAATATCTGAGCTTTCAGCGATAACGATGAAAATACAGCCAGCGCCACAACCAAAACTGTCAATCTATTCATAAGTGTTGTTTAAAAGCAAGCGCCAAATTTATACATTATACAAAAACAGGGGGAAAAATTTTCAAAGCAATTACAAACAGTTTATCATTGCCTTGTTTCAAAAATTACTCAAATGGACAATATTACGGCAATTCAGCAACAAATTGAGCAGGCCTGGCAAGACCGCAGCCTGTTGCAACAGAAACCAATTCAGGATGCCATCAGGCACATTATTGAACTGCTGGATAAGGGTGCCATACGCATTGCCGAGCCTGGCCCTGACGGATGGAAAATTAACGAATGGATAAAAAAAGCCGTGATTTTGTATTTCCCCATACAGCAAATGCAGACTATTGAGGTAGGGCCGTTTGAGTTTTATGATAAGATTGCCTTGAAGAAGAATTATAAGGAATTAGGTGTGCGGGTTGTGCCACATGCTATTGCCCGCCATGGCAGTTACCTGGCAAAAGGGGTTATTATGATGCCCAGCTATGTAAACATAGGCGCTTATGTTGATGAAGGAACCATGGTTGATACCTGGGCTACTGTAGGCAGTTGTGCACAAATTGGCAAGCACGTGCACCTGAGCGGCGGTGTTGGAATAGGGGGTGTGCTGGAGCCAGTACAAGCTGCACCGGTTATTATTGAAGATAATTGCTTTATTGGCTCGCGCTGTATAGTGGTTGAAGGTGTGCGTGTAGAGCGCGAGGCAGTATTGGGTGCCAATGTGGTGTTAACCATGTCAACCAAAATTATTGATGTTACCGGGCCGGAGCCTAAGGAGTATAAAGGATATGTGCCACCACGGTCGGTAGTAATACCCGGTAGTTACACTAAAGATTTCCCTGCCGGTAAATTTCAGGTGCCATGCGCTTTGATAATTGGAACGCGCAAAGAATCAACTGATAAAAAGACTTCTTTGAATGATGCTTTGAGGGAGCATAGTGTGGCGGTTTGACAGTAGGGTTCAGGTGCTGTGGAGTTAAGGTGTTAAAGTTCCTTGTTTGTAAATTTGCATGGGTTTCCTAAACCCTTTTATCATTTCGCGTGTTTCATTGATCTATTGAATACTGTATTCTGTTTACTCATTAACAATTAAACACAACAACATAATCATGGAAAAGAAAGTTTGGCTTATAACAGGATGCTCAACCGGTTTTGGCCGCGAGTTGGCAAAATATGTATTGCAGCAGGGTTATAGAGCCGGTGTGGCAGCCCGTAAAACAGAAGATATACAGGATATTATTGCCGGCCATGAGCAGCATGCCATTGCTTTAAAACTGGATGTTACCAAACCTGAGCAGATAAAAGAAGCGGTTAAGCAAACAAAGGAAAAATTCGGCCGTATTGATGTGCTGGTCAACAACGCCGGCATAGGGTATTTTGGAGCTGTGGAAGAAAGTGAAGATGATGCGGTAAGAAATATGTTTGAGATCAATTTCTGGGGATTGGTTAAAATGACCCAGCAGGTTTTACCCATTATGCGTGCACAAAGAAGCGGGCATATTGTAAACATCGCCTCTATCGGCGGGTTAGTAGGTTTTCCGGCAGTAGGTTTTTATAATGCCACTAAGTTTGCTGTAGATGGCTTATCTGAATCGCTTGCCAAAGAAACCGCGCCGCTTGGAATTAAAGTAACTATTGTTGCCCCCAGCGGTTTCCGTACCGATTGGGCAGGTCGTTCTGCGGCTAACAGTGCGGTGGTTATTGCTGATTATGCCGCAACGGCGGGCGCCAATAAAGATACCATCAGGGGCTACAGCGGTAACCAACCCGGCGACCCTGCCAGGGCAGCAAAGGCCATGGTAAAGGCCGTTGAATCTGCCAATCCTCCGCTGAGATTATTATTAGGGAAAGCGGCATTAAAAGGAGCAAGAAATAAGCTGGAGCAATTGAAAAAAGATTTTGATGCATGGGAAGAAACAACTACCGGTGCCGATTTTCCTGATGCATAACTGATTTTACCTGAAGAAGGAGATAAGCGTTTGCCCGCCCGGTTGGAAGCGGTGTTATAGATTAGTTATAACAATCATAATGTATCAAGGTGCCAATGCATTCGCTTTTGGAATTAAATCAAGATAAAAGAAACCGGTATCAAAATTATCGCTTCGTTCCTGTTCGTATTTGCGGTAAACAACTTCTCCTTCATCAAAAGCTACCGGCGTTTTAAATATCGGCCCGTCAAAAACGAAGGAGTGATATTCTCCATTCTCGCCGCATGGGTCAACGTTGGCTGGCAGGTCGTTTAAAAAACTTTCATCAATTAAACGGCCGGCAAAAGATTTGTCAAGGTATTTTTCGTTTACGCAAACCAATACGGGTTTAAATCCTTTGTCAATAAATTCTTTCACCAGTTCAGTGGTGTTACGTTTCCATATCGGGAAAACTCCCTGGATAGCAACTTTAGCCAATTGTCCCTCGCGGTAGGCTTTCAGGTCCTCCAGAAAAATATCGCCGAATATTGAGTAATCGATGCCTTCGTCCTTAAACCCTTGCATAAGGGTGGTCATTTCCCTGTTGTAATCCTCCATCGAAGGCATTTCGGGTAATTTAAGCAGGCGCAACGGAAGGCCGATTGAGGCCGCCTGTTGCTGTATCAATGCTATTCTTACTCCATGCATGCTAACGCGGTTATAATGGGCGTTGACCGAGGCCATCAGGCAGGCTATGTCGTATTCCTTTTGCTGTAATATATGGTATAAAGCAAGCGAGGAATCTTTTCCTCCGCTCCAGTTAAAAATGGCTTTTCTGTTTTTCAATGAAGGGGTTTAAGTTTATTGGTTATAACGCCGGTATCAGCGTTTAATAGAAGCATAATCGCCGGTTATTTTTACGGCGGCCCTGCTTAATGGCCGTCGTCCCCGCTCCATCCAGAATGCCTTTACCCGTACCGGTACTATGCTGTTTAAATATCCTTGTATGGCACAATCCTGTCTGCCTCGTATCCACCGCGTAACGCTATCGGGCACGTGTTTATACACAATAGGTATCTGGCCAATATCCATGTTGGTAAAGCATTTGTAAGGATCGTTGCTGCCTAAGGGATCAAGCACAACAATAGTAATATCCTGTACGGCAGGTGTTTTGCCTTTACTAAGGGCATCGGCCATGTGTTTCAGCAGGGTGGGCAATTCTTTGGTGGTAAAAATTGAATCGCTTCTTAATCCCCACATCTGCACCGAGGTAACATGCCCTTTGGCCAGGGCGCCATATCTTTCAGATACCTGACCAAAAAACATTTGCGTGGTTTGCACGGAAGCACCTTTTACTTCCCAGTTAAATGCGCCATTAATGTAACGTGCATCGGTGGTGGCTTCAAGCTGCCCGAACATTTCACCTCTGAATTCGCTGTTCCATACCCCAACCTGTTTTACCAGTTTATCAGGGTCAACGCCGGTCCAGAATATACTGCCATCAGTCGGCGAGCCATACTCAAAGGCTACATCTAAAAAATTGACCATATCATTCGCAAATTTCTGACGCGACTGTGCATCGGCCAGAAAATCCTGCTTATAACGTTCGGCTATTTGTCCGCTATTATTGGGGCCGGCAGCTGCAGCACCTGTTCGTTGCCCGCCTGCCACGGCCAATGCCCTGCGCATAGCCACCAAACGTAATTGCTCGGCAAAAGGGGCTTTACGTATCTGTTGCTCAACCAGGTTTGGGTTATTCTTTAAACGTTCTTTCCAGCTCTGGTCGGTCTCACCTTCCAGCTTCGGCACATTACGGCTGAAAAAGTCGAACAGGTCTGCGTTTAGTCTGGTTTTCATTTTGGTTGAAGCTTTTACTGGGTAATACAAACTTAACCCCGGAAAGGGGTATTTCCAAGAAGGCTGAAAATTCAGTAAAATATCTGGTAAACGGGCTATTGATGCCCGCAGGGTATGATTCTATCTTATTGTTAATTTTTTACGGGCTAACATTTATCATCCCTTTATTTCCCAATCTGTTGTACATTCGCTGGAATAATTTCGCCCCTAACAAATCAGAAATGAAAGCACACTTTACCCTTGTTTTGCTTTTTTCAGGTATGGTAAATTTAAAGGCACAGATTACTGTTGGTGCCAACGACTTTGCCAACGCAAACGACACTGCACGAGTGAGCATTGCCAATATTCCATCGGGATTAAATTATAAAGCAACGGGGGCAGATACCACCTGGGATTATTCTTTTTTACAATGGAGCAGCCAGCAGGTAGATAAGCTGCTGAACCCCACTAACACCAATGCTATTTACGCCCTTTACTTTGCAAATGTAAGCTTCAATTCGCACCGGGCAAATATTGCCAGCCCGGGAACCCTTAACATCAGTATCAATTCATTACTTACCGTCAATAACCTGTATAACTACTTTTACAAAAGCAGTTCGTCATATATTCAGCAGGGGTTGGGTATGTCTATCGATAATATCCCAACTGAAGTATCGATGATAAACAGAGATACCCTGTATAAATTTCCGCTGAATTATGGCGATGCAGAGCAGTGCTACTCCAGCTTTAAAATAAACCTGCCTGTTATTGGCGGTGTACTGCATACACAAACCCGCACCAACCAGGTAGATGGCTGGGGCAATCTTACTACTCCATTCGGAACCTTCCCGGTTTTAAGGGTTTACACAGAAATAGTTTCCTACGACTCGGTATATATAGATACACTGCATACCGGCCTTAATGTGCCCTTGGCCACGCAGCGCCAGTATAAATGGATCGGCAATAACCAGAAAGAGCCTTTGCTGGAGATAAATACACAGGTAGTGCTGGGTGTAGAAACTGTAAGCTCCATTGTTTACCGCGATAGCGTGCGTAACCGTCCGGTAGTTATTTCCGGTATAGAGCAGACTGATGATAAGGTTATAGCGTTTAATGTTTTCCCTGACCCGGCTAACGACCATTTTTCAGTTAGCTACGCAAATGAAGAGGAAACTCAGCTTGTAGTTGCCGATTTAACCGGGAAAGAGTTACTGCATAAAACGTTTACCGGAAGTATGGAAACCGTTGATGCCTCGCAATGGGCCAAGGGTATTTACCTGGTTATGCTAACCGATAGCAGGCAAACAAGCGTAAAAAAGATCGTTATTCAGTAGCTAAAATATAATTACCGGTATAGCGTATCGTGCCTGCTTTATATAAACCTGAGCATGGTTCAATATTATATCAGCAGCTTTATGCTATTGCAGTAGCCGGAGCCTCGGCTTTCTCAAAGTATCCCTGCAATAACTCCCCGGCAATTTGTTTTACGGGGCGTATAGCGTGAACATACTCAATAGATGGCCCTGCACACCACATGGTTTGGTAGGTAGCACCAAAAGCGGCTTTTTCAAGGCTCTTCATACCTTTATAGTAGGTTATCATTTTGGTCCATTTCTTAATGCGCTTGTTGCTGTTAAGCAATTTCTCCAGCCAGTTTTGCTCGGTGCCTATCTGTTTTACGTAATCGGTATTAATAACAGTGCATGGCGTGCCCGATAGTTTGGTGGTCATTACAATATCCTTTGCCCCATGGCTAACGCAGGCCATTTTATAATCTTCAGTAACCGGCGACTCAACCGATGCAATGAACGGGCTGCCAATAGATATACCACAGGCACCGGCATCAATCATCTTTTTCATTTGTGCTCCGTTACCAACACCACCGGCTGATATAACCGGCAACTTACAGCTTTTCTTAATGGCTTTTATCAGGTCTAAAGGGGCAATTTTACCTGCATGTCCGCCGGCCTGGTTGTTAACGCATATCAGGGCATCAGCGCCCATGGCTTCAACTTTTTTGGCATAAGCCTCGTCAATAACATCGCAAAATACTTTAATGCCAAGTGGTTTGCAGGCTGTTATGATTTTTTGTGGAGAACCAAGCGATGTAATGATAAACGCAACCTTATACTCAATGCAGGTTTTTAGTTGCTCATCTAATCTGATGTTCGATTTGTTGGCTATCAGGTTAATGCCGAAAGGCTTATTGGTAGCGCTTTTGATTTCTTCAAGTGCTTTTCTGAAATCGGCATCAGTTCTGTAATTCAGTGCAGGTATGGCTCCTGTAATGCCGGCTTTGCAGGCTTCTATTATCATTTTGGCATTACTTACCAGAAACATCGGGGCAATTATTACGGGGTAATCGATGTTCAGCATCCGTGTAAGGTCAGTTTCTATTTTTTGCATTGGGCAGTTTTGTTTGGTAAAAATAATAAAAGAGTGTTAAGGTTTGCATAGCGCCTTAAACATCCTTTGCAGCATAATGCGCCTGATAACAACCGTTCGCCGGCAAACAATCGCCTTCTACCGAATTTAAACGCAAGGTTGGTGTGGAATTTTCGCTAATCATGCATCTCTGCTAAGTCAAAACAAAATAAGTATGATACATTGCCGTTTGATTGCGGTTATAACAACTTTACAGAGGTGGAAATTCAGCTGATTGCTTTTTTGGGCAAAAATTTTGAAAAGTGAAAATAAGAGATATTTTTACGCTCCATTTCAGAAGTAAAAAAACACAATTTTAATAACTAAAAACGTAAAAAACACATGAGTCAGGCAAGCGCAACAACTCAGAAGAAAGCAGGATTTGACTGGACCGTTCTGGTAATTCCGGCTTCTTTGGTAGTATCTATTGTATTATTTGTTTTCGTGTTCGGTAACCCTAAACACTTTACCACCGAAACAAAAGAAACCCCAATACCGGGAGATGCCTTTGGTATCATCTATAAAGGTGGTTTCATAGTTCCTATTTTGATGACCTTCCTGTTAACCGTGTTTACATTCTCTATTGAAAGATTCCTGACCATCAGCAAGGCTCGTGGAACAGGTTCGCTGGAAACTTTTTTACAAAAGGTTAAAACCCTGTTACACAGCAACGACATTAACGGTGCAATTGCAGAATGTAACAAGCAAAAAGGTTCGGTAGCCAACGTGGTTGTTGAAGGCCTTTACAAATACCAGGAAATGGACAAGAACACCGAGTTTAACCTGGAGCAGAAAGTTCAGCACATTCAGCAGGAAATTGAAGAGTCTACTTCATTAGAATTGCCTAGCTTAGAGCAGAACCTGCCAATCCTTGCTACGCTGGCTTCGGTATCTACCCTGGTGGCCCTGTTAGGAACCGTGTTGGGTATGATTCGTGCCTTCTCGGCCATGGCATCAACAGGTAACCCTGATCCCGGAAAATTATCTGCCGGTATCTCTGAGGCCCTTATCAATACCGCTATCGGTATCGGTACTTCGGCTCTTTCAATTATCATGTACAACGTGTTTACCAACATGATTGATAAGTTAACTTATGGAATTGACGAGATTGGATACTCTATAGCTCAAACGTTCGCTTCAACAAGGAAGTAATTTTGTTCTGAAAAGTATTAAAACAAGCCAATATGCCAAAGGTTAAAGTTCCCAGAAAAAGTACTGCTGTAGATATGACCGCCATGTGCGATGTATCTTTCCTGCTGCTTACATTCTTCATTCTTACAGCTAAATTCAAGCCTGAAGAATTAGTAGCTGTTACTATTCCCAACGCGCGTTCAACCAAGCAGTTTACTGACGCTATCACCATCTTACTTGATAAAGACGGCAAGGCATTTATACAATTGGGTGAAGGGAAGACAAGGCATCAGATGCTTCAGCAGCTGATTGACCGTAACGGCGACAGGTATCCTGAACTGAAGAATCTGAATGACCACCAGAAGGAGTTGTTCGGAAATATTGAAACATGGGGAGGCCCGGTAGCTGACCTGCCAAGGGTATTAAACATGAACGGCACCCAGTTACAGGCATATCAGAAACACATGCCAGGTATACCTATGGATTCGGTAAACAATCAACTCATGGATTGGGTACAGAGCGCCAGGTATGCTACTGATAACAATATTAAAATTGCCATTAAGAGCGATAAGGATACCAATATTCAACCTGTAAAGGAAGTGGTAAAGGGTTTAACTGCCCGCGATATTCACCGCTTTTTATTGGTAACCTCATTGCAGGGCCCGGGAACGGGTGATGCCGCTGCTGCTGCGCCGGCAACAGACGAGAAGAAGTAATTGCTATTTAATAACGCAAAAGAAACTGTAATAAAATGGCAGAAATAGATACCTCCGGGGGGGGCGGGAAACACAAAGGTGGTGTCCGCTCCAAAAAATTGTCTACCCGGGTTGACCTTACACCAATGGTTGATTTGGCGTTCCTGCTGATCACCTTCTTTATGTTAACTACTACGCTTAGCAAACCGCACGCCATGCAGTTAAACATGCCTAAAAAGCCTGAGAAGGAAGAAGAAAAGCAGGAAATTGGCGAGTGCCAGGTGTTAAACATATTGATTGATACTTTAGATCATGTTTGGTATTACGAAGGCTTACAGGTTGCCGGTTTAAAGCAAACTGAATTTGCACCTGATGCCAAAGATGGAGGAATAAGAAAGGTAGTGCTGGATATGATAAAGAAGGTGCCTAACACCTGCCCTTTAACCAGTAAAGGCGCTAAACGTGAAGCAATCGTATTGATTAAAATGCTGAAAGGTGCGAGGTATGAGAACATGGTAGACATTTTGAACGAAATGGATATTACCGGCTGCAAAACTTACGCTATTCAGGAGCCTGATCCTATTGAGATTGAGGCGGTTGAGAATGGTGGAACGGTGAAGAGCTTTACCAAGGAAACGGTAGCTGCAAACCCTTAGGATTTATGGAATTATTTAGTTCATGCATCTATAAATAAAGAAGAACGTAGCATGGAAGTAGGAAAAAATTATATGAACTGGACGATGGACGACATCGTTTTCGACAACCGTAATAAAGATTACGGTGCGTACCAGCTCAGAATCATAACAAAAAAGAATGTCAGAACCGGATTGCTGATTGCAATATTTGGTTTTGCTGCGGCTTTGGTATTATCACAAGTGGATTGGGGTTTTCTGACTAAAAAGGATGCTGCGGAGATTGAAACCACAGTAAACCTGGCAGAGCCTCCACCATTGGATAACAGGCCACCACCACCACCGCCACCGCCACCACCACCGCCAACAAGGCCTACGATTAAATTCGTTGAAATGGTTGTGAAGAAACAAAAAGAAGTGCACGAGGACGAGCCACCTCCGGAAGTTCCTAAGGATGATAAAGTAGATATCTCAACAAAGACCCAGGAGGGCGACCCAAATGCGAAGGCTGCTATCGAAGAGCCTGTAGTGTCTGAAGCACCTGTAGTTGAGCAGCCCAAGGTGTTCACTTTTGTTGAGCAGCCACCTACTTTTCCTGGCGGTGACGGGGAATTAATGAAGTTTCTGCAAAAGAATATCCAATATCCGCAAATGGAACGCGATAACGATATTCAGGGAAAAGTATTATTGCGTTTTGTGGTTCTTGAAGATGGCTCGGTTTCAGAAGTTCAGGTTTTAAGGCCTGTTAGTCCGGGGCTTGATAAAGAAGCGATGAGGGTAGTAAAGATGCTGCCTAAATTTAATCCGGGCAAGCAGCAAGGTAAGGCCGTTAAGGTGTACTTTAACCTGCCGGTTGTTTTCAAACTGCAGTAATTTATAACAGAAATAAACTTATGCGAAATCATAATCGTTCCCGGTGAATGGTTATGATTTTGCAGTTTAAGGAGGATATGGACCGGATAAATAAATTCTTTAAAAAAGTATACTCGCACCCTGCCACCATGTGGAAGGGGTGTGCCACAGTGCTTTTTGTAACACTTGGAATTGCTATCCTGGTAACGCCTGCATTAACAGGTGGCGATACCACCATACGCACAGGCTTT
>Ga0316217_10005368_pt1 | contig 13330 bp, 5 predicted proteins | sample 1anoAmetaG_FD_203633 | JGI IMG/M metagenome (GOLD analysis project Ga0316217, IMG submission 203633) | Freshwater microbial communities from Trout Bog Lake, Wisconsin, USA - 1anoA | ecosystem: Environmental > Aquatic > Freshwater > Lake > Hypolimnion/Profundal zone | place: USA: Wisconsin...
CAGAGCATGCAATCAAAAGTTCCCGAAAAAACAATTCTAAAAAGATTATAAATCTTATTAAAAGGTAAACAAACGTTAAGATATAATCAAAAGACATCAATAAATTGTAGACTTCTGAAGTGAACCGTTATCTTAATATATTTTGCAATCAATTGAATACCAGTTCCAAACAAAATGCTAACAAAAACTTGGCTAAAAAGGATATAAGCATACAAAGAGAAAAAGAGAACGCCGAAATCATATCTTCAGGGCTCTAAAAGATACTATAATAGTTGTAGCGGAAGAAAGACGTAAAGAAAAAAATGGCATTTGGCAGACTTATTTGATGTTTTTAGTCAAATCTTAATAATTTTTACAACTACATTGATACTTAAGCTTATTTTTACAGCTTCAAAGACTATCATTCTTGAGCTAGCAATAGAACTCCCAACATATCATTCCAATCTGAGGGGCAGATTCTTTCTAAATTGATAGCCAGTTATTTGATGTGATTAACTAAAGCTAGAAACTACTCAGGAGGCTATTATTAACCAACTAGAAGCTACTATAGACGGTTATAATGAGAAAAACCGCCGAAACTTTGCTTCTTTGTTTATTCGTACGTATTTTTTAAGGTTTAGTATTCTATCTTCTTAGAAATCAGACTTATTTCCTAGAAACTGCTCTCTGTGAGTCCTTAGTCTTACCCCTCAAGACTACGAAGTACTATTAAACTGGGGATAATCCAAAACACTTTTGGATCACTATCCTATAAAAGCTAACGAAACCTTGGATACTTTTACTTTGCTGATTGAACGATTGATGAGCAAGCTAGGATTTGGCTTTATTTCTGTTTTTATAAGAAATATCGCTTTCCTCGTTCCCAAGAGTTTTCATAGTCTCTTAAAGCTGCCACTAGTTAGAGATTATTTCTAAGCTGAGGATCAACCATTTAAAAATTGTCTCCAAAAAATCTTAAGACCTCCCTTACCCCTTCCCAACTGCTTCTTATTTTTTCAGCTAGGATTCTAATAGATTTGGCTTGGTCTTCTGTCACACTACTCAAAACTTGCTCAGCCGCAAGCAAAACTTCGATTCCTAGATCATCTCTGCCTTTTCCTTCAATGTTTGCCACGGCGTTTAATCTGCTTACAGAGTGAGATAACTTTTTTCTTAATGAATCGTATTAGAAGCCTGAGAGAAATATTTTTCCTTTTAGTTTTTGATCTGCTTAAAAATCAAAAAGGCTTTTTTCGGCCTCAATGAACCCACGAATTACTGTCTTAGCATGTTCTTATATTCTAATAAGCTAAGTAATATATTTCTAAGATAAAGGTTTTGTTACTTCTTCGTAGTTTACCCAGCAAACATCCAGCTATTATAAGGCCACTTTCATGCATTCTTTCCAGTTGTCTGCTTTTAAAATTGCCACCCTTAGCTCATGTATCAATCTGAAGTGTGCTTCGACTAATCTCTCTCCCAACACCAACACTTCCGACGAAAAGTCATAGCGCTAACCATTGACAAAAATAAGGGGATAGCTTTCTTGGGCAGAATCATAAATTTCAGGAATATAGCCTAAGGTCCCTGCATTATTTTTGGCATACCTTGTTCATAAAGTACTTTGTAAGCATTGGTGTATCGATCTCTATGGGTTCTACAGGCATGATTGGCTTTGGTTTACTGAGTTGATGGTGTGGTACATTCATGAGACGCTCAATGGCTGCAACATATTGTCGAAAGCATTCCTGTCCTTCCGCTTTGTCCAGTTAAATGCGGCAGGATTACTCTTTGAGGAGGAGCCGGTTGTAAGCCTAAAGTGTCTACTCAACGTATCGCAGCCCGTTTATTTCTTATTAATTGAGTAGGTTCATTTTATTGGTTTATATTTATAACTAAAATCTATAACATATCATAAAGCGAGATATATTAGTATTATGGCATGCTTAAGACCTCCCCCATATCGGAGTGCTACTGACTCATCCAAGCTTTTAGTAATTTAAAGACAAAATAATAGTTATGCAGTTCTGCCTACAAACTACTATCTTCCTTAATTTTAATACTGACCCTAGATAAAATGAATGAACTTTAGTGACTGAGTTCCTGAGCAACTTTATGGCTGAATGATAAGTTCTCACTTATATAATGGTATAATTGACTCATAAGCAACTAAACTTACCAACAACGGTTGTGGCTCTGGTAAATGGTATGATTGGAGGCTCTATCTTGGTCATTCCTCTGGTTTCCATGCAAGTAGGATGGGGCTATACCATCATCATCATTCTCCTCACAGGCGTCTTCAGCTTCTATTCATGCTATCTGGCGGTCATACATTTAGGGGACCAAAAAGACCTTGACTCAGCTTTGCTAAGGCATTTCAACGGCAACAGATTTCTCAAGATTTTCTATGATTTCTGCGTGTGGATAGGGATGGTGTTGATACTTATGCTTTATTTCGACTTGATAGTGATACAATGGGAAGGACTTGTTCCCCCTTATTCCTACTCCATCGGAAATGTTCTCATAAACGCTGCTTTTCTTCTATTATGGTGTATGGTCCTCAAATTCTTTGAATTTGGAGCCCAGATTATGGGCTACGGAATTGCAAGCATTGTGGGGTATCTTATCTTTTTGATCTGGGTCATATCAACAAGGCCATCTGGGCCTAGTACAATCCCTGCATTTGGATCAGGCATAGCAGGATTCGCCGCAATGATGGGAAGCGCTTTTTCTATTCAAGGGTTCTTCATTCCTGTCTTGAAAGGCTATCCAAAGGAGTCTAGATACGTGTGGATTCTGTTTCTCGCCTATATTATCGGAACTGCAGCATACGTGTATATTGCCTACATGGGCTGCTATGGTATCTTTTGGTCAACTTAGGTATAGTAAACAGGACGAAATATCAAAATTTAAGCACTATAGAATAGTACTTTTCCAGCAGTCAGTGGTAAGTTAAATTGCTGTAAGGCATTTATTTGGTGCATCTTTACTCCGTGTTCCCAGAATATATGATCGTATGCAAGTAAAACCTTTCTTAGATAGGAAAAGATTCTTCAGCATGTTTGGAGTGAAGGAAACAGGTCGGAAAAGTATCAGTGTAGTTTAGATAGTATACATAATCTTAGTTATTGCAATTTGTTTGATCTTCACCATTTTCCAGATCAGCATCGATATCATAATAGACATAAATGGAGCTGTGCTCGGGTTTTGCTTCATTTATCTTCTGCCTTCTATTCTACACATCAAATGCACCTACTTCCCTAAAGGAAAGAGGCTCTTAGCAGTAAAGCAGGATCTTTTTGCGATGAACGATGATTCAGCTTCAAGAAGGGATTCAGTTGCTTCTCAGACAGCTAAGGAAGAATCTCCTGAGCCACTTACAACCGAAAAGGAAAAACAACAAGAAGTTTATTAAATCTAGATGTAAGAGGCAAGCCATCCCTAACCTTAAGGGCTGAAAGCGAAATAAGAAAATGAAAAGGCAGCAGAAATCACTCCCTAGAAAGAAGAACGAACATTAACAGTGAAAATCGAGGAAGGATTACTAAAAACCCAATTCGTTGATGCATCTGGAGAATAAAGCGTGGCGCTTAATGAAGATTACAGCTACTATTACTGTGGCTATGTTAAACCTAATCTAAAGAAGCAAATAATAGAGATGACTCTGCTAGGAGTTATGTTTTTATTTGGCGTTTTTATCATGGTAAACGGCTTGATCCAAGTGGTTGATACTATAAAAGGCACCTGATATTTCAAAGCCTAACTATACTTCAATCAACTATTAGCTTAAAGTGAGAACTGATGCACCATTTTTGTTTTTTGAGCATTTTTTTGTGTTCTTGATGGAGCACTTGAAAGATAGTAGTAGTTCAGGCAATACTAAGAGAAGAAGAAGTTTTTGAAAATTAAAAATGTAGAAAATGGCTTAAAAAATTAAACTTGTTCTTATATTTGTCATTAGCTCGGTATTTTGAGAAAGAGTATTTATTTGAATGACTCTAAAAAAGAGCACAATTGCATACATGCTCGATAAAGGTAGAGGCGAAAACTAAAACCTTACCATTGAATGCAGAAATTTGTCAAAACATCACTAACAGTACATAGTTTTCCAGATATTTGAAGGCTAGTAAAGATGCAAGGGAGTCATTGAGATCGAACGCGCAAGGAGAATATTAGATCCCTTCGTAGACAAGAATCGAAATTGTAGGTTGTTAGTTGAATAATACCAAGTTCATAATGTTAAGAAGAAACAAGGCATAATGAAAGTAATTGAGTTTCGAAGCTTCAAGGTAGTCCAAGAAAGTTCGGTTAAAAATTAATTTCACTATCATCAGAATCTGCTTAAAGTTGAGGAAATTTCTAAAGGTGTCACAAAGTAACCATTTAGAGCACTTATGAAGACATAGTCAGTGAAATTATAGGCTACAGAAAGGTCTTCGTAAGTAAAAGCAAATAATAATATCACTTATATTCCTAGAAGTACGCTAAAATTTGATTTCTCCTCTGAAAATGAATAGATGCTTCTTGCACCCTCGAAAGATGCGGACATAAAAAACTTCTAAAAGATCGAAGACCTTTACGATGGATTATTTGGATGGGAGTTATTGGCGAGAGTCATTGAAAAATCTTTCAGGTAATTCATTTCAAAACAAAACCGGGAAGTCACAATTCTCACCCTAGAGTTCATAGATAAACTCGGATTTACGATCTAGGCGACTTGCTTTGGTTAGCAAGCAATTTATCTGAATCATCAAATGAAAATCGGAGGAGTTTACTCTATATCTAGAGGAAAGATATGCGAAGAAACCTTTTCACATCATACTTCAGAAAAGCGATCAAAATATGTCATTAAGATTCTTAGAGATACATCCATAGTGCCCATGAGAGATTTCCCCTAAATACCATACAATTCGAGCAACTTCGTTAGATTAGCCCAAATAACTGAGGATCTAAGTACAAATCAATCATTCAATTTTGTGGGAATCATAACAAAAGTTGAAGAAGAACGAACAATAACCAAACAGGATAAATAACTAACTTTGCAAGCTTTCAAAATCGGAGACCCTTTGACCAATATTGTCATAGAATGTGTCATATGGAACAAGCAAATTCACCTATAAAGCGATATGGTTAATAAATCAGTCATTCTAAAACATTTCAAAATAAATAGATACAAAGATACTGTCAATCTTTGTGCAACTTTTAAGTCCGAAATAGCTATTCATGACTTCTTTGCAGCCTACGAAGATGTCTGGAAACCTTAACCTGTCAAGAAGACTTAAAATAACGTCAAAACCTTGGCTTAACTATCATCTGAACTAAAAAATATTGAAAAGGAGACAATAATAAGCGATTTGACTATTTGGACGAATTCTATCAGCTTAGGCTCTAAGTTTTATTATGATTCATGCCCTAGATGCAAAAAGACAGCGATTGCATTCAATAGGTGTGATCATTGCTCTTATCCAATCCAATAGTGTAAAAAGAGGTTTTTGCTGACAGTTGAGCTCAGTGATTACACGGGCTCTATCTATATCACAGCCTTCGAGGATACAGCATGTATCTTTTTGAAGAACACAACAGTCTAATAACTATTAGCCATGGACTAATGGCAAAGGATAAGATTTGGGGACAAATTTACCTATTAAAACTATAGCCTCAAGATAAGCTCAAAGAAGGATTCAAATGGAAGAATTTATCATCACGTCATTGGTAAGCCTGAGCTATTGGATGTCAAGACACAGGCTCAGATTAATTTGGAGATTATACAAAAGGAGCTGAGAAACGAGCATCACATTTTAGGGGGATTTTATGCTTGATAAGTTATCCTTCTTTTTTTAACTTTTTTAGGCTATATAACTACTGTTGTTTTTATGAAAACACCATTAAGCATCACTCTATTTACATTTTTGATATTTTGATGATTATTCTAACACAAAAATAGTAAAGCAAATTCTTATTTTTGAGGAACAAATGCTGTATTTTCATTTTGGTTTGAATCAGTCAAAATTTTAGTTATTGTGTGAAGGATAAGGTCATTCAAGATCAACTATATAAAACTTGTGAAAGCTGATTTGTTTTCAGTTTATTTTTTAATGTTACTTTATAAAAATATGACATTTTTGAGTTTGCTTGTAAATAATTTAATTCTTATGAAGTCAGAAAGATCTGTTTCTTCTATAGAAAATTAAGCACCCCTCTATAGGCCCCCAAAGATAGCAATAACATTGGCGAAGGGGGAGGAGGCCTCAGAAAAATAAGTAAAGAGGTCACATGGCTCTGCCAAAAAAATTAAACTTAGAGACTATCTTTATGTTAACTAGATTAAAGAGCAAAAAAGGCTACTAGACAAGAACAACTCAAGCAGATAGTTGACAGAACGCTCTTTTCCCTCTTTTCGCCAAAGTTAAGTCCAAAATCCTTCTAGAACTTCAATAATCAAGCACAATCGCTATAAAATCGAAAATGAAGAAATTTTCAGAGAAGTTAAAAAAGACATAAATCAAGATTTGGCATTGATTGTTCAGACAATCCAGGGACTAAACGAAGTTTTAGATAAGTTAACTAAAAATGATATTTCTTAAAATCTTATGGTCGAACTTTACTAAGTGAGGCATAAGCTGAAGCATAATACTTTGCCTTAGTTTAGACAGTACGAGCAGACAATCCTGAAATACTTAGGAGAAGGCGGATCTACACTAGCTGAGCCGAAATTTAATGGGAAAATGTCTTAGTCTATTCAATTGATTGAATCTCAGCATTAAGCTAAATAAGAAAAGTAGCCTTACAAAGCCAACAAAGTTTGTCTGACTAAAAAGAAATAAGTCAGCCATAGGTGATTCTTATTTATTGCATTTTTCTCAACTTTCTATAAACAAAAAATCGAGCGATTGTTATGGATAGATTGTCATTTTCCAATAAGTAGAGATCTGAGAACAGATGAATAAATAAGATTGTTCTTAAGTCACTAAATGTTTGCACAACCCTTGTGTTTTTTCATGAAGGCTTTATCAAGCCGATGAATAATCTAATAAGTATTAAGGCTTAATTATTACTAAAATATAATTATCATTATAGTAAATGAACCTGCATTAAGAAGATACTTTTGAAAGTTCTTCGAAGTTTATAGCAATCTAAACAGTCTCAATTGACTCCGCCATCCGCTACCCTACACAAACTTCCCACTCCCCCGCCAAAAAAGACTAAAACGTAGGCTGGAAGTATACAACAATAAGTAATCCAACTCAGAGTTCAAGGTTACAGAACACTCACATCAAAATACACCATCGCAACATATCTTTCAAAGTACTTTTTGTTGAATGCAGCAAGAGAGATGCCATACTGATTTCAAAAGTGAATTTTTTGTAACTGAGCAAATGTAATAATAAATTCATTAATCCTCCTTATTCTACAATTACCGAAACCAAACGGAAATTTACCGCAAAAAGTATGATTTTGGTACCTCTTGGATTGGGAAGCAGCATTACTTTGCTTCTGTTTTTTTCAACCCTTAAAACTTTGCCACGAAAAAACTGAAATACAATTTTTAAAGAAACGTTTCAGAAGAAAATCAGACCAGTTCTAACCTTTCCTGTAGTTTCGATTCGGAGTTTGAGTCCGGCAATTTATTCGCTGCATACAAAGTAAATGTCATTGTAATAAGGTGGGGAACTACGAGTATGACTTGATTTTGCAAAACGACTTCAACACCAAAGGAAATACTCAGTGGTTTTACTTCAGGGTTAAAAACCTGCCTAAAAACAAAAATGTGAAGATAAACATCATCAACCTTCAGAAAACTGATTCTCTCTTTAACTATGGGATGAAGCCTTGCATATTTTCAGAAATGGAGTGGAACAAAACCAAGAAAGGATGGTTCAGAGGTGGCAATCATATCAGATATTTCAGGAATAGCAATTTGGTGTAAAATACAAGCAAATACTATTACACTTTGACTTTTACCATCTCTACACCACATTAATACGATGTTTTGAGAGTTGCCCAGAATTATCCCTATACTACTTTGGATCTGGAAAATTACCTGGAAAACTTGGGTAAGTTCAAGCCTAAAAGCGACTTATTTGATCAGCAGTGTATTGCTATGACTATTGGTCGAAACAAGATCGAATGTATAACAATAAAGGATCCTAAAAGAACGATGGAAAATAGAAATAAGCCTCTAATTTTTGTCTTAGCCCGGCAACATCCGGGGGAAACACTTTCTTCTTATGTTTGCTAAGGGTTAATTGACTTTTTAACGAATAATAGCAAAGAAAGCCAATTTTTAAGAAAAAACTATGAAATTAAGGTAATACCGATGGTCAACCCTGACGGAGTGGCTATTGGAAACTACCGAACCAACCTTTTCGGGTATGATTTGAATCGAAAGTGGGAAGGTGCTAAAAAGAGTAAACTTCCTCAATAATCGTATCTTATCAAAAAGTTTATTACTCAGACTGCAGCAAATAGAAAAGTTGCATTCGTTTTAGATCTTCATGGACATAGCAGAAAAATCTTTAGTTTTTTCTATGGTAATCCTTCTGATTTTTCTTCTATAGATACCAAAATATTCCCATACATCTGCTCTAAACTATCGCCAAACTACATCAAATTTTAGGATTGCCTGTTTTACAGCTAAATCTCCAAACGAAATACTGCCAGAGTTCAGCTTAACCTTACCTTTAAATGCTAAAATATATTTACTTTTGAAACTTCATTTTATGGTTATATTGATAAAAATGGTATTAAGCAGCATTTTACGACTGAGATTTATCGAGAATTAGGATCTATCCTTTGCAGAGCGATGTATGTTCATTAAAGAGGAAAGTAAGACATTAAAATCCATTTTGAAAGCAAATAAATAAATCTGTATTTATCTGCAGTAAATTAGCTAAAGAGTAAAAAATATGCTGAAAAATTAAATCAATAATAAGATTCAGGATCAGACTCAAACCCTGAATGCTATGAACTATTTGAAGAGTAAGAATAAAAGCTAATGAGCAACAAAAGATATTCTTAAGGGAAGTTCAGTAAAATGGGTGATACCAAAAAAATGATAGTAAATCAAAGGAAGAGCTAGATTTACAGTAAATCTCCAAAAAGAATCAAATTTTTGTAAGTTGCTCAAGTCAGCTCGATTTTTCCTCAAAATAACATGGCCTTAATACCTGATTCTTACCTTAACAAAAGTTCCACAGGCTTCGCAAATGCTTACACTCAGACTTAAGAAAGCTAAGCTATTATAATAGCCAACAAATAATAAAAGAAGGACTTTAGTCACTCTAAAAGCAATCTTTTTAATCCTTTCTCTTCAAATTAGTTTTCGAAAAGCAATGTAAGCATCTTAAGCTCAATTATCTAAAAAAAAGTTAAATAAAATAAGTTTCAATCAAATAAAACTTTTGTGTCCAAAGAATAGGCTATAGGGAAAATCTTGTTTAAAACCAATGGCTTCCGAAGCTTTAGCCAAAGAAAGCAATACTAAAACTTGAAAAAATAAAAAGAAAGGACCCAAGCTAGATCTCAACACAAAAATAATTTGCTTCTAGTATCTGAAAAAAACAGAAAATAAAAAGCAGTACAAACTATGACATAGTATAAGGAATAGGAGTAAAACCAATATGACATTAGAAACACTGCAACCTCTTAATAGAAAAAAAACTACCTTATGGACAGAAGGTATATAACTGTTTATAATCAATTCAAGTACCAAAAGCAAAAGAGCAGAAACTCTCGATTTTCGACAATAAATGAGCTTTTTTCACAGCATCAGAAGACCTTAAATGATAGCTCATATAAATGATCTTATACTTCTTGGATTAAAATGAAATAGTATCTAGAGTAATCAAAATTTTTGCAAACACTTGGCCTTGGCGTTTGAAAAGTAATCAGAATCAGCTGTATCAAGGAGCTCTTCATTTTTTTCCGTTTTTTCTGTCTTTTCCATTTTATCTCTTTTTTGAGTCAGCAAGTGATAGTTTAACTCTTGTATTTTGTCATCAGAGAAGTAAATCTTTTTGCTCACACCTTTCCCCCTGTAGTATTTGCTGGTCATAAACTCCTACATTTAGTCACATAACAACTACACTTCAGGGATGACCTTATTGAAGATCTAAATGATCTCAGGACTGATTGCTTGGTAGGCATTCATAAACTTATCGCAGATGTACTTCATGTACTGATAGCCAGTAACTAACAGATCTCTCATGACATTGTAAAATTATTCAAAAAAGAGGTAAGATTTCTTGTAGTATCTGCCGACAGTGTTCATAGCGATGTTTAGCTTAGGGAACAGCAAGCTATAAAGATTGGTCATACGTAGAAGATCAATCGAGAGCACCTATTGTGAAATAAGATCTTTGTAGGTCCCGATAGCCCGTTTGAACACATCTCCGAAAGAAGCCGCTCTTCTCAAAAAGGTGATGCAGCTGATGTCTAGATCCTTAACCCATTGGTTTTAGCTGCTGTCAAAATTTTTGGAACACTTCAACTACAATTCTTCCATTTATTCGAGGTAAACCTGAGAGTAGTTCTGTCTCCGCAACCATTAGAATACAATGGTGATGGTCTTGATAAAGGCAGAGGCTGAGGATACGCTGTCGAGTTGTTTCACAATCTGCTTAAACACTAGCTAGGGCTTGACTTTTGGAGTGGTTTCAAGCAACTTCTAGATGTAGTGCTAGGGTAGAGGCTAGAGTGAGTCTATTTTGAGCTTGGAGAGAGTTTTGGAGATAGAGATGGGAAGGTCTTCAATCGAATGGCCACCGAACAATTTTGAAACGAAGTGCATTCTATTTGTTTAAATATAGAATAAGTTTTAATCAGAAAGTGATGGGGCTAATGCAACATTAAAAATAAATCTGCGGATCAGCTCATAATTTTTGTGCTGTTTAATTTAGTCTAATCTTATTTAACTTTTTGGTTAGGAAAATAAAACACCAGGATTAAATAAATTAGATTAATTCTTTTTTTTTAAACTTTATAGTGCTGTGATCTAAGTTTTTTGACTGCTAATCAAGCCATTAAACATTTAAGATCGGACGGAATTATTTGCCAAATGTAAGAATTTTGAGGATAGCTCTATATTTATGAAGAAAGAATTCTCACGCTTCCATATTTAAATTCTTTATAAAGGCCATAAAAGGTCAAATGGTATCCAGATACAAAGTAAAACAGCCTCAAATAAAAAAAATCAAATCTCTTTTTGAATAGCCCAAGATCAATCTTAACTAAGCTTGAGCTATCTCTTTTATATAATTCTGATATCTTCATCATTTGAACATTAGCACCCAATTGCTATTCCGCTCTATAGATGCTAGTGGAATATTGATTTTTATATGGTCATCTACACTTATTATTTATACTTAAAACTTTTATCCTCAGAACAAACACAATACTTTATATTACTAATATTATGCAGTAACACTATAAGGAAACCCTCATCACTTATCACCACCTCGACTCTGATTCCTACGCATTCAGCCTCAAGAAGATAGACACCAACTTACGTGTGTAGGACGTTAGTGTTAATTTTCCTATGGTGGCGAAAACCCAGCCATAGCTGCGAATGCAAGAGGACTACGAGGATTAGGCCCCACTCAATTCATACCCTGTTTTTAACTATGACTACAAATACTATACTCCCTGCTTTATTGTGGACGCAGATAGATTTAAAACTTAAAGAAATGCAGAGTTCTATTTTGAATATCACTGCAAAAGAGTTAACGAGTGCAACTAGGAAAAATCTTAGATATTCTTGCCCAAACCTTCACAAAAACATACTCATTGCTCGATCTGCAGAAAGGGTTATTAAGATTATTTATAACATGTGGAGTCACTAGCTCACAAAGAGAAACTCAAAAAGGGCAAACTAGCTAAGAATATTGGCTAGTTGGTCAAATTGATGACCAAGAAAGAGAAGAGGAGAGAAAAACTTAGCAAGAAGTTGCAGAAATAGTTGATCATTAAAGAAAAACAAATCAAAAAGGAGACCAAAGTAGCTGCCAAATATAGAAAGCAGAGCAAGATGCAGCTAGCCAAAGACCCCAGTGAAACATAAAGCCAGCGGGTTTAGCTCTGAATATGGATGATAAGTGATTATAAGTTTTGTATCTATTGGTACTTACCATTTGTAATTACGTTTAATATTTAAAATTTTAGCTTGGATAAGATTGCATATGGAACCCGAATCAAATGAGGTTGCAGAATCCTGATTCTTCTTGCTTTCTTTTGACGATAGGCTTCATTTTTTTCTGGAGAACGATTCTCATGGCTTCGTCAAAAACAGCTTTTAAGCCATCTTGGGTCAAGGCACTGCATTCCATGTATTTGCATTGGAATTCTTCTTCGATGATTTTCCTGGCGCTTTCTCTCAAGATTGGTTGGTCTTTGGGATCTTTTTTGACTACTTGGAACTCTTCTCTCAAGTCGATTTTATTTCCGACAAATATCTTGGGCACGTTTCCAACGTTTTAAGTGAGTTCGGGATACCACTAAATCGATAAACTGTTACTTTTTTACGAGCGTTGACAAATGAGGACGGTTATACCACTGAAAAAACGATAAGGAAAACATCGCAATTTGGATAGGCAAGTGGCCTTAACCTATTGTATTCTTATTGGCCAGCAGTATCCCATAGACCCAAATTGACCATTCTTCCATCCACTTTAACTGTAGCTGCATAATTATCAAAGACTGTAGGCACATATTCAGTTGGGAACTTGTCCTGAGTGTAGCTTAATAGGCTGCTAGTTACCTAATGAGGAGGCATGTCTTGCCAACGGAGCCATCTCCCACCACAACCAACTTAACTGCAATTGGTTATTCTGACATTATTAATATTTGATTAAACACTCTTGCAGCCTTAAAATATCTAACTTTGCTAGCCTGTTTGATAAGTAGGTATAAGTTTTATTGGATCAAAATAATGTGTGGGTTTTTTTGAACTGTTACAATTGTTCACGACCTTGCCTCTTTCTCTCTTCAATTTTTCTTTAGTATTCACCTTTTACAGCTTATTGCTCGTAGTCCTCACGCTGCAAATCTTGCAGCAACACTCTTCTTTTCTCTTCTTTTAAAGCAATTTCATCCAAAATCTTCTGTTGTTCAACTTTGTTTCTTTAAAACTAATCTTTCTTGCGTTTCTATTGCTCAAGTTCATACTACTTCACTCTTCTTTCGACTTAAAGTCTATCTTGCTAGCGTATACGTAGTTCATCTTATTTTTAAGATAGGTGCTATCTCACCTTTCTTTCACGGTCATCGAATACCTGATAGAGAAGATTGACTCTTGCCTTTTATCTTTTTTCCCAGTCCTACTGTTGTTTCTTTTCTTTTTTGAGTCTTTCAATTT
>Ga0316217_10005369_pt1 | contig 13329 bp, 10 predicted proteins | sample 1anoAmetaG_FD_203633 | JGI IMG/M metagenome (GOLD analysis project Ga0316217, IMG submission 203633) | Freshwater microbial communities from Trout Bog Lake, Wisconsin, USA - 1anoA | ecosystem: Environmental > Aquatic > Freshwater > Lake > Hypolimnion/Profundal zone | place: USA: Wisconsin...
ATGGTGAGGAGGTCGAGTTCTCGGAAGGGTTTACGGATTTGCACACGCGGTCTTATGAGGAAATTCTGGCGGGTCGCGGGTTTGGGCTGAAAGAGGTTAGACCCTCGATTGAGATCGTTTCGAGCTTCCGCCAGCAGGAGATTGCGAAACGTTCAGGGATTGTTCATCCCTTTGCCGATAAAGCCTGATTTATGAGTGAAATGAGGGAAGACTTAGGATGTGCCTTTAATTGAGTCATATGACGCAAGATACGAGATAAACGGCGGCGAGGAAGTTTCGTGCCGTTTTATCATAACGCGTTGCAATAGCACGGTATTGCTTGAGTTTGCAGAAGAAATTCTCAATGAGATGCCGTGCTTTATATAAGTGACGGTCGTAATTGCGAGGATTCAAGCAGTTGCTTTTTGAGGGAATGACAGCTTCTTTTCCTACCGCGTGAAGTCGATCAATAACCCGTTCTTTCGCATCATAAGCCTTGTCGGCCAAAAGGGCACAGGCTTTAAGATCGGGTAAAAGGCCATCCGCCCCTGCAAATCGTGAGCCTGTCCCTGCGTTAACATAAAGCTGGTGGGATTGCCCAGAGCATCTGTTGTGGCATGGATCTTTGTGCTCAATCCGCCTGCGCTGCGTCCGATGGCTTCGTATTGGTTATCTTTTTTTGGGCTCCGGCACTGTGCTGATGCGCCCTCACAATCGTGCTGTCGATCATTGCGTATTGATTGTCGGCGTCCGTTGCCAAGTGTTTGAAATGACGATGTTTGAAAAGGTTCTCCGAAACGCTGTTTTATCGGCTCGGTCTAGTAACAGGTTTTCAATACGTTCTCATTGGTTGTCGCGCAGCGCATATCGTCAGGTCATGCGTTGACTCCTTCTGTTAAGGCCAATCCGCTATGAATCACACATTAAACAGCTTGGGAATCATCTAATTGAAGACGCGCCTTAATCTTAGTTAAAGTGTATCCCTTATTGAACGGTTGATGTATGGTGAAGTTATGATGGGGCTTTTTATTAAAATACTATTCTGCAGTAAGTTTTATTATTATGCTTAATATTAGACCGACTGCGGGCCTATTTAGACATGCTGGAGGCCTAGCTTTTGGCACCGCAGCAGGGCAGGCTTGCATATTTTTAGCTACGCCATTTTTGTCACGTATCTATCTTCCAATTGACTTCGGTGCGCTGGCTATTGTGATGATAATGTGTAGCTATGCTGTTACTGTTAGCTGTTTGCGATTTGATCTCGCTTTATCCAGTAGCGGCGACGAACAACGCGATATTTTATTTTTCGTCTGTATAATTTTAGTACTTGTACTCGCTTCGCTTAGTTCACTGTTTCTATATTTAATCTCAAGTATTGGCTTTCAATTAAAGTTTGAATTAATTGATAATCAACCTTGCTTTATTGGCGCGATAGTCGCGTGTGTTGGTCTTTATCAAGTCGTATCAAGTGATTTGGTTTCACGAAATGAGTTTTCTCTCCTTGCAGTGTCTCGATTTTTGCAGGGATTTAGTTTTATTTTGCTTGCACCATGGAAAGCCGTAGGATTAAGCGACGCACTTATTGCGTCATATTTGATCGCAGCATTACCGGGATTAAGGCGAGTTAATTTAAAAGGATTTATAAAATTTTTCGACGTTATTAAAGAGCATCGAAAATTTCCATTATTACTACTTCCCGGTGCAGTGTGTGATGCTTTGGCTACAAGCATCATAGTATTTGTTATCAAAAATTATTATGGTTTGCAACTACTAGGTGAGTTTTCTCAAATACAACGAACATTTGGAGCTCCATTGTTATTATTTAGTGCGTCATTGTTCCAAGTATATTTGCGTCAAGCAAGGACTGATTTTCAATTGGGTAATCCGCTTCGGCCTAATTTAAATTTGATTTTCTCAAGAATAATAATAGTTATATTTTTATGTCTGATTATAGCTTGGATAAATAGTGACAAACTGATATTATTATTTTTTGGTTCTGGTTGGAAAATAGATCGATTTGTGGTTATACTCTGTTTGTTAGGATTGGCTGTAAAGGTATGTGTTTCACCAATTAGTTCGGTGCTTGTTGTAACTGGAAAATTGGGTCGTTTACTATTTTGGCAGGTCACTTATTTGGTTATATCGAGTTTAATACTACCCTTTGCAGCTTCACGCTTGTCATTCGAAGATTTCTTAAAAATATACGTGTTTAATGAAATGCTACTCTATTTATTATACTTACTTTTAATTTATAAAGCTGCAGGTGCAAGGCGAGAGGTTTATTAAAAATGTGTGGTATATTTGGCGTTATAGACCCCTTAGGTATAGAGCCGCATTTACTAGAGAAAATGAGTGAGGTTTTGCGACATCGCGGGCCGGACGATGAAGGATTTTTATACGCTAGCAATTTTGAAGTGGAACCGATTGGCGGTCCTGATACCCCTAAAGCTGTTCTGGATTCCAGTCTAAGCTATACCCCAGTGCATAATGTCGCTATACGAATAACAAATCCCCGACTGGCACTAGGTCATCGAAGATTGTCAATAATCGATCTATCTCCCGCGGGGCATCAGCCTATGGATTTTAATAATCGATATTGGATTATATTTAATGGAGAAATTTATAATTATGTTGAGTTATATGTCGAATTAAGGGAACTTGGTTATAATTTTCGAAGTTGTTCGGATACCGAAGTGATATTGGCTGCTTATGACTACTGGGGATATGAATGTCTTGAGCGGTTTAAAGGCATGTGGAGTTTTGCAATCTTTGACACACATATGCGCACATTATTTCTTTCGCGCGATCGTTTTGGAATTAAGCCGCTCTATTATTTGTATTCCGATGGTCGATTTTCGTTTGCATCAGAGATCAAAGCGCTCGTACCGCTACTTTCAAATGGCCCAAAAGCTAATGTGCCGCGACTACTTGATTTTTTAATTTGGAATATCACTGACCACGACGATCAGACCATGTTTGAAGATATCTTTCAACTTAAAGCTGGTCATTGTTTAACGATAAATCTTGGTCAGGTGCTAGACGGTACTGAAAGCGCTTTTTCGCTAAATATAGTACCGAAATGTTGGTATAAATTGACCCCTAAATCGGGAATTGATCTTAATAATACCGATGAATTATTTGAAACAGCGTTCAGGTCTGCTATTTCCCTTCATCTTCGTGCTGATGTGCCGGTTGGTTCCTGTCTTTCAGGTGGTATAGATTCGTCGTCTATTGTTTGCGTTATGAGCAATTTAATTAAGCTTCAAAGCTATGGTACCGTACAAAAGACATTCACCGCATGTTCAGAGTTGGCCGAATTTGACGAATCGAATTACGCTAAACTAGTCGCAAAACATGCCGGCGTTGAGCCGATTTTCGTAACGCCATCCGCTAATGAGCTCATAGCAAATTTAGACGAGCTTATATGGCATCAGGATGAACCTTTTGGTTCTACTTCTATTTTTGCCCAATGGAATGTTTTTCAATCGGCACGCCGGGAAGGCGTCATTGTTATGTTGGATGGGCAGGGTGCAGATGAAGCCTTATGTGGGTATCGTGGATATTTTGGCGCATATCTCGCAGGCTTACTTCGACAATTCAAATTCAAAAGTTGGTTTAAAGAGGCACTAGCAATCCATCGAGAGGTAGGGTTCAGTTGGGTAAAAATTTTTGGTTATACAGCAGCCTATCTTCAGCCTTCCTTTTTACGTTTTATAGGAGCTTTTGAAAGAAGAAGTTATGCGGATCGTCGGTGGGTTGTACCGTCATTGCATGCGGCGTTTGACGCAGACCCACAATTTAAATTCGGTGCTAGAGCGGCCGATATACAACAGATGTCTATAGCCCAGCTCACTGCTACACATCTTCCAATGTTATTGCGTTGGGAGGATCGCAATGCAATGGCAGCTTCAGTAGAAGCCCGAGTACCATTTCTTGATCACCATTTTGTGGAACTGGCAATTGGATTGCCCCCTCAAGTTAAAATTGGTATGGGCGTATCCAAGGCTATACTTCGTAAAGTTATGCGTGGCACGGTTCCTGATATGATTCTGGATCGTAAGGATAAAATTGGTTTTGCTACATCGGAAGAAAAATGGTTGATGCAGGATGAAGGAGATCGAATGCAAAAACAATTTAGCGACTCTCTCATAACACTTTCTGGAATTTTAAATCCCACAGTACTTTTAACCTATTTTTCGGAAATTCGTGCGGGAAAACGTCCTTACGATAACCTCATATGGCGAATTATAGTTGTTGGCAGATGGATCAATAGATTTAGCATTCAATTATGCTGATTATCATGATTTCTTTGCCTATTTCTATTAAACGCAATGACAGATTTAGTTAAAGATTTGAGCATGAAAAAAATAATCACTGTGGTCGGCGCACGTCCACAATTTATCAAAGCAGCAGTGGTTAGCAGAGCCTTGGCCGAATCAGGTAAATTCGATGAAATTTTGGTTCATACTGGTCAACATTTCGATCCAAATATGTCTGATGTGTTTTTTGACGAGCTATCGATTCCGAAGCCAAAATATAACCTAGGTATTGGCGGTAGATCGCATGCATATAACACTGGGCGAGCTATGGAGGGTATAGAAACAGTAATTTTAGAACAAAGGCCTGATCAAATACTTGTTTACGGCGATACGGATGCGACACTTGCAGGCGCTCTTGCTGCGGCAAAGTTAGGCGTCCCAATTGCTCACGTCGAAGCGGGCCTTCGTTCATTCAATCGGAGTATGCCCGAGGAGATTAATAGAGTTATTACCGATCACCTTTCCTCCCTTTTGTTCGCGCCCTCGAAAGTCGCCTCAGATAATTTAGCCAATGAAGGAATTTCAGGAGATAAAGTAACGATCGTTGGAGATGTGATGCGTGAATCAGTGTCACGGTTCGTATTGCTTGCGAAAGAGCGTACAGAATTGCTAAATCAACTAAATATCAAGCCTAATCACTATATACTTGCAACGCTTCATCGTAAAGAAAACACCGACGATCCGGACAGAATGCGATCAGTTTTTGAGGGATTATCCGGTGCATCATTGCAAATTATAATGCCTTTACATCCTCGAACTCGAAGTCGTATAGCCGAATATAATTTGCAATTACCTTATAATATAACCGTAATTGATCCGCTTGGCTATCTGGATATGTTGCTGCTTGAAAGTGAGGCACGATTGATTGCTACTGATAGTGGCGGCGTCCAGAAAGAAGCTTACTTTCTTCATGTACCGTGTATTGTGCTTCGTGAAGAAACTGAATGGGTTGAGCTTATTGATCTAGGTTTTAATCGGTTGGTTGGTGCTGATGCGAAAGCAATTAAGGAAGCTTTAAATGAACACGTATTTCGGGATGTCGGCGATGATATTTACGGCGACGGTAGCGCTTCAAGTTTTATAGTACAAAAATTACTAGAGTATTGATATGCTAAGTCATTCGAAAAAAATTCAAAATATTGTTTTTATTGTACATTACTTTCCGCCGATCAACAGTTCTGGTGCCAAGCGTGTGCAGGCGCTTTCAAAGTATTTTGCAGAAATGGGCCGAACTGTAACTGTTTTGACGACAGTTAAGTCTGTCAATGATGGTAAATTTACTGAGGAGATCCCATCGGGGATAAAAATACTTGAGCTTAGCGCGTTGGGCAGTCGAGTATCAACTTATGACAATAAGTTGCCAACCAAAGGCCCGGTTAATATATCCTCTCTCTCAAGGGTTAGACGTATTAAAGATTTCGTGATGGCTCAGTTTGGTCAGTTGCCTGATCCTCGTATTCCATTTGCAATAGGATTTCTGAATCCATTTCTTGCCGAAGAAGTTAAGGCGACACTCAGAAAGGCAGATGTGGTCATTAGTTCGATGCCGCCTTGGCCTATGCATTTGGCATCTTTATTTATTCGCTGGAGGTTTAAATCTCGCATTGTACTTGATTATCGAGATCAGTTTAGTTTTAATCATATCATGCCGGGAACAAGTTTAGCAAAATCGATAGAGTATATTATAGATAAGGTTCTTTGTAGATACGCAGATAAACTAGTTGTCGTATCTGAGCCAATGGCAGAATTCTATCGCTCATTCAACTCGAATGTTCATGTGATACTTAATGGATATGATCCTCAAATTATTAACAAAGTATCACAAAAGTTAGCAACTAAAGTTCCTAAAAAAGTTGATGGGACAATAGTGGTGCGCTACATGGGCAGTATATCGGTAGATAGTATGCCAATTGCATTGTTGAGCGGCTTGAGAGCAGCGATTAGCTTTAATAAATCTAATTTTTCTTCAGTTAGATTTGAATTTTACGGAGATTGTCGCTTATTGAGCGAATATATTTCTAAACACTATACCGATCTTGCAAGTTTGTTCCATTTTTTTGATAAAGTTCCTCATGAGCGTTCGATCGAGTTAATGCTTCAATCCGATTATCTTTTGTTTGCTGGAACTTCTGCGCGGACTTCGCTTAGTGCGCAAGGAGTTTTAACGACCAAGTTATTTGAGTATCTGGCGTGCCGACGCCCTATTTTGGCTGAAATTTCCGCAACCACCGAGGCGGGTAAATTAATTCACAGAATTAATCCTTCAAATATAGTCAGCAATATTCCAGAAGATTTCACTAAATTTTTTACTAGTTTAGAATTTTTAAATTCGACAATTCCGACAATTGTAAGAGATAGTGACTTATTACATAGACTATCGCGTAAGTATCAGGCAGAACAATATATAGCCGTGCTTGAAGATTAATAATTAAAAACATAATGAATATCGAACGTATAATCAGAATATTAATTTCGCCTGCTAATTCAGGGCCTATTTTGGCTTTAATTATATTATTTTATTATGGCATATTTTCTCAATTTGATGATAATATTGGAACGGATCAAGAACAATTTATGATGCTTTTACTCAGTGTTGTCAGCGCTATTGGCATCATTGTTGGTTGGGGATTAACTCCTACCAGAGATTTGACATCTAATATCCCGCGACATCATGTAAATATTATTGGTTGTGTAGCCATAACATTTTCGATTTTTTTTGTTATAGTTATAGTTACGGCTCCAAATATCCCAATATTGATTGCAATAAGTGGTGCGAATGCACACGATATAGCAGTTTCGCGTGAAAATTTTCTCAAAGCACGCGTTGGAATTGCACAAGTGTTACCTTATGTCAATGCTATTTTAGCGTTTAGCTTTCTTCCTTATGCGATGTGTCTTGCGTTTTTTGCAAGAATGCGTATCGCCTATTTTATACTCGCAGCTTTCTTTTTCTATTCAATGTTGTCGCTTGAAAAGGCCTTTTTTTTAAGGGCTTTATGTCCGTTATTGGCATTCCTTATTGTTTCGCACAACAGAAATATTCGCATATCTCTGATTTTACTATTTGCAGTTTTTATTCTCATAGTAAACATTATCTTATCGGGTTTTGCTAATGAAATGAATGATGTAATGAGTTATTTGGTTCGACGCATTATTTACGTCCCAATAGATACCGCTGCAGCTACGCTAAGGTTCTGGAGAATTGAATTTAATAGCGAGTTACTCCTAGGTGCAACTAACTTATTATTTTCAACCATCTTTATGCAACAAAGAGTAAATTTAGAGCAACTCGTGTTTGTTTATCAAGAGGGGCCTTTCGAAACGAACACAGCATCAGCAAACTCTGTATTCTTCGTCGATGCATATGTTAATTTTGGTTGGACAGGTGTTTTAGTAACTTCAATCATATTGGGATCAGTATTAAAATTAGTGGGACGCTCGGCTGACGTAGCTCTTGTTTGCCTCACGCCACTATTGCTTTATAGTGTCTTTTTGGGAAGTTTCTATTCCGTCATGTTTAGTAATGGGTTTATAATGGTAATGTTAGTTTCTCGTTATTGTAATTCAGTCGGACAAAAACAGATATTTTTTGGTGGTAAAATGAAATGAACGTCCTTGTTATAAGTCAATATTTCTGGCCAGAAATTTTTCGTATTAACGAACTTGTAAAGTCGTTGTTAGATCGTAATATAAAAGTTGATGTAATAACAGGTAAACCAAACTATCCGGACGGAAAAGTATATTCGGGGTATTCGGCTTGGGGTATAAAAAGAGAATTATGGAATGGAGCTGAAATATTTAGAGTTCCAATCTTTCCTCGTGGAAAAAATAGTAAATTTTGTCTAGCGTTAAATTATATTTCTTTTATACTATCTGCATTAATATTTGGTTTATTCCGATTTCGAAATATTAAACCAGATGTCATTCTTGTCTACGCTCTTTCTCCTTTATTAATGGCCTTGCCTGCTTTATTTTTTGGATGGATCCGGCATATTCCTGTTGTTTTATACGTTCAAGATTTATGGCCGGATAGCATGGAGGCTACAGGCTATATAAAAAATAAGTTGATTATTAGATTGGTCAGAAAAATTGTTGCCTTTATTTATAATAAATCGGACATGATTTTAGTTTCATCATTGCCATTCATTGATGCTATTAGATGCTTTGGAACGCAAGCTAAAATCATTTACTGCCCTAATTCTGTTGATAATAATTTCTCCGACCCAGAGAGTGGATTAAAACCTACAATTTCCGAGTTGGATAGCGGCTTTAGTGTTGTGTTTGCTGGTAATGTTGGAGCCGCACAGGGAGTTCAAGTAATTGTTCATGCAGCTCAATTGCTTCGTGATTATCCTGATATTCGATTTATTGTTGTGGGGTCTGGCAGCAAATTGGATTGGATAAAGGATCAGGTAATATCGCTTGATTTAAATAATTTATTCTTGGTTGGGCGGCATCCTATTGAGGCGATGCCAAATCTATTATCGCGGGCTTCTGTGTTACTTGTCACACTATCTGATCGGCCAATTTTTGCGTTGACGGTTCCAAGTAAAATTCAAGCTTACCTTGCCGTTGGAAGACCAATTATAGCCTCCATGAATGGTGAGGGGGCTCGAATCGTTCAGGAGGCGGGCGCCGGCATTTGCGTTCCCGCAGAAGATAGCGTGGCCTTGGCGGAAGCTATTCTTAAACTCTACAAGTTGTCTGACAGTGAAAGAATACAATTGGGAAATAATGGTAAATCCTACTTCGCCCAGCATTTCGAACATGAGAAATTGGTTGAAAAGCTGATCGAATATTTGACAAACGCGGCTTCATTAGATCGATCAGCTTGATCGCAAGAAACACGAAGTGGTAAAATAAAATGAAGATATTGGTGCTCGGAGCAAGTGGTATGCTTGGAAATGCACTGCTACGCGTTATTTCCGAAAATCACGATTGGCAAGTGATAGGAACAGTTCGTTCAAAGAGCGAAATAGCATATTTTCCAGAAAAAATTGGTCGCTTGATGATGGACGGCATTGATTTACTCCAAAGCGATGTTGTTGATCAATTACTTAACAAAACAATGCCTCATTTGGTTATAAATTGTGTTGGGCTTACAAAGCATTTGCCTGATGGCAATAATCCCGCTAGCGCCATTGCGATTAACGCGCTGTTGCCACATAAACTTGCTGAAGTCTGTGATCGCGTCGGTGCGCGCTTTATTCATATTAGCACGGACTGCGTCTTTTCAGGCAAGAGAGGAAATTATTTAGAAACAGATTTTGCTGACGCTGAAGATATTTATGGGCGAACAAAATTGCTCGGAGAAGTTAATCAAGTAGGCCACTTAACGATAAGGACCTCCATTATTGGTCATGAGAACCATTCAAAGCTCTCATTACTTGAGTGGTTTCTTTCTCAAAAAGCTTGCAAGGGATATGCTCGGGCTATATTTTCAGGGTTGCCAACGGTTGTCTTTGCGAGAATTATAAAGGATATTATTATACCGAATATCAAGCTGACGGGCCTTTATCATGTGTCCGCCGCCCCTATTGCTAAGTATGACCTTTTAAGGCTGATTGCAGCCATCTATAATCATCATGTCGATTTGGCGATTGATAGGGATTTTGTTATAGATCGATCTTTGAATTCTGCTAAGTTTACCAATGCAACGGGATATCAGTCGCCTGCGTGGCCAGATCTCATTGAATTAATGCATGAACATGCAGTAAGGGAATTAAAAATTCGTGCTTAAAGACAGCGTATTGATGATTACAGGTGGGACGGGATCGTTCGGTAACGCCGTTCTATCACGTTTTCTAGGTATGGATTTCAATGAAATCCGAATTTTTAGCCGAGATGAGAAGAAGCAGGAAGACATGCGCATCGCACTGTCTCATCCTAAGTTAAAATTTATCATAGGTGATGTGCGAGACTTCGACAGTGTATCGAATGCTATGCAGGGCGTCGACTATGTCTTTCACGCTGCTGCATTAAAGCAAGTGCCTTCATGCGAATTTTATCCCATGGAAGCCGTTCGGACCAATGTCATCGGAACGGAAAACGTCATGAATGCGGCCATTGCCTTTGGCGCGAAGCGTGTCGTTGTCCTCAGTACGGACAAGGCTGTGTATCCGATTAATGCAATGGGCATATCAAAGGCCATGATGGAAAAGCTTATGGTTGCAAAGGCGCGCATGCGGGGGGGGGGATCAAGTGACACGGTGTTGTGTGCCACGCGTTACGGCAATGTCATGGCTTCCCGCGGATCCGTTATTCCCTTGTTCGTAGAACAACTCAAGGCTGGTAAGCGCCTTACCGTGACAGATCCAAACATGACGCGTTTTTTGATGTCGCTGGAGGACTCTGTCGATCTCGTTCTTTATGCCTTTGAGCATGGTACGCAAGGTGACATTTTTGTTCAAAAGGCGCCAGCGTCGACGGTCGGAGATCTTGCTCGGGCGCTTTGTGACTTGTTTAAGGGTAGTCAGGACATCGATATTATTGGAACTCGTCACGGCGAAAAGCTTTATGAATCACTTCTGTCGCGCGAGGAGATGGCTCGCGCCGAGGATTTAGGAAATTACTACCGGGTCCCTGTTGACGCTCGTGACTTGAATTATAACAAATATTTTGTTGAGGGTGAGACTGGCATAGCCGATCTCCAAGATTACACGTCCCATAACACTCGACGCCTTGATGTGAGTGAAATCAAAAATTTATTGTTGAAATTAGATTATATCATTGGTGCCCTTAATGCTTAAAGTAATGACCATTGTTGGTACCCGGCCAGAATTGATTAAAATGAGTCGTATCATTGCGGAATTGGATGCTAACACGTCGCATATTCTGGTCCACACGGGTCAAAATTACGACTACGAGCTCAACCAGGTTTTTTTTGATGATTTAGGTATTCGGAATCCGGACTATTTTTTGAATGCCGTTGGCGATAATGCGGCCCAGACAATCGGACAAGTTATTATTAAAGCAGACGAAGTCTTGGCGTTGGAGCAGCCAGACGCCGTTATGCTTTATGGTGACACAAACTCTTGTCTCGCCGTGATTTCCGCAAAGCGCAGGAAAATTCCAGTCTTCCACATGGAGGCGGGCAATCGTAGCTTTGACCAACGTGTGCCGGAGGAATTAAATCGTAAAATCTTGGATCACTTGAGTGACATCAATTTAGTTTTGTCCGAGCATGCCCGCCGCTACCTGATTGAAGAAGGTATCCGACCCGAGACAATCATAAAGACGGGCTCTCACATGAGGGAGGTACTTGACCATTACCTGCCAAAAATTGCGGTATCTGATGTAGTTTCTCGCCTTGGCTTGAAGCCCAAAGAATATTTCATCGTAAGCGCCCACCGCGAAGAAAATGTTGATTTTCCTGAGAACCTTAAGGCATTGGTTGCAACGTTAAACGGCTTGGCTGAAACGTTCGGCTATCCAGTTATTGTATCCACCCACCCACGCACAAGAAAGCGGCTGGATGATTTGGGCGTCGGTCCAATTAATTCATTGGTTCAATTTGCCAAGCCTTTTGGCTTCTTTGATTACAACAAGTTGCAAATCGACGCTTACTGTGTAGTGTCCGATAGTGGAACCATAACGGAAGAGGCCTCTCTACTTAATCTTCCGGCGATAACCATCCGAAACGCCCACGAGCGACCGGAGGGAATGGATGAGGCGATTGTTGTTATGAGTGGACTGCAGTGCAACCGCGTCATTGACGCCGTTAAATTGGTTGTGCAGCATCATAGCGGTATGACACGCGCGATTGGTCCCATTGATGATTATGAAGAAAAATTTGTTTCGAAAAAGATTATGCGTATCGTCTTGAGTTACGTTGACTACGTCAATCGATTTGTTTGGAGAAAAATGATTTGAGTTTAATTTTCGACCCTAATTTTAGGTCGTGTCGGCGAGCCTTTTTAAGACCTTAGCCGAAGATACCGATAATGAAACTCGCCATGATCGATGCAACCATTGTTCCAGCCCCACGAGCTTTGAGATCAAAATATCAATACCATCGTCTTTTATCGATTAATCCGCGCAGGCATTGAAATGGGCATGGCATAGGACGCACTTTGTTTATGAATCTTGATATTTGTATTATCTCAACGATTTAACCGTTAGCGATAGTCCTTCGTTTACAGATTGAATCGGTGTCCAATTTAAATCTTGACGTGCACGGCCGATATCTACCTGTAAGCTTCCGATAAGGCGTTGGCTGATTTCGCGCTGATTGAATAACTCGGCACTCAAGCTTATTAACTTGGGTGGAAAAGAAAATAATCTCGGTTTTACTTGCATAACTAAACTTATTCTTGTTAGCAGATCCGGGGTTGATAAATCTTCACCGTCACTCATTAGGAATGTCTTACCCGCTGACCTTTCATGAAGTGCGGCAGAGATAATAAGATCGATACAGTTTTTCATGCTAATCATACTACGACGATTATTGACTGATTTAAAAGGTAATGGCACACCTAATGAAATTAGTCTCAAAAGTCTTGCAAAATTTCCTTTAACGTTTGGCCCATATATCATTGTGGGCCGCATTATAATAAGTTCAATTCCTGTTTTAGCAGCAATTGCATGTAGCCCAACTTCAGCCTCATACTTTGATTGCCCGTAAGCGTCTATTGGCTTTGGCATATCCGCTTCCGTATAGGGTGTCCCTATAGTTGTTTCTTCACCATTCACCTTTATTGAACTTAAAAAAACGAAACGCCTTACGCCTAATTTCGCTGCCTGTTCGGCAAGAGAAAGTGTTCCATTTACATTGACCTGTCTATATTCGCTTAATGCGTCAGTAGCGCGGTTTCCCATGACGTGAACGCGCGCTGCTGTATGAATAACGGTTGATACGCCTTGAAGATTCGCTCTCCAATCTGCGTTTGTGCCTAGCTCAGGGGAGATAACGTAATCAACATCTCTTTGTATAATGTCAACGCAACATGAGAATGTCCCCTTTTATTGCACAGTGAGAATGTCCCCTTTTAGCGGGAGGTATGGTTTTAGTGGTGTGGGTAAATTCGGTCTG
>Ga0316217_10005370_pt1 | contig 13328 bp, 4 predicted proteins | sample 1anoAmetaG_FD_203633 | JGI IMG/M metagenome (GOLD analysis project Ga0316217, IMG submission 203633) | Freshwater microbial communities from Trout Bog Lake, Wisconsin, USA - 1anoA | ecosystem: Environmental > Aquatic > Freshwater > Lake > Hypolimnion/Profundal zone | place: USA: Wisconsin...
AGTACCGGTCCTTGTCTAGTTTCTCCAGCCGTTCCATGGCTTGCCTCCTGCAATAGTCCCCGACACTCCGGTCGGTATGCCCCCATTATGCCATTTCCATCATCCCCATGAAATTTGGGCACACCCCACGGATGACACGGATACGGCGGCAGGTGAAGTTGGCACGTCCTGCGGGTAGGATGGAATGGTTGCGGCCGGGGCCGCGGGTTTTGGGTTGCTATGGGCAGGTGCACGTGCTGACATTTCTGGTGCAGAACAGTTGGCTGTTGCTGTTGATGGCGGTCCTGCTGGCCGGGTCGGCGTTCTGTTCGGGCAGCGAGACGGCATTATTTTCGCTCTCGCGGCACGAGCGGGTGCGCATGAAGAAGAGCGCCAATCGCCTGGAGGTGCTGGCGGCGGCGCTGGTGGAACGCAGCCGGCAATTGCTCATTACCATTCTGACGCTCAACATGACCTGCAACATTATGATCTTCGTCATCAGCACCGTTATTTTGAACCGCGTGCATGAGCGTTTCGGCCATTGGGCGGTGGCGGTGATGTCGCTGGCGCCCGTGCTGCTGGTGACTTACCTGGGGGAAGTATTTCCCAAGATTGTCGCCAGCACGTATCGCCGGCAACTGGCACCGCTGGCGGCCCTGCCGCTGGCTACGGTGGTGCGGCTGCTCTGGCCGGTGAGCAAGGTCATTCAAGGGGGCTTCCTGCTGCCGGCGCACCGCCTGTTTGGCGGGCGCCAGCAACTGGCCACCTTCTCGACCGACGAGATCCGCGAGATGCTTGAGATGTCCGAACACCAGGGGGTCATTGATGTATCGGAAAATGAACTGCTCCAGGAAGTGGTGCGGCTGGGCGAAGTGAAGGTGCGCGACGTGATGACGCCGCGCGTGGATATGGTTACGTATAATCTCAAGGATCCGCTGGACACGGCGCTGGCGACCATCCGCCGCACGCTGCTGAGCAAACTGCCGGTGTACGAAGGGCAGATCGACAACCTGCTGGGCGTGGTCTACGCCCGGCAACTGCTGCTCGATGGGCCGCGGGCCGATATCCGGAGCCTGGTCAAACCCGTGCAGTACGTGCCGGAATTTCAGACGCTCGAACGGGTGCTGGGGTTGTTTCAAAAGACGCGCAGCCAGATGGCGATCGTGGTGGACGAATTCGGGGGCGTGGTGGGGCTTATCACGATGGAAGATGTCGTCGAGCAGATGGTGGGGGAAATCTACAACGTGCACGATGCCGGCGGGCCGGCGGTGCAGAAGGTGGCCCCGGATGAATACCTGGTGGCCGGCGACCTGAGCGTGGTGGATTGGACGGACGCGTTTGGCGTGCGCGTGGCGGCGGCGGGCACCACCACCGTGGCGGGGCTGCTGGCGGCGATATTAAAACGCATTCCGCGGGTGGGCGATACGGTGACGCTGGAGCACCTGGAAATGCGGGTGGAAACCATGCGCGGTAAGCGGGTGGAAAAAGTGCGGCTGCACATTTGTGATGACGTCCGGGGCGGCGCCGCCGGCGGGACGGAGGGCCACCCATGACCGGCCCCTGGTGCGTATTGCTGGCCGATCCGGGGCACGCCTTTCCGTGGCGCCTGGTGCCCTGGTACGCGCTGGCGGTGGTGGCCCTGGCGGGGTTGACCATCTTCAGCGGGATCGAAACGGGGATTTACGGCCTGTCCAAGCTGCGGCTGCGGGTGCGCACCCATAAGCAGGATCCGGCGGCATTGCAACTGGCCCGCTGGATCGAACACCCTACGTATGTGCTCGAAGGGCTGCTGATCTGGCAGAACGTGACGAGCTTTGCCTTTTCCGCCGCCACGGCCACCATTTTTTCCCAGTACGCCCTGGGCGAATTCCGCGAGGCGCTGCTCTCGACGGTGGTGATCACGCCGCTGGTGCTGCTGTTCGGCGATCTGCTGCCCAAGGATCTGTTTTACACCCACTCCGATCGCTGGACGTATCGCTTTGTGGGGTTTCTGCGGCGGGCCTTCGCGGTGATCACGGTGATTCCGCTGCTGCCGGTGCTGGGGGTGCTGGGGCGGGGGAGCCTGTGGCTGATCCATCGCGGCAAGATGGAAAAGGAAGTGCTCGGGCCGCGGGAAGAAATGATGCTGTTGATGCAGGAATCCATGGCCAGTGGAGCGCTGACCGGCACGCAGCAGGATCTGATTCAGCGGGCGTTGCGCCTGGCCCGTACCACCATCCGCGATGTGATGAAGCCCTGGAACCGCGTCGTGGGCGTGCCGGCGACCATCGGGCGCGCGGGCTTTCAGGCCCTGGTGCGCCGCTACGACGTGTCGCGCATGCCGGTGCTGGGACGGTCGACCAACGAAGTGCTGGGCGTCGTGGAGGTGCTGGCGGCACTGGGGGCGCAGGGGGATTTCAGCCTGACGCGGTACTTGCAGCCCGCGATGACGCTGATCGGCGAGCAGGATGTGCGCTCGGCCATTACCCTCATGCAGCGTGCCCGCCAGACGCTGGCGATCGTGGTCGACCGGCAGGGCCGGGCCGTGGGACTGGTGACGATGAAGGATTTGATTGAGGAACTGGTGGGCGACCTGGCGGACTGGTGAGGGCCGGGCCCGAACTTCCAGAATACTTGACGAACGTTCAACGTCCAACGCTAAACGTTCAACGTTCAAAGGACGCATCTTCGTTCAACGTTGGAAGTTGGACGTTGAACGTTGAACGTTGAACGTTGAACGTTGAACGTTGAACGTTGGCGCGAAATCGGGAAGTTATTTCGATCTCATCCCCAGTCAGGTCAGGTTGTTGAGCGTCAGGTATTCCGGTGCGCTGACGAACGCGCTGATGATCTGGGGCTGGGTAATGCCGTTGGCCAGGAGGGTTGTCCAGGCGGCCAGGCCGGCGGGGTCCGGGGCGCGGTGCAGGTAGGTTTGGTAAAAGCCGGTGATGAGGTCGGTGCGGTTCTCGGCGGAGTTGAGAAATCCGGTGGCGACTTGGGCGGTGGTGTCCTGCCCGGTGACTAGGAGGTTGATCCAGGCGGCCAGGCCGCCTGGATCCGGGGTGCGCTGGAGGAAGCTCTGGTAAAGCGCGGTGACGAACGAGGTATTGGTGCCGCCGGCGCCGGCAAAGTACTCCGGCGAGCCGAGGATGCCAGCGCGGATTTGCTCGGCGTTGTAGCCGCCCTGCATCAGGTTGACCCAGTCGTTGAGGCCGCCGGGTTCAGCATGGCGTCCCAAGTATGTGACGTAGAAGCCATCGACGATATCGGCATCATATTCGCGGCTGGAGGTCAAGGCGGTGGCCACCTGGGCATAGGAATACTGCCCCGAGTCCAGCAGCGCCGTCCAGGACGCCAATCCGCCGGGATCGGGCAGGCGGCCAAGTAAGTCCTGGTACAACTGGGCCACGTAACGCTGGTGGGTGGTGTATGGGGTTACCGTCAGGGTTACGCTGGCGGTGGTGGCATTGTAATCGGGCGTCGCGGCGGCGCTGACACTGAGCGTTTGGCTGCCGGCGCCCAGCAGCGTTCCGGCGGGCGGGTTGTAGGTTAACGCCCCGGGCGTGCTGCCGCCGGAAATGCCGCTGACGGTGGCATTGAGCTGCGTCGTGCTCAGCGCCGTACCCTGGTCCAAGGCTGCCGGGGTGGCCCAGGTGATGGTTTGATTGGCTTTAAGAATGGTCACTGTGCTGCCGGGATAGTTGGGCGTGTAGTTGCTCAATTTGTTGTTGGGGTCGTAGAGCGTGACGGTGATCGGATACGTTCCCGGATCGCTGAAGAGTGTCGCGGTGGTGTTGCATATGCCCGTGATGCCGTCATTACCCAGCACGCCGGAGAGGGTGCCGGTGAGCGTCGGGATGGGTTGGCCATAGGTTATGGTCTGCGGATCGACGGTTACGGTCAGCGGTGCGGGTGTGACATTTTGCGTTCCCGTGGCGGTGGCGGCGCCGAAGGTCGCATCCCCGCTGTAGAGGGCGCTGATGGTATGGGCGGCGGCGTTGAGGGTGGTGGTAGCTGGGCTGGTGGCGGTGCCGTTGCTCAGGGGGACGGGATTGCCAAAGTTGCTGCCGTCAATCTGGAATTGCACGGTGCCGGAGGGGGTGGCGGGGGTGCCGGAGGGGGCGGTGACGGTGGCCGTGAAGGTGACGGCCTGGCCATAGATCGAAGGTGCGGCCGACGTGGTGAGCCCCACGGACGGGCTGGCGCCAGTGGTTGTGGCGCTGGCGGTGTTGGAAAAGGGGCTGTTGCCGGCGGCGTTGAAGGCCTGAACGCGGTAGTAATAGGGCGTGTTGGATGCCAGGCCGGTATCGCTGTAGGTGACCGCGGTTGGGCGGTTGATGGAAAAGAGGGTGGTGTACGTGGTGAAATTGGGATCGAGCGCCCGTTCGATGTTGAAGCCGGTTTGGCCGGAACTGGTTTCGGAAAAGGCCAGGTCGATCTGGCTGGCGGAGATGGCGGTGGCGGTTAATCCGGTGGGGGCGGCGGGAACGGATCCGCTGGAAATTGTGAGGGTCACGGAGGGGGCGGTGGTGCCGGTGGCGCTGACATTGCCGAGGTAGTCGAGCGCCAGGGCGTAGAATGTGACCGTCCCGGTTACGCCGGCCGTGGTCAGGGCAATGCTTGAGCCGGTCAGGGCGTTGACGGCGCGGAACGCAAAGTCGCCGGAGGGGCCAGTCTGGAGGCCTGGGACGCCATTGGTTTCCTGGTAAAAATAGACGCGGCGGATGAGCGTCTGGGCGTCGGTAATGCCATTGGCGGCCAGCGTGACGGTGTTGCCGCTGACCACGGGGTTGGGGGTAACCGAAAGGCTGGCGATGTTCGGCCCGGACGTGCTGGGCGCGGTAATGGTGACGGTGACCGAGGGGGCGGTGGTGCCGGCGGCACTAGCCGCGCCGGAGGCATCGGTAACCTGGGCGTAAAGGGTGAAGGTGCCCACGACGCTGGTGGTGTCGATCGAGGCGGTATAGGGGCTTGCGGTGACGGTGGACAAAACCAGGTCGCCGCCGGTGCCGGTTTGCAGGCCGCTGACGCCATTGGTTTCTTCGTAGAACGTAACGGTGGTTCCGGTGCCGCCCGGATCGCTGACGCTATTGGCGGTCAGGACAAGCGGGGTGCCCTGGGTGAGCGTGAGGGCATTGGCGGAGAGCGATGCGATGGTCGGCGTGGTGGAAGGCGGCGGGGGGGTGAACGTGCCGGTGACCAGGTAGGGGATGAGCAGATTGAGCACGGGGCTGCCGCGCCCGGTGACCAGGTCGTAGCCGGCGCCGGCGGCATCCCCATTGTTTCCGGTGATGATGTCGTGGAAATCGGATGCCGGCGCCGAGTAGAGCAGGGGCAGGGTATTGCTGCGCGAATCAAGGGTGGACCCGCCGGCCAGAACGCGGCCCTGGTTGGCGATGGCGAAAATCCCGGCCCACGCGGGCGCTGCGGCGCTGGTGCCCCCGAGGATTTCCCACGGGGTGCTGGTGCCGTTGTTGTAGGAATCGTACACGGATACGCCGGTGCTGGGGTCGGCATTAAAGGCGACGTCGGGTGCGGTGCGGTAGGTGGTGGATTGCGTGACGCTGCCATTTTGATAGGAGCCTTGGGCTTCGACCTGCGAGATGCCGCCGCCCGATCCGCTCCAGCCGGTCTCCGACAGGTAATTGCCCAGGGAGTCGAGTGACAGACTGGTGCCGCCGGCCGCTACGACGTTGGGGGAATAGGCCGGATAGCCCGCCGGCACGCCGGCATCCCCGGTGGAGGCGACAAAGGTTACCCCGGTGTGGCCGGTGGGGGTGGTGAAGATGGAGTCGTACTGGGTTTCACTGGTGTTCTCGTTGCCGCCGAAACTCATGGAGATGACCGAGACGCCCGCGACCTGGCGGGCGTAATTGACGGCGGCAAACAGGTTGCTGGGGCTGGCATCCGCGGCCTCGACCAGCAGGATGGCGGCGCCAGGGGCCAGGGCGTGGGCCCATTCGACGTCGAGCGCCTCCTCGCCTTCCCAGTTGTTGGTGCCGGCGCCGGCCGGATCCACGCCCGGCAGCGTGGTGCTGCCATTCTGCGCGACCTTGGTAAATGTTGGATCGGCCAGGCCGAAGGCCTGGTCAAAGGCCTGCAGATCGGCGGTGATCGTTGGATCGTCATAGGCATCGACGATGGCGATGGTTTGCCCGGAGCCGTCGGCAGTGGCACTGCCAAAGGTTACCTGATTGAGCCCGTAAGCGGTGCGGAGGGCACTGGGGCTGTAGCCTTGCGCGCCGGCGGTCTGGAGGGGGGAGAGGGATCCCTGGGCATCGAGCGCCTGGTAGGTGGGATAGAACAGTGTGCCGGCCTGCACGGCGTTGCCGGCGCCGGCCGCGGGCGTCGGCAACGGTGCCAGGGCGCCCGAAAGCAGTCGCCGCGCTTCAAGGGCTTCGAGGATGATCGATTTCTTGCGGATCCGCTTTGCGCTCATAGGGCATCCATCAGGTGATATTGTTGATGGCCAGGTATTCCGGCGCGGTGACGAAGAACGTGATGATCTGGGGCTGGGTGATGCCGTTGGCCAGCAGGGTTTTCCAGGCGGCCAGGCCGGCGGGGTCCGGGGCGCGGTGGAGATACCGGGTGTAGAACCCGGTGATGATGTCGGTGCGGTTCTCATCGGAGTTGAGGAATCCGGTGGCCACCTGGGCGGTGGTGTCCGTGCCGTTGACCAGGAGCGTTACCCAGTCGTTAAGGCCTCCCGGATCCGGGGTGCGATTGAGGAAGCTCTTATAGAGTGCGGTAACAAAGGTGGTGTTGGTGCCGCCGGTGTCGGCAAAGTATTCGGGCGAGCCGAGGATGCCGGCGCGGATCTGTTCGGCGTTGTAACCGCCCTGCATCAGGTTGACCCAATCATTGAGCCCGCCGGGTTCGGCGTGGCGTCCGAGGTAGTTGAAGTAGAAGCCATCGACGATATCGGCATCATATTCGCGGCTGGAGGTGAAGGCGGTGGCCACCTGGGCATAGGTATCCTGCGCCGAATCGAGCAGCGCCGTCCACGCTGCCAACCCGCCGGGATCGGCCGGGCGCTGGAGTACATCCAGGTACAACTGCGTCACGTACCGCTGATGGACTGAGCCGACGGGTTCGGCCAGGATGGCGGCGGTGCTGGCATTGAAGTTGGCATCACCGGTGTACTGGGCGGTGATGGGGTGTGTGCCGATGGTCAGGTTGCTGGTGGTGAAACTGGCAACGCCGAGGGTTAGCGGCACCGTACCCAGGGATGTCGTGGCGTCGAAGAAGGTAACGGTGCCGGTGGGTGTGCCGGTTGCCGGTGCGACCGGACTGACGGTGGCGGTGATGGTAAGCGACTGGCCGTAGGCGGAGGCGGCCGGGCCGGCCAAGGCGGTGGTGGTGTTTCCCGTGATGATCTGCTGCGTAACTGTGGCCGAGGCGGTGTTGTAATCGGTGGTGGCGGCGGCATTGACGGTTAAGAGGTTCGCTCCGGCGGCCAGCACGGTGCCGGCCGGCGGGGTGTAAGTTAGTGTCCCTGGTGCGGCTCCGCCGGAGGCCCCGGTAGCGGTGGCATCAAGCTGCGTGGCGCCCAGCGCCGTGCCAAAGGTAATGGCGTTTGGCGTGTTCCAGGTGATCGTCTGGTTGGTCTTGCGGATGGTCAGGGTTCCGGTCACGGCGGTCCAACTGTAGTTGTGCAACTTGCCGTTGGGATCGGCAAACGCAGGGGAGATTGGATAGGTGCCGGCATCGCTGAACTGGCTGGCGGTGGTGGTGTAACTGGCGGTAATGCCATCACCATTAAGCACACCGGTGAGTGTGCCGGTGAGCGCGGGAAGGGTCTGCCCATAGGTGCTGGTGGCCGGGTCGATCAAAACCGTCAGCGGCTGAGGGGTGATCGTCAGGTTGGCGCCAACGTAGGTAATGGTGTAGTTGCTGCCGGCGGTCGTGGTGCCCGATTGGATGGCATAGGAGCCGGCGTCCTGGCCGGCGACGCGGGTCAGGACACCGCTGATCGTATCGCTGCCGACCAGGCCGCTGGAGGTATACGTAAGGGTGGGATCGGCCGCACCGTAGACCTTGGTCTGGGCGATGGCGGTAAGGGTCAGGGGCTTGGGAGTGATCGTCAGGTTGGCGCCCACGTAGTTGACGGTGTAATTGGTGCTGGCGCTGAGGGTTCCCTGGGTGAGGGCGTAGCTGCCGACATCTTCGCCGCTGGCGCGGGTCAGGCTGCCGCTGATCGTATCGCTGCCGACCAGGCCGCCGACGGTATAACGAAGGGCGGGATCGACAGTGCCGAATATTTTGTTTTGTGCGTCGGCCGTAATCGTCAGCGGGGCCGGGGTGATCGTGAAGGTGGCGGGGATAAATGTCAGGGCGTAGTTGGTGCCACCCGTGAGCGTTCCCTGATCAATGGGATAGGTGCCGACGTTCTGGCCGGCGGCACGGGACGGGCTGCCGCTGATGTTGTCCAGGCGGACCAGCGACCCGCTGGTGAATTTCCAGGTCAGAAGTGGATCGCTCTGGCCGTAAATTGCGGTCTGGTTGTCGGCGGTGATGGTCAGCGGGGCGGGGGTTACGGCCAGCGTGCCGGGGAGATAGCTGATGGTGTAGTTGGGGTCGATGGCGGCGGCGGCGGTGATGCTGAAATTGCCGACGTTACTGGCGGCGGTAGCGGTGGTGCTGAGGGTTGGCGACGTGGCCAGGCTGGCGGCGGTATCGCCGTTGAGCAGGCCGGTGTAAGTGGCGGTTAATGTTGGCAGGGCAGCGCCGTAGACCATAGTCTGGTTGTCGGCGGTGATGGTCAGTGGGGTGGGCGTTACCGATAGCGTGCCGGGGACATAGCTGATGGCGTAATTGGCATCCACAGCGCCGGCGGCGGTGATGCTGAAGTCACCGACGTTGCTGGTGGCGGTGGCGGTGGTGCTGAGGGTCGGCGGAGTGGTCAGGCTGGCGGCGGTATCGCCGTTGACGAAGCCGGCGAAGCTGGCGGTTAATGTGGGCAGGGCGGCACTGTAGGATTTGGTTTGGTTATCGGCGGTGATGGTCAGGGCGGCGGGCGTTACGGCCAGCGTGCCGGGGACGTAGCTGATGGTGTAGTTGGCATTCACGGCATCGGCGGCGGTGATGGTGAAGTGGCCGACGCTGCTGGTTGCGGTGGCGTTGGTGCTCAGGGTCGGCGGAGTGGTCAGGCTGGCGGCGGTATCGCCGTTGACGAAGCCGCCGTAGCTGGCGGTCAAGGTTGGCAGCGCGGCGCCGTAGATCTTGGTCTGGTTGTCCGCGGTGATGGTCAGCGGGGCCGTAGTCACGACCATGGCGCCGGGCAGGTAGCTGATGCTGTAGTCGGGATCGGCCGCCGCACTGGCGGTGATGGCATAGGGGCTGCCCGCGACCTGGCTGGCGGCGGTGGCGGTCGTGCTCAGGGTCGGCAATGTGGTCAAACTGGCGGCGGAATCGCCATTGACGAAGCCGGCGTAGCTGGCGGTTAAAGTTGGCAGCGCGGCACCATAGACCTTGGCCTGGTTGTCGGCGGTGATGGTCAGTGGGGTGGGGGTTACAGTTAATGTGCCGGGCAGGTAGCTGATACTGTAGTCGGGATCGGCTGCCGCACTGGAGGTGATGGCGTAGGGACTGCCGGCGACATGACTCGCGGCGGTGGCGGTAGTGCCTAGCGTCGGCGGTGTGGTCAGGCTGGCGGCGGTATCGCCGTTGACGAGGCCGGCGTAGCTGGCGGTCAAGGTTGGCAGCGCGGCGCCGTAGACCTTGGTTTGGTTGTCGGCGGTGATGGTCAGCGGCGCGGTGGTCACGGTCAAGGCGCCGGGCAGGTAGCTGATGCTGTAGTCGGGATCGGCCGCCGCGCTGGCGGTGATGGCATAGGGATTGCCGGCGACATGGCTGGCGGCGGTGGCGGTGGTGCTCAGGGTCGGCGGTGTAGCCAGGCTGGCGGAGTTGTCGCCGTTGACGAGGCCGGCGTAGCTGGCGGTCAAGGTTGGCAGCGCGGCGCTGTAGACCTTGGTTTGGTTGTCGGCGGTGATGGTCAGCGGAGCGGGGGTCACAGTCAAGGTGCCGGGCTGGTAGGTGATGGTATAGTCGGGATCGGCCGCGGCAGTGGCGGCAATGGCATAGGGGTTGTCCGCGACATGGCTGGCGGCGGTGGCAGTGGTGCTCAGGGTTGGCAGTGTGGTCAGGCTGGCGGCGGTATCGCCGTTGACCAAGCCGGCGTAGCCGGCGGTCAGGGTTGGCAACGCGGCGCCGTAGACCTTGGTTTGGTTGTCGGCGGTGATGGTCAGCGGGGCAGTGGTCACGGCCAGGGTGCCGGGCAGGTAGCTGATGCTGTAGTCGGGATCGACGGCGCTACTCGCGATGATGGTGTAGGGATTGCCGGTGACATGGCTGGCGGCCGTGGCCGTAGTGTTCAGGGTTGGTGGCGTGTTCAGGCTGGTGGCGGTATCGCCGTTGACCAAGCCGGCGTAGCCGGCGGTCAAGGTTGGCAGCGCGGCGCCGTAGACCTTGGTTTGATTGTCGGCGGTGATGGTCAGTGGCGCCGTGGTCACGGCCAAGGTGCCGGGCACGTAGCTGATGCTATAGTCGGGATCAACCGCCGCGCTGGCGGTGATGGCATAGGGATTGCCTGCGACATGGCTGGCGGCGGTGGCGGTGGTGCTCAGGGTTGGCGGTGTGGTCAGGCTGGCGGTCGAATCGCCGTTGACGAAGCCGGCGTAGTTGGCGGTCAGGGTTGGCAGGGCGGCGCTGTAGACCTTGGTTTGATTATTGGCCGTGATGGTCAGCGGTGCGGTGGTCACGGTCAAGGTACCGGGCAGATAGCTGATGCTGTAGTCGGGATCGGCCGCCGCGCTGGCGGTGATGGCGTAGGGATTGCCGGTGACATGGCTGGCGGCGGTGGCAGTGGTGCTCAGGGTTGGCAGTGTGGTCAGGCTGGCGGCGGTATCGCCGTTGACGAGGCCGGCGTCGCTGGCGGTCAAGGTTGGCAGCGCGGCACCGTAGACCTTGGTTTGGTTGTCGGCGGTGATAGTCAGCGGGGCGGTGGTTACAGTCAAGGTGCCGGGCAGGTAGCTGATGCTGTAGTCGGGATCGGCCGCCGCGCTGGCGGTGATGGAATAGGGATTGCCGGCGACATGGCTGGCGGCGGTGGCGGTGGTGCTCAGGGTTGGCGGTGTGGTCAGGCCGGCGGCGGAATCGCCATTGACGAAGCCCGCGTAGCCGGCGGTCAGGGTTGGCAAAGCGGCGCCGTAGACCTTGGTCTGGTTGTCGGCGGTGATGGTCAGTGGGGCGGCGGTCACGGCCAAGGTGCCGGGCAGGTAACTGATGCTGTAATTGGGATCAACCGCGCCACTGGCGGTGATGGTGTAGGGACTGCCGGCGACATGGCTGGCGGTGGTGGCGGTGGTGCTCAGGGTTGGCGGTGTGGTCAGGCTGGCGGCGGAATCGCCGTTGACGAATCCGGTGTAGCTGGCGGTTAAAGTTGGCAGGGCGGCACCATAGACCTTGGTCTGGTTATTGGCGGTGATGGTCAGCGTAGCGCTGTTGACGGTTTGCGTCAGGGTGCCGGTGGTGCCGACAAAGGTGCCATCTCCGCTGTAGGTGGCGGTAATCGTGTGATTGGCTGCCGTAAGCGTACTGATATCGGCACTGGTCGCACTGCCGTTGACGAGCGTGATGGCACTGCCAAAGTTGCTGCCGTCAATCTGGAACTGCACGGTGCCCGTTGGCGTGCCGGCAGTGGCGGTGATGCTGGCGGTGAAATTGACCGCCTGGCCATAGGTCGAAGGCTCGAGTGACGGGGTGATCCCGACCGACGGCCACGTCCGATCGATCAAATAGGGGGTCAGTAGATTCACCACCGGACTGCCGCGGCCGGTGACCAGATCGTAGCCGGTGCCGGCGGCGTAGCCGTTGTTGCCGGTGGTCACGTCATGGAAATCGGCGGCGGGGGCGGCATAGAGCAGGGGCAGGGTATTGCTGCGGGAATTGAGGGTGGTTTGGCCGGCGAGCACGCGGCCCTGGTTGGCCACGGCAAAGACGCCCGCCAGGGCGGGTGCCGCCACGCTGGTCCCACCGAGAATTTCCCACGGGGTGCTGCTGCCATTGTTGTAGGAGTCGCAGACCGATACGCCGGTACTGGGGTCGGCGACAAACGACACGTCGGGCGTGGTGCGGAGCGTGGCGGATTGCGTGACCGTGCCGGTTTGATAAGACGGTTGGGTTTCGAACTGGGAGATGCCACCGCCGGATTTGCTCCAGCCGCTTTCCGAAAGATAATTGTTCTGGGCGTCGAGCGTTAAACTTGTGCCGCCGGCGGCGACGACATTGGGCGAATAGGCCGGATAGCCGGCCGGCGTTCCGGTATCGCCGGTGGAGGCGACGAAGGTGACGCCATTGTGGCCATTGGGGGTGGTGAATATGGAGTCGTACAGATTTTCCTGCGCGAATTCGGTGCCGCCAAAACTCATCGAAACGACGGAAACCCCGCTGACCTCCCGGGCGTATGTGGCGGCAATAAAGAGGTTACTGAGGTTTGAATCCGTGGCTTCCACCAGCAGGATGTGGGCTCCGGGAGCCATGGCGTGGGCCCATTCGACGTCGAGGGCCTCTTCGCCTTCCCAGTTGTTGGTGCCGATGCCGGCGGGATCCACGCCCGGCAGTGTCGTGCTGCCGGTTTGGGAGACGACCGAAAGGGTCGGATCCGCCAGGCCAAAGGCCTGGTCAAAGGTATGCAGATCGGTGGCAATCGTCGGATCGTCATAGGCATCGACGATGGCGATGGTCTGCCCGGATCCGTCGGCGGTGACGCTGCCAAAGGTCACCTGGTTCAATCCATAGGCGGCGCGTATTTTACCAGGCGTAAAGCCCTGCGGACCCGCGGAATGGAGCGGCGTGGCGGCACCGCCCGGATCCGGTCCCTCGTAGGTGGTATGGGCCTGGGCGATGGCGGGCACCGCGTTGGGGAGGCTGGCGGCGGTAAATGCCGGCGCGGGTTGGATGGCGCCCGAGAGCAGCCATCGAATTTCGAAGGCTTCCAGGTATACCGTTCTTCTGCGTTGCCGCTTGGCTTGCATACCGCCTTCATCAAGTAATGTTGTTGATGGCCAGATATTCCGGTGCGGTGACGAAGAACGTGATGATCTGGGGCTGGGTGATGCCGTTGGCCAGCAGGGTCTTCCAGGCGGCCAGGCCGCCGGCGTCCGGGGCGCGGTGCAGGTACGTTTCGTAGAAGCCGGTGATGATGTCGGTGCGGTTCTCATCGGAGTTGAGGAATCCGGTGGCTACCTGGGCGGTAGTATCGGTCCCGTTAACCAGGAGGGTCACCCAGTCGTTAAGGCCGTTGGGGTCCGGGGCGCGATTGAGGAAACTCTGGTAGAGTGCGGTGACGAACGAGGTGTTGGTGCCGCCGG
>Ga0316217_10005371_pt1 | contig 13327 bp, 24 predicted proteins | sample 1anoAmetaG_FD_203633 | JGI IMG/M metagenome (GOLD analysis project Ga0316217, IMG submission 203633) | Freshwater microbial communities from Trout Bog Lake, Wisconsin, USA - 1anoA | ecosystem: Environmental > Aquatic > Freshwater > Lake > Hypolimnion/Profundal zone | place: USA: Wisconsin...
TTTTCTTTCACGAGATGCTCCCTAAGGTTAAAAAAGTTCTGGTTAAGTTCCTCAATAAACTGCGAATTCTTATGTATTTCGGACTGGTGAACCTGCAACTTCTCATCTATATTCTTAATCTTCTAGTTTTTGGTCTTGGTAATCTTAGGGGTACATCCATGTAGGAGGTGATATCTATATGTTTGGTGCTCCTCGTTTTTTTGATCTATTTGGAGCTGCCGCCAGGCATCTCTTTGACTGAGTTCAGGCCAGTGTGGGTGCGTTTGAGGTTGCGGATTTCGGAGAAGAGGATTGGTGAGGGTTTCAGCATTATTTCTATTTCGATTCGGATTATACTACGTTCTAATTAGAAGTACAAAATAAATTTCACCTGTTGATTGGCAATAAATTTGTCTTTATTGAGCCAATACAATTAAAAACTGTTTTTCGGTTTTATCTTTTTGAGTTGGCGAAAAAGCAGATCCAACTCTGTTAGACAGACGAAGTGGTCCTTATGAGTCTAAACGTAGTTTTTGATGATTTTTATATATAAAAGATTTGCAGCCTGTTTTACAGAAACTTCTGCTTCAACATTTATAAAATGTGAACTTTGAGAGGAGATTATAACCTAGAGTATGTTCAGGCCTAGAGTGGTGATGAGAGAAGTCTACCAACCCCTTGAATCGTGTTTATTTATGACAGAAACTTGAGCCTAAGGTTGGTGAATCTTTGAAGCAAGCTATTTGAAAGTATACTTCACATTAATTTTCACTCATAATAAAATAAAAAACAACTAAACCTAAGACTTAGATCCTAGAACTTCGCCAAAAAGATTATCACTAGTAGTTCAAAACTGCTGAACCCAACCAAATCCAATGATTATTGTAACACTCACAACCTGAATAATTGAGGGGAAACACCAAATAATTTTGAAATACAGTAATCACTTCACTCAAATATTGTCCAGCAGAAAATTCTGCACCCGATCCGGATCATACCCATTGATCTCAATGGCAAAGGTAATTTAGTTTTATCTAAACCCCTGGTTGATCAAATCCTGAAACCAGTAAGGCCTCTCAATTATCTCCTCCATCTTGATCTTCTTTGACAGCTGCTTGGCAATCTCCAGTTCTCTCTACTCAATGGATTTGAGCTCCTGCTAGATCTGTTCCTTCTCGATGAGGGACTTGATCTGGTTTAGCTCTGATTTTTAGATTTGTTCCAGAATGTTCTCGTTTTATGAGATCTCGAGAACTCTGTTCAGCTACTTGTGATCGAAGTCCAAGACGCTTTAGATGATGTCCTCTTCCTTCTTCTCCGAAGCCTCGACGTTTTCAGTCAGCGCGTAATCTATGCCGTTGGAGTTGGAGAAAACTTGCCGATAACGCATGATATCGTTGGAGTACTTACTGCCCTTCTGCTAGTATGTGGCAGTGAAAATATTTTAGTACTCTCCGAAAGGCAAATCAATCAAACCTTTGCCAATTTGATCTCTCTTCTTTATTGAGTTGTAATGACAAGAGCCCACATATGCCAGTCGCAAAGGCTCAATCTTAAGCTAGTTGTCTTCATGGAAAGTTCTCAAGGGCTTCGAGGATGTTGAGTAGATTTCAATGGGCCTGCCATAAATCTAAGATAGGGCCTAGATTTCGATGTCATCGCCCCAAATGCCGTCCTCCGACTTCCTCTTCACATAGACTTCGATATCCTCAGTAGTATAATCCTGAAAGAAAGCCTTCTCATCCGAAATGTAATTCAAGCACACCAATCTAATGGCCCGATGGTACTCTTCAGTCCCTTGATAAAGCCACAAGTACCGTAGAGTTGGTCGGAAATCGATCTAAACAGACAGTTACCATCCCCTGCGATATTTTTGACCACGTAATCGTCTTTCTCGAGCTACTAGACCATCTTTTTGACCTTCGTTTAGAGAATTTCTAAATTAGGGCAAATCTACTCTTCACGAGCTCATCCAGGTTCGACTTCTGAGACTTGTTCTTGAGTCTGGATTTGCCGATGCCGTAGGCTTTACTGCGGGAGCCGATCATCGCGATGCTACTGGTGTCGTTGAAGTCCACCCACCTGTCATATTTGGGGTGGTAGTTGAAATAGTGGACTTTGACTCTGGCCATCGTTTTGGAGTTAGGCTAATACTCAATGTCAACCACCCTGCCCTCGATCCAGTGGATGGAAGGATGGTAGGCGTCGACTCTGTTGTTGATTCGTATCTCTCTGCCGGGTTCCCACTGCGGAAGGATGCGATCGGATCTAAGATCGATGTATTCATCATAGCGGGTTGAACAGCCCGAATAGTGGACATATGCCTCGAAACCTTTGATGTAGATGATCTCGGCATTGACCCACTTGTTGGTGGTATCTCTGACATCAACGTTCTGGCCGAGGTTGTACTTGAAGTTGTCGGCTTACTCCATGCTCTGAAAAAGAATAATAACTTTAGTACTTGAATAAAAGCTGAATATAAACTACGCTTAAATGGCTGATTTTTATGTAGATGTGCAGACTAGGTCGGAAAGGGTTGGCAACTGTTTGTTGGCGTGCTTGAAGTATAATTTGTGGCGGGATGTGGAAAAATGGGTGTGGCTGCTTATTTTTTGACATATCAGGTGAATGAAGCTCTTTCAGAAGAAGTCATTTTATGTCAATAAAAATCTAAATAATGTGCAAATATGCATAAAAATCTACACCTGCCTATTATTTTTGAATACTTGATCCTCTTACAATTACTGGGCTATAGGTCTGTGTCTGGTTTATAAGATATAGAAGTAATAAATGGATCAGCTAAGATTGAACTTCAAAAGAAGCTCACTTACAATTGCGTCACTTTTCAGATTTTTGATCATTTTGGAGCTCTTGCTCACCTTTTTCAGCAACTGCTGCAAAAGCTAGACAGTCTCCTCAGGGCTCAATAACTAAGCACAAAAGTTGTTCAAACTATCCTACGATACACCTTTCTTAGAGAGAGAATTATTCTTGCTTTACTATTAATTTACAATCCGTTGCTTAGACCTCAAATCGTTTATTTCTTTTTTCTGCCTTTCAATCAAATTCATCTTTGTCTAAAGCTACGCTTAGGTTTTTTGCAGCTGAGTGCTAACAATCTGATTGGCATTCTTACATTTCTTGAGCTAAGACTGAGCTTTCTCCATTTCCAAGGTAAGCTAATCAACCTTCATCTCCAGCATGCATATTTTCGAGGAAGAACCACTTTTGTCATACTTGTTTCTTTCGGTGGCTCCCTCAGCGTAATAATGTTCCAGCTGACTGTCCTAGCTCTGTTACTTATTGGAAGCGGGCGAGGAATCTTCAAGCGTAGGCTAGTTGATCTGCGGGAACATGCTGCCGTATCTCTGGAGTTAGTTGTTGCTTTCGGTAAACAGAGAAAGATCGAATTCGCCGCCTATGTTGTCTTGGTAGACCTAGAGGTACATAGTTTGTGCTTTAGGCCCATCCTTGACTAGATCTTATCGTCGGGGGATCGTTATAAGAAGGGTTGGTGCTTTTGCATTTGAATATTATAACTAACTAACCAGTAGTATTATCTTTGGTTTAGAGTTGGGGAATGCAGGTGGATATTAATAAAATGAATCAAAAAATAAGAAAAATAGACTTTTGTCAATATGATATCTCTGCAACTATAAAAAGGGTTGAATTGAGAGCAAAGCTAAATCTCACTTTATCTCTTGATCTCATATATAATTCAATTTGCTACTGTTTGAGTATGGCAATCTTTACAAAAAGAGGCTCTAGACTAAAACTATTTTCAACCCAATTCATTCACAATCTTCAAACATCCCTTCACAAACAACTTGGGCCCATTCCATGAAGGAGATAGCTGATTGGACCCAGGCCAGAAGATGCTCTAAGGCAACTGATGAATCTCAATGATAGCGATAGAATATATCTAATATGCTATATATTAAAACTTATTTACTTATGCGCAAGGACAGTGAATTCCAAGAAATGGTCAGCTAGGACGACGTTGATTTTTAAATGTCGGCAGCCAAATTGATGCGCAACCAGAAATATCTCAACCTTTAAACCGTCAACGCCGAAGTGGGCAAAAACACTCAAGGCAAAAGTATAATCGTCAAGGAAAACAAAGAAGCCATCAGAAAAAGGATGAGTAGCAATACGACCGACGTTGCCAAACTCACTTCCTACAGAGAAAGGAGCAAAAACAGGTATAGTGGAGTCCCTGCCAATCTTGAGGCTGAGATGATTGATGTAGTCAACAGCGGCAAGAAGAGTAGCTCGGATTCCGTGGAAGTCACCTCTCTCGTCAAGGTCAACATCGAAAAAACCAACGATCGTTAGGAGACTGAGAAAAGGGAGGCTACAGTTGATGCGCCGGAAACTGAGCACACTCTGATGAAAGTGGATGCCAAAAACAAGCTGAACTAAAGTGAAGAGTTCTTGAGAAGGTAGGTCAAAAATGAAAAGATCGAGGCTGAAACGAAGCCTGGCAATGAGTAAAAGCAAGATAAGAATACGAAATAACCAAAACCAAAAAAACACTAAAAAATAGTTAATGAAGAAAAAATGGCACAACTAAGAGCTAATAGCAAAAACGAAGCTCTCTAAAAAATATACGGAATCAAGAAAGCAGATGTGAAGAAATCGATTCCTCAAAAGGTGAAGGAATTACCTCAGATCAATGATAAAGATCGAGAAGCCAGAAGATTAAGACTTGATAGGGCTAAAGAGATCCTTTCAGGAAAAATCACTATTGTTTGGATTTATGCTATTTCTACACCCATTTCAGAAGATCTGAAGGATCGCATCTATGAAGTTTACAAAGGATTGCTTGATGACTAAGTGATCGTACCTTATGTCAGGCAGGCATGGGAAATCGAGCCTTTCCTCAGTCTCACCAATACTTACTTCAAAATTGTGACTAATATTGAAAATGCAGAATAAGCCTTGAGATTTAAAATAAACATAAAAGTTGTGTAGTATTATATCTACAACGACGAAGGGTAATCCGGTATGAGCCGAGCACTTGAGTACAAAAGCTGGACCAAGAAAGTCAAAGGTATCTATACCAACTTGGAGAGAATCATCGAAAAAACAGAAGAAGAAATAGATGATACCATCCAGATCTACAAGTATAATAATGGGTTGGAAGCTAGCATCAAACAGATGAAGTTTCCCAGTTTTTTGAGACTTTCCGGCAAAGATAAAACAGACGCAACCCTTTACCGCGCCAATCTTTATGGTGCCATCAAAATTGACGCCAATGACAAAAAGATAGCCTTTGTGAATTTCATGCTTTTGGTTCGCTAGAAGTACGGCAAAATCTAGAAATAAAGAGACAATTTGATAGATTACGGCAAACTAAAGCATCTTTAGCTCATAAAGACCAAATAGCAAGCAGAACAAATCATAAAATTTTACGTAAGGGAATCTTTTTACTACCAGGTGGTGAATTCCATGTTGCGAACACTCAAAACCACAGAAGAGTTCAAAACCTGCGTCCTGCCTTTCAATGAGACGTACCATTCCATCAAATATTTCTACCAGAACTTCGTCAAGTAATGCAAACGCAAGATCCCTGCGATGACCCTTTACCGAGGAGCCAAGCTGAAGCTAAGAGATTTCAAAGCTTTGCAGCCTGGAGTATTCATCGAGATGTATGGATTCATGTCGACCTCTAAAAGTTTGGACAGTGCCAAGAAATTCGCTGATCAGGATGGCTATATCTTCGTGATACAAGTCAAAGAAAGAGAGATCCCTGAAAAGTGGGACATCTATGACCATGGATTCGTCGATATCAACAAAAACAAATTGGCAGCCGAGTTGTTCGTCAAAGAAGAGGAGATACTCTTCAATGCCCTCAACATCTACAAAGTTACTGATATCTAGCGCAAAGGACCCTACATCTACATCCATCTAGAATACGGTTCAATATTCGATCTTTTACTGAAGCCCAAATAGACCCTATCTCCTGACGAGCGAGACATCCTCATCAACTACCAATACTGCACACGGCTGATGAGTGATATCGAAGACCAAGGAGATGTGCATTTGATGGCTAGTTAGTTTGATTAGGCCAAAGATTACTACCTTGATAAGATTGGCAAAAACAAGGAGGATGCGAGAAGTTACTATAAGTTGGCTAATGTGCAAAAGGAGAGTGGAGAGATTGATGAGGCTGAAAAAAATGGGCAACGCTCTCTGCAGCTAATGACACAGCAGCTCGATCTTAATGACAGAGAGACATGCCTTAAAGTTTTTAGCATTCACTCTAAAAACGCAGAAATCAACATACAGAAAGAGGACTACCTTAATGCTGATTAGGATCTAACTCACGCAATTGAAATGCTTGACGATGACGACGTTTACAACAAAGCGAAGAAGATTAGAGAAAGAGGTGAGATAAAGTTCAAAAAAGGAGAAATAAAAGACGCCTAAAAAGACTTCAACATCAGTGAAAAGATGTTTCTGGAGATAGAGAAGCAAGGGGACAGCAAAAAGTGGCAAGTAGAAAAAAGATACATCCTTTCGGTGCTTACATTATGGTGCAGTGAGATGACCAAATCGGAACTTGAAGAAGCGAAGTTGAAGTAACTTGCGAATATTGAGTAGATGGAGAAAGAGATTGCGGAAATGAGGGAATCCATCGATGATGAATTGGTCAAAGTTAACAAATCCATGAAAGATGTGGCTCTTTATGTCGAGGATAAAGAAAAGTATGAGTATTGCGTCAAAAGAGGCAGAGCCCTACTGCTCAGTTTACAGCAGAGATAGACTAATGACCCTCTAATCAAAGCAAAGCTCAAAGTAATGGAAGCCACTATCCAAGATTATCTTGAATTGGCTGAATCTTAGAAGCTATTGTATGATGCGATTGCTCTGGTTGAATCCTAGACTCCATTTGATCCCACTGTAGGTGAGTATGCAACTATTTTGGCCAAAATGCAGAAAAAAGAAATCGATAAGTATACTAATCCATAAAGCTTGAAACTTTCTCCTGACAGGAAGATGCCCTATGATGAGGCAGAGAGAAAGGCCTTATACAATCGTTGCAAATCTAACTTCTAAAAAGCCATTAAGGTTTTACTCTACAATAACAAAACCAAAGACTCCCCCGAAGTCGTTACCATAAAAAACCAGATTGGCTAACTCTAACTTGAATCTAATAACTTCAAAAGTTGTGAGGAAATCATCCGAGAAGTCAAGGAATCTGCAGCCAATCTAAGTCATACCTAGATATCAAAGGCTTCTTTACTATTGGGCAAAATCGCATTTGCGAGAGGAGAACTCAAGAACGCATTCAAAATAATAGAAGAGGCAGATGTTTCGTTAAAGAGGGTCATCATCAAATCGGCAGAGAATCCTAAATACATCGCCATTTACTAAAAGAACGATATCTATCTTTAAATACTACTGACGAGGTCCAAGGTGTTCCACAAACAGCTCAAACACGACACTTCACTTCGCGAGTTGGAAACTTTAGAGCAGAAGGTGCTCATAAAGATGGACGGCTATGAATGCCACAACCTTTTGGCCGCAGTTTATGAGCAGATAGCTGAGGTCTATGCAAGCAAAGGGTCCAGTGACTTTTTTGGCTACTTCTAAAAGGCAATAGGCTTGAGGTAGAAGCAAATGGGCCAGTACAATCTTTTCAATGCCGTGAGCTATTGCAACTATGCCAAATACCTCTTGATGATCAACCAAACCGAAGCTGCTGAGGAAAATCTTACACACGCTGTGCAGATATTTTCTTGCTTGAGCAATGAGCACCCTATCAATTGGGTGATTCATTTCTCCAACGGCATTTTCTACGAGTTAAAGAACAAGTTCCAAGAGGCCGATAAACTTTTCAGAAGCTGCTTGAAAATGGCCGAGAAAAAGTTTGACTCATCCCATATAACGATAAAGAAGGTGAGACTGAGAGTAGCTAAGGTACTGCTGAAGCTAGGCTCAATAGACTAAAGCTTTAGAGAACTCTAGCAGCTCTAGGAATAGGTCTAGTAAGACTTGGTACAAAGTCGTCTGAAAATCGAAGTGGTATAGTAATACGACGATGAGAAGATAACTCTGTAGAAGATTATCCTGACCGAGCTAAAGAACGTGATATAGAAGTAAGAAAACAATCTGAGGTTCAGTCAAGTGGAGTTGGAAAAATACAGGAAGAAGTACGATACTCTGAGGCAGACCTTCAGACTGGAACAATCCGAAAGAGAAAAAGACTGATCTTGCAAATTTATAGCTGTTATTGTCTTCAAAATAGTATTAGGATAATCCTAAATGACAATTAAGTATAGCCAGCAGAACAACCAAACATAAATTATAATTTAAATCAGCATGCCAACTAATAAATATAATATTCAATAAATTAGATGCAGAGAAGATATCAAGAACAGGCATCCCCATAATTAAATGTTCACTCTTAACACTCTTTCTAGTAGTAAAGTTTAGAACCATAAACTGAAATCCAATTTTAGAGGAAATATCGCACCACCAAATTGCAAAGTTGGCCTTACCGCAGGCACGTCCAAATAATCATCGTCTTTTCGTTCATAACCATCTTGGCCTATCATTTCTATAACTTTCCAAGTACGTCCAAATGCAACTTTCAAGCAATCAAGTAGCCCAACCCTTTCCCGTTCAGCAAAGTACTTTGGCTGTACACTGAAAACGAAATTTAGGCAGAATCTATGCATGAGGTCATCTATCTTTACCATTTCAATGAGACCTTTAGCAAGCAGGGATACGAAGTAAAGCTGGTCAACTCTTGGAATGTCTACGATTTTATCAGTAATTAAACAACAGCTCGCATTACTAAAGCCATGCAAAATAGCAAAATCGATGAGGGGGTTGATAATTTACTCAAACTGGCACTTTTGGCTGAAAAAGGTGGGGTTATGATCAATGCGGTTGATACTGTCTTTGTGGATGAAGATTTGAGCTGGATCTAAGGTCTTTTCAACTCCACAATTAAGAATAACAAATAATATACTCTGCCTGCTGAGAATGCTGAGATTTTTCTCTATAATTTCAATGAAAGCGGTGACTCATTCGAATATTCTCCCAGTTTTGTCGCTGCAAGACCAAATAGTACACTCCTCCGCAAAGCTTTCGAAACTCTTTAAGATTTAATCAGCACTGGAACTTACCCCTATGCAAACTAAATGCAGATTCTATTCATCAATGAGGACACCCAAATCGAATACTTGAGAAACGGGCTAAGGGATAGCATCAATTTAGCCATTTTCAAGCATATGCAGGAGACCGAAGATTTGAGCATTTGCTCAACCTTTGGTATGCAATCCCTGAAACATAAAAATTATATCCTACTAAACTAACTGACCTACCTACAACAATAGTCTCTATTGCTAAAGTAAAATTATCTTTCAGCTATCAATAACATAAGCGGATACCACGTCAACTTGCTTTTGAATGTCAATCAGGCTGCCATCGAAGGCTTCTTAAATTCAGCCGCTCAAAACATTGACATTTTAGACCCAAAACCTCTGCCTTAGAACTCATTGATAACAAGAGTCCTTTCAGCGCCTAACAACAAATAAATATTTATTGATCCCCTTCCGAAAAGAGAAATCCAGCTTTGCCTCATCGTCATGGAAAACCTCAGCAAATCAAAGATAAACATTATGAGGAATGCATTTAGTAAGCAAACTTACCAAAATTGGAAGCTGATCCTCCCCGCAGATTATGAGCTGACAGATACCAATAGTAAATCCTCAAAAGTCCAACTAATGGCAGGGAGGTCGACTAAAGTCCATAACATCGAACAAGCCTGTACTAAACACTGTGATCCCAAAGGCTACGCAGTTCTGTTCAACTTCGGAGATACCTTCAACTCCCCAAAGGCTCTAGAATAAATCGCATCAACATTGAAACCTCGAGACATAGCTGGAGCCTTCATCGGAATCGAAGAAAGAGGCAATCTTTCCCTGCCATAGGTATTAAGATTTCACCGAGCCATGGAAGGCATAGTCAGCCCCAACATCCCGAAGATGTAAAAAATAATCAACCACTTCCGCATATTTTCAATTGACCTCTTCAGATACATTCCTCAGTTCGACCTGAGAAACATCTATGGAGAATACTTCGAAGACCGCCTCATTTTCCTCATGAGCATGTTGTAAGCAGTCTTCGGCATGATCAACCAACCTCGGATCCACTATTTGGCCAAAAAGTACGCAGAACAGTTCAATATCCCCAGCAGGCTGAAGGCGATCGACAAAAACTTTTACCTGAGAGTGCTCAAAAAGGACACAGTCAACTTGAAGCAGCTCAGAGAGACTCGGCCACGCCTTGATGCGGAAAACATTGAAGAATCCATATACAATTCGGTGCGCTGGAAAATACCAATATCTAAACTTATAGCTCTCAACCCCGGAGACAATTTTGTTTCAGTCAATCACAGAAAAGGACCGCAGCTCATTCCCAAAATCATTCATCAGGTCTGGCTGGGAGCTAGCCTGCCTCCAGTCAAAGAGTACTTCTACAAAAAGGCAAAGAAAGTCTACCCAGACTATGAAGTCAAACTCTACAGAAATGAGAATATCACGCGGGAGAAGTTTCCTCTGACCTACGATATCTTGCAAACTTTGTTAGAGTTTAACAAGAGGAGTCCCTACAACAAATTCGCGACAGTCACTGACATCGTACGTCACGAGATACTGTACCATTAAGGTGGGTTCTGGAAGGACGCAGGCATGGATCTGTTGCGGCCTGTCTTCGACAAATTTCTTACATTCAAGTTAGTGATTACAGCTGACAAAACCTTTCGCCATCGATGGCTGCAAGGCATGTGCTTCTATGGCAACATGCCCAAACTTGAACATCTTTGGAGAATCACCAACTATAGAAACACCAATCGCATGCGAATCTACCATAACTTTGCCATGATAATCGCAGGTCCGATAGATTTCAGGCAGCTGATAGTCGGCCAGTAAGAGTACGACCCCGATATTCTTATCATGCCCTACGAAACCGTCTACCCCGCTCAGATTGGACAACACCCTGACAGAGATTTATGTATAAGATCCAAGTCGGAGATAGGCGGGGGGAAATACTAAATTGCTGAGAAAGATTGCTATCTACTGCCCAATTGCTCTTAAATTTATCCCAAAGCGTTTGCTGTAGAGCACAACTGCTATGGTAATACCTGGGCTCAGAGGGGTAATACCTGGCCTCAGAGACCTTGAAATTTCATACTTTTATTTTTGTGCTTCTACTCAATGGTGACCGATAATTTGCTATCCATGTTTTTTGCAGCATTTCTTGCTGTGATATTGGGTCTTTATCACTCTTCACAATAAATATCATATAAAATTATTTGCTTTGCCATGCTCATAGAACTCAATAAAGATCGTATTTTGTTTATAATTGAGCTCTCTTCGTAGTCACATAGTCTCCCATAAAAGCCATCAAGGAAAAAGAACTCATAAGAAAAAAGTAGATGCGAGATAGGAGAATCAATCCCCAGTCCAGGAAAAAGTAGACCAATGTCGAGATAGTTGACCCCTTACCGATTTAGCTTAAAAACTACCGCTAATAAACTGCAGTTAGAATGTCAGTTGAGACCTCAAAAGCCAGCGAAAGTTTGAAAAAGTATGTACTTTAGCAATAGCGAAAGTAAGTATGAAGATATTTAGTTTGCGTTGTCTAAGGTTGTAGAAAATTGCGACTTAGGAGAAACTAAACACCAGCAGATTGAAATCTTTGACCCTGAATGTCACCCAAATGGAAGAATAGGACAAAAATAGTAAAGAGATTCATATACCTCGGATTGAAGACCTTTTCAAAAATCAGTCCAAAGAAATACTAATCTACTAAAACACCACACTGAGGGACAAATTGGGCAAAATGATCCACAAAATGGACGAAGGCATCAACAAATTCAAAAACCTATCATTCAGCTATACCAAAAACGAGGACGACCTCGCAAGAGCTTCCAAAACCTTCCAGCACAGCATGGAGGAAGACTACTAGAAAAAAACTGATAATATGCTGAATAAGAGCAAATATTTGAGAGAAATGATATACAAGGAGAAAAGGTAGATGAACGGCCGAGCCCCTGGAGAATCCACCAACTCCAAAAATGCCAATAATATGAGCTACTTCCTGAGATAGATAGAAAAACCCAAAATCAAGGAAGATCTCCGAGGGGTCAGAACCTTCTCTTACAGCCACGGCAACAGAAACCTCAAACTCACGCAAGCCAGCATCCTTCTCTTCGAGATGAACAAGCTCAACAAAGAGAAGTAGAGAAAGGAGTACGAACTCACTGGACTCTTGAAGAATTCCTTCCAGAATCGAGATACCATTCTTAGGGAGAAGGAAATTTTTTACTAAGCAGAGAACCCTTTCAACGATCTCAGCCCTTCGAAACAATTCCAGCTGCGAAAAGTGATGAACAAAAAGCTGAACCACAGACTGGAGATCAGCAAGTAGCAGGTAAACAAATTCATCGAGTACCTATTCGAAGTCAAAAACTATCATGTCATACTCAACTAAACTATTTTGTAGATTTTGAAAGAGGTGAGAGTAGCCCTTCTGCGGGGCAAGGTCATGAAGATGTCCGACTTGGAGACTATTTTGCAGAACAAAAAGGAGAAGGATTTGAGAGGGCATCCCAACTAGCTTATCGTCAAGACTCTCACCGAAATGATGATTTGAGGTTATATATTCGGGATATCAAGTTAGCAAACTAAACTTCACTCGAATCATTAAAGTTGGGGTCACGCAGAATTCAAAACTATGTCAGATCCTAAATCAGTGGTGATGGCTGCTGTTAAGGCTGTTGAAGGGTCCAATCCCTGATCGTTTTTAATAATGAAGGATTAAGGGACGGTGAAAGGTTGCAGATTACAAAAGATGGTCCAAAATCGCATAAATAACGTCATCACTCATTTTCCAGCCTCATATGCCTCTTCATGCGTATACGGTTTTTCCAACATCTTCTTGAGCAGCCGTTTATGCTTTTTGGTGGCCTTGTGGACATCCATGGTGACCTGGGACTCAAAGAAGCGAGCACAGCTGATGCAGTAGTGCTGTCCTGATCCAGGTTTGGTCTAATCTATCTCCAGCTGCTGGAAGCGCTATCCCTCATGGATATCTTGGTGGATCTGGTCGTGGTCCTTGGTGTAGTGCTTGGTCTTGATGGAACGGTGGAAGGATTTGTTCTTGCCTTTGGTGCCCTTTCTGCGCTGCGCTCCTGCCATCAGATTATTGAGTTATTATAGCTTGTTGACACTTATAATCGGAGCTGTGTTCTTAATATCGATCTATCTATAAACTAGTCTAGGATTTGTGGAGAATTTACGAAAGTACTAATTAACTATTTTGGGCATTC
>Ga0316217_10005372_pt1 | contig 13327 bp, 8 predicted proteins | sample 1anoAmetaG_FD_203633 | JGI IMG/M metagenome (GOLD analysis project Ga0316217, IMG submission 203633) | Freshwater microbial communities from Trout Bog Lake, Wisconsin, USA - 1anoA | ecosystem: Environmental > Aquatic > Freshwater > Lake > Hypolimnion/Profundal zone | place: USA: Wisconsin...
GTGCTCCAGCCGCGATAATGAGCCTGCTGCAACTTCACCGACCCACCGTTTACTTCTTATCCTCCACATCAACGTACTCAGCGTCGATTACACCATCGTCCTTCTTTGGTTCCGACTTGGGCTGCGCCTCGGACTGCTGCGCACCCGCCTCGGGATTTGGGGTGGCCGATTTGTACATCGCCTCTGCTAACTTGTGAGATGCCGTTTGTAGACGATCGCGTGCGGTTTGCATCGATTTATGGTCGCCGCTCTCCAAAGACTTCTTGGCATCGCCGAGAGCGTTTTCCACTTCGCCACGCTCCCCGCCAGAGATCTTGTCGCCATTTTCCTTCAGCATCTTCTCGACCTGGTAGACCATGGCGTCAAGCTGGTTGCGCGTTTCCACTTCTTCGCGCTTCAGCTTGTCTTCGGCCGAATGCGCTTCGGCCTCCTTGGCCATGCGCTCGACCTCTTCCTTGCTCAAGCCGCTGGATGAGGTGATAGCAATCTTCTGATCCTTGCCGGTCGCGGTATCCTTGGCGGTCACGTTGAGGATGCCGTTGGCATCGATGTCAAAAGTAACTTCGATCTGCGGAACGCCGCGCGGAGCCATGGGAATACCAGAGAGATGGAACTTGCCCAGGGTGCGATTCTGGCCCGCCATTGGGCGTTCGCCCTGCAGGACATGGATCTCCACGGAGGTCTGATTGTCAGCCGCAGTCGAAAAATTCTCGCTCTTGCGGGTCGGTATGGTGGTGTTGCGCGGAATCATCGTGGTGGCAACTCCGCCGTAAGTTTCGATTGAAAGCGAGAGCGGGGTCACATCGAGCAGAAGAAGGTCTTTGACCTCTCCCTGCAATACGCCGCCCTGAATCGCTGCGCCGATAGCAACCACTTCATCGGGATTCACGCCGCGATGAGGCTCACGTCCGAAAAACTCCTTCACCTTCTGCTGAATCATCGGCATGCGGGTCTGTCCGCCGACGAGCACGACTTCATCAATCTTGCTGGAATCGATGCCAGCATCCTTCAAAGCCTGCACACAGGGTTTGATCGAGTTATCGATCAGGTCGCGCACCATATCCTCAAGCTTGGCGCGGGTCAAGGTCTTCACCAGGTGCTTTGGACCGGAGGCATCTGCAGTAATGAACGGCAGATTGATCTCGGTCTGCATGGTGGTGGAGAGCTCGATTTTGGCGCGTTCGGCGGCATCACGCAGACGCTGCATCGCCATTTCATTGCCCTTGCTACGCAGATCCAAGCCGTAGTCCTTGCGGAATTCATCGGCCAGCCAGCCAACCACCCGCTGATCGATGTTGTCACCGCCAAGGTGGGTATCGCCATTGGTGGACTTGACTTCGATCACGCCCTCGCCAACTTCAAGGATCGAGATGTCGAAGGTGCCGCCGCCAAAGTCATAGACGGCGATGGTCTCATTCTTCTTCTTGTCCAAGCCGTAGGCCAAGGCAGCTGCGGTCGGCTCGTTGATAATTCGCTTGACGTCTAGTCCGGCGATCTTTCCGGCATCCTTGGTGGCCTGGCGCTGCGAGTCGTTAAAGTAGGCAGGGACGGTGATGACGGCTTCGGTAACCGGCTCGCCAAGATAATCCTCGGCAGCCTTCTTGAGTTTCTGCAAGACCATGGCAGAGATCTGCGGCGGAGTGTATTCCTTGCCCTGGGCGTCGATGGCTACGTGGTCGCCTGACTGCACAACCTTATACGGCACCATCTTCATCTCTTCACTGACTTCGTCAAAGCGACGTCCCATGAAGCGTTTAATGGAGAAAACGGTGTTCTCCGGGTTAGTGATTGCCTGATTTTTGGCGACCTGACCGACTGGGCGCTCGCCCGTTTTGGTGAAGCCAACCACAGAAGGCGTAGTGCGCCCGCCCTCTTCATTGGGAATCACCTTTGGCTCGCCGCCTTCCATGACGGCTACCACCGAGTTAGTAGTTCCCAGATCGATTCCGATGATCTTTGCCATTGCTCTTCGCCTCCTGCGGAAAATCTAAAAAATGTTGAGTTTGGCACTTCCAGAGGAACTGCCAAACCCGCCCGGGCGCTGTTTCACGCCCACTCAGACCTAATATAACCGTGATGATAGAACCTGAGTCACTTGCTGTCAACTTAATAGATGGGCCTGACCTCGCTAAGGATGCACAAAAGAATTCCGCCGTGAAATTCAGAGTAAATGGCTGATAAAACAGTGTGTTCGTCAATGGCTTGCGAAACGAATGCGATTGGGCGAGGGCTCGGGCCTTTCCGATTCGAGCGTTTTTGTCGTTGTGAGAGAGGGCGAGCGCGCCAGGTCGGAGGTGAGAAATTGGGTCTATCCAGAAACCAGACAAGATCCAGTAAGGGAATTTTTTTACCGATTGGGAACCTGTTTCTACCTGCCTGTTTGCTAACTGACGATTGGATGGTTGACCTTAACCCTATGAAGAGACGGGGGTTGAATGAAGCAGTTCGGATTAATCCGTTTATTGTCAATTACTTACCTCGTATCGAGAGACAGAGTGAGAGCATTCTGAAGATGGGTAAGGCGTTCGGAAGGCAAATTGCTGCTTAGTACTACAAGGAGTTTGGGATGACGAACCATCTGCAGTTGTTTGAGGAGCCAGCGGTCAAGTTGGATAGGCTCGCCAGCGAACACACACAGATTCATCGCCGGTATTTAGAGCTGGATGATGCCATCCTGCAGGGGTTCGGCTCACCGCGGATCATCGAAAGTGCAAGAGAACTGGTACGGGCTATGCTTCTCCATTTCATCCACGAGGAGCAATTCCTGGGGACGATAACTTTTTCAGCACTCGATGCGCAGCGCGATGCTGGAAAGAAAGCGATAGCCGAGGTTCTAAAGATAGAGGCAGCACTGGTCAAAGATGATGTGCACGCTGCCCTGCGCTTGAGGGTTTTGTGCAAGAGATGGATTCACGAGCACATGGACGTAGAGGGCGAGGAGTTCAGAATTACAGGTCCGGTAACGAAAGCGAGACGGGCAGAGTTCCGAGCGTGACTTCGGCTTCCTAGCTGTTCCGCGAAGACGAGCGGTAGTGCGGGTTCCATGAGATGCGATGCGCCTGCCGGTTCAACCTTGCCGGTCCATTCTTACAGCGAAACGTGCGGCGGTTATCCCCCGATTTACAATGCGGCCGCCGCATTTTCCCGGGTCACTCAGTCGTAGCGCTCATAGATGACGCGCTTCTTCTCCCAGCCGCATTCCTCGATCAAGAGGCTGCGAACCGAGGAGACCATTTCATTCAGGCCGCAGATGTAAACGTGCATATCTTTGCGCTGGCCGACGATCTGGCGAACGTGCTCCTGCACGTAGCCGCGACCCCCACTCCAGCTTTCTGGCGCGCGGCTGAGGGTTGGAATGTAATGAAAATTGGGATGTTCGGCGGCTAACCGCTCGAACTCTTCCTGGTAGTAAACATCCTCGGGATAGCGCGTTCCATAGACCAGCCAGATGTTTCTTCCGTTGTGGCGCTGCTGGCCGTTGGCATTTAAGCCGAAGAGATCCTGCGCCATGCTGCGGAAGGGCGCGATCCCAGTCCCGGTGGCTACAAAGATCATGTCTTCGACTTCAGGCTTGAGCACGAAGAGCCCGTGCGGACCGTGAAAACGGGCGGTTTCGCCAAGCTCGCGGTCGCAGAGGAAGTTCGACATAAAACCCTCATCGACCCGGTTAAGGCAGAGATCGAAGGTGTTGTCGCCGCGCGCGGCAGAAGCGATGGACTAGGCGCGGGTGATGAACTTATCGCCGCGCGGCTCACGGACGGAGATGAACTGTCCGGCGGCGAAATCAAAAACTGAAAGCTCCTCGACCTGGAATTCGAGGTGCTTGGTCTTCTCCGAAAGAAGCACGGAGCGGGTTAGCCGGGCGGTGAGCAGAGTGTGTTCCATGTACTTCCTTGACCGCTGAGGTCACCGCTATTCTAAAGCAGAGCGGACGCCAGCGGTAAATGCTGCATGCACACTGAGGCCTATCTTCTAGAGGCTTCGGGTGGTTTGCAACGGAACCATCCCTCAGGGGCTAACGCCCGCGATTTTCCTCTTCCGTAGCGGCACGGCTGAAGCCGTGCCCTTTCAAGACCAGGCTACGAAACAGCTTTTAATTCACTCACGCGTTACTTTTTCCAGCAAATAGAGAAAGGAACGGTAGACTTCGCCGGTTGCACGGGTCATTCCGATCTCGCAGGTGCGGCTGCTGGAGTAACAGCCATCGTGCTTGTGGGCTTTGATCTCGGCGGCTTCGCCGACGGTGGCCGAGGCGGTGAGTTCCGGGTACATGAAGCCGCGATCGCCAGCAAAGGCGCAGCATCCGAGGCTGGGAGGAACAAACGCTTCGCCACTGCATTTACGCGCAATGGCCTCCAGCTTCGGGGAGAGTCCCATTTTGACGGCAGAGCAGACCGGGTGCAGCGCAACCGAGGTTTCCGGGCGGCTCACGTTGAGCGCGGGGAGCAGTTGGTCGTGGACGAATTCGATGCTGTCCACGATCTTCAGGCGGTCGAAGCGCGCCTGATTTTCCGTTGTCAGGTGTTCGCGGGCATGAATGAGTCCGTACGTGCATGGGCTGGTGTCAACCATGATGGGCAGGGAGCCACCCGCGGACCAGGTCCAGAAGTTCTCGATGACGCGATTCAACATGACATCGCGTGCTTCCTCAAAACCCTTGGATGAGTAAGGAGTGCCACAGCAGTTTCCGGCAACGTCGGCGGGAATCCAGACGGGAACTCCGGCACGTTGGCTAGCGCAACGGTCACCTGCATCAGAGACACGTCGCTGGGCTCGCCGGGAAGCCGGCCCATCGTTCTCGATATGCAAGCGGGAAAGTAGACGGCCTTGGCGGTAGCGCGGTCGGTGGCGGGAATGCCCCCTTGAGTCGCGTAGGGCATCCCGGCATTCCAGACCGGCATGTTGGGACCAATTACCTTGCGCATGGCTCCGGTGATAACCTGCATGCCCTTGATCCCGATGATTTTCTCTGCCAGATGCGCAACGGTCAGAGCGAGGCGGACCAGTTTTTCCACCAGCTCAAACTCGTCCACGGTAAAGCCGGCAATCTGCTTGGCGGAGGTGGAGTTGCGCATTGCGCGAAAGCGCTTGACCAGCTGGCCGGTATCGATGCCGACCGGACAGGTTGTAGCACAGAGTCCATCGGCAGCGCAGGTATCGAGCGCCATGTAGGGAAAATCGCGCTCAAGCTGAACGAGTAAATTGCCGCCCCCGAGTTGCTTCTGGCGTTCCATCTCGCGACGAACCACGATGCGCTGCCGGGGAGTGAGGGTAAGATCGCGGCTGGGACAGCGCGGCTCGCAGTAGCCGCACTCGATGCACTTGTCGACCTCGGCTTCAACGGTTGGCAACCGCTTCAGATTTTGCAGATGCGCGTGGGGGTCTGGGTTGATGATGACGCCCGGATTGAGCAGGCCAGTGGGATCGGCCAGCGTCTTGAGCTCGCGCATGATCTGGAAAGCATCAGCGCCCCACTCGGTCTCGACGAAGGGAGCCATGTTGCGCCCGGTGCCGTGCTCGGCCTTGAGCGCTCCATCGAAGCGATGGACTACTAGTTCCACAACATCGTCAATCAGGCGTGAGTACTGGTCTATGGCGCGCTGATCGTTAAACGACTGGGTGATAACAAAGTGGAGATTGCCGTCTTTGGCGTGGCCGAAGATGATTCCGTTGTCATAACCGTGGCGGAGGAAGAGTGTGTTCAGTCCCTGAGCGGCGGGCGCGAGGTGCTCGATGGGGAAAGCGACATCTTCAATAAGGACGGTGGTGCCACTCTTGCGGACGGAGCCAACGGAGGGGAACATTCCGGCGCGAATCTTCCAAAGCTCGGCCTGGGCAGCGGCGGAGTGGGTGAACTGCGCGGGTTCAAGGAGCTTGAGGCTCGAGGTGGAGTCGGCGGCCAAGGCTTCCAGCCCCGCACGTTCGCTCTCCAAAGCACTCTGGAACTCAACCAGCAACCCGGCTGCCTTGCCGTCGAGCGACTTGATCACGCGCGGCGTGCCTGCCTGATCCTCAACGGAGCGAAGCGAGGCGCGATCCATGATCTCCAGGGCTTTGGCACCGGCCTGGCGTAAGGGGACGATGGATTCAGAGGCAGCGTAAAGATCGGGAAAGAGGAGAAGTCCGGTGTACTTTACGGGCAGTTCCGGGACGGTGTTCAAGACCGCCTCGGCGATAAAGGCTAGAGTGCCCTCGGAGCCGATCAGGAGGTGGGCAAAGATATCGACGGCGCGCTCGAAGTCGATGAAGGCGTTGATGCTGTATCCCGTGGTGTTCTTGGTGCGGTACTTGCGGCGGATGCGCTCGGCGAGCGCCGTATCGCTCTGAATTCTCGATTTCAGCTCCAGGATGCCGCGAGCCAGTGCCGGCTCGCGAGCGAAGAAAGCCTCTTCGGCGTCTGGCGCGGCACTGTCAATGACGGTGCCGGAGGGGAGCATGAATCGAATGGAGGATAGCGTGTGGTAGGCGTTTTGTTCGACGCCGCAGCACATGCCGCTTGAGTTATTGGAAAGAATTCCACCCAGGGTGCAGGTTGCAATTGATGCCGGATCGGGACCGATCTTTGCGCCATATGGAAGCAGCACGCGATTCGCAGTGACGCCGTTGGCTCCCGGTTGAACGCGAAGCTTGCGCCCATGATCGAGCACCTGAAGGTCGCGGAAGTTGCGTGTGACCTCAACGAGCAAGCCGTCAGAGATGGACTGTCCGGAGAGGCTGGTTCCAGCGGCGCGAAAGGTAATAGGGAGCGAATGGTGATGGCTGAACTGGAAGAGACGCGCAACTTCCTGTTCACTGGCCGCCTGCACGACGGCCTTGGGAATCAGCCGGTAGAAGCTGGCGTCTGAAGCGTACGCAATCAGGTCGATGGGGCGCATAAGGATGCGCCGCGAATCAAGGACTTGAGCCAGCATGGAACTGAGTTGCTCAGGGGAGTACGCCATCTTCGCTGCTTCTGTTACCGCTGCCATGTTATCGCTCCGCAGAGCTGTAGGCAGTTCAACCTAAGCTGCCTCCGGCTCGTGATACTAGGGTAATGCACTACTAGCTGGGAGAAGCAGGGATCGCAAGAGATTTCTTCGTCAAAGAAGATCTCGCCGGCAATTTCGCTTGTCATCATAGCGGGACCAAGCTCGGCTGGCAAAATTTTTGACATAGCTCCTGGGGTGCTCTTCTGATGAAGGGAGGTCTGCGGAGTTACACTATCGCATGATCTCCAGCTTACGATTTTTCTTCCGCTACCTGGTCGCCCCGCCTCTGTTGCTCTGCGCAGTCGCCATGGCGCAGGCGCAACCCGGATCAGTGCGCTTCTCGGTTCGCTACTCCAGCGCCATGAGTAACCTGCCGCTCGACGGGCGTGTCTATCTGCTGCTCTCCACCGACCCGACTGATGAACCCCGGATGCAGATTGACGACACACCGAAGTCGCAGCTGATCTTCGGCGTGGATGTGGATGGGCTCCGGCCTGGAGAAGCGGTTGTGGTTGATGAGCACGCCGACGGATACCCGATCCGCAGCCTGGGAAAGCTTCCGCCGGGTGAGTATTTTGTTCAGGCCGTTCTACACCGCTATGAGACCTTTAGCCGCTCGGATGGTAAGACCGTCAAGTTGCCGATGGACCGGGGCGAAGGACAGCAATGGAGTATTGCTCCCGGGAACCTCTACAGCAAACCTCGAAAGATCAAGGTGGGCAGCGACGCATCGGTCAGGAATGTGCCAGTCGAGATTGTAATGGACCAGGTGATTCCGCCGATTCCGGAGGCCAAGGATACGAAATATGTCCGCCATCTCCGCATCCAGAGCCAGTTGTTAACCAAGTTCTGGGGAAGGCCGATGTATCTTTCGGCGCTGGTGCTGGTGCCGGAGGGCTTTGATACGCATCCGGAGGCGCACTACCCGCTGATGCTCTTTCACGACCACTTTGCCAGCGAGTTCAGCGACTTTCGCACCGAACCGCCAGCCGAGGAAATGAAACCCGACTACAGCGAGCGCTTCCACGTTTCGGGCTACAACCGGATTCAGCAGGAGGAGTCTTACAAGAACTATAAGCAGTGGATCTCGCCGGGCTTCCCGCGCTTTCTGGTAGTGAAGATTCAACACGCCAATCCATACTATGATGACTCCTACGCGGTGAACTCGGCCAACTTGGGGCCGTACGGCGATGCGATTGAGACTGAACTCGTTCCGGCGATCGAGAAGCAGTTTCGCGCCATCGGCCAAGGCTGGGCACGATTTACCTATGGCGGCTCTACAGGCGGATGGGAGGCGCTCGCGGTACAGATCTTCTACCCCGACCATTACAACGGAGCCTTCGGCGCTTGCCCCGATCCGGTGGACTTCCATTCGTATATGCTGATCGACCTGTACAACGACAAGAACGCGTTCTACATCGACGGCGCGCACAAGCGCGTGGCGCAACCTGCAATGCGCGACTACCTGGGGCACACGACGCTAACGCTGGAAGAGAACAACGCTTACGAACTGGCGCTGGGAAGCAAGGGACGCTCGGGCGAACAATTCGATATATGGCAGGCGGTGTACTCGCCGGTGGGCGAAGACGGCTATCCCAAGCAGATCTTCGACAAGCGCACCGGAGTCATCGACCATGAAGTTGCCGCCTACTGGCGCGAGCACTATGATCTGCGGGCGATCCTGGAAAAGAACTGGACAACGCTCGGCCCCAAACTCCGGGGCAAACTGCATTTGTACTGTGGGAGCGCTGACACTTACTTTTTGAATGATGCCGTTTACAAGATGGAAGACTTTTTGAAAACGACGACGAACCCTCCTTACGAAGGAGAAGTTAAATACGGAGAACGCGCCGAGCACTGCTGGAATGGCGACCCGACGCAGCCTAACTACATTTCGCGCATGCACTACAACACGATGTATCTGGATAAGATCATGGAGCGCATAGCGAAGACTGCGCCGAAGGGTGCTGACCTGACTAGCTGGCGGTACTGAGAATACCTATGAGAGTCTTAGTTTCTGGTGGCGCAGGATACATCGGAAGTGTTGTGGTCTCGCAGCTTGTGGCCGCCGGACACAAGGTTTGCGTTTATGACAATCTGAGCAAGGGGCATCGAGAGTCGGTACCGGAAGGCGCGTCGCTCGTGGTGGCGGACGTTGGTGACCGCGCGGCGCTGGATGCGGCAATTGCCCAGCATCAGCCCGAAGCTGTCCTGCACTTTGCGGCATGGATTGAAGCCGGGGAGTCGATGCGCGAGCCGGAAAAGTTCTTTCGCAACAACACGGCGAACGCTCTCAACCTGCTGGAAGCCGTGCTCGCCCACCACGTGCGCTATTTTGTTTTCTCGTCGACGGCGGCGGTTTACGGGGACCCGGAGAGCATTCCAATCCGCGAGAGCGACAGACTGCAACCCACCAACGCGTACGGCGAATCCAAGCTGCTGGTGGAGAAGATGCTCGCATGGTTCCACCGCATTCATGGACTCTCTTACGCCAGCCTGCGCTACTTCAACGCGGCCGGTGCAACAGAAACTCTTGGCGAGCAACATGATCCGGAAACTCACCTGATCCCAATCATTCTGCAGGTCGCCAGCGGAGTGCGCGACCACATCAGCATTTTCGGTGACGATTACCCCACGCCGGACGGCAGCTGCGTGCGCGATTACGTCCACGTCTCAGACCTGGCGAGCGCACACCTGCTTGCGCTGGAGGCACTGCGCGCGCGTCCCGAGGCTGCGCAGCTCATTTACAATCTCGGCAATGGGCTGGGCTTTAGCGTGCGGGAGGTCATCGAGTGCGCGCGTCGCGTCACTGGACATCCCATTCCCGCCAGGGTGGAACCGCGCCGCGCCGGGGACCCGGCATCGCTGGTCGCAAGTTCAGAAAAGATCCGTGCCGAACTCGGCTGGCAGCCGCGCTATCCCGAGCTGGAAGACATTGTTCGCAGCGCGTGGCATTATCTCCAGAGCAACGTGCACTGAACATATTGACGAATGTGAATCTTTAGAAAATTGGTCTGCGCGTGGAAGAGAGCGGCCCCAGATCGGTTCGCTAAAAAACTGGAGCACGGGGAGGGATTCGAACCCAAGAATAACGGCCTTGCGAGCCGCCGCGTTGAACCACTTCGCCACCCGTGCTCATTCCGAAACTGTTGAATGCTGCTCCCGAAAAACCAATACCTGAGTGGTCTTGCGCGCAAGACTAGCCGACACGATCAACCTGCATCTGCTTCACTCAGCCCTTGGAGCGTACATTAGCTGAATTTCTGCTTGCGCGCAAGTAATCGAACCAGACTTGGCACCGCCCGATTACCTCAACTGAGACATCACAGATCGGCCCGCACCTCGGCGCTCCGAAGGAGAAACAGACTCGCGGTGTATCCGATCACAAACGTCGCGACGGAGCCGACCGTGACGTACCAGGTGAATGGAACTCTTGTGAATTGCCACAGGTACATGTTCAGTAGAAATCCGCATAGCATTCCTACCATTGCGCCACGCTCGCTTGCCCTGCGAGTTAGAACGCCCAGCAGAAATACTCCCAACAAAGATCCGTAGGCCACCGACGCAATCGACAGTCCGGCCTCAAGGACCTTTCCACCGCGCCGCGCTACAATCGCCAGCGCAAACAGCACCACACACCAGCCTATCGTTGACAGTCGCGAAAGAAAGACGCGGCGCTTTTCACTCGCCTCCGGATTGATCCTCGAGTAGAAATCAACAATCGTTGTCGACGAGAGCGAGTTGAGCGCAGCGCTCAGGTTAGCCATTGCAGCAGCCAAAATTGCCGAGATTAACAGACCGCTGATTCCGTGCGGCATACGCGTGACCACGAAAGCCGGGAAAATTGTATCCGACCGACTGAACGCTACAGCGGGAGGAAACAGCTTGTAGAAGACGTAGAGCATGGCGCCAATCAGCAGGAAGAGCCAAAACTGGAAGAGCACCATGACGCCACTAGCCAGCAAAGCAAGCTTCGATTGCCGCTCGCTTCGCGCGGAAAGCAGACGCTGCACAATCAACTGGTCTGTACCATGGCTCGCCGTGGTGAGGAAAGTGCCGCCGATTACGCCGGACCAGAAAGTGTAGGTCGCATAAAAATTCCAACCGAAGTCGAAGAGACGGAACTTGCCAGCGGCGGAGGCCACGCTGTGCACGGTCTGCCAGCCGCCGGGAACAAGATGCAGAATCGTGAACAGGCCTACCAGCGTGCCTGTGACATACACCACCAGCTGCACCACGTCAGTCCAGATTACGGCTGCCATGCCGCCCTTCATTGTGTATGCCAGGGTGAGCACGCAGACTATCGCGATGGCCGCAACATCGCGGCCAACATCGCTGAATCCGCCCAGTACATTACCGAGCGCGATGCCGACCACAATCGCCACGGCGAAGACTCGCACGCCCTCGGCGGCGGCACGTGTGATCAGGAATAATCCCGCCGTAAGCGAGCGCAACTTCTGCCCGAAGCGGCGTTCAATCAGCTGATAGGCAGTGACCAGATCGCCCCGGAAGTATTGCGGAATCAGGACAACGCTAATGATCACGCGGCCGATGAGGTAGCCGATCACAAGCTGCAGGAAGCGGAAGTCCCGCTCGTAGGCCAACCCGGGTACGCTGATGATGGTAAGAGTGCTTGTTTCCGCCGCCACGATTGAGAGCGAGATAGCCCACCACGGGATGGTTTGACCGGCAAGAAAGTAACCCCGGAGCGTACTCGCCTTTTCCCGAAAGCGCATACCAAAGACGGTGACGCACGCCAGATACACTGCGATCACGGTCATGTCCAGCGCGTTCAGTCCCACGAAGCTTGTCTCCTATCTTTCTGCTGCAAGCGTTTGGCTGGGGCTCATATCTTCAGTACAGTAGATACTTGGCCCGGATCGTTTTGAACAGCTCAATCTCATCCACCCAGTTACGCCACACTTGGCGCGGCTCTTGTCTAGCGCTGATGGCACGCGCGCTCGCACTGTTCAGCATGAGGTTGTCCAGCTTCGTCATCTCGTACTGATCCGGATGCAGCGAGTGCAGGGCCGATGCGATCTCAATGCCAAGTTCGGGTGCGTCGAGCGAGTTTCTGTCTGTCACCACGATATTTACGCCTCCGCATTTCTTCTGCGCGTAGATGTCGCCGTTGGGCGTGAATTCAACAGGCACAAAGCGCACCCCGCTGATCGCACGCCCGTTCAAGTATGCGGCCAGTTCCACTGCATGTATCCACGGCGCGCCCAGTACCTCGAAGGGAGTATCCGTGCCGCGTCCCACCGAAACGTTGGTCGCCTCCAAGAGGCCGATGCCAGGATAGAGTATGGCTTCGGTGAGGCTGCGCATATTCGGCGAAGGATTCACCCAGAGGACGCCCGTCGAATCCAGCCAGTCGCCGCGCTGCCAACCCTCCATTCGGATCACCGTGAGCCGCGCGTGAATCCCGCGCTCCGAATTGTAGAAGCGCGCCAACTCGCCAATCGTCATGCCATGGCGAATAGGAATCTGTCCGTAGTTGGTGAAGCTTTCACGTCCGCGGTCACTGATTGGTCCCTGTATGTAGGTGCCGTTGATCGGATTGGGGCGGTCGAGAACAAAGATCTTTTTGCCCGCTTTCGCTGCCGCCTCCAGAAAGTATCCGAGCGTGGTTTCGTAAGTATAGAAGCGCGTGCCGATGTCCTGGATGTCAAAGACAATTGCGTCCACCGCATTCACAACTTGTGCCGACGGATGCCGCTTGGCGCTGGTATCTCCGTAAACGCTGTACACGGGTATTCCGGTTGCTGCGTCTTTTGAATCTGAAATTGCCGTGGTGTCCACACTACCGGTGACGCCGTGCTCAGGGCTGAAGATTGCAGCCACTTCAACGCCCGGAGCCTTGGCCAGCACATCGATGGTGCGACTGCCATGGCCATCCACGCCGGTTTGATTGGTTACGATTGCAATCCGGGTTTTCGCGGAGTTGCCCTCGCGAAGTTCGGCAAAATTATCGCTCTCCAACACGTCGATACCGGTTCGCACTGAGCCGTTGCGCGAGGTCACCAGTCGCGCCGCCGACATGGCTTCGTTGTATCCGGTGATTCGCGCCAGACGCAACTTTTGCTCGTCCGTGACCGTGAGCCCCAGCCCCTGCGCCACAGCCGAAGCGATGCGGGCGCGCAGCGAAACCAACGCGGAACGATTGGAGTCGCGTGGATGCACCGCGTTGGTCAGTATGATCACGTAGCTGTTCGTCAGTGGATCGATCCATATTGATGTTCCAGTAAATCCCGTGTGTCCGAACGAGCCCACTGGGAAAAATTCGCCCCGGTTGCCGGCAAACGGGGAATCGATATCCCAACCCAGGCCGCGAAGTACGGACGCGGTGGGCGGCTGTT
>Ga0316217_10005373_pt1 | contig 13326 bp, 8 predicted proteins | sample 1anoAmetaG_FD_203633 | JGI IMG/M metagenome (GOLD analysis project Ga0316217, IMG submission 203633) | Freshwater microbial communities from Trout Bog Lake, Wisconsin, USA - 1anoA | ecosystem: Environmental > Aquatic > Freshwater > Lake > Hypolimnion/Profundal zone | place: USA: Wisconsin...
ATGCTTTGGATCTAGATGCTTTTGGGGGTATGTATTAAATTATTTTATTAATATAATAAATTTGTCATATTAATATATATATGCTTACTTTCAAAAAAGATAAAAATAAAATCGTGGCTAATGTTGTCGAAGGTAAAAAGACAACATCGATATACATTAAAGAAACTTTCGATAATAAAGAAAAACCGCAAATAGAAACATCTGATGAAAATAAAAAAGAAGTATTTCAAGATTATTTGTCAAATTTAAAACGTCCAATTTCAAAAAAAGAAAAAGATTTATTAATAATATGTTATGACGATAACACAGAAGCGGATAAATTAAATGGAAAATTATATAAAATATTTGAAGATGGTTTAGAATTTGTAAATAATTCTTTAAAAAAATATTTAAATTTTAAATCAAATATTGTTTATCCAAAAATAAATACAGATTATTTTTCGTGTTTTGTTTCTGGAATGAGTGGAAGCGGTAAATCTTATTATATATCTGAATTTATTTATAATAATCGTGATTTAATACCAAAAGGAGCGGGAATATTTTTAATAGGACCATGTGATAATGATGAATCATTTAAAAAGATTTTCAAAAATTTAATTTATATTGATATTCCAGCATATGAAAAAGAAAATAAAGAGGATTTTAATATTAAATCAATTCCCATAGGTTCTGTTATTATTTTCGATGATACCGAAGCTATGGCAAATAATAAATATGTCGAGTCAATAAGAGATAAAATGTTGGCAGATTATAGAAAACGCAAACTAAAAATATTAAGCGTGTCGCATGTGGCTTTAGATGCCAAAAAAACATCAAAAGTTATTCTCGAATCACAATATTTTATTGTATTTAAAAATAATTGGATGCATGCATCAAATCTATTATCTACATATGCCGGATTAAAGCAATCACAATTAGATTTATTATATTCACAAAATACAAGAGGTTATTTTATATGTAAAACATCGCCTATGTATTGTGTAACAGATTGTTCAATTTTATTACTAAATTAAAATTAATATATAATTATTAATTTAAATTCTTTGTATATTAATATATACAATGTCGCGATATTATCCAGTATCTACAAAATCTAAAGCGAAAAGCGCTAAAGAATTTAATGAAAAATTAAAAAAATTAGTGAAACCGAAATCATATTCTTTAAAAACACCAAAAGAAATTGAAGAACAAGGGTTATCTTTTTCTGAAGTTTTGGCGAAAAGAGAAGTTGAAAAAATGAATGAAGAAGCACGAAAAGCATCTGAATTAAAATATATTAAACCAGTTTCAACTCTTGAAAAGACACAACAAGATAGATTAAAAAAATTACAAGATGCATTGAAAGAAAATAAATTAGAAGGTGATAAACTTGAAATTAAATTAAAACAATATGACAGAGATTATATCGATGAATTAGAACCCGCAAAATATGAAAAAGTTCATAATGCTTTACTACAAAATAAAGATAATCGCAAAGATTTAATGGAAAAAATTAAAAAAACTCTTAATTTTAACAAAGAAATTGAAAAGAAACAAAGCACTGAAAAAGTTTTTGAAGAAATAAATAAACTTTGGGAAAAATACCCCGATTTAAAACGGGAAGGAACACTTGAAGATAATACGAGACTTCGAGATATTGAACGCGATGTGGGTAACTCGCGATTAAAAGAATATGCTTATTTATTAAAAGAAATAAAAGATAAAAAAATTCCAGCAGTTGTTAAAGTATTGTCACCTTCAGAAAGAGCCGTAGAACGATTAGAAAAAAGCCGTGTTCGCAAACTAAATAGACAAGCTATTATGAAAAATGAAGAACTCAAGAACGGCAAAAAAGAACTGATGACCGAAGCAGAAATTAATGATACATTAAGAGATATTTCGAGATTGCCAGATTTTAAAACTGTTCATGAAATTTTTGGTGAATTAACAAATTCTTATAAAAAAGGTGAAATTCGCGATATGTTGTTCGTTAAATTTAAGCGAGCCGTAGATGAGCGCGAACAACAGTTAATTAATACGATTTCAACTTTTGATTTGGATAAAGTAAATAGATTAATAGAAGAAAACGAACTTGAATATAAAAATAAACAAATCGACAGTATGACTTATAATAAAATTAGAAATCCATTATTTAAACGTAAAGGAGAAATCGAAAAAGAAAGAGATGATGAGGAAAAACTAATGAATGCACAAATAGAAAAGGATAGATTAGATAGAGAAAATTTAAGACTAGCCAGAAAAAAAGAACGTAAAAATTTTCGTGTCCTTTCTAAAAAAGATAGACAGCGATTTACAAGGGAATTTGATATAACAGATTATGAACCTGAAAAATCAGAAAAAAAATCAAACAGAGATAAACGACATCAAAAAAAAATAGAAGCAGAACCCATGCCTGAAGAACATGAAGATGATGAAGAAGAAGAGGAAATGCCCCAAGGTTTTGGTTTATATCCAAAAAAACGTCATGATGTTGTCATGTCTGAAATTTCAAAACATTATTCAAATCCGAAGTTACAAGGATTTATTTATGGATTGTCACAACATCCTAAAAATCCAAAGAAAACATTAAAAGGACGTGTAAACCATGCCATTAAAGCTATTAAAAAGGGTAAATTAAAAGGTGGAAAATTACACATTAAATTTTAAATATAATTGTATTAATATATAGATGTCATTTGAAGAAATTGTAAAATGGAATATATTACAGCCATTAAGTGGTGAAAATATAAAAGAGTTAATAGGAAAACCTCCAACACCCTTTTCATCTTTAAAAAATTATAAAACATTAAATCAAGTTTTAGGAAAAGAAGGTTATACAGTTATTTTTTATGAAAATTCACAATATAGTGGTCATTATGTAGCTTTATTTAATGATAGTAATGGGCAATTAAATTATATGGATCCATACGGATTTGAACCTTTAGTAGTAAAATCGAAAGTACATTATGACGAAAATTTACCAAATTATTTAACAGATTTAATAAAAGCAAGTGGTAGAAATATAATTATTTCAAAAACAGATTATCAAGCTAAAATCGCGGGTGTGGCAGATTGTGGCAGACATTCTTGTTGTAGGATTAAATTATTACATTTATCAAATAAACAATATGAAACATTATTATTATCATCTAAAATACCTATATTAAAACCTGATTTTATTGTGACAGCGATGACTTTATTAGGTTTACAAGGTGATATTTTAAAATTTTATAATAAATAAATAAATTAATAATTATATATAGTTATTAATATATATAGAATATGTCTAAAACAAGAGCAGAATATCAAAAAGAATATAGAGAAAATAAAAAATTATCTAATCCCGATTATTTATTATTAGAAAATGAAAAAAAGAAATTATATAGACATAAAAAAAGAGAACATAAAATAATTTATAAAAACTCATTAATAGATTTATTTGATAATATGAAAACCCCTAAAGGAAATAAATATTCAAATATAACTATTACAAATTATGTTTCTAAAATAAATAAGATATTAAAATTACTTGGTAAAACTGATTTTAATATTGATTATTTTTTAGATGTTGATAAAGTAATTGGTGAATTAAAAAAAGTAAAATATAAAAATTTAAAAGATTACATAACGCCTATTGTATTATTGTTAAAAGCTAATAATGCATCAACTAATACTATTTCTCAATATCATGAATATATGAATACGGAAAAACAAAAAGAAGATGAAGAACGAGGAAATAATAAACTCGACAAAGATGATAAAGATAATTTCTTATCGATGCCAGTAATTAAAAAATTAATTAATTCATACGATGTTATTAATGGTGATGATATTAATAATGACAAGTTATTATATAAATTAATAGTTAGTTTTTATTTTGAAAATACTAATAATTTAATTCCCAGAAATGATTTAAATATTTTGAAATTAATTTCAACAAATAAAATTAAAAATATGAATGATGAATTTAATTATATAGTTATGGATAAAAAAAAACCAAAATATATTATTTTAAATAATTATAAAACAAAAACTACATACGGTTCTAAACAAAAATTTAATATATCTAATGAACTATCTGATTTATTAGAAGCATATATTACATTAAATAAAAAAGAGAATGGTGATTATTTATTTACAAATGACAAAAATGAGCCCTATTCAAAAAATGAATTTTTAAAACTAATAAATAAATCTATGCTAGCAGTTCTTAAAAAACCTATTTCGATCGATTTAGTTAGAAGTATAGTTATTACAGATTATTACAAAACACCTAAATCAATAAATGACAAAAAAGAATTTCATAAACGTTTATTACATTCTTCAAAAGTTGGAGAAGAATATATAATAATTGAATAAATAAAATATGTTTCAATAATATATGAATAATGTTTATACACGTTACGGTATGGGGTTAAAAACAACTGCACCTAAAAAAAAAAGTAATCGTAAAATAAAAGGAGGAGATTTAAATGAACATAATCAACCTTATAAAGATTATTTGGATACTCACCCTAATCCTTTTGATGAATACGCAAAAAAAAATAAAGCGTTGTCAGATGAAGCAAATTCAATTGACCCTAATTTTTTAAAAAATTCTGGAAATTTACAAGAATTAACCGAATTAAATAATCGATTGAAATCATTGACAGATAAACCATCTGGATATAATTATACCCCTTCTGAAAAAAAACAAATAAAAGATTTAGGAACTAAAATAAGAACCTTAAATTTAAAAAGAAGTAACACATCTCAAATATCACCACAATTAAAAAAAATATATGATGAAATGGTTTTAAATTTAAAAGAATGGAAAGAATTTAAAAGAGGATATGATGATTGTATAAATGCATATGTAAAAGATGGTTCGGCGTCATTATGGCAAAGATTAGACATTGACGCCATACCACAAGACACGCCATATAATAGAGGACGTTATTATGCCGCTATTACTTTGAGGGCTGGCTGGGCATATACTGATTATTCAAAAAGCAAATGGGAACAGGCGTTTGATGTTGCCAAAGATTCATTATCATTTGGTATAACTATAGCTTCTCATCTTGTTTAACGTGTCCAATCAATAAAATCTTGCGGCATTGAAAACATAATATGATATGTTAAATGTGTTCGATCCATATCTTCAAAATCTTTTATTAATAATAACTCTCTAACTAATTTTTTATTTCCTTTAATTACAGGAACACATAAACCGTCTTTATCTTTTATAGCTGTTATGTTTTTATCTTCTATTCTTACATCGATTACTTTTTTAAATTCTCTATTATAAAGTTTAATAACGTTACGTAAATGTGTAATCGGTAATGAATCTAATTTATCCTTTTTTTCTTGATATTCTAATTTTTTAGTTGACATTATTTTCTATATAATAGTCTAATAAAATAATTTTTTATATATATTTAAATATAATTTAGCAAAGACATATAAATATATACGTAAAACGGACATAAAAGCGCAAATAAGACAGAAAATTATATAACGTTATATAATTTTCTGTCTTATTTGCGCTTTTATGTCCGTTTTACGTATATATTTATATGTCTTTGCTAAATTATATTTAAATATATATAAAAAATTATTTTATTAGACTATTATATAGAAAATAATGTCAACTAAAAAATTAGAATATCAAGAAAAAAAGGATAAATTAGATTCATTACCGATTACACATTTACGTAACGTTATTAAACTTTATAATAGAGAATTTAAAAAAGTAATCGATGTAAGAATAGAAGATAAAAACATAACAGCTATAAAAGATAAAGACGGTTTATGTGTTCCTGTAATTAAAGGAAATAAAAAATTAGTTAGAGAGTTATTATTAATAAAAGATTTTGAAGATATGGATCGAACACATTTAACATATCATATTATGTTTTCAATGCCGCAAGATTTTATTGATTGGACACGTTAAACAAGATGAGAAGCTATAGTTATACCAAATGATAATGAATCTTTGGCAACATCAAACGCCTGTTCCCATTTGCTTTTTGAATAATCAGTATATGCCCAGCCAGCCCTCAAAGTAATAGCGGCATAATAACGTCCTCTATTATATGGCGTGTCTTGTGGTATGGCGTCAATGTCTAATCTTTGCCATAATGACGCCGAACCATCTTTTACATATGCATTTATACAATCATCATATCCTCTTTTAAATTCTTTCCATTCTTTTAAATTTAAAACCATTTCATCATATATTTTTTTTAATTGTGGTGATATTTGAGATGTGTTACTTCTTTTTAAATTTAAGGTTCTTATTTTAGTTCCTAAATCTTTTATTTGTTTTTTTTCAGAAGGGGTATAATTATATCCAGATGGTTTATCTGTCAATGATTTCAATCGATTATTTAATTCGGTTAATTCTTGTAAATTTCCAGAATTTTTTAAAAAATTAGGGTCAATTGAATTTGCTTCATCTGACAACGCTTTATTTTTTTTTGCGTATTCATCAAAAGGATTAGGGTGAGTATCCAAATAATCTTTATAAGGTTGATTATGTTCATTTAAATCTCCTCCTTTTATTTTACGATTACTTTTTTTTTTAGGTGCAGTTGTTTTTAACCCCATACCGTAACGTGTATAAACATTATTCATATATTATTGAAACATATTTTATTTATTCAATTATTATATATTCTTCTCCAACTTTTGAAGAATGTAATAAACGTTTATGAAATTCTTTTTTGTCATTTATTGATTTAGGTGTTTTGTAATAATCTGTAATAACTATACTTCTAACTAAATCGATCGAAATAGGTTTTTTAAGAACTGCTAGCATAGATTTATTTATTAGTTTTAAAAATTCATTTTTTGAATAGGGCTCATTTTTGTCATTTGTAAATAAATAATCACCATTCTCTTTTTTATTTAATGTAATATATGCTTCTAATAAATCAGATAGTTCATTAGATATATTAAATTTTTGTTTAGAACCGTATGTAGTTTTTGTTTTATAATTATTTAAAATAATATATTTTGGTTTTTTTTTATCCATAACTATATAATTAAATTCATCATTCATATTTTTAATTTTATTTGTTGAAATTAATTTCAAAATATTTAAATCATTTCTGGGAATTAAATTATTAGTATTTTCAAAATAAAAACTAACTATTAATTTATATAATAACTTGTCATTATTAATATCATCACCATTAATAACATCGTATGAATTAATTAATTTTTTAATTACTGGCATCGATAAGAAATTATCTTTATCATCTTTGTCGAGTTTATTATTTCCTCGTTCTTCATCTTCTTTTTGTTTTTCCGTATTCATATATTCATGATATTGAGAAATAGTATTAGTTGATGCATTATTAGCTTTTAACAATAATACAATAGGCGTTATGTAATCTTTTAAATTTTTATATTTTACTTTTTTTAATTCACCAATTACTTTATCAACATCTAAAAAATAATCAATATTAAAATCAGTTTTACCAAGTAATTTTAATATCTTATTTATTTTAGAAACATAATTTGTAATAGTTATATTTGAATATTTATTTCCTTTAGGGGTTTTCATATTATCAAATAAATCTATTAATGAGTTTTTATAAATTATTTTATGTTCTCTTTTTTTATGTCTATATAATTTCTTTTTTTCATTTTCTAATAATAAATAATCGGGATTAGATAATTTTTTATTTTCTCTATATTCTTTTTGATATTCTGCTCTTGTTTTAGACATATTCTATATATATTAATAACTATATATAATTATTAATTTATTTATTTATTATAAAATTTTAAAATATCACCTTGTAAACCTAATAAAGTCATCGCTGTCACAATAAAATCAGGTTTTAATATAGGTATTTTAGATGATAATAATAATGTTTCATATTGTTTATTTGATAAATGTAATAATTTAATCCTACAACAAGAATGTCTGCCACAATCTGCCACACCCGCGATTTTAGCTTGATAATCTGTTTTTGAAATAATTATATTTCTACCACTTGCTTTTATTAAATCTGTTAAATAATTTGGTAAATTTTCGTCATAATGTACTTTCGATTTTACTACTAAAGGTTCAAATCCGTATGGATCCATATAATTTAATTGCCCATTACTATCATTAAATAAAGCTACATAATGACCACTATATTGTGAATTTTCATAAAAAATAACTGTATAACCTTCTTTTCCTAAAACTTGATTTAATGTTTTATAATTTTTTAAAGATGAAAAGGGTGTTGGAGGTTTTCCTATTAACTCTTTTATATTTTCACCACTTAATGGCTGTAATATATTCCATTTTACAATTTCTTCAAATGACATCTATATATTAATACAATTATATTTAAAATTTAATGTGTAATTTTCCACCTTTTAATTTACCCTTTTTAATAGCTTTAATGGCATGGTTTACACGTCCTTTTAATGTTTTCTTTGGATTTTTAGGATGTTGTGACAATCCATAAATAAATCCTTGTAACTTCGGATTTGAATAATGTTTTGAAATTTCAGACATGACAACATCATGACGTTTTTTTGGATATAAACCAAAACCTTGGGGCATTTCCTCTTCTTCTTCATCATCTTCATGTTCTTCAGGCATGGGTTCTGCTTCTATTTTTTTTTGATGTCGTTTATCTCTGTTTGATTTTTTTTCTGATTTTTCAGGTTCATAATCTGTTATATCAAATTCCCTTGTAAATCGCTGTCTATCTTTTTTAGAAAGGACACGAAAATTTTTACGTTCTTTTTTTCTGGCTAGTCTTAAATTTTCTCTATCTAATCTATCCTTTTCTATTTGTGCATTCATTAGTTTTTCCTCATCATCTCTTTCTTTTTCGATTTCTCCTTTACGTTTAAATAATGGATTTCTAATTTTATTATAAGTCATACTGTCGATTTGTTTATTTTTATATTCAAGTTCGTTTTCTTCTATTAATCTATTTACTTTATCCAAATCAAAAGTTGAAATCGTATTAATTAACTGTTGTTCGCGCTCATCTACGGCTCGCTTAAATTTAACGAACAACATATCGCGAATTTCACCTTTTTTATAAGAATTTGTTAATTCACCAAAAATTTCATGAACAGTTTTAAAATCTGGCAATCTCGAAATATCTCTTAATGTATCATTAATTTCTGCTTCGGTCATCAGTTCTTTTTTGCCGTTCTTGAGTTCTTCATTTTTCATAATAGCTTGTCTATTTAGTTTGCGAACACGGCTTTTTTCTAATCGTTCTACGGCTCTTTCTGAAGGTGACAATACTTTAACAACTGCTGGAATTTTTTTATCTTTTATTTCTTTTAATAAATAAGCATATTCTTTTAATCGCGAGTTACCCACATCGCGTTCAATATCTCGAAGTCTCGTATTATCTTCAAGTGTTCCTTCCCGTTTTAAATCGGGGTATTTTTCCCAAAGTTTATTTATTTCTTCAAAAACTTTTTCAGTGCTTTGTTTCTTTTCAATTTCTTTGTTAAAATTAAGAGTTTTTTTAATTTTTTCCATTAAATCTTTGCGATTATCTTTATTTTGTAGTAAAGCATTATGAACTTTTTCATATTTTGCGGGTTCTAATTCATCGATATAATCTCTGTCATATTGTTTTAATTTAATTTCAAGTTTATCACCTTCTAATTTATTTTCTTTCAATGCATCTTGTAATTTTTTTAATCTATCTTGTTGTGTCTTTTCAAGAGTTGAAACTGGTTTAATATATTTTAATTCAGATGCTTTTCGTGCTTCTTCATTCATTTTTTCAACTTCTCTTTTCGCCAAAACTTCAGAAAAAGATAACCCTTGTTCTTCAATTTCTTTTGGTGTTTTTAAAGAATATGATTTCGGTTTCACTAATTTTTTTAATTTTTCATTAAATTCTTTAGCGCTTTTCGCTTTAGATTTTGTAGATACTGGATAATATCGCGACATTGTATATATTAATATACAAAGAATTTAAATTAATAATTATATATTAATTTTAATTTAGTAATAAAATTGAACAATCTGTTACACAATACATAGGCGATGTTTTACATATAAAATAACCTCTTGTATTTTGTGAATATAATAAATCTAATTGTGATTGCTTTAATCCGGCATATGTAGATAATAGATTTGATGCATGCATCCAATTATTTTTAAATACAATAAAATATTGTGATTCGAGAATAACTTTTGATGTTTTTTTGGCATCTAAAGCCACATGCGACACGCTTAATATTTTTAGTTTGCGTTTTCTATAATCTGCCAACATTTTATCTCTTATTGACTCGACATATTTATTATTTGCCATAGCTTCGGTATCATCGAAAATAATAACAGAACCTATGGGAATTGATTTAATATTAAAATCCTCTTTATTTTCTTTTTCATATGCTGGAATATCAATATAAATTAAATTTTTGAAAATCTTTTTAAATGATTCATCATTATCACATGGTCCTATTAAAAATATTCCCGCTCCTTTTGGTATTAAATCACGATTATTATAAATAAATTCAGATATATAATAAGATTTACCGCTTCCACTCATTCCAGAAACAAAACACGAAAAATAATCTGTATTTATTTTTGGATAAACAATATTTGATTTAAAATTTAAATATTTTTTTAAAGAATTATTTACAAATTCTAAACCATCTTCAAATATTTTATATAATTTTCCATTTAATTTATCCGCTTCTGTGTTATCGTCATAACATATTATTAATAAATCTTTTTCTTTTTTTGAAATTGGACGTTTTAAATTTGACAAATAATCTTGAAATACTTCTTTTTTATTTTCATCAGATGTTTCTATTTGCGGTTTTTCTTTATTATCGAAAGTTTCTTTAATGTATATCGATGTTGTCTTTTTACCTTCGACAACATTAGCCACGATTTTATTTTTATCTTTTTTGAAAGTAAGCATATATATATTAATATGACAAATTTATTATATTAATAAAATAATTTAATACATACCCCCAAAAGCATCTAGATCCAAAGCATATTTTCCATTTCCGCCAGTAACCCCCACACTACCCGCTGTAATATTTCCCGCTGTTATTCCTGCTCCTGTAACATGACCACCAGATAATGATTTTTTAGAAGGGCGACCTTTTGGTTTAACAGAAACTGTTTCAGATGTGTTTCTATATTTTTGTCCTAATGCACCTAGTCTTTCTTTTGCTGGTAAATGTTTTACCGATTCATAATTTTGTTTCACGTATTCAGAAAATGCTGTCATATTATATATATACTATATTAATATTTTAATTTAAATATTAATATTTATTTTTTAATTTATTTATTCAATTATTTATTTAAGATGTCCATTTTGCAAGATGTCCGAGTACCTTTTTACCTGCATCAGAACCTAAAAATTCAACACCTTTGTTTACTGCCTTTTTAACGAGGTTAGCATGTTTACCGCTAAATAGACCGCTACCGGTCATATTAAGTCCGAGACCTTCCTCATGAATTGCTGGAACTGTTGAAGCTTTTCTTACATCTTCCGCTGTAACTGAACCAATCATATAATTACATGCGCCACGCGCGGGGACAATCGCTTGGCCCGAGTACTGGGGCAAGATAATGAATTCAAGATTTGCTGCTAAATCTTCTAACATTGCCGCAACGGTTCCCGCACCACCAAATACATTACTAGCCAAAAGATTTACAATTGAAACTTTGACTTGAACTCTGAAATTGATATTTGCGGGTTCACCAACAACTGTGTCTGATGGTAAATCAAGGCCTATATCGTCAGTAGGGGAAAAACACATATAACCACCACTTCCAAGAGCCCAATCATGGAAAGATTGATTATTTCCGTTTCGGTGTGACATTTCCCAAAGCTGTTGGACAGACATATTGTTAAATGCGCTACCTTTTGTTCCGATTTGTACTAAAAAGCGTCCTTGCTCTTGAATATTTCCATCAATACCCAAAAATGATAAACAAACATCATCATTAAGAAGGCGAGTTCCGCCTGCACCTTGAAGATTATTATTTCGAGATGTAAGAGTTCGACGAACACCAATATAAATTCGATCGGGAAGAGCATTAAGTCGAATAGTTTGAGAAGTTAGACTTAAATCTGAACCCGCAAGAGCTATAACAGAAGTTGAAGCAACTTGTTGTTGAAATGGAGTAAACACCGAATAGTCAAACGCAACCTCTTTTGGAATTTTAATGACGTTTGTATCGACTGTTATAAATCCAACTTCGAGATTTGCATTTGAAACAGAGCAAAGTAATACGGCGGGGTTTAGAGTTGACACAACCATATCACTATAATTTGATATATTCAGATTAAGTGAAAATTGATTTATGTTATACATAAATGCCTCTTTATCATTAATACATAGAGGACTAATTAAAAGCGGTTCTGAAACGGTAAAGGTCCATGTATCAAAACCCGCGGGTTGATTTACTTGAACACCTGTACATAAAAACGAAGCCCGTGAAGGGGTTGAATCGTCAATGCACTGTTGATAATTTGCATAAGGTTGATTTACAAGAGAACGACCGGCAACTGTTCGAGAACCAAAAATGGCGGTGTTTGTTTGGTCAACAAGAAGGCCATAATCTGGCATTGATGGACAACCAAGATTTTTAATTAAATGTAAATTCATGGTACGAGCAAGGGCACCAAGCATTAAACGGGGTTGAGATGATGTAATTGATGTGTTTAAACCAAGATTTGCGACATCCGTAACACTCATAAGGGGGAATTGTCGAAGAATTGTATTTACTGTGACGTCATTGTTAAATTGGGGAAGAACAACCCCTACACCTGTTGTACATTTTACGGTTAGAGTATAGTTTATATTTACTTTTTTACTCATACATGTATTTTCTGCATTGGGAACTTGGAAATTATTTATTTGAATTGTCGAGCCATAGGTTGTTTGTGTGTCGAATGGTACCTGTTGATAGATTATTTGACGACCACTGATCGGAATTTTGAAAACCTCGGCGCCGGTACTTATTCGCGAATCTTGAACAAAAACTTTTTCTGTTTCCATTTCTTATATACATTAGATACATATTATTTTTAAATTTATATATTAATTTAAAAATAAATTAGACGTATTAATTTATTTAATTATTTAATTATTTATTTAATATTTTTTAATAAAATTTAGTTTTGCGCTAAATGCTTGTTGAGGATTTAAATATAATTGATAATTTGTAAAATCTGTGTAACTATAGTAAATATTTAAATCTATCTTGTCTAATGATAAATTTGAATACATTGTATAGGGTCTTAATAGGGCTGGTTGAAAATATATTACTATACCTATATTATCTATCCATGTCTCTATTAGACAATCTATATCAGTAATTACTCTATTAGATGATATGGGGCCATAATA
>Ga0316217_10005374_pt1 | contig 13326 bp, 10 predicted proteins | sample 1anoAmetaG_FD_203633 | JGI IMG/M metagenome (GOLD analysis project Ga0316217, IMG submission 203633) | Freshwater microbial communities from Trout Bog Lake, Wisconsin, USA - 1anoA | ecosystem: Environmental > Aquatic > Freshwater > Lake > Hypolimnion/Profundal zone | place: USA: Wisconsin...
GGCATAGAGGCCGAGCTCCTTGATCGCCTCGACATAAGTGGCGAGCCAGGCGAGGCCATGGGCGGCATGCTGTTCGCGCTCGATTTTCGCTGCGCTGAGCTTGCCGTCCTCGCTGAGCCGGACGCGCAGCGCCTCGGTGGCGCGCGCGAGCAGCGTTTCGACGGAATGGCGGGCTTGCGCGGCGAGCTCGGCGGACATGGCGGGTTCCCGTTGGACGTGTCGGTTGCTGCGTCGCAACATGCTTCGGCGCGCGGCTTCGCGCAATCCGCCTTTGGGCGGGCGGGACGAGTCGCCGCGCTTTTGGGTGGGGAGGGGCTAGGCAAGTCGCGGGGCGGACCCCTATCTAGGGCCGGCAAGGCGCGGCGCGCCGGTTTCGGCGGGAGCGCATGCGCGCAAGGCAGTCCATCTTGTTCGACGCGATCGGCAGCTTTCTGGCCGACGACGGCTGGGCGATGTCCAGTCACGTGGCTTTGGCGACGCTGACGTCCCTGTTTCCCTTCCTGATTTTCCTCACCGCCGTCGCCGGCTTCCTCGGCTCCAAGGAGCTGGCGGACGAGGCGGCCCGGCTCATCTTCAGCGCCTGGCCGCCGGCGGTGGCGACGCCCATCGCCGCCGAAGTGCACGACGTGCTGACCGCGCCGCGCGGCGGGCTGCTGACGCTGGGCGCGTGTTTCGCGCTCTATTTCGCCTCCAGCGCCATCGAGGCGCTGCGTACGGCGCTCAACCGCGCCTATGACAGTCCGGAGACGCGCTCCTGGTGGTGGCTGCGGCTGCAATCGGTCGGCTATGTCGCCTTCGGCTCGCTGGCCTTGTTGGCGCTGGCGTTTCTGATCGTGCTGGGTCCGCTGATCTGGCGCACACTGCTGCATTATGCGCCGGGTCTCGCGCCGCTGCATCCGCTGGTGACGGCGGCGCGGCTCGGCGTCGCCGCCTTCGTCATGCTCGTGGCGCTGACCCTCGCCCATCTCTGGCTGCCGCATGCGCGGCCGAAACTGCTCGACATTCTGCCGGGCGTGACGCTGACCTTCGTCGGAAGTCTGGGTTTCGGCGAAGCCTTCGGCTTCTATCTCGGCGAATACGCGCGCAATTACGTCTCGACCTACGCGGGTCTCGCCTACGTCATGATCGCCCTGCTGTACCTGTATTTTCTGGCGGCGATCTTTGTTTTCGGCGGGGAGCTCAATGCCGCGATCCTGCGGTCGCGGCGCGGCTGAAAGCTTTTGGTAAGCATTCGCCCCTAGGTAAACAGGTACGCGCTTGCGTTGGCGCGGCGATCCCGCCTCCTCATGTCGAGGGAGGCATGCGAAGACGGCGATCATGAGGATCGCGGGTTCTTCGACGGACCACCGCCCGTTATGAGTTTGCCGCCCGCGCCTGAAACCCCGGAAACATCGACCGCCGCGACGCTGGGCGCCTGGGCGCCGCTCGCCCTGCTTTTCGCCGGAAGCCTCGCCCTGTCCGCCGCCTCGACGCTGCGTCCGCGCGATCCCGCGCGTCTCGCGGCCGTGTTCCCGCCCTGGTGGAGCGCGGCCCAATCGCTCGACGCCGCCTCGCAGGTCGCCGCCGTCACCGGCTTTGGCGGGCTTCCCTTCATCGTCGCCGTTTCCGGCGCCGGGGCGGACCTGCCCCAACGACTTTCCACCGCGGGGGCCTGGCTCGTCCTCGACGGCTCGGCCTTCGCCTTCTGCGCTTCGCGCAATCCGGGACCCGTGACATGATCGACATTGAAACCCAACGCCTGCGCTCGCATCCGATTTTCGTGGCGTTGCTGTGGCTGCATGTTCCCCTGAACGCGCTGGTGGCCAGCTATTGCGGCGCCGCGTGGATGACGGTCGGCCTCGGCACGGCGGCCTGCGCCGTGGTCGCGACGGCGGTCTGGAAGACCGGCGGCAACAGCGTCGCCACACGCGCCACCATCGCGGTCGCCTTCATGGGCGTTATCTCGCTGCTGCTGGGGGCGACCTCCGGCGCCGCCTGGCAGGTCGACATCCACATGTATTATTTCGCCGGCGTCGCGATGGTGGCGATATATTGCGATCCCATCGCCATCCTGGCGGCGGCGGCGACAGTGGCGGTGCATCATCTCGCGCTGAACTTCCTGCTGCCGCTGGCCGTCTATCCCGGCGGCGGCGATCTGCTGCGCGTCATTCTGCACGCGGTCATTCTCGTGCTGGAATCGGCGGGCCTGGTTTGGTTGACCTTGACCGTCAACCGGATGTTCGCGCTGGAAGCCGAGGCCCGCAACCGCGCCTCGGCGGCGAGCGACAGGGTTCGGGAAGCCTCGGAACAGCTGAAGTCGCTGCAGGAAAAGGAGCGCGTTTCGCTGTCTGACCAGCGCGCCGCGCAGGAGGCCATCGCGCGCGCTCAGGCGGCGATGGTCGCCATTCTCGCCAGCAAGCTTTCGCGCATTGCCGACGGCGATCTGACGGCGCGGGTCGAGGAAGCGGTGGACGGGGAGTTCGCCCAGGTGAAATCGGACTTCAACGACGCGATCGAAAGGCTGGAGGCCGCCATGACGGCGGTGGCCGACCGCACGCGGGAAGTGAAATCCGCCTCCGGACAGATCGCGGCGTCGGCGGAAAATCTTTCGATGCGCACCGAGCAGCAGGCGGCCAGTCTCGAGGAGACCACCGCGGCGCTGGCGCGCATCACCGAAACCGTCGAGCGCTCGGCGCAGGGCGCCTTCCACGCCCGCGATGTCGTCGCCTCGGCGGACACGGCCGCCAAGAGCAGCGCCGTGATCGTGCGGCAGGCGGTCGACGCCATGGGCGAGATCACCGCCTCTTCCTCGAAGATCGGTCAGATCATTGGCGTGATCGACGAGATCGCGTTCCAGACCAACCTGCTCGCCCTGAATGCGGGCGTCGAGGCGGCGCGCGCCGGCGACTCGGGGCGCGGCTTCGCCGTCGTCGCCTCCGAAGTGCGCGCGCTCGCCCAGCGCTCCGCGCAGGCCGCGAAGGAGATCAAGGAGTTGATCTCCACCTCGATCGTCCAGGTCGAGCAGGGCGCCAAGCTGGTCACCAGTACGGGCGCCTCGCTGGAGAAGATCGCCGCCACCATCTCCGACATCAACGGCATCGTGGCCGACATGGCGGAAGGGGCCAAGGAGCAATCGACCGGCCTCAAGGAGATCGCGCAGGCGATCCAGACCATTGACGACTCCACGCAGCGCAACGCCGCCATGGCGGAAGAGGCGACGGCGGCGGGGCGCTCGCTGGCCCAGGAATCCGAGGGGCTGTCGGGTCTGGTGACGCAGTTCCGCCTCCGCGCTTCGGCGCGTCCGCCCGAAGCTGCGGCGCGGGTCGATCTCGGCCACGAACTGCGCAAGGCGGCGCTGCACGCGTTCCGTTCGCCGCCGCCGCCGGCGCCGTCCGTCGCCGCGACTGCGGCCGCGCGTCCCCGGAAGGTCGTCAACGCGCCCGCCGGCCCCGACGACTGGAGCGAATTCTGACGCGCCCTTGCCGCGTCAGGGGTTGGCGGCGCACGGTTTGCGCGCCGCCACCAACCAGCCCGGCGCGTCGCGCCCGGCCTCGCGGCGCGTCGAAACGGCGCTCGCTTCCAGGATCTCCAGACCGGCGCGGGCGAGCTCGTCCCGGACATAGGCGAGGGCGTGGCGGAAGCGCAGACCCTCGCCCAGCTCGAAGCGCTCGCCTTCGCAGGCTTCCAGCGTGAAGACGGCGAGACCGCCGGGGGCGAGGGCGCGATGCAGCGCCGCGAAGACCGCGTCCAGCGCGCCGAAATAGACGAAGACGTCCGCGGCGACGGCGAGATCGAGCGAGCCGGGCGGACGCTGCGCGAGATCGGCGACGACGTCGCCGACGAAAAGCGAGTCATGGAGCCCGCGTTTGCGGGCGCCTTCGATCATCCGCGGCGAGAGATCGACGCCCTCCAGGCGCGCGACGCGCTCGCGCAGCGTGAGCGCGGCCAGGCCCGTGCCGCAGCCCAGATCGAGCCCCAGGGCGAAACGGCGGCCCGGCGCCGCGCGCTCCAGCGCCTGCGCGATGTGCCGGGGGCCGGAATAGGCGAGGTCGCCGATCAGATGCCGGTCGAAGCGCTCGGCATAGTCGTCGAACAGCCGGGCGACATAGGCGGCGGGCAGGGCCTGCGGCGCCACGCCGTCGAGCCGCGCCAGCCGGGCGCCGGCGCCCTGCGAGTCCGTGGGATCGGCGCGCAGCGCCTCGACGAACGCGGCGCGCGCGCCGACGGCGTCGCCCAGCCGGTCGCGCGCCTGCGCGAGCGCGAACCAGGCGGGCGCCCAGTCCGGCGTGATCTCCAGCGCCTGCGCCATCACTTCGGCGGCGACCGCCCAGTCGCCGTCGCGCGCCGCCGCCTGCGCATAGGCGTAGCGGCGCTCGGCTATGGGGTCGGGGGCGGCGAGGGGGTCGCGGGCGGGGGGCATGACGGCCCGGGTTTGCGCCATCCCCGGGCGCCGATCAAGCGCCCGATCCTGTTTGCGCCTCGCTAGGGCCAAAGGCGAGGCGGCGGCGCTCCTTCATCCGCCGCTCGCCCTCCGGGCTGCCGTCGTGGAAGGTTCCGAACCATGTGTCGAACGGGATGAGGCCGTCGCCATAGTTCACCTCGAAATATTTGTGATGGAGGTAGTGGATATAGGCGTGGCTGTCGATCGCCCGACCCGCGCCGATTTCGACCTTGTCGAAACCGACATGTCCGGGGATGGCCCCGAACCCCGCCTGATGCAGCTGATAGAGCGCGAGGATCGGGTTGGACGGGATGACGAGATGCCACAGCGCGACGCCGAGATAGCCGAGGTGCTCGACCGGGTGCATCGACAGCGACGACCAGGGCGAAGGATTGACCGAGTTGTGGTGGACCGCATGCACATATCGGTACAGCGGTCCCCAATGGATCGCCCGATGCAGCAGGAAGAAATGGGTCTCGTGGATGACCGGAACGAGCAGCCAGACGATGGCGAGATAGACGGGATGGTCGGCCAAGCGCAGCCACGGGACCCAGCCATTGGCGAAGGCGTGCAGGATGAAAACCTCGATCGCGGTCCATATCGGCAGCCCGGAGCCGAAGGTGCGGATCATGTTGTCGATGTTCTGCCGGCCCGCGATGAATTTGCCGCTGCGCTGCTCGGAAGGCCATTTGCCGTTGTACTTGAAGCGCAGACCCTGCCGGCGCTGTTGGTAGAGCCTGAACTCGAAAACGCCGAAAAACAACAACACCGCGACGCAGTTGACGACGAAAAGCCGCACGATCCAGACCCAGCCGAAGGTCTTCATCGTCTCGACGTCGGGCAGTACCCAGGCCCACCAGGCCCAGGCGGAGAGCATGAAAAGCACATTGTAGGGCAGAAAATACCCCGGCAGCCATTTCAACAGCTGGAGCGGCCGGGGCGGGAACACGAACAGGGGCGCCGTCGCCGCCGGTTCGTTCGGCGCCCAGTCGTTGCGCGCGTTGCGCGTTCCGTAAAGCGTGTCGTCCATCGCCCGTCTCCCCGGAACCGCGAGCGGTTGCGCCTTCGCGCGGCTGGCGGCCGTCGCCGCGATATTTGGCGCGACTCGCAGAAATGACGCAAGAGAAATTTCAAAAAGCGTCAAAAATGCATCATAATGCGTCAATTCGGCGCGCGGCGAGCGGGATTATGCGCCAAGCGAAAACGCCGGCAGATTGAAGCGGGTATAGATGGCGAAATCCAGCCAGACCGTGTCGGGGCCCGCCGGCGCCGGCGCGGCGAGGCGGCGCAGCGCTCGCTCGAGCAGCAGCCCGGGGTCGCAGGCCAGGGCGTAGTCGATGGCGCCCGAGCCGAGCAGCGGCGCCGTCACCGCGTTGACTTCATGCCCGACGATCAGCAGCGGGGTTTCGAGGCCCGCCTCGAGGCAGGCCTGCGCGACGCCCCGATTGCCGCCGCCAACGTTGTAAAGGGCGCGCAGGCCCGGCTGGTTCCGGAGCAGGCGGGCGACGGCGGCGCGCGTCAGGTCGGCGCTGTCCTCGCCCTGCGCCTCGCTGACCACGGCGAGATGCGGGAACAGCGCGCGCAGGCCGGTGCGGAAGCCGATCTCGCGATCCTCGTGGCAGCGAAACGCAAAATCGCCGACGACGACGCCGACCGGCGCGGCCGTTTCGCCCAGCGTGCGCCCGATGAGCCAGGCGGCGGCGCGCCCGGCGGCGCGATTGTCGATTCCGACGTGAAAATCGCGCGCCTCGGGCGCGAGATCGGAGACGATGGCGACGACCCGCTTGCCGCGCCCTCGCGCCTCGCGCAGCGCCTCGACCAGCGGTCCCGTGTTCTTCGCGCAGACAATCAGGGGTCGCGAGACATCCTCGCAAAGCGCCCGGACAATGGCGAGGATTTCCGCCTCGCGGCCCAAATGCAGGTCGTGAAAGGCGCCGCGCGCGCCGCTGCGGCGCCAGGCGGCGCGCATCTGGTCCATCATGCCGCGTCCGAGCCGCAGCACAATGTCGGCCTGCGCCCCTTCGCCGGGGGACGTGTCGGAGCCGGCGAGGACATCGGCCTGGCCGAGCCGGCGCAGGCTCTCCTCGATCGCGGCGCGCGTGCGGGCGTGGACGCGTCCCCGTCCGTTCAGCGCGCGATCGACGGTGGCGCGCGAAAGCCCGGTTTCCCGCATGATCTCCGCAATGCCGACCCGGCGCATGCCGCTGACCCCCTTCCTGCGGCCGGGCCGTCGCTAGAGCGGCCCGGCCAGCTTCGCGAATCGCTCTCGTTCCGCCTCGTCCATCGTCACCTGATGTCGCGGCTCGGGATAGCCCCCGTTTCCGACATCGGCGACGAAGGCGCGCAGCGCGGCGATGCGCCGGGTCTGCATCTCGTCCTCGAGCGCCGCGAGGTCGGCATAGCGCTTGGCGTGGCGGGGATATTTTCCCCGGTTGGTCCCCAGCACGTCGCAGGAAAACAGATATTGCGTGTCGCAGACCGCGCCGCAGCCCATCCCCATGGTGATCATTCGGGTCGAGCGAGTGATGAAATCCGCCAGTTCGATCGGAACGACCTCGACTTCGAGACAGGCGGCGCCGGCGCTCTCGATGTCCTTCGCCTTGCGCAGCACCTGAATCGCTTCGTCCGCCTTGCGTCCCACCGCGCGAAAGCCGGTCCAGGCCGCCAGATTGGGCACAAGGCCGACATGGCCGGTCACCGCGATGCCCTCGCGCGCCATCGCCTCGACGATGCGCGGCGACTGCGAGCAATAGATCGCGTCGGCGCCGCGCCGCATCAGGGCGAAGCCGTAGCGGATCGCCTCGTCGCCGCTGGCGACGGCGCCGTGCGGCATGCCGGCGCTGAGGAAGGCCAGCGGCGCCGCCTTGCGGATGCCCTCCAGCTGGGAGTCCGGCTCGCAGGACAGGATGCGCACGCCGGCCGCCTCGGCCGCCGCCGCCTCCTCGGCGCTGTCGACATGCAGTTGAACCCACTTGCGTTGGCCCTTGGCGGCGATGAGGTCGTGTAGGCGGATTTTGGCGGTCATGCGGGCCTCGCGGCGTCCGGATGGAGGGGCGAGCGCGCCCGATCCCGCGCCTGAGGTGACAGCGATCATTTTGCCGCCTTGACCTGCCCGCGCCGGGCAAACGCCGCCGGAATCGGCGAATTTTTCCATATATGATCTATTATGAGCTATTTTAATGTAACTGTCATGCGTTTTGAGGCAGTCGGCTTGAATTCTTTGCCGCAAAGGCGATAGTTGACCTACGGCTTGCAAGCCGCTCTTCGACCGAGTTTATGGCCGGAATAAAAACGTGGGTCGCCTCGCGGCGAGGGCAAAGGCGCAGTTGCCTTCGCGGCGACAGAGCGCTAGCATGTTAGAGGGAACAGGAAACGCCAGATGGAACATGCAGGGGCCGCGCATGGCGACTCGCGCGACGCGAACGGAGCGGCTCCGATCGTCGAGCTGCGCGGGATCGACAAGAATTTTCCCGGCGTTCGCGCCCTGCATCAGGCGCGTCTCGACCTGCGCTCGGGCGAAGTCCATGCCTTGATGGGAGAAAACGGCGCCGGCAAGTCGACGCTGATGAAGATCCTCAGCGGCGTCTACCAGCCCGACGCGGGCGAAATCTTCATCGACGGCCAGCGCGTCGGCATTTCCGGGCCGCGCGCGGCGCAGGAGCTGGGCGTCGGCATCATCCATCAGGAGCTGTTCCTGATGAACCACCTCACCGCCGCGCAGAACATCTATATCGGGCGCGAACCGCGCCGCGGCTTCGGCGTGTTCGTCGACGAGGCGAAGATGAACGCCGACGCCGGCGCGCTGTTTGCGCATATGAAGGTGGATATCGCCCCCACCGCCGTGGTCGAAGGGCTCACGGTCGCCCGCCAGCAATTGGTGGAAATCGCCAAGGCGCTGTCGTTCCGCTCGCGCGTGCTGGTGATGGACGAACCGACCTCCGCGCTCAACGAGACCGAGGTCGCGCATCTCTTCGCCGTCATCGCCGATCTCAAGGCGCAGGGCGTGGCCATCGTCTACATCACCCACAAGATGGACGAAGTGAAACGGATCGCCGACCGCATCACGGTCATGCGCGACGGTCAGACCATCGCCACCCTGCCGGCGGCGGATACGCCGATCTCCCAGATCATTTCGCTGATGGTGGGGCGCGAACTCGCCGACGCCGCCCGCGCCCAAGCCGGGCAGGGCGGCGAGGAAGCGCTGCGGGTGGTCGGCCTCCGGCGCAAGGGCGTCATCCGCGACGTGTCGTTCAGCGTGCGCAAAGGCGAGATCCTCGGTTTCGCCGGCCTCATGGGGGCGGGACGCACCGAGGTCGCGCGCGCCGTCTTCGGCGCCGACCGCATCGACGGCGGCGAAATCTTCGTCCGCGGCGCCAAGGTGCGCATCGACACGCCGACCGACGCCGTGGGCCATGGCCTCGCCTATCTCTCCGAGGATCGCAAGCGTTTCGGCCTGATCACCACGCTGCCGGTCGAACACAACATCACGATTTCCTCGTGGCGGCGCTTTCTGGCCAATGTCATTTTCGTCCGGCGGGCGGAGCTGCGCGACGCGGCGCGCGACTATGTCGAGCGTCTGCGCGTGAAGACGCCGACCATCGATCAGGAAGTGCGCCTGCTCTCGGGCGGCAACCAGCAGAAGGTCGTCATCGCCAAATGGCTGCTGCGCGACTGCGACGTGCTGTTTTTCGACGAGCCGACGCGCGGCATCGACGTAGGCGCCAAGGCCGAGATCTACAAGCTGCTGCAGGGCCTGGCCGATCAGGGCAAGGCCATCGTCGTCATTTCGTCGGAACTGCCGGAGGTGCTGCGCTTGTCGCACCGCATCGTCGTGATGTGCGAGGGCCGCATCACCGGCGAACTCGACGGCAGGACCGCGACCCAGGAATCGATCATGACCCTGGCCACGCAACGCGAATCCCACGCGGCCTGAGGTTTCAAAGGATAGAGTTCATGAGCAGCTCCGCAGTTCCCGAACAAGCCCGCGGCCGCAGCCTCGTCTCGGCGACGCTCTTGCAGCGGGCCTTGCCTTTCGCGGTCTTGATCCTGCTGTTCGCGTTCTTCGCGATCTTCGCGCCCTATTTCTTCACGGCCGACAATTTCGAAGCGATCCTGGTGGCGACCTATGTCAACGGCGTGCTGGCGACGGCCTGCACCTTTGTCATCATTTCCGGCGGCATCGACCTCTCGGTCGGCACCATGATGACGCTGACCGCGGTCTTTTCCGGCATGATCCTGACCAATGCAGGTCTGCCTTTTCCGTTCGGCATTCTGGGCGCGCTGCTGGGCGGCGCGCTGATGGGGGCGCTCTCCGGCGTCGTCATCGCCAAGCTGAAGATCCCGCCGTTCATCGCCACGCTCGGCATGATGCAGCTGGCGCGCGGCGGCGCCCTGCTGCTCTCCAACGAACATCCGATCTATTTCGACTCGACGCCCAATTACCCGATGATCGCGCAGGAGAGCACGATTTCCACGCTCTTCCCGTCGATCGAAATTCCCAACGGCGTGTTCATCATGTTCATCGTGGCGATCCTCGCCTCGATCCTGCTCAACCGGACGATTTTCGGACGTTATGTCTTCGCTCTCGGCAGCAACGAAGAGGCGGCGCGTCTCTCCGGCATGAATGTCGATGTCTGGAAGATCCTGACCTACGCGCTCTCGGGCTTTCTGTGCGGCGTCGCCGGGCTTCTCGTCTCCTCGCGCCTCGGCTCGGCGCAGCCCTCGCTCGGCCTCGGCTACGAGCTCGAAGCGATCGCGGCGACGGTCATCGGCGGCACCTCGCTGTCGGGCGGACGCGGTTCGGTCCTGGGCACCATCATCGGCGCCTTCATCCTCAGCGTGCTGCTCAACGGTCTGCGCATCATGGGCGCGGCGGAGGACTGGAAAATCGTCGTCACCGGCGTCGTCATCATTGCGGCCGTCTATGTCGACGGCCTGCTGCGCAAGCGCGCATGAGGGCGCCCGCTCGAACGATCGGGTCACGACGAATTCGTGACGCTGTTTTCGCCGGCGAGGGTCACCCCGTGATCGTCGCGCCGGCAGAAGGAATCCGACCAAAGTCGGACCGGCGGCGGCCGAAAACGGCCGTCACGTCAAACCCAGGGAGATGGAAATGAAGACGACGACGATTGCTTCGGCGATCGCTCTGGCAGCGGGCCTTGCGTTCGCCGCCCCGAGCTTTGCCGACGACCAGCCTTACTTCCCGATTATCGCGAAGGGCTTCAACCACCAGTTCTGGCAGGCGGTGAAGGCCGGCGCCGAGCAGGCCGCCAAGGAAGACAACGTGAAGATCACGTTCGAAGGCCCGAACACCGAAGCCGAAATCGACAAGCAGATCGACATTCTCAACGCCGCCTTCGCCAAGAAGCCGTCGGGCCTGGGCTTCGCCGCCCTCGACACCAAGGCCGAGGACGGCGCGCTGAAGAAGTTCTTCGACGCGAAGATCCCGATCGTCGCCTTCGACTCGGGCGTGGCCAACGACATGCCGCTCTCCACCTGCACGACCGACAACGTGAACGCCGCCGGCGCCGCCGCCGACAAGCTCGCCGAAGCTATCGGCGACTCGGGCGAAGTCGCGGCCGAAATCCACGACCAGACCTCGGCCACGGGCGTCGGCCGGCGTGACGGCTTCCTCAACCGCCTCAAGGAAAAGCATCCGAACATCAAGGTCGTCGACGTGAAATACGCCAACGACGACGCCAAGGCGGCCGACGACATCAAGGCGACGCTGTCGGCGCATCCCAACCTCAAGGGCATCTTCGCCTCGAACGAAGGCACGGCCATCGGCCTCGTCGTCGCGATGAAGGAGAAGAAGGCCAAGATCGTCGGCATCGGCTACGATTCTGGCAAGAAGCAGAAGGACGCGATCCTCGACGGCACGCTGCTCGGTTCGATCACGCAGAACCCGGTCGGCATCGGCCAGTGCGTCGTCAATTCGCTGGCCAAGGTCATGAAGGGCGAGAAGCTGCCCAAGATCCAGGACACCGGCTTCTACTGGTATGACAAGACCAACATCACCGATCCGAAAATCGCCGCGGTTCTCTACGACTGAGACTTGCCGCAGAGTTGCGCGCGCCCTTGCGGCGGCGCCGTTCGGCGACCGACCCAGCGCCCCGGGGCAGACCCCCGGGGCGTTTTGGCGTCGGCGCGACTTGCGCCGCGATCCGGTCTTGATCGCCGGCGGGTTTTTGCTTATGCACGCTGCATGCGAATTCCGTCGGCCAGCCTGCGACTTATTCGCCCGACGCGCTGAGGCGCGCCGGGACATATCGCTGTTCGCCGACCGCATTTTGGCTTCCCGCCGCGACAGGTCCAGAGGAAGCTACGGATATCGCAAAGGAATTCGTCATGACCAGCATGCCCATCCAGAAATACCGCGCCTATGCGCCCATCGATTTGCCGAATCGGCAATGGCCCTCGCGGGTCATCGACAAGGCGCCGATCTGGTGTTCGGTCGATCTGCGCGACGGCAATCAGGCGCTCATCGAACCCATGGGCGTCGAGCGCAAGAACCGCATGTTCGATCTGCTCACGGGCATGGGCTTCAAGGAGATCGAGGTCGCGTTTCCCTCGGCTTCGCAGACCGATTTCGATTTCGTCCGCTCCATCATCGAGAACCGCAAGATCCCGGAGGGGGTCGCCATTCAGGTGCTGACCCAGTGCCGGTCCGAGCTGATCGCGCGCACCTTCGAGGCCGTGAAGGGCGCGAAGGACGTCATCCTGCATTTCTACAATTCGACCTCGACGCTGCAGCGCGAAGTCGTGTTCCGCTCGGATCGCAAGGGCATCGTCGACATCGCGGTCGCGGCGGCGAAGCAGGTGAAGGCGCTCGCGGACGCGACGCCGGAGACGAACTTCACCTTCGAATATTCGCCCGAAAGCTTCACCGGCACGGAACTCGAATTTTCTCTGGAGATCTGCGAGGCGGTGAAGGCGGTGTTGCGGCCGACGCCGCAGAAGCGTCTCATCCTCAACTTGCCCGCCACCGTCGAGATGGCGACGCCGAACACCTATGCCGATCAGTTCGAATGGTTCGGGCGTCACATTTCCGACCGCGACTGCGTCATTCTCTCCGTGCATCCGCACAATGACCGCGGCACGGCGATCGCGGCGGCCGAACTCGCGCTGATGGCGGGGGCGGACCGCGTCGAGGGCACGTTGTTCGGCAATGGCGAGCGCACCGGCAATGTCGATGTCGTGACCATGGCGCTGAACCTCTTCACCCAGGGCGTCGATCCCGGCCTCGACCTGCGGGACGTGAACGCGATCCGCGAGGTCGTGGAATATTGCAACCAGTTGCCGGTGCACCAGCGCCATCCCTACGTCGGCGAACTCGTCTACACCGCCTTTTCCGGCTCGCATCAGGATGCGATCAAGAAGGGTTTCGAGGCGCTGGAGAAGCGCAACACGCCGCTGTTCGAGGTGCCCTATCTCCCCATCGACCCCAAGGATGTCGGGCGCAGCTACGAGGCGGTAATCCGCATCAACAGCCAGTCGGGCAAGGGCGGCATCGCCTATCTCCTGAAGGCCGACCACGGCCTCGATCTGCCGCGCCCGCTGCAGGTCGAGTTCTCGAAGATCGCGCAGGCGAAGATGGACCGCGAGGGCAAGGAACTGTCGTCCGACGACATCTGGGCCCTGTTCCAGCGCACCTACCGGCTCGTCGAGGCGCCGCTGACGCTCGTCAAGCAGACCATCGCGCCGACCAGCCCGGACAGCCGCGAGATGATCGCCACGCTGCGCCGCGCCGACGGCGCGATCCTGACCTGGGAGGGCTCCGGCAACGGACCCATCGACTGCTTCGTCGATGCGCTCAAGAAAGGCTTCGGCATCGATTTCCAGTTTCTCGATTATCACGAGCACGCCGTCGGGCGCGGCGCCAACGCCACCGCCGCCTGCTATGTCGA
>Ga0316217_10005375_pt1 | contig 13325 bp, 11 predicted proteins | sample 1anoAmetaG_FD_203633 | JGI IMG/M metagenome (GOLD analysis project Ga0316217, IMG submission 203633) | Freshwater microbial communities from Trout Bog Lake, Wisconsin, USA - 1anoA | ecosystem: Environmental > Aquatic > Freshwater > Lake > Hypolimnion/Profundal zone | place: USA: Wisconsin...
GGTCTGGGGGTGCTCGTTCTGGATGAACTTGGAGAGCTGCTGGGGGTTGGCCCGCTCGATGCTGGAGAACCCGGCTGAGGATTCCAGCGCCTTGGTGAGCCGGTCGATGATCTTGCGGGCGGCCTCCGGTCCCACCGACTTGATGAGCAGCTTCTTGGCATACTCGATGCCACCCTGGGCGATGTAGGTCTTGGCCAGGGTCATGGTGTGGAATTCTTCCAGCACTTCGTCGGCCGTTTCCGGCTGGACGTGCTTGGTCAGCGCGATCTCCTTGGAGATGTTCTGGATCTCGTCTTCTTCAAGGAACTTGAAGATGTTCGAGGCGGTCTCGTCGCCCAGCGACACCATCAGAACCGCGGCTTTCTGGGTGCCGGTCAGCTTGGCCATCCTATCTCCCGTCCTCGAGAATCCATGAGCGGACGAGGGAGGCCACGGTCTCGGCGTCGCTCAGCGTGCTTTCCTGGATGCGCTTCTTGATCAGGCTCCGGCGCTGGGCCTCGGGAGCGCCGGAGGCCCCTTCCGCGTTCAGCTCGGCTTCGATCTCGGCCTGGATCTCGTTCACCGACTTGACCGGGGTGAACTTGCGCGGCCCGGCGTGCTCGCCGCCTTCGCCGCCGGCTTCGCCCATGCGCACCCTCAGGGGCGCGGGACGGCTCAGGGCGGCGGATAGGCGTTTGAGCAAGGGCAGCACGATCAGGAAGAAGACGATCAGGCCAAGGATGAAGTACAGGACGCCCGGCGCAAGCTCCCGGCCCCAATTGATATATTGCTGCTTCTGCGCTTCCTTCTCCTCCCTGGGGTTGCCCAGGGGTGCGAAGGCGATGTTCTCCACGGTCAGGTCGTCCCCGCGCTTGGCCTGGAAGCCCACCGCCGAGGCCACCTGGTCATGGATCTTCTTGAGCTCTTCCGGGGTGCGGGCCACCAGCTTCTCCACCGGCTCGCCCTTGGCGTCCTTGTCCCACTGGGTGGCGTGGTCGACGATCACCGCCACCGACATGCGCTTCACCGTGCCCGGGGCCTGTTCCACCGAACGCAGGACCTTGCTGATCTCGTAATGGGTGTCGGTCTCTTCCTTGTCCTTGAGGTCGCCGGTCTGGGCGCCCGCCGCGCCGGCGGCCGGCGCCACGTTGCTGGCGGTCCCGGGGATTCCGCCGCCGCCGCTCTTCTGCTCATGCTCCTTGACGACCTTGGTCTCCCGTTCCACCTGGCCCTGGGGGTTGAAGGTCTCCTCGTTGGTCTTCACCTTGTCGAAATCCAGCTCCACGTGGGCGGTGGCCCGGACCTTGCCGATCCCGACCACCGGTTCCAGCAGATCGGTCACCTGCTGCACCAGGTGGTCCTCCTCTTCCCGCTGGATCTTCCGCTGGGAGTCGGAGGCGCCGGTCATGGGATCGCTGCCGCTGCGGGAGAGGATCCGGCTGAACTGGTCGATCACCACCACGTGCTCGGGCGTGAGCCCCTCCACGCTGGCGGCCAGCAGGTTGACGATGGCCTGGGTGTTGTCCTCGGGCAGCATCTTCGATCCCCGCAGCTTCAGCAGCACGGACGCCTTGGCGTCCTCCTTCTCGGTGACGAAGGGGCTGTCGTTGCTGGGGGTGATGTGCACCGTAGCCTGGGCCACCTGCTGGATGGACATGATGGTCTTGGCCAGCTCCGTCTCCATGGCCCGCCGGTACATGACCTTCTGGGTGAAGTCGGTGGTGGTCAGGCTGGGCGACTCCAGCTTCTCGAAGCCGATGCCTTCGCCCTTGGGCAGGCCGTCCCCGGCGAACTTGAGCCGCAGGTCGCCGACCCGGGCCTCGGGCACCGAGATGGTCCGCTGGTCCTGGCTCAATTCATACTTGATGCTGCTCTTCTTCAGCTCCTCGACGATCCGGTTGGCGTCGGTGGCCGGGAGGTTGGTGAACAGGACGCCCATGGACTCCTGGCTGGCCCACAGGCCGAAGCCCACCAGCACCAGGAGCGCCGTCAGGGTTATGGCGGCCACCATGCCCTTCTGGGTGGAGGACATGTCCTTCAGCGTCTGCTGGATCTGGGATGCGATGTTGCTATCGTCGGCCATGGGTTCCTTTCGATGGCCGGCAACCTATGCGCTACATCTGCATCTGCATCACTGCGCGGTAGGCATCGACCAGCTTTGATCGAACGGCCATCATCATCTGGAAACTGACATCAGCCTTCTGGACCGCCAGAATAGCCGTGTGCATGTCAGTCGCATTCCCACTCATCAAGTTCCGTGCCTCTTGTTCGGAAGTGGTCTGGGTATCGTTCACTTCCTTGAGCGCCTGCTGCAGGAGGTCGCCGAACGAGGAGCCGTCGGCGGTGCCCTGGCTGGCTGGAGCCGCGCTGCTGGCCGTCCCGGACAGGGGCGTCAGGCTCGGGAGGTTGAGGTTCTGCAGGGGGTCCATGGGAAAACCTGTGGGGACGTCAGCTTAAGGGTGGGGCATTGGGGGTCCGGGGGCCAGTCAGAATTCCGTCACTCGGCGAAATCCGCCCAGCTGGGGCGGGCTATTGAACTCGAAGCAAATCCTGGGCCGATAATTCCATGGTCCGGACCGAACGGACCACGGCGACGTTGGCATCGAAGCTCCGGCTCGCCCCGGTCAGGTTCACCATCTCATCCACCGGGTTCACGTTGGGGTACTGGACCATGCCGTTGGCGTCGGCGTCCGGGTGGTTGGGGTCGTACTTGCTGATGAAAGGATCGTTGGAAGCCTGGATCCCGGCCACCCCGACCCCGGTCACCGGGATCCCGTCCTGGGTCTCGCCCAGCAGCAGCGACTGGAAGACCGGCTCCTTGCGCCGGTAGGGGCCGCCTTCCGGGGTGCGGGTGGTCTCGGCGTTGGCGATGTTGGAGGCGGCCAGCTGGACCCGGAGGCGCTGGGCGAACATGCCCGAGGCGGCGATGTTCTTGATGGCGTCGAAGCTGGTCATCACTTGGCTCCGTCACGGATGGCGCCGAGCACCTTGCGCAACTCCAATTGGGCGAAGTTGGAGCTCAGCTGGTAGGTTTCCTGGGTCTTGGACAGGAGCATGGTCTGCTGGTCGAGGCTGACGTCGTTCAGGTCGTTGCGCTCGAAGGCGGCGCCGGACCCGGTCGTTTCGGGGGCCGGGACGGCCTGGGCGGAGGGGAAGTAGCTGGGCGTGGCCGGTTGGCTGGGTGAAAACTGCCTATCCAGCGTTGCCATCTCCTGGTTGAAGGCCGATTCGAAGGAAAAATCCTTGGTCCGGTAGTTGGGGGTATCGATATTGGCGATGTTGCCGGCGATCAGGGTCATCCGCCGGGACGCCAGGGTCATGCTCCGATCCATCATCTGGAGCATGTAGTTGCCTGAAACGAGATCGAACATGGGGGCACCTGATGGATGTACGGGCGCCGGTCCTGGACACCCGTTCCACACCCCTGCATGGTTCATGCCGGGAAAGGAATGGCATCGGATGTGAAAGAATATTCCGTAACGGCTGCTAAACTTCAGCCATACCCAAAAGGATCGAGCATGATTCTCACCCATCGGCAGCTTCAAGGCGTCACCATTATCAATCCGGAAGGAAAGATAACCCTGGGAGATGGGGACCAGGAACTGGGCGAGGCGGTGCGCGGCGTGCTCGACGGGGGGTGCCGGAAGATCATCATCAATTTCAGCAAGGTCAGTTACCTTGATTCGTCGGGGGTGGGCGAGCTGGTGGGCTGCTACACCTCCATCAAGAACCGGGGCGGCGAGCTGCGGGTCTGCGGGATGAACAGCCGGATCTACAACCTCATCACCATGACCAGCCTGCATACGGTGTTCGACGTCAAGGACACGGAAGAAGAATCGCTCGAAGGATACTGACACGGGATCTGAATGACCTTCCGTCTCTCGCCCCACCTGCTCCTGGCGGCCTCCCTGGTGTGCCCGGCCGCGCCTCCTGTTCCGGTGGATGCCTTGCTGGGCCTGGACGTGCGGGGCGGGAGCGAGGATGACGCGGCCTTCGCCCGGGTGGCGGCGGGCCTGCGCGACGGCGAGCCGGTCACCCAGGCCGGGTTCCAGTCCGCCCTGGCCGCCATCCGGCTGACCGACCGGTTCCGGCGGGTGGAGGGGGAACTGGTTCCCGGGCCGGACGGGATCCGTGCCCAGGTCCGGCTGGACCCCTGGCCGGCGATCCAGCGCCTGGAATGGCTGGGCGACGCCCGCCGGGCCGGGGTCTGGAAGCAGGTCCGCGGCCTGCGCGCCGGGATGCGCCCGGGCCGGCTGCGGCTGGACGCCTGGTGTCAGGATCTGCAGGGACGCCTGGTGGAGGCGGGCTATCCCGGGACCCGGGTCGAGTGGGCCCGGGCGGACGCCGACCGGACCGTCCGGGTCACCGTGACCGCCGGCCAGGGGGCGCTGGTGCGGGCGGTGGAGGTGGCCGGCAATCCCGCCCCCTACACCCGGGAAGAGATCCTGCGCTTCACCAGGCTGGTGCCCGGGCGCACCCTCTGGAACCCGGCCGTCCAGGTGGCGACCACCCGGAACCTGAGGACGCGGTTCCAGGGCGACCAGCGCTACGAAGCCCAGATCGACCTCCAATGGGACGCCCATGGCACGGTGACGGTCACCGTCGCGGCCGGGCCCAAGGTGTTCCTGGAGCGGGAGGGCGACGGCCTGGGCTTCGGCACCTCGCTCAAGGACCTGATCCCCCTGGTCCGGGCCGACCGCTACAGCCCGGAGCTCCTGGACGAAGGCGACCGGCGGCTGGTGCGCTACTTCCGGACCAAGGGGTTCCTCGACGCCCAGGTGGGGCACCGCCGGGAACTGACCCGGACCAGCCCGCCGGGCTTCGAGGAGGTCACCGTCACCTACACCATCGCCCGGGGCGTCCGCACCCATCTGGCCGAGGTGCGGTTCGAGGGCAACGCCGCCTTCACCGGAGCGGAGCTGGCCAAGGCCGCCAACCTCCCGGGCGGCTTCCTGACGCTGGGTTCCCCCCGGGCGACGCCGGATCTGCTGGACGCCCTGGAAGCCCGGGTGAAGGCGCTCTACCTGGGCCGCGGCTACACGGAGACGACCCTGCGCCGCCAGCTGGAACAGAAGGACGGCCGGACCGGGCTGGTGTTCCGGATCCACGAAGGCCCCCAGCGCCTGCTGCAGTGGGTGAAGCTGGAGCTCCCGCCCGGGGGCTTCGGGGATCCCTGGGGCCTGGGCGGATGCCTGGCGCTGATCTTCTCCGACAAGGCGACGGTCCTGACCGGCGCGGACGAGACCCGGACCTACCTCAGCGACCGCCCGGCCATGGCCGGGCTCCGGGGCACCCTGACCCGCTCCCGGCCGGCCGGCCCGGCCGAGCCCATGGTCCTCACCCTGACCCTGGACCGGCCCATCCCCCTGCTCAAGGGCGACCTGGCCCGGGTGTTCACCGCCATCAAGCAGCAGCGCCTTCCGGCCCTGGGCATGGTGCGGCCGCTGGTGCGCCTGAACCTGGAGACCGCCGACGGGGGCACCGGGGTGCGCATCCAGGTGCCGGCCCAGCCCATCGAGGAGGTCCGCCGGCTGATCGTCTCCGGCAGCGACAAGACCCGGGCCAGGGCGGTGCTGCGCGAGACCCAGCTGCAGCCAGGGGCGCCCCTGGACACCGACCAGCTGTCCCGGGCCCAGGCCCGGCTGAGCTACCTGGGGGCGTTCCAGCGGGTGGACCTCAAGAGCCTGGTGGCGGACCAGGATGGCGGCGAGGCGCCAGTCCCGCAGGGACATCCGGAACCAGTCCCGCAGGGACATCCGGAACCAGTCCCGGAGGGACACCAGGAACCGGTCCCGGAGGGACACCAGGAAGCGGTCCCGGAGGGGCCAAAGCAGCCGGCCCCCGCCGGCCCGCCTGCGCCCTGGAAGGAAGGCGACCTCCAGCTGACCCTGGAGGAGCGGCCCCCCTATGTCCTGAGCTCCTCCTTCGGCTATGACCGGAGCCAGGGCTACCACGTGGGGCTCGGGGTCCAGCAGCTCAACGTCGGCGGCATGGGACGGACCATGGACTACGCGGTCAGGGCCGGCAACGGGACCATCCGGAACCCGACCCTGGCCCGGATGTTCCCCACCGGCGCCTACAACCGGTCGGTGGACTCGTTCACCGTGGGCTACACCGACCCCTGGTTCGCCCCGGGCCTGCTCAGGCGCTGGCTGCCGGACCGGACCCAGTTCCGCTCGGAAGGCGCCTATATCCAGGAAGAGCAGTCCCTCTACGAACTGCGGCGGCGGCGCTTCATGAACTCCCTGCAGTGGAGCCTGACCCCCCAGGTGTCCTTCCTGCTGGGCTACCGCTGGGAGCGGGTGGACGTCGGATCGACCCAGCCGGGGATCACCGCCGACGAGCTGGCGATCGTCGCCCGCTACCCCACCCGGACCACGGTCTCGGCGCCGTTCGTGCAGGTGGCCCGGGACACCCGGGACAACGCCTTCGACCCCACCCGGGGCACCTATTCGGTGGCGCGGGTGGAGTTCGCCAACCAGCTGTTCCTCACCAGCAAGAACAGCAGCTTCGTCAAGCTGGATCTGCGCAACCAGTGGACCTGGCCGGTGGGCTACAAGGCCAGGGCCGGGGTGGTGGCGCTGGGGCTGCGCCTCGGGCTGGCCAAGCCCACCGCCTCCTCGGCCGAAAACCTGCCCCTGTCGGAGCGCTTCTTCGCCGGCGGCCCGTTCAGCTTCCGGGGGGTGGAGCCGGACGCCCTGGGAGTCCAGGCCGAGGTGCCGCTGCGCGACCCGACCGGCGCGGTGGAAAAGGACGCCTACGGCAACCCGATCCTGTACGCCACCCCGGTGGGCGGCCAGGGCCTGGCCCTGATCAACCTGGAGTACCGGTTCCCGCTCCTGCCGCCGTCGGTCTGGGGCGAGGTGTTCGTGGACTCCGGGCAGGTCTACCAGAGCCTGAGCCGGCTGTCCGCCGCCGAACTGGCCGCCCAGGCCCAGGGCGGGCCCCCTTCCGCCGCCTTCCCGCCGTTCCGGACCGCCCTGGGCTTCGGCCTGATCTTCAAGATCGGGGTGCCGCTGAAGATCGAGTACGCCGCCGACCTCAACCGGATCCTGGGCCGGCCAAGGTCCCAGAACGATCGCGAAACCCAGCTCAAGTCCCTGCTGATCTCCGCCGGCTTCCAGTTCTGAGCGGCTTCCGGCCGGCGGGTCGGGCCAAGATTTCCTGCCCCCAAAACACTTGAATATGTCAACATGGCAACCCGCGCGGGGAGTCGCCCCTTGAGAGAAGTGTATTTCTACGCCACCTGCCTGGTGGACCTGTTCTTCCCGGACGCGGGCATGGCCGGGATCGAGCTGCTGCGCGCGGCCGGGGTGCGGGTGATCTTCCCGGAGGGCCAGACTTGCTGCGGCCAGCCCGCCTTCAACTGCGGCTACTGGGAGCAGGCCAGGGCGGTGGCCCGGGGCCAGCTGGCGCTGTTTCCCAGGGACCTTCCGGTGGTGCTGCCTTCGGGCTCCTGCGCCGGCATGATGAAGGTCCATTTCCCGGAGCTGTTCCACGGCCAGCCGGAGGAGGCCCGGGCCCTGGCGCTGTCCGGACGGGTGTTCGAGCTGACCCAGTTCCTGGTGGACCAGCTGGACCTTAAGCTGGAGGACCTGGGCCAGCCGGTGCGGGTGACGCTGCATGCCAGCTGCCACGCCATGCGCGACCAGGGCGTGCTGGACCAGCCCAGGGCCCTGCTGCGCCAGCTGCGCAACGTCGAGCTGGTGCCCCTGGCCCGGGAGCTGGAGTGCTGCGGCTTCGGCGGTGTCTTCGCGGTCCGCGATCCGGCCCTGTCAGCGGCCATGGCCGCGGACAAGGCCGAGGACGCCCGGGCCAGCGGGGCCGAGCTGGTGCTGTCCACGGACGGCGGCTGCCTCATGAACATCGGCGGGACCCTGGAGAAGCAGGGCTTCGGGCCCGCCACCATGCACATCGCCCAGTTCCTCCGGGAGCGCACCCATGGCCGCTGAACCCGCCGCTCCGAACGGCCTGGAAGTGGACTTCCTCGCCTCCAGCGCCCGGGCCCTGGCCGACCCCCAGCTGCGGCGCAACTTCCGCCGGGCCATGGACGGGCTCATGGCCAAGCGGGCGGCGGTGTTCCCGGACCCGTCCGAATGGACCCGCCTGCGCGCCCTGGGCGGCGCCATCCGCGCCAAGAACCTGCTGAAGCTGCCCGACCTGCTGGAGCGGCTGGAAAAGAACCTGACCAAGAACGGCATCACCGTGCACTGGGCCTCGACCACCGCCCAGGCCAACCAGGTGGTGCTGGAGCTGCTGGAGGCCCGCGGGGTCAAGGCCCTGGTGAAGGGCAAGTCCATGGTGTCCGAGGAGATGGGACTGAACCATTTCCTCGGGGCGCACGGCGTCGAGTCGCTGGAATCGGACCTGGGCGAGTACATCATCCAGCTGGACGGGGAGATGCCGAGCCACATCATCATGCCCGCCATCCACAAGAACAAGGACCAGATCGCCCGCACCTTCAGCGAAAAGATCCGGAACGCCAAGTACACCGAGGAGGTGGACGAGCTGACCGCCATGGCCCGGGCGGTGCTGCGGCAGAAGTTCTTCGAAGCGGGGGCCGGGCTGTCCGGGGTCAACTTCGCCGTCGCCGACACCGGCACCCTCTGCCTGGTGGAGAACGAGGGCAACGGCCGCATGAGCACCCACGTGCCGCCGCTGCACATCGCGCTCATGGGCCTGGAGAAGGTGGTGGAGCGGCTGGACGAGGTGGCCCCGCTCTATTCGCTGCTCACCCGGTCCGCCACCGGCCAGGCCATCAGCACCTACCTCAACCTGATCTCGGGGCCCCGCTCCGGGGGCGAGCGGGACGGTCCGCGCGAGGTCCACCTGGTGATCCTGGACAACGGCCGCTCGCGCATCTTCCAGGACCCGGAACTGCGCGCCACCCTGGCCTGCATCCGTTGCGGGGCCTGCATGAACCACTGCCCGGTCTACACCCGGATCGGCGGGCACGCCTATGAAGCCGTCTATCCGGGCCCGATCGGCTCGATCCTCACGCCCCAGCAGGAAGGCGCCGGACTCTGGCACGAGCTGCCCCACGCCTCCAGCCTCTGCGGCGCCTGCGCCGAGGTCTGCCCGGTGGGGATCCCCATCCCCCACCTGCTGATCCGCCTGCGCCGGGAGGCCGGCCACCGGGTTCCCGGGAGCACCGTGCTGGGGGCCGGCTCGGCCCGGTCGCGGCTGGAGGACCTGGCCTGGTCCGTGTGGGGCTGGGTCCTGGGCCACCCGGCGGCCTACCGGTTGGCATCATGGTGCGCCACCCGCTGCTGGCGCCTGCTTCCGTCCCGGGCGCCGGTCCTGGAGGCCTGGACCCGGTCCCGGCACAAGCCCAGGATGGCAGGCGCCAGCCTGCAGGAGCGGCTCCGGCGGAGCGGGGTGCCCGATGCCTGAACGCGACGCCATCCTCGCCGGCCTGAGGGCGGTATTGCCCGGCGGCCGGCCGCCGGTCCCGGATTTCGCGGTCGTCGAGGAGAAGCGCTGGGATCCCGGGGAGCGGGCGGCCCGGCTGCGGCGGGGGATGGCGGCGGTGAAGGCCGAGTTCATCGAAGCCGGCCCGGAGGACTGGCCCCGGGCGGTGGCGGCCTTTGTCCTGGGCGAGGGCCTGCCGAGCCTGCTGTACGGTCCCGACACCACCGAGGGCCGGGCCCTGGCCGCCGCCTGGCCGGCCCTTGGCCCCCGGCTGGTCCCCTACGACCGCCCGGTGGAAACCTTCAAGCAGGAACTGTTCGAGGGGATCGCCGCCGGCTTCACCACCACCCTGGGCGGCATCGCCGAGACCGGGGGCCTGCTGCTTGCCCCGGGGCCGTTCGAGCCGAGGCTGCTGTCCCTGGTGCCGCCCGTGCACATCGCCCTGCTGCGGGCGGACCGGATCTTCGACACCCTGCTCCAGGCGTTCCGGGAACTGGGCTGGAACAAGGTCCTGCCGGCCAACGCCCTGGTCATCTCGGGCCCCAGCAAGACCGCGGACATCGAGCAGACCCTGGCCTACGGAGTGCATGGGCCCAGGCGGCTGATCGTCGTGCTGGTCAGCTAGACCCGTTCCAGCTGCCGCTGCAGTTCCCGCATGCCGAAGGGCTTGGCGAGGAGGGTGACCCCGGGGAAGGCTGCCACCAGTTCCAGGGCGTCCTGGTCGGCCCGGCCGGTGGCCAGCAGGATGGGCAGTTCCGGGCGCCGGGCGCGCAGGCGGGGCAGGGTGCCGGTTCCGCCCAGTCCGGGCATGTTCAGATCCAGGATCACCACATCGGGCGCGCAGGCCTCCAGCCGCTCCAGGGCCTCCTCGCCGCTGGCGGCGGCCGTGACGGCGTGGCCGAGCATGGCGGCCATGGCGAGGACGGCGTCCAGTACCAGCCGGTCGTCGTCGACCAGGAGCACCTTGAGCCCGGTCCGGGCGGGGACGGGCCGGGACTGGGCCGGGGCGGCGTCCGGGCCGGCCGGAGCGGCCGCCGGGAAGCGCAGGGTGACCCGGGTGCCGCGGCCCGGTTCGCTGTGCAGCTCGAGCTGGCCCTGGTGGGCCTTCACCGTCGAGAACACCAGCGAGAGCCCCAGCCCGGTGCCCTTGCCCACGGGCTTGGTGGTGAAGAACGGGTTCATGGCCTTGGCCATGACCTCCCTGGACATGCCGCAGCCGGTGTCCTGGACCTCGACTTCGATCCCGCCGCTCTCCAGGTTCCGGGTCCGGAGCCGGAGGGTGCCGGAGCCGGCCATGGCGTCCGCCGCGTTGACGCAGAGGTTCATGATCGCGTGGGCGAGCGCGCCGGGATCGCCCCGGATCAGCCGCAGGCCGGGCGCCAGCTCCAATTCCAGCCGGATCGTGGCGAGGGCCGTGTGCTCCAGCAGGAGCGCCTCCTCCCGCAGGATCAGGTTCATGTCCAGTTCCAGCAGCTCGGCGGGGCTCACCCGGGCCAGGCTCAGCAGGCTCTGGACCATCTTCCCGCCGCGCTCGGCGGCCTTGGTGATGGTCGCCAGCCCCTGCTGCAGATCCGAACCCGGGGGGGCCTGTTCGCCATGCAGGGAGGCCATGCCGAGGATGGCCCCCAACACGTTGTTCATATCGTGGGCGACCCCGCCGGCCAGACTGCCCAGGCTTTCCATCTTCTGGACCTGCTGCAGCTGCGCCTGGAGCTGGTGGCGCTCCTCCTCCATCCGCCGGCGCTCGCTGATGTCCCGGACCACCAGCACCAGATGGGTGGGCTGCCCCTGGCCGTCGCGGATGAACTCGGCGTTGGCTTCGATGGCGAACCGGGTGCCGTCGGGGCGGAGCCCGGTGTAAGCCTCCGGCCCCCGCATGATCCCCTGGAACATCAAGCCGATGTTGCCCGCGGCCCGGTCCCGGTCCCCGGGGTCGATGAAGTCGGTGAGCCGGCGGCCCAGGAGGTCCTCCTCACTGGCGACCCGCCAGAGGGTGAGGGTCATGGGTGAAACCATGAGCAGCTTCCCCTCCAGGTCGGTGATGCTGATGCTGTCCGGGGAGGCATTGAGGATGGAGCGGTAGCGCGCCTCGCTCGCCTCGAGCGCCTGCCCGGTCTGCTGGCGCTGGCGGACCTCCTCCCGCAGGGCTCGGGTCCGGGACCGGACGGTGCGGCGCAGCAGGGTGATCCAGACGACGGTCACCAGGCCGAGGAGCAGCGCCGCCGGCAGCGCCAGCCACACCACCCGCAGCCAGGCCCGCCGGGCCGAGACCGGAGGCGCGTAGGCGAAATCCTCGGGGCTGTTCACCGCCCGCACCACGCCCAGTTTCCCGCACAGATCGGCGATGTGCCGGAACCGGCCGGGGTTCATGTGGCCGATGTCCACCAGGCCCGGTAGCACCAGGTCGCGCATCTGCGCCGCCTCGAAGCGGAGCTGGTCCCGGGTGACCCCCCGGGCGGCCACGCCCGGAAGGGTGAGGATGTATCCGATCAGCTCCTCGGGGTGCTCCATGGCGTACTCCCACCCCTGGAAGGACGCCCGGCGGAAGGCTTCGGTCAGGTCCGGGTGGTCCGAGGCGAAAGCCCGGGTGGTGAACAGGAGGTCGCCGTAGAAGTCCACCCCGTAGCTGATCGGGCGCAGCAGCGACAGCTCGGCGCCGCGCTGCCTCAGCGCGTACGGTTCGTTGGTGGCGTAGCCGGTGATGGCCTCGACCCGGCCCTGCAGCAGGTCGTCCAGGTTCCAGCTGTGCGGCAGCTGCCGGATCGAGTCCAGGCGGAGCCCTTCCAGTCCGAGCATGGCCTGGATCTCGGTCAGGCCCTGGCCGCTCTGGAACATGACGGTCCGTCCGGCCAGGTCGGAAGGGCGCTGGATGCCGCTCCGGCGCAGGGCGATGATGACGTTGGGGGAGTGCTGGAAGATCACCCCCAGAGCCACCAGGGGCCGGCCCTCCAGGTAGGCCTGGAACACTTCCAGGTCGCTCACCCCGAACTGGGCCCGGCCGGATTCCACCATCGGCATGGGCACCTGGCGCGGGTTGGCCTCCAGCAGGGTGACGTCCAGGCCTTCCGCCCGGTAGAAGCCCTTGAGCTGCGCGGCGTAGTATCCGGCGAACTGGAACTGGTGGAACCACTTCAACTGCAGGGTCACCGGGACGGGTTCCGCGCCCCAGGCGGTCCCGGGTCCCCACGCGCACAGGGCCAGGGCCGCGAACCAGAGCAGCCTGGTCCGGAACCTGATCCAAAGAGAGGCCCTGGGCCCACGGCTGATGCATGTCATCGGAACCTTGATTATAGGGTACCGGCGGGCGGGCCCGGGGGAAATCCGGCGGGCGCGGATCCGTGCCGCCATTGTCACCGGGCCTTCACCCCGGCGGCGCGGGCCGCCGTAGTATCCTTGGGGGATGGACATCCGGCCCGCCCTCCCAGCCGAAGCCGCCGCATTGGCGGAGCTGGCCGGCCGGCTGTTCCGGAGCACCTACGCGGACCAGATCCCCCTGCGCGACATGGAGGCCTACATCGCCACCGCCTTCACCGCCGAGGCCCAGGCCGCCGAGATCGGCACCGGGGGCGCGACGGTGCTGGTAGCGGCCGAGGGGCCCGACCTGGTGGCCTACGCCCAGCTGCGCACCGCTCCCCCGCCCCTGGCCCGGGCCGACCCCGAGGCCATGGAGATCGCCCGCTTCTACCTGGACCCCCTGCTCCAGGGCACCGGCTTCGCCAGCACCCTGATGGAAGCCTGCCTGGACTGGGCCCGGCGGCGGGGCCAGCGGAACGCCTGGCTCCAGGTGTGGGAGGTGAACCGGCGGGCGATCGCCTTCTACCTCAAGGAGGGCTTCACCGACGCCGGCCAGACCACGTTCCAGGTAGGCAATATTCTCTACCGGGACCGGGTGATGGTGAGGACGCTGGACGGATAGTCGCCGAATCCTATGGACC
>Ga0316217_10005377_pt1 | contig 13323 bp, 9 predicted proteins | sample 1anoAmetaG_FD_203633 | JGI IMG/M metagenome (GOLD analysis project Ga0316217, IMG submission 203633) | Freshwater microbial communities from Trout Bog Lake, Wisconsin, USA - 1anoA | ecosystem: Environmental > Aquatic > Freshwater > Lake > Hypolimnion/Profundal zone | place: USA: Wisconsin...
CAAGCCGCCGATATTAATCAAGCCATTGCGACGTCCCGTGAAATAGCAGCGGTCCCCCCGAACATCGACCTGATCATCCGTATCGACGAACCCTTCAACATCGATCAGGGGTTCGGGGGTCTCGCCAAGATACCGCTTGGCGGTCCGGTCGGAACGGATCTGCAGCACGCCGTCGACCAGCCGAAGATCGACCGGCCCGCCGGTGCGATCGAGGAAGGACTTTGGAAAGCCTTCCAGACCATCCGTCACTTCGAAGCCTACCCCAGCTTCGGTCGAGGCGAAGGCATGTCCGATCTTGGCGTCGGGGAAGGCGCCCGCGAGCCGGTCCAGCACCGCCTGATCTGCGATTTCCCCGGATAGGCGGACATAGGATGGAGCGATTTCCGACATCTGCGGACTCATCAAGGCGCGGCGCCAATGCGAAGGCGTTCCTGTCAAATGCGTGACCCCGACGCTCCCCAGGCGGGTCAGGAATGCGCCGACGGACTCCTCGGCGTCCGTCACAACAAGTGACGCGCCGCCCAGCAAGGCGCGCAACAGGATCTGAAGACCGCCATAGCGCCGAACATCATAGAAGGTGCCCCAAACGACCGGCGGATGCGGCGCCTGAGAGGCGTTGATCGCGCCCGTCAGCCCGGGCAAGGTGTGAACCACGAGTTTGGGCGCGCCTGTGGTCCCCGATGTGAACATCACCCATTCGGTCGCGCGCGCGGGCGACGGCGGCGCAGCGGCAATCGCGCCCGGCCGGTTCAGGCCGATCCTTTGAACATCGCACCCGCCGGGGGCCTGGATGTCGCTGTCGGTCACCAACACATCGATTTCCGCCATCGAGGCCACCAGGGGCAGTTGGCGAAGATCAAAGTCGGGCGGGCACAGGACGATCCGGCGCGCGACGCCGTCAAGAGCCAGCAGCGCCGCGGCGGCGCTGGACTGACGCTTGGTCAGGAGAAGCGCTGAACGCCCTTCAAGCGCCGCCAGCGGCCTCGGTAGCACTCGTCGCGTCGCAATGTCCGCCCAAGTCGCCGAAATGTCCGGCGCCAGCAGGCGCGCGTCGGCGTCCCCGGCGGCCAATCCCCGCGTCAATTCGTCCCTAAGACAGATGGGCGTGCAGCTCACCGGTCAAACCCCGACAGACTCGTAAAGTGCGACAAACTCGCCGAAGCTCGACGGAAAGTGCGCCACATCGGACTCCGAGAACGGGTCGCGACCCAGTTCGTCCTCCAGTCGTGCGATGATGATCGCGAAGCACAAGGAATCCAGGCCGCTATCCAGCAAAATCAAGTCTTCCTTCAGCGGACGCAGCGATTTTTCCTGATCCGCCGCCACTTCTTGGAAAATGCGTACGATTTCTTCACGAATTTGCATGGAGCCAGCGCGCACTGATTGGATCGAACAATTGCTTGTACAACAAAGCCCTTAACGGAAAATTTTCCGGACAAATATAAATATAGCATTCTTACTCGCATCTACGTTCAGACATGCCTGAGAGATCGCCTAAAACAATATCGGAGCCCATCGCCTTTGTCTGAAGTCGGCTCAATCGCCGCTGGATCGGCGCTCGTCGCCCAGCTCAAGCTCTATGGCGTTGAGCACGTGTTTTGCGTTCCCGGCGAAAGCTATCTTGCGGTGCTCAATGCGTTCATCGACAGCGGACTGACCGTCACGGTCTGTCGACACGAGGGCGGCGCGGCCATGATGGCTGACGCCTTCGGCCGCGTCACGGGCCGTCCTGGGGTGGCCTTCGTCACCCGCGCCCCCGGCGCCGCCAATGCCGCCGTCGGCGTGCATATCGCCTTCGAGGACTCAACGCCGCTGATCCTGTTCGCCGGACAGGTCCGTCGAGAATTTCAGGGTCGGGGCGCCTGGCAGGAAATGGATATCGCCGGCGTGTTCGGCGCGATGAGCAAGTGGGCCGATGAACCCCAGGACGCAAGCCGCCTTGGCGAGTACGTCGCCCGCGCCTTTCACACCGCGTCAGCGGGCCGGCCGGGTCCGGTCGTGATGGGCCTCCCCCGGGATCTACTGACCGAACAGGTCAAGCCCGCAACGCCGCCGCCGTTTCGCCCGCTTGAGATCGCGCCGAGCGCGCGCGCCATCGCCGCCTGGACCGAGCGCCTCAACGCCGCCAAGGCCCCGATCGCCATCCTGGGCGGCTCAGGCTGGACGCAAGCGGCCCGCGATCGCTTCGCCACATATGCGGAACGTCACGATCTTCCGGTGGCGACAAGCTATCGGCGCATCAGCCTCTTTGACAGTCTTCACCCGGCCTATGCGGGCGATGTGGGCCTTGGCGCGAACCCGCAGCTCATTCAACGCATCAAGGCGGCAGATCTTGTGCTGCTCCTGGGCGGGCGCCTGGGCGAAGTCGCCTCGCAGGGCTTCTCTCTATTGCCTGTTGGCGCAGATCTGCCGCAGCTTGTGCATGTCTATCCAGACCCTGAGGAATTGGGGCGGCTCTACTCCGCAGGTCTGCAGATCTGCGCGTCGCCCGTAGCCTTTGTGGACGCGCTGGACGAGGGAGCGCCTCGAACCTTAGAACGCGGCCGGATGGACGCCGCCCACGCGGCCTATCTTGCCTGGTCGGAAGGCCCGACGCCGCAGACCGGCGCGGTCAACCTGTCGGAGATCATGATCTGGCTCCGTTCGAACCTGCCCACAAATGCCTTCATCTGTAACGGCGCCGGCGGCTATGCGAGCTGGATCCACCGGTTCTTCCGATTCCGCAGCTTTGCCAGCCACGTTGCGCCGACCTCTGCGACCATGGGGTACGGCGTACCCGCAGCGGTCGCCATGCAGCGGCTCTTTCCGGATCGCTGCGTCGTGGCCATCGCCGGAGACGGAGACTTCCTGATGAACGGCCAGGAGTTCGCCACCGCCGTGCAATATGACCTGCCGATCCTCGTCATCGTGCTCGACAACGGCTCCTACGGTTCGATCCGCATGTCGCAGGAACAGGCCTATCCGGGCCGGGTCAGCGCGACGGATCTGCGCAATCCCGACTTCGCCGCCTATGCTCGCGCTTTTGGCGGCTTCGGCGCCACGGTAGAAACGACGAAAGACTTCGCCGCCGCCTTTTTGGAGGCGCGCGCGTCAGGGCGGCCATCAATCCTCCACGTCAAATACGACGTCGACAGTCTCACCCCCTCGATGACCATTTCTGGCCTGCGCCGCGCGGCGGGCGTCGACTAAAGCCTGGCGTGCGCGAAGTCCCAGTAGAGCTCGCGGGCGCGGCGGGCGACGGGGCCGACCTCAAGGGCGCGGCCGTCGATGCCGGTGATGGCGGCGACCTTGGAAAAATTTCCGCACATGAAGATCTCATCCGCACCAAGGAAATCCTCGTAGATCAGGCGGGTTTCTTCGACGGCATGGCCGTCGGCGTGGAGGAGGCCGATGACCCGCGCCCGCGTTACGCCTGCCAGAAAGACGCCATTGGCCGCCGGCGTTTTCACGACCCCGTCCTTGACAAGGAAGACGTTGGCGTTGGCGAGCTCGGCGATATTGCCGTTGGCGTCGCGCATCAGGGCGTTGCCGAAGCCCCGGTCGCCCGCCTCCAACAGGGCGCGGCCATTATTGGGATAGAGGCAGCCCGCCTTGGCCTCGATCGGCGCGACCTCTGGCGTCGGCTTGCGATAAGGCGACAAGGTGATGGTCGGTCCGTTGATGGGCGGCATCGGCGCTTCATAGAGGCAAAGGCACCAGCGTGTGCTGTCGGGATCTGCGCGCACGCCGCCGCCGGCTCCGCCCGCCTCGGCCCAGTACATCGGCCGGACATAAAGCGCGGCGTCCGCCGAAAACTTCGCGGCGCCCTCATGGACAAGGGTTTGCCAGCGCCCAGCGTCGACGACGGGCTTCAGTCCCATCGATAAGGCCGAGCGGTTGACCCGCGCGCAATGGGCGTCAAGGTCGGGCGCCACGCCTTCAAACCAGCGCGCGCCGTCAAAGACGGTTGTGCCAAGCCAGGCGCCGTGGGTGCGCGACCCCATGATGGCGACGTTGCCCGGCGCCCAGGCCTCGTTGAAGTAGGTCCAGGTCTCGCTGATCGGGGCGAGGGTTTCGACGACAGCGTTCACGGCCGCTCCTGAAGTTCAGAGGGCCTGCCGACCCCGGATGATGCGCAGATATACCGCCCGATCGAGCCTTGCGTAACACCCGCTTTGCGGATCGCGCCAATAGAGGGGATCGGCGACGAGGTTCGGATCGAAACCCTCGGCCTGATAGTCCGCTGACCGGTGTTTCAGGGTCTCGGTCATCGACAGCGCCGGCGACAGGCGCAGGAACACCGGCCGTGCATAGGGCGCCAGTCTTGTCCTCAGTTCGGCCTCAAATTGGCGGAGGACAAAGCGTTCCGTCGTCGAGACCACGGCCATGCCGGCGCGGCCTTCCCGACCTTCGACGGCGACGCCAAACACCGTCGCGGCGACGACGCCGGGACAGGCCGAAATCGCGCCCGCCACTTCAGTCGTAGCGACATTCTCGCCTTTCCAGCGGAAGGTGTCGCCCAGACGGTCGACAAAATAGAAGTAACCCTCGGCGTCTCTGCGCATCAGGTCGCCGGTCCGGAACCACATATCGCCTGGCGAAAAGAGATTGTGCGCCAGCTTGGCGGCATTCGCTGCTTTGTCCGCATAGCCGTCAAAGCCCCTTTCCCGGTCCACGCGGCCCACAGCCTCGCCGGGCTCATCGACGTCGCACCGGATCGCCCGTCCATCTTCATTGCGCGCGATGTCGCCGGTGATCGGATCAAGGCGCACGAGCTCTGCGGGGGCGTTACGCGAGATGAAAGGCGGAAAGCGACCGACGGCGCCCACCCGGCCTTCCGCATTGCAGAGCGTGAACACTCCTTCGGTGGCGGCGTAGAATTCCAGCACCCGGCCAGGAGCGAACCGCTCAACAAACGCGCGCCAGACTTCTGGACGCAGGCCATTGCCGATCATCATGCGAAGCGGATGGCGTTGATCGGTCTCTGACGGCGGCTGGGCCAAAAGATAGCGGCAAAGCTCGCCAATATATTGAAAGAGCGTGCAGCCTTCGGACTGGATATCCTCCCAGAAGGCGCTCGCGGAAAACCGCTCCCGCAGCACGACCTTGCCGCCGTTGAGCAGCACCGCACCGGTCGCGGCGACCCCGCCCACGCTGTGGAAGAGCGGCAGGCAGTCATACATCACATCGTCCGCCGTCGTGTCCGCCATGCCTGCGAACCAGCTCGCCCAGCTGAGGACGCGGCGGTGACTGACAATGGCGGCCTTGGGTCGTCCCGTCGTCCCGCTGGTAAAGATGTGCAGCGCAGGACTGGACAGAGACAACCCAGGCCGGTTGGGGAGCGGTGCGTCCGACTGACAGGCCAGGGCGAGATCCAGCCGCTGCGTGCTTTCGCAATCGCCGAGGACCCACAGCGCCGGCGGATCGCCAAGATGGGCGCAGGCGGCCTGGGCGGTCGCCGCCAGGACAGGCTCCACGATCAGGATGCGGACCCCCGACGCCTGAAGACAATGGGCCAGGGACGGCGCCGGCAATTCAGTGTTCAGCAAGGCGGTCGCGGCGCCGGTGAGGCTCACCCCCATCCAGGCGGCGAGATAGTCGGGCCGATTGCGCATCAGCAGGCCAAAGACCACCCCAGGACCCGCGCCTTGGGTCTGCGCCCATCGCGCGTACCGCCGGATCCGCAGCGCGAGCCCCTCATAGCTCAGCGTTTCAAGGGGTGACGACAGAGCCGGCGCGGCCTTGAACCGGACCGCCCAGTCTTCAGCCAACTCGCCGAACGTCCGGGACCCGGGCCGCGTGAGCTTGGCCGTGAGCGTCATGGCCCGAGTCCAGTCCCGGTGGGCGGACGACGCGGACGGGACCGAACCTGGCGACATCGCGGTGTTCATGGTCGGCACACGGCTGGACCCGGTTGCGTCGGGTCAGGACCGCCTGTGCAAGTCGGCTGCCGTCGCTGGTGTATCAATCCAAACCTGGGCGCCGATCGATGCTCGGAAAATCGACGACTATTCAAAACGTTAGGGCGCTGGCGCAGGAACCTTGTGAACAGGCCCGTGAACGAGGTGTCACGAGATTTGCTTCTGAACCTCGGCGAGCCGGCGCGGCGTCTCAAAAGGACGCATGTTGCGATCGGTCGTGCTGAACAGGATCGCCGTCATGCGACTGGAAACGCTTGCCCTGCACAGCGGGTTCGATCACGACCCGACCACCCACGCGACAGCGGTTCCGATTTATCAGACCACGTCTTACAGCTTTGATTCCGCTGACCACGGCGCCGCGCTCTTCAATCTCGAGACGGACGGCTATCGCTACAGCCGGATCAGCAATCCCACCGTCGCCGTGCTCGAAGCGCGGGTGGCGGAGATGGAAGGCGGCACAGCGGCGCTCGCCACCGCGTCCGGACAGGCCGCGCTGCACCTTGCCTTCATCACGCTCGCCGATCGAGGCGGCAATATTGTCAGCACGCCGCAGATCTACGGCGCGACGCACACCTTGCTCGGGCAGGTTCTGGCGGGCCAGGGGATCGAAGCGCGCTTTGCTGAAGACGACAGCCCGGAGGCTATCGCCACGCAGATCGACGACCGGACGCGCGCGGTCTTCTGCGAAAGCATCGGCAATCCGGCTGGCAATATCTGCGACATCGAGGGCCTTGCGAAGGTTGCACACGCGCGCGGCGTCCCCCTGATTGTCGACAATACGGTGGCGACCCCGGTGCTTTTGCGACCCTTCGACTATGGCGCCGACATCATTGTTCATTCCCTGACCAAGTTCATGGGCGGCCACGGGACAACCATGGGCGGATGCGTCGTTGAGTCCGGCCGATTTGACTGGCGCGCCGCCAAGGCGAGGTTTCCCGCCTTCAATGAGCCTGATCCTGGCTATCATGGCCTTGTCTATGCCGATCACTTCAAAGACCGCGCCTTTACCGGGCGCGCCCGCGCCGTCTATCAGCGGACCATGGGCGCGGTGCTGGCGCCGATGAACGCCTTTCTGCTGATTCAGGGCGTCGAGACGGTGGCCCTTAGGATGGAGCGGCACGTTGAAAACGGGGCGAAGGTCGCCGAGTTCCTGCGCCGCGACCCCAGAGTGGCCTGGGTCAACTATGCCGGCTTTTCCGACAGCCCGTATCATGCGCTCGCCAGGAAATATCTGAAGGGGCAGGGCTCCTCCCTGCTGACCTTCGGCGTCGAGGGCGGCCTTGACGCCGGCAAGGCGTTCTATGACCGGCTGTCGCTCATCAAGCGGCTGGTCAATATCGGCGATGCAAGGTCCCTCGCCTGCCACCCGGCATCGACCACCCATCGGCAGATGCCGCCCGATGTCCGGCTCAAGGCCGGCGTAAGGCCGGAAATGATCCGCCTGAGCGTCGGGATCGAGCACATTGACGACATTCTTGCCGATCTGGACCAGGCGCTGGAGGCGGTCGCCCCCTCGGCCCGGCCAAATGCCAGGGCGCTGTGATGGCGCGGGCGGCGGACAGGATCCTGAAGGTTGGGCTGGTCAACAACATGCCGGACGCCGCGCTGGTCGACACGGACCGGCAGTTTTCATCCCTTGTGGCTGAAAGCCTGCACGGCGCGCCCTTTGAGTTTGTCCGCGTTCACCTGTCCTCGCTCGAGCGCAGTCCGACCGCGAACGCCTGGCGGAATCAGCGGTCCCGCCCCGCTGACACGCTGGAAGAGACAAAACTCGACGCGTTAATCATTACCGGCGCCGAGCCGAAGACCGCGGACCTGCGGGATGAGGTCTACTGGCCCGAACTGACGCAACTGATCGACGAGGCCTTGAGGCTTGAGCTGCGCGTTCTGTGCTCCTGCCTTGCGTCTCACATCGCCGTGCAGCATCTCACAGGCCTGAAGCGCCGCAAGCGACCGCAGAAGCTGAGCGGCGTCTTTGAATTTGAGGTGCGCAAAGCTCATCCGCTGGCGTCGCAACTGGGCCCCCGCCTGAAAACGCCCCACTCCCGCTGGAACACGCTGGACGCCCGCGATCTGACGCTCATCGGCGCGGAGATCCTGTCCCTGAGCGCTGAGGAGGTGGACGCCTTCACCCTGCCCCAGGCGCCCCGCTTTTTATGCCTTCAGGGACATCCAGAATATGAGCCCGACACCTTGGTGCGGGAGTTTCGGCGCGACCTGTTCCGTTTCCAGTCCGGACAGCTCGCGGTCTGCCCCGCGCCGCCCAGAGGCGTCTTTGCCTTGGATGAACCGGCAGTCTTGCATCCCGATCGTGCAGACGAACGGGTGGCCGGGCTGATCGACGCCTGTGATCGGCGGCTTTCGTCTCCCAACGCCAACATTGACTGGAGAGACAGCGCCATCGCGCTCTATCGCGCGTGGCTCGGTCCGGACCGGTCCTATGCGCCGGCCAACAGCCGCGCCAAGGCCTCCGCCGCCCCGGCCAGCCCCCGCCGCGCCAGTTCCCGGCGGCCTTGATCCTGCGCAAGGGAAGCGGCGCGGCCCCTTGTAATAGTCTTGCACTCGCAGCCCGATTTTTGATAATGATTATCGATTGCGATTATGATGCGAGGTCGACCCGTCATTCATGTCCGAACTCAATCGCCTCACAGATGTAGCGCAGGCCTGCGAAACCACGCTGGCGGATGGTCGCCGGGGATTTTCCGGCGTGATCTTTGCCGTCTCCGTCAAGGATGTCGCCCGCCATTCGCTGGAGCCCGAAGAGCTTGAGCGGCGCCTCCTCGAAATCGGTTTTGTCGAGGGCGCTCGCGTCGAGATCCTGCATGAAGGGTTCCTGGGGCGCGACCCGATCGTGGTCCGCCTTGACGACACGCGCGTCGCCCTTCGCCGCCGCGAGGCGCGCGCGGTGATTGTGCGTCCGGATGAGACCCGATGATCGCCGAACAGACCACATTGCCCAACTCTGACGAGGCGGGGACCGAGCCCATCCGGATCGCCCTCGTGGGCAATCCCAACTGCGGCAAGACCGCCATGTTCAACGCGCTGACCGGCGCGCGGCAGAAGGTAGCCAACTACGCAGGCGTGACCGTCGAGCGCAAGGAAGGCCGTCTGACGACTGCAGGCGGTCACACCGCCATCGTGCTTGATCTGCCGGGCACCTATTCCCTGCGGGCGCGCAGCCCTGACGAGGTAGTGACGCGGGACGCGGTGCTTGGACGTTTGACGGGAGAGACGACGCCCGACGTGATCGTCTGCGTCGCGGACGCCACCAATCTTCGTCTCGTTCTGCGGCTCGCCCTGGAGCTGAAGGCCGTCGGGCGTCCGGTGGTCCTGGCGCTCAACATGATCGATATTGCCGAACGGCAAGGCCGGGACATTGATGTTGAGGGGTTGGCGGGCGACCTTGGCGTCCCGGTCGTGACAACCGTCGCCACACGGCGTCGCGGCGTGGAGGCGCTGGCCGCGGCGGCGATCAAGGCCGCGAACGATCATGCGACGGCGCCGTCGAACATCACCGGCTGGGCCGAACCGTCGGCGGCGGAGCTTCGCCGTCTGCACCTCACCGCCGAACGGATCTTCAAAAAGCGGGTGCGCGAGGCGCGCCGACCGGACACGCTGACCGGGCGGATCGATGACGTCCTTCTGCACCCGGTGGCGGGCATCGCCATCTTGTTGATCGTCCTGTTTGCGATGTTTCAGGCGGTGTTTGTCGTCGCCAAGCCGTTCATGGACCTCATCACCGCAGCCGTGACGGCGACCAGCGCAGGCGCGGCGATGATCCTGCCCGACGGACTTCTGAAAAGCCTGGTCTGCGATGGCGTGATCGCCGGTGTCGGCAGCGTCCTCGTCTTCCTGCCTCAGATCATGATCCTGTTTTTGTTCATCATACTCTTGGAGGACGTGGGCTATATGGCCAGGGCCGCGTTCCTGCTCGACCGGGTGATGGGCGTCGCCGGTCTGCACGGACGCGCCTTCATTCCGCTCCTGTCGAGCTTTGCTTGCGCCATTCCTGGCGTCATGTCGGCGCGGGTGATCGACAATCGCAGAGACCGGCTCACGACGATCATGGCGGCGCCGCTGATGACCTGTTCAGCGCGGATCGCCGTCTACACCCTTATCATTTCCGCCTTCATTCCGGACAAGCGGTACTTCGGCGTCATCAATCTGCAGGGCTTGGTCTTTTTCAGTCTCTACGCCGCCGGGATGATCGGCGCGCTTGTGGTGGCCTGGGTCATGCGGCGGCTGATCTGGCGCAGCGCGTCCGAGCCCTTCCTAATGGAGCTGCCCGCCTACAAACGCCCCGAACTCGTCGTGGTGATGCGCAGCGTCGCCCAGCGGGGGCAGATTTTTCTGACGAGGGCCGGCACAACCATTCTCTTCATGATGGTGCTGATCTGGTTCGTGTGCACCTTGCCTGTCGCCCCTCCAGGAGCGACCGAACCTGCGATCAACTACAGCTTCGCCGGCATGATCGGCCGCGCGGTCGGACCATTTCTCGCCCCCATCGGCTTTTCCTGGCAGATGAGCGTGGCGCTGATTCCGGGCCTGGCGGCCAGAGAGGTCGCCATCGGCGCGCTGGGCGCCATCTATGCGGTGTCCGGCGGCGAGAGCGGCGGACACCCCCTCCTAGCGGCCAATCTCGCCCATCACTGGTCCACCGCGTCGGCGCTCTCCTTCCTCGCCTGGTACGTCTTTGCGCCGCAATGCGCCTCGACCCTTGCCGTGGTGAAGCGGGAGACCGGTTCGTGGATCTGGCCGGTCATCATGTTCAGCTACATGTTCGCCCTCGCCTACGCCTCAGCCTTTGTTGTCTATCGGATCGCTGTGTCCGCCGGCCTGGGGTGAACGACCGCCGCACTATGAGCGACAACCACGCTTACACATCTTGAAGTTCTCCTAGCCCCTGCGAAAGTCGGGTCCGTGGATCCGAGAGGGGGCGACGTCATGACATTTGCCAATGGCCTGCGGCGGCGAGGCGTGGCCCTGACTGTGTCGGCGCTGATGTGCGCCGGGTCCGCTCACGCGTCCGGTCCCGGAGAGGCTGCGCCCTGGTATCTGGATCAGTTCGGCGGCTCCCGCGCGGATCTCGCCCGGCGCTATGACGGCGAACTGGGGGTGGTGATGGCCAGAGCGCCAAAGCCCCTCCTCTATCTCGACTGGCGGCTGCTTCACCGGCAAAGGGTGGGCCGGGACGCAGGCCTCGCCCTATCCAGGCCCTGCTGCGACGCTGCGCCCACGACAGACGGGACGCCAACCGGCCCGAACCGCTGGCTTGAAACGCGCAAACGGGTCGCAGATGCGCCCAAAGGGGCAGATTATCTCGAGACCAGCCGTCCGGGCCCGAACTACACCCGCACGCCGACCTGTTTTGACGAGGCCTTCGACACAGCGGCGGCGACCCTTCAGGACAGGATCAGTCGATTTGGCGCCGCCGCGCCACCGGTCAAGGCCTGGCTTGCGGCCCAGGACGCCGTGTTTGACGCCTGCAGCCACGCCGAAGCGGCCCTACCGGCGCCGATGGCTGGCGCGCCGGACTGGCTGCGCGCGGACCGCGCCTATCAGGAAGCGGCGTTTGCGCTCTATCAGGATCACAACACCGACGCGGCGCTCCGCTTCGAGGCCATCGCCAGGGACCGCGTCTCTCCGTGGCGAGGCATGGGCCTTTATCTTGCGGCGCGCGCGCGGGTGAAGGAGGCCGTCGCGCGGCCGAGCCCCTCCGCCGCTCAAGCCGCCGACAGCGCCATCGATCGACTGGCCAAGGCTCCGCCCGACACCTTCGGGCGGAGCCGGCTGCTCGCACTCAGGCACATCCTCGATTTTCGCGAGCGGCCCCAAGCCCTGTTCAAGGAGCTTGAAGCGATGCTCAGCCGGCCCGACGCCACGGCGGAGACCGCCATCGCTTTCCGCGACCTTGTTGATCTTGCAGCTGGCGGCAAGGGTTCGAGCGACGTGTTGGATTGGATCGCGACTCTAAAGCCTGCCCCTTCCCCTGCAGAAATGCAGCAGATCAATGCGGGCCCGGAAGCCGGCCAGCCAGCCCAGATTGCGGCGGCGGAGGACCGCGCCAGGATCCGCGCCCTCGCCCACGCGATGGACCGTTATCGGGAGCGCCATGACGCCGCCTGGCTGATCGCCGCGCTCAGTCTGGCTGACCGCACCGATGCTCAGGCGGAAGCGCTCGTTCACGAGGTGACCGGGGTCCCGGCGGATGACCCGGCCTGGCTGACGGCTCAGTTTCACAGCGTGCGCCTATCAATGACCGTGGCGGACAAGGCTGAACTTCGGCGCAGGCTCGACGGGATTCTATCCAGGTCCAGCCTGACCGCCGGGGACCGGAACCTGCTTTTGGCCTTGCGCGCCCAGCTGGCGACGACGCCCGCGGAGTTCGTCAAATACGCCCTGCGCTCCCGCGTGTGCGTCGACTATGGCGGGCCGAACGCCTCGGACGCCACCGCCTGTGCGCGGGACGCCTGGCCGACGGATTCCGTTCAGCCCTATGGCGTGTTCGACAAGGACGGGGGCGACGGTCTGGCGGGTTTGGGGGAAGACGCGCGGGCGATCATCGACCGGGCGCCCCTCGACCTTCGGATGAGCATTGGGCGTGATCTCCAGCTTCCGGAAAAGCTGCGCCTTGACGTAAGCTTGACCAACTTCGCCCGGGCGGTCGACCTCCAGGACAACGGGGCCATTGACGAGCTGAGCCTTGCGCTGGCTGCCCTGCTGCCGGAAATGGCGGCGGACTTTCGCGCGATCCCGAAGGCCACGCCTGGCCCAGACAAGCGCTTCGCCGAATTTTTCGTCCTCGCCAAGATCCCCGGCCTCAAGGAAGACCTCGTCAACCTGACGCGGCCGCAGGGCAAGGTCGCCGACTATCAGGGACAATGGTCCATCTGGTTTGTCGAGGCCAAGGGGCCCCCTTCAAAAGACGCCGCGCCCCCGCCTCTGGACGCCTATCAGGTCGGCGGCTATCGCGGCGAGGCGGGGCGGCTTGAAGACGCCAAGACCGACCTTGTATGTCTGGGAGAATGCGGAAAGGGGTCAGCCCTTCTGGTCGTTCCACCCTTCGCGCAGACCGCGATGGCGAGGGGCGTCGCAGATCGCGGGTATTTTCGACAGCCGGTCGTCGAATATGCCGAAACAGGCGGGGTGAAGCCTCTCGCGCCGCCGCCGCCGGGCGCGGTCTGCGCCTGGGAGGAGATGCTGGCCTATGTCACGGCGCATCCCAGGGATCCCCGCTCGCCTGAGGCCCTCTATTGGCTCGTTCATGTCGGCCGGTTCGGGGGCAGCCACGATCATTCGGGCCGCCGGGCGTTCAAGCTCCTCCACGCGCGCTATGGATCAAGCGCGTTTGCAAAGCAGACCAAGTATTTCTACGACTAGGCCCTCCGCTCCGTTCATGGCGAAGATCGACAACCCACGGGAC
>Ga0316217_10005378_pt1 | contig 13317 bp, 9 predicted proteins | sample 1anoAmetaG_FD_203633 | JGI IMG/M metagenome (GOLD analysis project Ga0316217, IMG submission 203633) | Freshwater microbial communities from Trout Bog Lake, Wisconsin, USA - 1anoA | ecosystem: Environmental > Aquatic > Freshwater > Lake > Hypolimnion/Profundal zone | place: USA: Wisconsin...
CTGGCCGGATTATTTTGGTTGTCTCCTCGCCGCAAGCGCCAGCAGCCCATCAAAAAAGACCCCGTGCCCGCCGCGTGAGGAGACGCAGCCTACAGTGGCGGGATCAATCGCGTTGTAGGCCGGGTCGCCTGTCCCGGCGTTTCCCTTGGACGGTCAGAATGCGTCGTTTGCAGGCGTGGGACCGCCGCGTGAGGACACGCGGCCTACAAGTCCGGGGCCAATGCACCGAATTGGCAGGCCCGGGGCCCTCACTGGGTGCTTTTTTAACGGGCTGCCAAGCACGTCTGGCGATTTATCAACGACGATAACGTTACCGCTTGTTGACATGGGCTCGCTTCATGCCGATTTGACGAATATACAGTTTTCCTAACTAATCTATACACTATTATTATACACACTACATTGTTACACAATCGTAACCTTTTTGTAACATTTGTGACATATTGTGCTATAATACAGCCATGAATGTATTGCTGTTCGCAATTCCGCTCGCTGTGGCAGTGGTTTTTGCGTTTTTGATGCTCCGCAGCGAGTTGCGTTAACCACCTCGGTTATAGCGACATAAACCGGAAGTTCCCTGACGGGATTTCGGATCGTTCTTCTTCCCTCCAACTTCGCAGTTTCCTTGGCCCGTTGAGTCTGGCTAAATGTGGCCCGTGAAAATCATCGGCATCATCCCAGCCCGTTTTGCGTCCACGCGTTTTCCCGGCAAGCCGCTGGCACTCATCGCGGGCAAGCCGCTAATCCAACGCGTGGTCGAGCAATGCCAGCAAGCGAAAACCCTCAGCGAAGTCGTGGTGGCCACGGATGACGACCGGATTTTTCGAGCCGCCAGCGCCTTCTGCCGCGTGGAAATGACCCGCGCCGACCATCCCAGCGGCTCGGATCGCATCGCCGAAGTGGCCAGCCGGATCGCCTGCGACGCCGTGGTGAACATCCAGGGCGATGAACCGTTGATTGATCCGGCGGTCATTGACGCGGTGGCCGGGGCGCTGGCGCATACTGAAATGTCCACCGCCGCCACGCCCATCCAGCAGCCGGCGGAATATGAGAATCCCAACGTGGTGAAAGTCGTCATCAACGCCGCGAGTCACGCCCTCTATTTTTCCCGCCGCACCATTCCTTATCTGCGGGAGGCCGCCAGCCGTCCAACCAGCGAGCAAATGGCGGCGTTTCCCTTTTTGAAGCATCTGGGCATTTACGGGTTCCGGCGTGAAACGCTGCTGCGCTTGGTCAACTTTCCGGTGTCGCCCCTCGAAACCGCGGAGAAGCTCGAACAGTTGCGGGCCCTGGAGAACGGCATCGCCATCGCCGTCGTGACGGTCCATTACGATAGCGTGGGCGTGGATCTCCCGGAGGATGTGGCGCGAGTGGAGAGACTATTGACCCGTTGACACAATTGCCGCGCGGCAATTCTTCCGCGTCGTTTTATTGCCTTGGTTGTCATCCGTGGTTAAACTGGGTCCTTCCGTGTTCATCCGCGGTAAAAACTGATTTTAAATGAAATTCATATTCGTCACCGGCGGGGTGGTGAGTTCGCTCGGCAAAGGTTTGACCGCCGCGGCGCTCGGCACCCTGCTCGAAAACCGCGGCCTGAAGGTCGCGCTGCAAAAGTTCGACCCGTATTTGAACGTGGACCCGGGCACCATGTCGCCCTATCAGCACGGCGAGGTCTATGTGCTGGATGACGGCGCGGAGACGGACCTGGACCTGGGCCATTACGAGCGGTTCACCAGCGTCAAGCTGACCCGCCTGAACAATCTCACCAGCGGCCAGGTTTATCAGACCGTGCTCAACAACGAGCGCGAGGGCAAGTACCTGGGCAAAACCGTGCAGGTCATCCCGCACGTCACCGACGAAATCAAAAACCGCATCCACGTGCTGGCCGAAAAATCCAAGGCCGACGTCATCATCACCGAAATCGGCGGCACGACCGGGGACATCGAGGGCCTGCCGTTTCTGGAGGCCATCCGGGAATTTGCGCTGGAGGTGGGCTACAACAACGCCATTTTCATGCACGTCACATACGTGCCCTTCATCAAGGCCGCCGGCGAGCTGAAAACCAAGCCCACGCAGCAATCCGTGGCCAAACTGCGCGAAATCGGCATCGCCCCGCACGTGCTGGTGTGCCGCTGCGAGCGGCCGCTGGACAAGGATTTGCGCCAGAAGATCTCGATGTTTTGCAATGTGCCGCTGGAAGCCGTCATCGAGGAGAAAGACGTGGACCATTCCATTTACGAGGTGCCGCTGATGCTCCAGCGCGAGCGGCTGGATGAGCTGGTGTGCCGGCAATTGCATCTGACCACGCCGGCGCCCAACATGACGCACTGGCAGGAAATCATCCGCAAACTCATCGCCCCGCAACATCGCGTGCGCGTGGGGGTGGTGGGCAAATACGTCGGCCTGCAAGACGCCTACAAATCGGTTTATGAGGCCATCATCCACGGCGGCGTGGCCAACGACTGCGGCGTGGAAATCGTGCAGGTGGATTCCGAGGAAATCGAGAAGCACGGCGTGGATAAGATGTTGAAGGGGCTGGGCGGCATCCTGGTGCCCGGCGGATTTGGCGAGCGCGGCATCGAGGGCAAAATTGCCGCCGCCCAATACGCCCGCGAACATCAGATTCCCTACCTCGGCCTGTGCCTGGGCATGCAAATCGCCACCATCGAGTTTGGCCGCAATGTGCTGAAGCTGAACCGGGCGCACTCGACCGAGTTCGATCCCAACACGCCCAATCCGGTCATCGCCATGCTGGACGAGCAGCGCAAGGTCACCAAGAAAGGCGGCACCATGCGGCTGGGCGCGCAACCCTGCCAGTTGGCCCTCGGCACCAAGGCGGCGCTGCTTTACGGGTCGTTTGTCATCCATGAACGCCATCGCCACCGCTACGAATTCAACAATGCCTACCGCGAAAAATACGAAAAGGCCGGCTTCGTCTGCAGCGGCCTCTCGCCGGACGGCAAACTCGTGGAGGTGATCGAACTAAAGGATCACCCCTTCTACCTGGCCAGCCAGTTCCATCCGGAATTTCTCAGCAAGCCGCACCAGCCGCATCCCTTGTTCCGGGGCTTCATTGCGGCAACGCACCAGCATATTCATCGCAAGCCGATTTAGCGGACAGACCGCAGTGACCTACTCCGAAGCCATCCAGTTCCTTTACGGCCTGCGCTGGTTCGGCGCCAAATTCGGGCTGGAGAACACCTTCAAGCTCGCCGCGCTCGCCGGCAACCCGCAGGCGAAGCTCCGCTTCATCCACGTGGCCGGCACCAATGGCAAAGGCTCGACCTGTGCCATGCTGGAAAGCATCTATCGGGCGACGGGTTTGCGCGTGGGCCTGTTCACTTCGCCCCACCTGGTCTCCTTCCGCGAACGAATTCAAGTGGACCGGCAGTTGATTCCCGAGGCGGACGTGGTCCGGCTGGTCACGCAATTGCAACCGTTGCTGAAGCAGTTCCCCGCCGACCATCATCCGACCTTCTTTGAAGTGCTCACGGTGATGGCGTTGCAATTCTTTGCGGAACGCCGCTGCGATCTGGTCATTTGGGAAACCGGCTTGGGCGGCCGGCTCGATGCCACGAACATTGTCACGCCCCTGGCCAGCGTCATCACCAACATTTCCTTCGACCATCAGCAATGGCTCGGCGACACTTTGGAGAAAATCGCCGCCGAAAAGGCGGGCATCATCAAGCCGGGCGTGCCGGTCATCACGGCCACGGAAGCGCCCGCCGCGTTGGCGGTGATTGACCAGACCGCGCGGAACCACCAATCCCAGCTTGTGTCCGTGGGGCGCTGGGCCGGCCCGCCAGCCGAATGGGGCCCGCCCCTGCCCTTGCCGGGCGATCACCAAAAAATGAATGCCGCGCTGGCGCTGGCCACGGTGGAAATCTTGCAGCCCCAAATCCCGGCCAGCCGGCCCGCCATCCGCGCCGGGCTGGCGGCCGTCAACTGGCCGGGGCGCCTGCAACTCATCGCAACCCCGGAGGGCCGGCGAATTCTGCTCGATGGCGCCCACAATGCGGCGGGGGCGGCGGCCTTGCGCTCGGCCCTCGAAAATGAGTTCGCCCCGACCCGTCCAGTCATCATTTTTGGCGCTTTGGCGGACAAAAAATGGGAAGAAATTTGCGCGATTTTGGCCCCGGTGGCGGCCAAGGTCCTGACCGTGCCGGTGGCCAGCGACCGCACGGCCGACGCCGCCGGCCTGGCCCGCGCCTTCCACGCGGCCAATCCGGCGCTGGAAACCGCGGCGGGCGCCAGCCTGGCCGACGCGTTAAACACCTGCAAACACGAGCGGTTTATCCTGATCACCGGCTCGCTGTACTTGGTGGGCGAGGCCTTGGAGCGGCTGGGCGCGCCCCCGGCCGGCGCCGGCGAGCGCGGCCTGAACGAGTGGACGGCGCCGGCACGACCGGGATAAGTCATTAGCAATTAATGAGTAATCCATACTTATACTTTTCGCGAAATCATTGACGTTGGGCTACTTAACCTCTAAAGTACGGCGCATTATGGCTTACGTTGACACTCTGCCGAAACAGCGAGGCTTCGGCGCAACCACCCGCCCGGACCCCTGGTGGCTCCAGCCGCTGGCGGTGTTCCTCGGTTTTTCCGCCTTCATCATTTACTCCACGTGGGCCGCGTTTCAAGGCGTCGGCGACATGCACCATCACGCCTGCACCTACTGGTATGGCGGCCTGCACGGCGAGCATAACGGCGCCAATTATCTGTCGCCTTTTTATTCCCCCGAGTTTTGGGGCACCTCGCCCCATGCGATCCTCGGCAGCACCCTGCCGGGCTGGTGGCCGTCGTGGGCGCCCTATTCCGCCGCCTTCCTCATTCTCTGGATTCCCGCCGGCTTCCGCTTTACCTGCTATTATTACCGCGGCGCCTACTACAAGGCCTTTTGGGCCGATCCCATCAACTGCGCCGTCGGCGAGCCGCGCAACACCTATTTGGGCGAACGTTATTTCCCGCTGATCATTCAGAATATCCATCGCTATTTCCTGTATTTGGCCATTGTGTTCATTTTCCTGCTCTCGTATGACGCCTGGCTGGGCATGTGGTTCACGGACGCCAGCGGCGCGGCGCATTTCGGCATCGGCTTGGGCACCGTGGTGCTGGCCTTGAACGCGGTTTTTCTGGCGATGTACACCTTTGGCTGCCACTCCCTGCGGCATCTGATCGGCGGCTTTCTGGATTCCAAATCCAAGGCCCCCGCCTGCGGCAAGGCTTACAACTGCGTGAGCTGCCTCAACCGGCGCCACATGATGTGGGCCTGGATCAGCCTCTTCTGGGTGGGGTTCACGGATGTGTACATCCGCCTGTGCGCCACCGGGCATTTCCAGGACATTCTGTTCTTTAAACTCTAACCGCAACCCTTGATTTCTTGTGGCAAACAAATACGAAACATTTGAATACGACGTGCTGGTGATCGGCGCGGGCGGCGCGGGCCTGCGCGCGGCCATCGAAGCCTCCGCCGCCGGCGTCAAGGTGGGGCTGGTCTGCAAATCCCTCCTGGGCAAGGCCCACACCGTCATGGCCGAGGGCGGCATGGCCGCCGCCATGGGCAATGTGGACGACCGTGACAACTGGAAGGTGCATTTTGCCGACACCATGCGTGGCGGCCAATATGTCAACAACTGGCGCATGGCCGAATTGCACGCCATGGAAGCCCCGGCCCGGGTCCATGAACTGGAAGCGTGGGGCGCCGTGTTCGACCGCACCCCGGACGGGCGCATCCTGCAGCGCAATTTCGGCGGCCATCGTTATCCCCGGCTCGCCCATGTGGGCGACCGCACGGGCTTGGAACTCATCCGCACCCTGCAGGACCATGGCATCCATCAGGGCATCAACGTCCACATGGAACACACCATTGTGTCCCTGCTCAAGGACGGCGAGCGCGTGATCGGCGCGTTTGGCTATGACCGGGAACGCGGCCGCTTCAAGCTATTCCACGCCAAAGCCGTGGTGCTGGCCACGGGCGGCTTGGGCCGGGCGTATCGCATCACCAGCAATTCCTGGGAAGGCACGGGCGACGGCGTTTCGCTGGCCTACCAGGCGGGCGCGGAGCTGCTGGACATGGAATTCATCCAATTTCACCCCACCGGCATGATCTGGCCGCCGAGCGTGATGGGCATTCTGGTGACCGAAGGCGTGCGCGGTGAAGGCGGCGTGCTGCGCAACAAAGACGGCAAGCGCTTCATGTTCGACGACATCCCGGATAATTACAAATCCCAGACCTCGACCGATCCCGAGGAGGGCTGGCGGTACACGCAGGGCGACAAGAACGCCAAGCGCCCGCCGGAATTGCTCACCCGGGACCATGTGGCCCGCTGCATCAATCGCGAGGTCAAGGCCGGGCGCGGCAGCCCGCACGGCGGCGTCTTTCTGGACATTTCCTGGATCAAGGAAAAACTCCCCAACGCGGCCGAACACATCAAAAAGAAGCTGCCTTCGATGTACCACCAGTTCATGCAACTGGCCAATCTGGACATTACCAAGGAACCGATGGAAATCGGTCCGACCACGCATTACGCCATGGGCGGCATCCGGGTCAATGGCGACACGCAGGCGACCAACCTGCCGGGCCTGTTTGCCGCCGGCGAGTGCGCCGCCGGCTTGCATGGCGCCAATCGCTTGGGCGGCAATTCGCTTTCCGACCTCATTGTCTTCGGCCAGCGCGCCGGTGAATACGCGGCCAAGTACGCCAAGGCCAACGCCGCCGGCCAAATCAACGACGCCCAGGTGGCCGCCGCCGAGCACGAGGCCTTGGAGCCCTTTGAACGCGGCGCCCAAACCGGCGCCAGCCCGGAAGGTCCCTACCAAGTGCAGCACGACTTGCAAATCATGATGCAGGACCTGGTCGGCATTGTGCGGCGGCAGGATGAGATGCAACGCGCCGTCGAGGCCATCGGCCAGCTCAAAACCCGCGCGGCCAAAGTGGCCGTTTATGGCCATTGCGAATACAACCCCGGCTGGCACACGGCCTTGGACCTGAAACATCTCTTGACCATTTCCGAGGCCATTGCCCTGAGCGCCATTGACCGCAAGGAAAGCCGCGGCGGCCATTTCCGCGAGGATTTTCCGGACAAGGATCCGGCGGCAGCCAAGTACAATGCCGTGATTTCCAAGGCGGCCGACGGTTCCATGAAGCTGCGGCGCGAACCCATTCCGCCGCTGCCCGAACACCTCAAACAAGTCATCGAGGAGATGAAGTAACTGGATTTGACGCGATGAAGACTGTCACCTTTAGAATCTGGCGCACGGACGGCAACGGCGGCGGCAAGTTCGTGGATTACACCACCGAAATCACCGAAGGCCTGGTTGTCCTCGACGTGGTCCACAAAATCCAAGCCACTCAGGCCAACGACCTGGCGGTGCGCTGGAATTGCAAGGCCGGCAAATGCGGCTCCTGCTCGGCGGAAATCAACGGCGTGCCCAAACTCATGTGCATGACCCGCATGGACACGCTGCCCACGGACAAGCCCATCACCATCGAGCCCATGCGCGCCTTCCCCAGCATCCGCGACCTGGCCACGGATGTGTCTTGGAATTACCGCGTCAAGCAGAAGATCAAGAAGTTCACGCCGCGCCCGCCCGACGCCCCCGACGGTTCCTGGCGCATGCTCCAGGAAGACGTGGACCGCGTGCAGGAGTTCCGCAAATGCATCGAGTGCTTCCTCTGCCAGGACGTTTGCCACGTCTTGCGCGACCATCACAAACACGATGAGTTCATCGGCCCGCGCTTTCTGGTCTATACCGCCGCGCTGGAAATGCATCCGCTGGACACCGAAGACCGCCTGCCGGAACTCCGGCAAGCCCAAGGCATCGGCTACTGCAACATCACCAAATGCTGCACCAAGGTTTGTCCGGAACACATTACCATCACCGACAACGCCATCATTCCGCTTAAGGAACGCGTGGTGGATGAATTCTACGACCCCTTTGGCTGGCTCTGGAAAAAGATCCGCCCGCAGGGCTGAGGGTTACAACAACGCGGCGTAGCGGCGAACTGGCGTCCGCCGCCATCTTGAAAATGCGGGGAAGCAACCGCCGCGACTTGATTCATAACATGGCGGTTTTTTTTGGAGCTTTTTTTATAGGGCGGCGGACGCCAGTCCGCCGCTACGCCAATCTTGCCACCCCAGTGGCGAAACATCCTGGCTAAATCAACTCATAAGTTGTTGGCATTGTTTTAGTTGCGTTTGGAATTGACGTTAGGGGTGTTTCCGGATAGCCTCTGGCAACCGGTCGGCGCATGAAGCGTTGTCGGCAAATTTTTTATGTCTGAAGGATACTGCGTCAAGTGCAAGGCCAAAAAGCCCATCTCCGATGGCGTTGAAGAAACCATGAAGAATGGCCGCAAAGCCATCAAAGGCAAATGTCCGACCTGCGGCACCGTGATGTTTAAGATCCTGGGCAAGGCCGCCGCCGCCGCGGCCGCCCCGGCCCCCGCCAGTCCCGCCGCCACCCCTAACCCGAATCCACCCTCGCAACCCTGATTATGTCCCAACAGCTCGCCTACGTCATCATCACCCCTTATTCCCTCTATAAATCGCGCACCGGCGGCATCTTGAGCCGCCTCATCACCCGGACGGGCTTGGACCTCGCCGGCCTGCGCATGTTTGCCCCGAGTCCGGAATTGGTCAAGGAATACGCCGAAACCATTGTCTCGGCCCATGACCCCCAAGACCGCAAAATCCAGGAATTGCTCCGGGCTTACATCCTGGAAAACCTCTCCCCCGACCCCAAAACCGGCCGCCGCCGCCGCGTGATGGCCCTCATTTTCCGGGGCGATGATGCCGTGCGCAAAGTCCGCGCCGTGGTGGGCAACCTCAGCCCCGATCGCCGCGGCGGGGAAACCATCCGCGATACCTACAGCGACTTGATTCTGGACGACAACGGCAATGTGCGCTACTTCGAGCCGGCGGTGTTTGCCGCCCCCAACGAAGGCGAGGCCGAGCGCAAACTCAAAATCTGGGGCCGCCATTCGGACGCCGACGGCGGCGTGCTGGAAAACGTCATTGCCTACCCGCCCGGCGAAACCGGCGAACGCACGCTGGTCCTGATCAAGCCGGACAATTTTAAATTTGCCACCGGCCGGCCCGGCAACGTCATTGACTTTTTCTCGCGCACCGGCCTGTTCATTGTCGGCGCCAAGGTCCTGCGCATGAGCACCGCCCAGGCCATGGAATTCTACGGCCCCGTGCGGGAATTCCTGCGCGCCAAGCTCAAGGACGGCGTCAGCGCCAAGGCCAAGGACCTGTTGGAAAAGGAATTCGGCTTCAAAATGAGCGAGGCCGACCAAAAGGCCATGGGCGAGATTCTGGGCCCCATCCAGGGCGACTCCCAATTTGACAACATCGTCCGGTTCATGTCCGGCCACGCGCCCGGGGAAATCCCGCAAGCGGAATGGGAGCAGCCCGGCACCCAAAAATGCATCGCGCTGGTGTATGAAGGCGTGGGGGCGGTGAACAAAATCCGCGACGTGCTGGGGCCCACCGACCCCTCCAAGGCGCCGCCCGGCTCCATCCGCCGCGAGTTCGGTTCCACCATCATGGTCAATGCCGCGCACGCCAGCGACTCGGCGGCCAATGCCCAGCGCGAATTTGGCATCGTTAAGCCGGGCGAAAACAATTTCAAGCAGGTGATCGAGGAAATGTACGGCAAAATCTGAGGCCGCCACCCGGCGTAGCGGCGAACTGGGGTTCGCCGCCGTATGAAAAAATGGTTGAAATCAACCGCCGCGCTTTGATTTCATAAATTCGCAGTTCGTTTTTTGGGGGTCTCCTTTTATATGGCGGCGGACGCCAGTCCGCCGCCACCGGGAAAGTGTTCGACGCCCTGCCACGGTTGCGGATCCGGGTAGGTCCGTGGGCTGAGGCCAAATGGTTCAGAGTTTGACGTCCAGCGGCATCAGCAAAAGCAAAATGCTGAGGAGGTTAGATGCTTTTGGTGTGTTCATAAACCGGGATTGGGTGGATTGGTTTAATTGCCGATGCTCGCCGCACCATCCATGGCGGTGATGCGCATCGGCTTGGATATTTTCATGGCTTCGGGGCTGGAACCGGCAGTCTTGATGAAAATGGTTCCGTAATTGCTGACGCCATTGGTTGCTTGCGCCATGGTTTTGTAGGGGTAATCGTAACTTCCAGGACCGTCATAGCTTCCATCACTGGCAGGGCCGGTATAGTTGAAATCCACAAAAACGGGGCCGGCGAAACCGACGAGGGCATTAATCAAGTTGGTGCCGGTGGGCGAACCCCAGCCGGTGCAAAGGTCGTATCCCGGGGCGGCATAATAAGCGCTGGGGCTGTTGCTCCAAGTGTTGTTGCCGTTTGTAATGTCGTGGAAACAATTCTTATAGAGTTGGCTTTCGCCGATTTGGTAAATCGCGGGATTGAGGAAGCCGACATAGGGTTTGCCTTGCGCCAAAGCTTGTTGATTCACCATGGCGGTAAAAGCAGCCCAAAGTGGAGCCGCGCAACTGGTGCCGTCCACGGGAATATAATCCTGGACGCCATTGGTATCCGTTACGACGAGCAAAATGTAATTCGCCGGCATGGCAACATCCGGAACATTACGATACGTTGAGGATCCGCCAACGGCAGTCATATTGACAAGTTTTTGATAGTCAGGTATCGGCACCGTGGTCAGGATCCCACCCGTGCTGCCACCCGGCCCGTTCGTTAGGTTCGGCCCACTGGCTCCCCAGACCGTTTCCGATTCCCACGACGCCCCGGCGCCATTCATGTTCAAGTCCGTTCCGCCCACTTGCGTCATATAGGGTTCAAGGCTGCTCGGCCAGCCATACTTATTATTGATTCCGTTGGGAAAGGGATATACAGGGTAGGCCCCTCCATCCCCAGAAGCGTAAAAATAAGATTGACCCTGTGCTGCCAATCGGGCCATGCAATCGGATGTTGCACCATCCGTCCCGGTCTGCCACGAAGAACTGATTTGTTGCGGCAGATCCTCGCCCTGGTTCGGATCCGCCATCTCCGTCAGGATGCTGTCAATATCCGAGCCATTATAGAAGTTTACGGCTTTCAGTCCCGGCGCCATGGAAATTGCCATTTCTATGTCCAATGCCGGCTCGCCATCGGACGAATTCGGTGGAACCCGAAATGAATTGGGAATATTTGCTTTCCCATTCACCGGCACATACTGTATGAGGACATTCGGCACTCCGCTCGTCGCTTCGTAGGCGGTAATGTCGGCCGGGGTGAAACCATCGAACGCAAACAATCCCACCACTTGCCCGGAGCCATCCAATGTCGTGCCCGGAACAAAGGCGTGCCTGAAATCGGATCCCATGTAAAGAGTTCCTCCGCGTGGATCGTTATAGGAACCAGCGGCGGTCTTTGCCGCCTCCCCTTCCGGGAGCAAGTGAAGGCTGGAATGCGGTTTTACAAAGTCGTCCAAGCCGCTGATGGCCAGAACCGGCACATCCAAATCGAGGGATGGCTCGACATCCGGTGCAAAAAACGTGCGCGCTTCCGTCGGATGCTGATACCGGCGCAGGGTCAAATGCAGGGCCTTTTCAACATCCCCCACGGCTCCATCCACATTCAAGAGGGTGTGGCCAGGATAGGTGTGAGTCACGATCAGGCCGTGAACTTTGACAAAACTGATGACGGCCTGATAATCCGCTTCCGTTGGCCCAAACTTTTCGTTGAACTGCTGCGGTGCCAGGTAACGATGAAAATTCGTGTTCGCCGGGTTTTCGATATCCTGGAGCAACTTGCCCAGGTCTTCATGGTTGCGCAGCGGCAGATTTATCCCGAGGTGCAGTTGATTGGTGGTGAGCAACGCACCCAATGGCTGCAAATTGAGCTTCGTCACCGCGTCCGGCACATGGCCGTGGAGCGTTTGCCGATTCGCCGCCTGCGTCAATGGAGTAAGCTGGGCGAAGAGTGCCAGGCCGACCACTAATCTGAATAGCGTGTTGGTCATAATCAATTCTCTCCTTACGGCACTCCTTTACTGCAACGTCACGAGCACGAGCACCATCCCCTGGCCTGCGTCCAAGGCGGTCATGGCCTTGCCCAGAATCGCACCCTGTGCCCGCAGGTGATCGCTGACTTTCATCGCCCGGCCCGGGGCGCTGGAGGTGGTCAGCAGGTCGCCCGGTTCGATCGCGCCGTTGGAGGTGTCCGCCTGCACATAAACCCGTCCGGTCAGCGCCACATTCTTTCCGCCTTCAAGCAATCCCTGCTGCTGCATCTGGATGCCGGGATGGATGCCGTTGGCGCCGCTGACCACGCCGGCCACGTGCGGATCGTATGGCCGATCGCTCAGTTTCAAACGGCCCGGGTTCTTTTTATCAATCACCACCACCGCGCCCTCGGAAACCGCCTGGTCCGCCGGGGTGATGGTGAACGGTTCGGCCAGGTCTGAACCGCCGGTAATGGTGATGCTGGCGCAGGTAATTCCCATGCCTTTCTGGTCCGTCACGTTCACAAATGAAACATTGTTGGCCCCGCTCCTTAAGCTCCCCACCAGAACGTTGGTAAATATGTCATCGCCGATGTAAATCCGCGTTCCGTTGGCGCCTTCGACAACCATGGATTGACCGTTCACATCCAGCGTCGTGCTGGGATTCGTCATGCCGATGCCCACATTCCCGTTGTTTAGAATGGTCATCCGATTGTTAAAACCGGTGTAGAACTCCAAGTCGAAAGGGTTGCTGCCGACCCGTTTGGAAGCAATCCCCTCCCCGCTGCCGCCGGAGCCAGTGCCGAACGTCAAGGCATTAGAAATGATGGTCCCGCTATTTTGGCCGAACGAGCCGGATGGATCCACATTCACGCCGGTGCTGGCCAGGCTGGTGCTGGCGAGGGCGCCGCTGACCGCGGCATTGCCGCTGATCGAGGCATTGCCACTGACTGCGGCGTTACCGCTGACTGCGGTATTGCCATTGACCCAGGTATTGCCGTTGACGGACAGCGCATTGCCGTTGGGGTTGTTGGTGCCAATACCCACGCCGCCCTGGGCGCGGATGAGGAACTGGTCATTGGAGGTGGAGGCAAAGGGAGCGTTCTGCGAGTCCGCCCAGACGAATGCACCCTGATTGGTCGCCTGCGCCTGTTGCCCGGCGGCCAAACTATAAACACCGCTCGCCAAATCAGCGTAGCCGCCCGGCACGGTGGCATAATTGCCGGTCGCCGAATTACCGGACCCACCCGGCACGGTGCCAAAATACCCGGCCGTGTTGCCGGCCCCACCGCCAACGGTTCCCAGACTCGCTGTCACCGCATTGACAACATTGCCGCTGCCCAGAAGCCCAGACCTGTAATAATAACCGCCGCCGGCAATCGTCCC
>Ga0316217_10005379_pt1 | contig 13314 bp, 11 predicted proteins | sample 1anoAmetaG_FD_203633 | JGI IMG/M metagenome (GOLD analysis project Ga0316217, IMG submission 203633) | Freshwater microbial communities from Trout Bog Lake, Wisconsin, USA - 1anoA | ecosystem: Environmental > Aquatic > Freshwater > Lake > Hypolimnion/Profundal zone | place: USA: Wisconsin...
CCTGGTCCCCGTCTGCCTCACCCTGACGGCCGACCTGGAAACGCCGGTGTCGGCCTTCCTGCGCGCGGCCTGGGCAGAGCGCGAGTGTTTCATGCTGGAGTCGGTCGAAAACGGCGAGCAGGTAGGACGCTACACCTTCATCGGGCTCACGCCGTTCAAGCGCATCGTGGCGCGCGGCCAGGAAATCACCATCACCGAAGGCAAAAAAGTCGTCCAGACCGAAGGCGACATCTTCGTCGCGCTGCGCCGGGCGCTGGCCGGGCACAAGCCGGCGCGCCTCCAAGGGCTGCCGCCGTTTACCGCCGGAGCGGTGGGCTTCTTTTCCTACGATGCCGTCCGCCAGATCGAGCGGCTGCCGGTGCTGGCCAAGGACGAACTGGGCGTGCCCGACGCCTGCCTGCTCTTCTTCGACGAGGTGCTGGCCTTCGACCACGTGCGCAAGGAGATCTGGCTGGTGGTGACCGCCGACGTGACCAAGGGCAAGCCCGCCGACGCCTACGACAAGGCCCTGCAACGGCTGGCCAAGCTGGAGAAACGCCTCGCCCAGCCGCTGCCCGCCCTGCTGACGCAGAAGGGGCGCGGGCAGGCCAAAGGCAAGCTCAAGGTGAAACACCGCACCGCGAAGAGAGATTTTTTGGCCGCGGTGGACCGCACCAAGGAGTACATCGCCGCCGGGGACATCTTCCAGGCGGTGCTCTCGCAGCGCTTCGACGTGGAACCGGAGGCCGACAGCTTCCAGGTCTATCGCTCCCTGCGCACGGTGAATCCCAGCCCGTATATGTACTTCCTGCGCTTTGCGCCGGAGGGGCCGCTGGGCGGGCTGCCCGACAAGCCGAAGCACTCCGGCAAAAAGTTGAAAGCGCCCCCGGCGCCTGCGCCGGTAGAGCTGGCTGGGTCTTCGCCGGAGTTGCTGGTGCGCGTGCATCAGGGTAAGGTCGAGTACCGGCCTATCGCCGGAACGCGTCCCCGCGGCGCCAGCGAGGAAGAAGACCAGGCGCTGGCCGACGAGATGATCCACGACGAGAAGGAGCGCGCCGAGCATGTGATGCTGGTGGACCTGGGCCGCAACGACGTGGGCCGGGTGAGCGAGTTCGGCTCGGTGAAAGTGGACCGGCTGATGTTCGTCGAGCGCTACTCGCACGTGATGCATATCGTGAGCACCATCGAGGGCAAGCTCAAGCCGGAGCTGACCGCCGTCGATGCCCTGCGCGCCTGCTTCCCTGCCGGGACGCTCAGCGGCGCGCCCAAGGTGCGGGCCATGGAGATCATCGAGGAACTGGAGCCAGCCCGGCGCGGCACCTACGGCGGCGCGGTGCTCTATGCCGATTTCTCGGGGAATCTCGACTCCTGCATCGCGATTCGGTCGATGTTGGCCGTGGGCGGCAAGGGCTATGTGCAATCCGGCGCGGGCATCGTAGCCGATTCGGTGCCGGAGTTGGAGCACCAGGAGTCGCTCAACAAAGCGCAGGCGGTGATTCGGGCCATCGAGCGGGCAAGGGAGATGTAGGACAGAGATCAGGGGTCAGGGGTCAGAGATCAGGGGTCAGGGGTCAGGGGTCAGAGATCAGGGGTCAGGGGTCAGGGGTCAGCCTTGATGCTGTCATATCCTGATCGCAACTGTAATTTGCGGCATTCAAAAGAAAGCGCAACAAGCCAAATCTTCCGTGCCCCATCCTTTCGCCTTTTTTCTGGCGAAAGGGTGGGAGGCCCATGCTCTCGACCGGCCTTGTTCTCGATGCGCCAAGGCCTCACTCCGCGCCGAAGACCTGCCGGAGCGCCTTCTTTATCCTCGCGAGGAGGCCGGGCTTCTTCTTGTCGGCTGGCTTTGCGGGTTGTGCAGCGGCGGGTTGCGCGTCTGCTGTGGGCTGGGGTGCATGCTCTTCGCTCTTGTAGACCAAAGGCTCGATGGCCTGCGGCCGAGCGCTGTTGGCAACGATGGGGCTGGGAGCGGGCTTGGGCAGGGGCGCAAGGCCCTCGCTCTGCGCCAGCGGAAACTCGTTTCCCTTAGGGGCAGAGGGCGGGCAGCCGCAGGGCTCCTTCTCGTTGTCCACCACGTCGCGCAGGCTGCCGTGCTCGAACATCACCCGCTGGCCCGGCTGCACACGGTAGGCGCCGCCCTCGAAGACGCTCGACACCAGCACGTAGGGCGCATTGACGCCCGCGTTATCCACGCAGGTGTCGCCGTGCTGGCCCAAGCGCACCTTGACCTCCGCCGCGCCGGGCCCGCCGATGAGAATGCGGAAGTCCGGAGTGAGCAGAATGTCGGAGTTGCGGCCGGTGGCGAAGCTGAGTTCGACCGCCCCGTGGTCCATGGCCAGGGTCAGCCCAGGGGTTTCGCCGGCGGGGACGCTGGAGTCGGCGGCCAGCTTGACGGTGGTCGAGGCGCAGACGCGCAGCACGCCGCGATGCGGCAGCGTAACCGGGGTGGTCTCTTGGCCGGACGTGATGGCGCCGCTTGCCGCGATAACCGCCTTGCCGTGGGAGACTTCAATCGCTCCGGTGACCTTGGCGGCCTGGTCGGGGTGGGCGTTGTCGAGCGCGACGATGGCCAGCGGGGCGGCGTCTGTGGTGGGGGTCTGGGCGTGGAGGATCGGCGCGAGGAGCAGGGCTATTACTGCCAGGGCTTGAAAGACCCGGCGCCAAATGGCTGGCGAAAAGGGGCGAAGCCCGAAAGACGAAAGCAAGTCGAGATTTGTGCTTTCCCACCCTTGCGACAAAAAGCCGTCGCAAGGATGGGGCACGGTGCTTCTGTACTGGATGAGCCAAGGCGGGTTCGGCTTTGTGGCTTGCAGAGCAGCTTGCATGGAGCCTACATTCCCAAAAAGTTGCGGATCATCTGATGGCCGCCTTCGGTTAAGACGCTCTCCGGGTGGAACTGCACGCCCTCGATGGGCAGAGTCCGATGGCGCAGGCCCATAATCACCGAACCACCGCCGGCTTCCGGGGTGCGCGCGGTGACCATCAGTTCGGCGGGCAGCGACTCCTCGGCCACGATCAGCGAGTGGTAGCGTGTGCAGGTGAGCGGCGATTCCAGGCCGCCAAAGATGCCCTTGCCGTCGTGCTCCACCGGGCTGGTCTTGCCGTGCATCAGGTGGCTGGCGCGAACCACCTGCCCGCCAAAGGCCTCGCCGATGGCCTGATGGCCCAGACAAACGCCGAAGATGGGCGCTTTACCGGCCATGTGGCGAATGAGCGGCACCAGGATGCCGGCCTCGCTGGGAGTGCAGGGCCCTGGCGAGAGCAGGATGCGCTCGGGCTTCAGCGCCTCGACCTGCTCGACGGTCAGCTCGTCGTTGCGGTAGACCTCGACCTCTGCGCCCAGTTCGCCGAGGTATTGGACAAGGTTGTAAGTAAACGAATCGTAGTTGTCGAGGACAAAGACCATGATGAAGTCAGTGTACGGCATTCATCGAACGGCCTGCCCCCACAACGGGTGCATCTTTGCTATATCCTTAGGCCAGACCCATTCCATGCCAAGCGAATTCGCTCGTTCCGGCAGGAGGCCACGATTGATTGACTCAGCTCCGGCACCGTCGTCCGCAATCCCGAACATCGCGTCAATCCTCCAAGCCATAGCATGGCCGGTAGTGGCGGCTCTTTTCTTTCTCATCTTCAAGTCGAGGATCTTTGCGCTCCTCGATGTGCTGACAAAAAAGATCGAAGCAGCAACGAGGCTGAAACTCTGGCAACTTGAGATTGAGACCGCTGAGCAAAATGTTAAGGCGGCAGTGGAGAGAGTTGGCAGGACTGCGGGTAGCGAGACCCTCGAAAGCAGGGCCCCCGAGGTTCCCGAGACCCAGGTCAAAGCCGCAAAAGAGGTCAACGACATGCTTCTTGCGTCGCCATTATCCGGGGAGAGGGGGGTCGAGCTCGCGCTAAGGCAGATGCATTTCCTTGCCGACGAATACGATGATCTGAGAGACAGAATGCCAAGAGGCGCTTCCCGGACAAGAGCGATGAACGAGATTGTGGCGAAGATGCGGGCTCTCTCATTGGCCTCGCGACACGAACTCCGCTCCTTCATGTCCGGATCCTCAGCCGGAGACAGATTGGCAGCGATATGTATCCTCCAAGTCGTGCCGGAGTTTGGATTCTTTCGCTGGCTGGTCGAGAGGCTGAAAACTGAGGATCAGCCATTTATCCTTTTCCATTCTGCGGTTGCGATCCTCTCTCTCGTGAAAACGAAGACGTATAACGACCCAGATGTGATTAGACGGGGGATCAATGACGCCTTGCAGCATGTAAATTCCTTCAAGGACGGGACTCCAGACAAAGGCACTATCGCTGCACTCAATCAAGCGTTAGAGATGGTGAGGTAGGTTTGGTTCTTCATTTCCTGGTTCAAGGACGCGTGCAGGGTGTGGGCTTCCGCTGGTTCGTACAGCGGGAGGCCAGCGAACTCGATCTGCGCGGATGGGTGCGCAACACCGAGGAAGGCGAAGTCGAGGTCGTAGCCTCCGGCGCGCCGGAATACCTGGCCGAGCTGCGCGCCAGTTTGCGCCGCGGCCCGCGCGGCAGCCGTGTGGACCACCTGATCGAGCACTACCTGGACGACAGCGAAGCCGAAAACCTGAGTTCCTTCCGCATCGACGGAGCGTGGTGAAAGCAGGGGTCAGGGGTCAGAGATCAGGGTTCACCTCCAAGCTGCATGCTCCTAGGTTCTAGCCTCTGGTTTTCTAGACCGTGCCGGAATCGTATCCTCTCGATGAGCTTTTTCAGCTGAGCGGCCTTTTCCCTGATCCCTGAAACCCGATCCCTGCCCCCTGTCCTTCTATAATCTGTAGGGAAGACGAACCGCTTCGCGGCGTTCCCTTCCCGCAAAGATTCCGAAGCCCCGGCTTCAATCCAGATCGAGGAGTGGACCAGAGGTATGCCCGAAGCAATCAAGCCCGTCAATGTAGAAGCCCTGAAGGCGCTGGTGCGCACTGTGCCCGACTTTCCCAAGCCGGGAATTCTGTTCTACGACATCACCACGCTGCTGAAGGACAAAACCGGCTTTGCGCAGATGATCGACGCGCTGGCGGCCCACTACATTGCGCAGAAGGTGGACCTGGTGCTGGGCATCGAGGCGCGGGGATTCATCTTTGGACCGGCGCTGGCCTACCGGCTGAACGCCGGGTTCGTGCCAGTGCGCAAGCCGCGCAAGCTCCCCGCTCCCGTGGCCAGGGTCACCTACGACCTGGAATACGGCTCCGACACCCTGGAGATTCACCTGGACGCCATCGCGCCCGGCCAGCGCGTGGTGCTGGTGGACGACCTGCTGGCCACCGGCGGCACCATGGAGGCCACCGTCAAGCTGGTGAAGCAACTGGGCGGCGAGATCGCCGGCCTGGCCTTTGCCGTCGAGTTGGACTTCCTCAAGGGCCGCGACCGGTTTACCGAGTACGACGTCTTCAGCCTGCTGCACTACGACGAATAGCCGGCGAAGTCCGCCCCGGAGAAGCGGTGTGCCCGCGCGGCCCGGTTCCACCGAGGCAGACTTCGCAACCTCACTTCGCGGGTTTGAGCGCCGCGGTGTTCAGCCGCGCGATGCGGCCGTTGGGGCCAACGGCAAAGGGCAGCGAAAGCGCGTTCCAGTTGCCGTCGTCCAGAGCAGCCCAACTCTTGCCGTCGTCGCGGCTGATGTCCGAGCCATTGGTACCCACGGCGACCCAGGCGCGCAGCGCGTCGCTCCATTGCACGGCGGAGCGGAAACCGTGGGGCATTCTGGCTGCCGCGGTCCAGTGTTCGCCGCCGTCGGCGGACCAGGCGGCTGTGCCGGCGCTCTCGTTCGGCTTGGTATAGTCGCCGCCCACGGCCATGAAGCGCGCATTCTCCGAGAAGGCGCAATCCTCGCAAATTCCGGTCATGACCGGAGAACGATAGGCAATCGCAAACGCCCCGGAACTCTCGCTCCCGGAGGCTAGGGCGATGGGTGACGACTTCCAAACGGGCTTCTTGCGCACCAGTTTGGTGAGCAGAGCGGTCGATTCGTCGTCGTCGGGATCGTCGATCCGGCTGAAGAGCACCGCGCCGCCCTTGCCTCCAGCCGCAAAGCCCTTGGCGAAAAGCCGATTGCCTCGGGCGATACAACTATTGCTGGCCGCGAAGGCCGCCAGCGAGCGCTCATTGAGCGCGAGTCCTTCCTGGGAAACAGCCTTCCAGCTCTTGCCGCCGTTCGAGGTCCTGAAGAGCGCGAACTTCCCGCCCACCGGGTCGCCCAGCAAGAGGCCATGCAAGCCGTTGAGCCAGAAGCTGTCGAAGAAGCCGCCCGGCGCGTCGGGGTTCACGAAGAGCAGTTCCCAGGTCTTGCAGCCGTCGCTGGTCTTGTAGAGGCGGCTCTTCTCGCCCGGCCCGGAGGTCATTGCAATGGCGGTTTTCGCGTCCCAGGCCTGGATGCCGCGGAAGTCGAGGGTCGCGCCGTCCGCTGCCGCGTCGGGAACGGCGCATTTCAGCCAGTGCGTTCCGCCATCGGTGGTCTTGAGCACCGTGCCGCCCGCGCCGCTGGCCCAGGCGATCTTGCCGTCGACGGAATCGATGCCGCGCAGGCTGGCGGCGACGCCGGAATCCTGCATCTGCCAAGGCGAGCTGGACTGAGCCGGAGATTGGACGGCGGCGATGGAAACGGCGGCGAGGAGCAGCGTGAACCGGAGAACTTGCATGGATCGGATTATATTGACCTCGCCCCTGCGCGCGCCGGAGGCCACATCTGTGAGACAGATCACTTGGAACCCGTCCCGCGGCGAGTATAAATAGTTCGAACTGTGAATAATATCCCCACCAACTCGATTTTGGCGTTGGCCGGTCTTCTGGCCATTTGCGCCGTTGCGGCGCGGGCGCAGCAGTCTCCCTACGAGAAGTTCCGCTCGCACAACGCCTCGATGACCGAGGTGCAGCCTTCGTGGATGGGGCCGTTGATCCAGTCCGATTCCCGCCTCTCGCAATCCTTGCGCCTGTCCGTCTCGAACTCCTATTCGCCCGGCGCGCAGCCGATTGTTTACGGCAACAACCACGGCTTTTGCGTACTGGCCGCGCGGCGCTTTCAGTTCGAACTCGACCCGCCCTCGTTCTTCCGCAACCACTCCGCCACGGCGCAGGACGGCTTCGGCAACATCGCCACCCAGGTCAAAATGCGCATCGCCTCGGGCAATGCCCAGCATGGCAACTATGCCGTTTCGGCAATTCTCAGCCGCAGCTATACGCCCGGCGCCTACGAAAACGGCGGCTATACCGGCTCCTACGGCCCCAGGATTGCCGCCGGCAAGGCCTTTGGCCGTTTCGATCTGCAAACCACCATTGGCGGCTCGCTGCCCACGGGGCAGGTCAAGCTGCAGGGCCGGGCCATCGAATGGAACGCCACGGCGCAGGTGCATCCCAATGCGCACCTGTTTCTCGACATCGAGAACAACGCCACCTACATCAAGGGCAGCACCTCCGACGGGCAGATGCAGAACTTCCTCACGCCGGCGGCCTTCTTTGTCCTGCGCCGCAAGAGCTGGAGCCCGGCTCATGCCGTGGTGGTGCCGGGCGGAGGGATGCAAATCGCCACATCGCGTTTTCACTACTACAATCACAATCTGATCGCCGAAATACGGGTGCTTTTCTAGCAGTGGCCCATCGGAAGCTGAACGACTCGCGTGTTTGAGATTGCTGCAACGATGGACTCGGCTTGCAGCAGAGCCTGAAAAGCGGTCCAAAAGCCGCTTTTCATTTCGCTCTGCGGAGTGATTTTCCGGAGGATTTGACAATGCAAATTGGAATGCGCGCAGCCAGAGCACTGGCACTGGCAGGGTTGATACTCGGACTCTCGACTTTCGTTCACGCCAATGCCCTGAACACCCACACCGAGCAGGGGATGGTCCGGGGCAAGTTGGTCAACGACGGAACGATCAAGGCATTCCTGGGACTGCCCTACGCGGCCCCTCCGGTGGGCGATCTGCGCTGGAAGGCGCCCGCGCCTCCTGCCGCCTGGAAGGGCGTGCGCGACGCCTCCCAGTTCGCGCACCGCTGCGAACAGTGGCCAATCTGGACCGATTATCTCTTCCTCGATCCCGGACCGAGCGAAGATTGCCTCTACCTGAACGTGTATGCCCCCGCGGGCGCAAAGCCGGCCGGCAAGCTGCCGGTCATGGTCTGGATTCACGGCGGCGGGTATACGGCCGGCGCAGGTTCGGAACCGCGCTACAACGGCGCCGCGCTGGCGGCCAAGGGCGTTGTTCTGGTGACCATCAACTACCGGCTGGGAGTCTTCGGCTTTCTCGCCTCGGAGGATTTGGCCAAGGAGGGCGGGGGCTCGGCCGGCAACTACGCGCTGATGGACATGGTGGCCGCGCTCCGCTGGGTGAAGCAGAACATTGCAGCCTTTGGCGGCGATGCGGGCAATGTGACCATCTTCGGGGAGAGCGCCGGATCGTTTGCCGTATGCACGTTGATGGCTGCGCCCGACGCCCGCGGACTCTTCCACAAAGCGATCGGCGAGAGCGGCGCGGCCTTCGGCAATGTGCTTTCCCTGTCCACCCTGGCCGTGCGAGCCCCGCGCGATCGGCAGTGGACCGAATCGCTGGGAGCGAAGAACCTGGCCGAACTGCGGGCACTGCCTACCGACAAGGTGATCGAGGCCGCATCGAAGAAGCCGGTGGGATGGTTCTCGCCGGTCATCGACGGGCGGTTCTTGCCCGAGGGCGTTGCCGAGACCTATGCCGCGGGAAAACAGGCGCACGTGCCGACGATCATCGGCTGGAATCGCGACGAAAGGGCCGGCACGCTCTCGAAGGGCATGACCGTGGAGAAGTGGCGAGCTTTCGCCGCCGAGCACTTTGGAAAGCAGGCCGAACAGTTCCTCGCCGCGTTTCCGGGCAACAGCGACGCGGAGGCCGTGCAGTCGGCCGATCGCTACACGACCGACGCCTTCATCGCTCTGGGCGCATGGAAGTGGGCGGAAGCACAGTCCCAGAGCGGCGGGGCTCCGGTCTACCGCTACCGCTTCGATCTGCCCGCAACTCCCAGCGAGACCCATCCCGAAGGGAAATATGCCTTCCATTCGGACGAGCTGGAATACGTCTTTGGAACATTGGATGCCCGCCACGGAGCGACCTGGCGTCTGGAGGACCGCAGGCTGAGCGAGCAGATCGCCGGCTATTGGACGAACTTTGCCCGCACTGGCGATCCGAACGGCAAGGGGCTTCCGCACTGGCCGCGCTACGACACAGAAAAGCAGCTGATTCACCTGGACAGCACGATCGTTTCGGGACCGGATGCACTGCGTCCGCAGTACGAGTTCCTGGTCAAGTAAAGTTTTCCGAGCGGCCCATCCTGGCGGGGAAGGGCCGAACCGCGCCTGCTCCACAGGGCAATCGTAGGAAGACCGCGAACTGGCGTATTCGGTGCTTTGAAAGGCCACGACGTTAGAGGCTGCGGAAAAACGAATGATGAGGCACAGTCTTGAAAGGGCACGACTTTAGTCGTGCCGTAAGTAGCCGTAAAATCAACACGGGCTTTAGCCCCTGCGGGACGTTTTTCGGGACTTTCACCTGTTCTTCGGGGTTTTTCCGCAGGCTTTGAAGTCGTGCACTTTCAAGACGCTTGTCCCCCTTGGTTCATCGGCTTCATGCGATTGCCCTAGCGTCCTCCACCGGCTTCCCTATGGCCACGCGGAGTGGTGATAGAATTTCGCCGATTCGCGGAATTGAAAATAGCCGAAGGAGAACCATGAAACTTGTGCGTGCCGTTGCGCGGATTGCGTTGGGTTTCCTATGCGTTACCTCGGTGGTGGGCGCTGTCCCGATGATCCTGCATCCGCATGGCGAACCGTGGCGAATGCCGCAGAGTCTCCTGGAACACTCTCCGTTTCACTCCTATCTCATTCCAGGAATCATCCTGCTGCTGGCCAACGGCGCGTTGAGCCTCTTCGCGTTTTGGAGGACGGTGCGGCAACGAGCCGGATACGGCAGGTGGGTAGCCTTGCAGGGCTGCGTGTTATGCGGATGGATCGCGGTGGAAGTGATTATGCTGCGCTTTGCGATCTGGCCGCACTACCTTTACGGAGCCATTGGCCTGCTGCTGATTGGGTCGGGGCTGGCGCTCGCACGAGAAGCCCGAGCCGCTTAAAGCGGCTCAATACTCGATCTTGTTGGGCGAGGCAAGCCAGGCGGCAAAGCTGGCCCAGGCTTCGTCGCCGAGCAACTGCACCGCGGGGAGTTTGCGCTCGGCCTTGTCTTTGCGCAGTTCCTCATAGAGAAAGGCGTCGTCGAACCCGGCACGAGCGGCATCGGCGGCGCTGGCGCCATAATAGACCGCTTCAAGGCGCGCCCAGTCTGCCGCCGCCAGGCACATAGGGCAGGGCTCGCAACTGGTATAGAGTTGGCAGCCCGTCAAGGTGAATGTGTTCAGCGCCTTGCAGGCCGCGCGGATGGCGTTCACCTCGCCGTGGGCGGTGGGATCGTTGCTGGCGGTCACGGTGTTCGCGCCCTCGCCAACGATGCGTCCGTCGCGCACGATAAGCGCGGCAAAGGGACCGCCCGCGCCGGAAACCACATTCTGCGTGGCCAGCGAGATGGCGCGGCGCAGAAACTCCGGATTCGCTTCGTTCTTCATGATGAGCTTGCCCCGGCCTTTCTCGAGGACAAGACCAGAGACAGTATGGCACAAACTATTGAATATCCTTCAGATCGGCAGGCAAATCGATATCGATTTCTCCGCCGGGAAATTCGATGGGAAGCAACGGGCACGAGGGCTGAAGCAGCAAGGCGCGCGCGCCCTTGTCGCCGCGGAGCGCGAGCAACTCCGGAAAGGCGCTGCGAGGAAACAGCGCCGGAATCCCCAAGACTCCCGCGTACCGCGAGGCCACGATGGAAGGCGCAGGCTGCGCGGCAAAGGCCTCCATCATGGCGCGCAAATGAGACGCCGTGAGCCGCGTCTGATCGCAGCCAAGCAGCAGAGCGCCGGCGGCGCCGGCATCGAGCGCGCCCAGGCCGGCGCAAATCGAGCTGGCGATTCCCTGCTCCCATTGCGGATTGAAAACGACTTGCGCGCCGCAGTTCCGAATCGACGCGGCCACGATTTCGCGATGTGCGCCCAGCACGGCGAAAAGCGGCGTTGCACCCGCCTCGCCCGCCAGGCGGAGGACGCGCGGCAGCAGCGTTTCGCCGTCCAGCCGAAGCAGTTGCTTGGGCTGTCCCAGGCGGCGGCTGGCTCCGGCGGCGAGTACGATGGCGGCGACAGGCATCGGCATCAGTGTATCCGTTCCGTCCTGACGGCGGCGCACGCGAGCTCGGTCCGCATGTCCCGGCGGATTCTCTGCCGGATAATCCCGAAGGAGCGAGCCGGGCGTTCGCGATGAACATGCCTTTGTGACAAGCGATGTGGAAAAGTGGACAGTACCCCACCAATTCCAGAGCGCCGGGCTGCCGAACCCACCCCGCCTGGCGAGATTCGCATACCGCTTTTGCACATCGAGGCCCGGTCTTGCAACCGGAAAACGGTGAATCCTCATAGGAAAATCACGCCGTACCCGTTATCCTGTAGATACTCCGTTCGTCACACCGAATCGGTTGAACCAGCGTGCCCCGCTCGCAGCGGTTCCAGTTTCTTCTCTTGTTTACACGACCGGAATTGCCAAAAGTAATCGTTCAGCCCAGGTCCTTTGAGTCATTCAATCGACACATGGGAAAATCTCTTTTTGAGCCCGACCACTTGAGGATTGTGATGCGAATGTTTTCTTGTCTGCTTCCGCGGCTGCTGGTGTTTCTGGCGGCCATTGCGCTGTGCTGCCCTCCCGTTGTTGCACAGCAGACCCTTGGCGGCATCACCGGCGAGGTGACCGACTCTTCGGGCGGCGTCATTCCCAATGTGGCGGTCTCCCTGGTGGGAGAGCAAACTTCCTTGGCGCGCTCGGCCAAGACCAACGGCTCCGGCGTTTATTCCTTTGTCAACCTTCCCATCGGCACTTATACGCTGACCTACACGGCAGAAGGCTTCGACGTGCAGAAGACGGCGCACATCAACGTGCAAGCCGACCGCACCGCCACGGTGAATGCCGCGCTCAAGGTAGGCAAGACCACAGAGACCGTCGAAGTGGAGGCCTCGCCGCTGATGAACGCCGTGGACACCACCAACGGCTATGTGCTGGACAACGCGCAGATCGATCTGGCGCCCCTGGCTACCGGCAGCTTCACCGGCCTGGCCATTCAATCCACCGGCGTGAGCGCCGAACTGGCGGGCGGCACTGGCGTGAACGCAGGTCTGGGCAACGCGCCCATCTGGGCCAACGGCCAGCGCGACACCTCGAACACGTTTCTGCTCAACGGCGTTGACGCCAGCAACCTGTTCAACGGCAAGAGCACCAGCCAGGTGGGTTCCGCGCGTGTGGTGCTGAATACCGGCCAGGGCAACTCCACCGCCGGCGGCGTGATCCAGTCCAGCGCATCGGTCTATCTCTCCATCGGCAACGCCATTCCCAGCCCCGCTCCCGAGACCATCCAGGAAGTCCGCGTGAACGCCTCCATGTACGACGCCCAGCAAGGCTCGACGGCCGGCGCGCACCTGGACATCAGCACCAAGGCTGGAACGAACAAGACCCATGGCAACGCCTACATCCATCGCGGCACCGACTGGCTGAACGCCGCGCCGTTCTTCTTCAACAACGACAGCGACATCCCCGCCAATCAGAAGGTTCCCCAGTTGCATCGCTACGTGGCCGGCGGAACGGTGGGCGGCGCGCTCATCAAAGACAAGCTCTTCGGTTTTGTGGGCTATCAGCATCTGCACGTATCGGACCAGGAGATTGGCTACTCGCGCTTCTCGGTCCCGGTGGGGCTGAGCGACGACCGCAGCGCCAGCGGGCTGGCCAGCCTGGCCAATGCCGGCTGGGGAACCTCCCTGACTTCCTCCGACGTCAATAACAACGCCGTGAATCCCGGCAGCAGCGTCGCCTACAACCTGTTCAATGCGCCGGCCCTTTCGGGCGAGTCCGGCAAGTGGCTGGTCCCCAATCCGACCGGCACGGCTACGGTTGACCATCCCTACAACGTCTCGCTTCCCGGCACCGCCTACTTCATCGGCGATCAAGTGGTGGGCGATGTGGACTGGAACGCCAGCGCCAAGGACACCTTTGCGCTCAAGTACTACTATCAGCACGATCCGACGGTTGCGCCGTATGCCTATTCGAACGTGCCGGGATGGGATCAGCACCTGGACGCGGGCAGCCATGTTTTCACCGCCAACAACGTGAACCTGCTGCGCTCCAATCTCAGCGTGACCGAGACCCTCGGCTTCATTCGCGAAAAGATCTACTCCACCAACGTGCAACCGTTCAGCGCCGGCAGCATGGGCATCAAC
>Ga0316217_10005380_pt1 | contig 13313 bp, 11 predicted proteins | sample 1anoAmetaG_FD_203633 | JGI IMG/M metagenome (GOLD analysis project Ga0316217, IMG submission 203633) | Freshwater microbial communities from Trout Bog Lake, Wisconsin, USA - 1anoA | ecosystem: Environmental > Aquatic > Freshwater > Lake > Hypolimnion/Profundal zone | place: USA: Wisconsin...
GCATCGCGCGGCAGCAGCACGGCAAACTCGGCCACATAGGCGCTGTTGAGCACACTGACACCCGGAATTTGCGCCAGCCGCACGGCGCTGGCCCGGGCGCGGGCATGGCAAACCCTCGCCAGCCGCGCCAGCCCCTCGCCACCCAGAAGGCTCATGTGGATACTGAAGGCCAGGGCGCAAAGCCCGGCATTGGTGCAGATATTGCTCGTCGCTTTTTCACGCCGAATATGCTGCTCACGCGTCGAGAGCGTCAGCACAAAGCCGCGCCGGCCATCGGCATCCACCGTCTCGCCGGCGATCCGCCCCGGCATCTGGCGGACGAACTTCTCGGCACAGCCGAACAGCCCGAGGTAAGGCCCGCCAAAGTTCAGCCCCACGCCCAGCGACTGCCCCTCGCCCACCACGATGTCGGCCCCCAGATGCCCTGGCGCCTCGAGCAGCCCCAGCGCCACCGGCTCGGTCACCACCGCAACCAGCAGCGCGCCATGTGTATGCGCGGCGGCGGCAATGGCGGCCAGATCAGGGATACGGCCCAGAATATCGGGGTATTGCACCACCACGCAGGCGGTTTCGCCATTGATGGCGGCGCGCAGCGCGGCGTCATCGGGTTCTGGTGTCAGCGTCGGCGCACCATAGGCCAGCTCCACCCCGGCAAAGCGCGCCATCGTCTGCGCGGTGGCGGCATAATGCGGGTGCAACCCGGCCGAGAGCACCGCGCGCCCGCGCCGGGTGACGCGGCCAGCCATGGCGATGGCCTCCCAGCAGGCGGTGGAGCCATCATACATGCTGGCATTGGCGATCTCGGTGCCGAACAGGCGCGCCACCTGCGTCTGAAACTCGAACAACACCTGCAAGGTGCCCTGGGCGATCTCGGGCTGGTAAGGCGTGTAAGAGGTCAGGAACTCGCCGCGCTGGATGAGGTGATCGACCGAGGCCGGAATGTGGTGCCGATAGGCCCCCGCCCCCAAAAAGAACGGCACCTCCCCCGCCACCATGTTCTGCGCCGCCAGCGCGCGCATATGCCGCTCCACCGCCATCTCGCTGGCATGAGTAGGCAGGCCGCTGATTGGTGCCTCCAGCAGCGCGCCCTCGGGCACATCGGCGAAGAGGGCGTTGATAGTGGGCGCACCCACCGCCGCCAGCATGGCACTACGGTCGGCAGGGGTCAGGGGCAGGTAACGCATCGGTTTATAACCCCGCGATATAGGCTTGATAAGCGGCAATATCCATCAGTCCGGCGAGTTCCGCAGGGTCGGCCAGCGTCAGGCGGAACAGCCAGCCTTCCCCCTCGGGGGCGGTGTTGACCAGCTCGGGCTGGTCGGCCAGCGCCGGGTTCACCCCGGCCACGGTGCCGCTGGCCGGGGCATAGACATCGGCCGCCGCCTTCACCGAATCGACCACCACTGCCTGGTCGCCCTCCTTGAAGGCCTTGCCCACCTCGGGCAGCTCGACAAAGGTGATGTCACCCAATTGCCCTTGCGCGTAAGCGGTAATTCCGACGGTGCCGGTGCCGCCCTCCACATCGATCCATTCGTGGTCCTTGGTGAAATAGCGGGTCATGCGGACACTCCTTTGCGAATATATTTGTGCGGCACGAAGGGCAGCGGCACCACCTGCGCAGCCAGCGGACGCCCGCGCACCTCGATGGCAAGCCGCGTGCCGGGGGTGGCATGTGCGCTGGCGACCATCGCCATGGCGATGGGGCGTTCCAGACTGGGCGCAAACCCGCCCGAGGTGACCGTGCCGACAGGCGTGGCGCCCGCCAGCACCACCGCCCCCTCGCGCGCCGCCATGCGCCCCTCGATGGCCAGGCCGACGCGGGTGGCGGGCGCGCCTTGCGCCAACAAGGCGAGGATGCGCGCCGCACCGGGGAATCCACCTTCGGCCCGCCGGCGCTTAGATATGGCGAAGCCGAGGCCGGCGCTCACCGGGTCGGTCGCCGGGGTCAGGTCATGCCCATAGAGCGGCAGCCCGGCTTCAAGACGCAATGAATCGCGCGCGCCAAGGCCGATAGGCTTCACCTGCGGCTGGGCGCACAGCGCCTCGGCCAGCGCTTGCGCCTCTGCGGAGCGGCACGAAATCTCGAAGCCATCCTCGCCGGTATAGCCCGAACGGCTAACCCCCAAGGCGCGGCCCTGCCACAAATAGGCCCCGGCCCGCATAAAGCCCAGCGCTTCCACCGGCACCACGCCTGGCGTGGCGGGCACCAGCCCCAGCGCCGCCAGCGCCACCGCCGCTTCGGGCCCCTGCAAGGCGAGCAGCGCCTGTTCGTCGCGGTGCGACAGGGTGACGGCATCGGGCAGATGCTCGCGCAGATGGGCGATGTCATCCCATTTGGTCGCGCCATTGACGACGAGGTCAAAACCATCGGGCCCACGCGTCACCATCAGATCATCGAGAATGCCGCCATCCTCGGCCAGAAGCAGCGAATAGCGCAAACCCCCCAGCTTCAGCGCCGCGAGGTCCGCCGGCAGCAGCGCCTCCAGCGCGGCCTCGGCCTCGACCCCGGCACCCGATACCGCCAACTGCCCCATATGGCTGACATCAAACAGCCCGGCATGCGCGCGCGTCCATAAATGCTCGGCGATGATCCCCTCATACTGCACCGGCATGAGGTAGCTGGCAAAGGGCACCATGCGCGCCCCCCGCGCCCGGTGCCAGCTATCGAGCGGCAGCGCCAAGGGCTCGGTGGGGGCATCATCGGGGTGGGGTGGTTGATTTCCAGAGGTCAGCACACCCGGCGCGGCAAGATCAGAATTGGGGGTGGGGTTGTCGCTCATCCGAATTTTCCGCGCAATTGTGGCACCATCTGGCGCCCCCTCTGTCACGGAAACCTGAGAGCTTGGCCCATACGCCACCCTAGGCGGTGTGCGGGTTTACCCCTTCGGTGGCCTGGCTCGGCCAGCTTGCAGCCGGCGGGAAAGGCGCTTTCCAGAGCATCGCTATCGGCCTGCACGGTCCGGGGGCCTGAGAGATTCCGGGGCGGTTGCTCCTTCGGCGCCCCCTGCGACTCGCGAAAGCGAATCACAAGGGAACTCTCCCGCGCATGTCAGCGACTTGTGGCCACATCCCCTATCGCCCCGGCGAAGTCAAAGGCGAAATCGCGTTTATCCCCGAGCAGGGTTATACATAAAGCACGCTCATACATTGCTCAGCCCCTCGGGCACAGCGCCGTATATATGCGCCCAGGCGGCGATGGCGAAGCGGTCGGTCATCCCGGCGATGAAATCGGCAATATGGCGGGCGCGCTGGGTTTCGTCGGCCGGCAGGCGGCCCGCCCAACCTTCGCCCATCAGCGCCGGCTCGGCCATATAAGCGGCGAAAAGCCCGGCGGTGACGGCGCGCGCCTTGGCCGCCGTCGCCAGTTGCTGGGGGTGGTGATAGAGCCGGTCATACAGAAAATGCTTCAGCCGCCGCTCTTCGCCCGCCATCTCGCCCGAAAAGGCCGCTGTTGCCTGCCCCGCGCCGCGCACATCCTCCGGCCCGGCCAGCCCGGCCAGCCCGGCGCCGCGCGCCCGCGTTTCGGCCAGCACATCATTGACCATCAGCCCGATCTGGCTGCGCACCAGCTCGCGCAACAGCCGCTCGCGCGGGGCATGGGGGAAGCGCGCCGCCACCCGCGCCCATTGCTCCGCCACAAAGGGCAGGGTCAGCAGATCGTCCAACGCCAGAAAACCGGCGCGCAGGCCATCATCAATATCGTGGTTGTCATAGGCGATATCGTCAGCCAGCGCCGCCACCTGCGCCTCCAGGCCGCTCCAGGCGGCAAGGTCGAGCGGAAAAGCGGCGTTGAGTTCAGCCAAGGCCCAGTTGGGGGCGACCACTGGGCCATTATGTTTGGCCAGCCCCTCCAGCAGCTCCCAGGTCAGGTTCAGCCCGTCATACCCGGGGTAGGGACTCTCCAGCCGCATCAACACGCGCAGGCCATGCGCATTATGCTCCCACCCGCCATAGGGGGCCATGGCTGCGGCCAGCGCCTCTTCGCCGGCATGGCCAAAAGGCGGGTGGCCGATGTCATGCGCCAGGCACAAAGCCTCGGTCAGGTCCTCGTCCAGCCCCAGCGCGCGGGCGAGCACCCGGCCAATCTGCGCCACCTCCAGGCTGTGGGTGAGGCGCACGCGGTAATGGTCGCCATCGGGCGCGATGAACACCTGGGTCTTGTGGCGCAGCCGGCGGAAGGCGATCGAATGGATGATGCGGTCGCGGTCGCGCTGATAGGCGGTGCGCGGGCCCCGCGTCAACCCCTGGGCCAGCGGAAATTCGCGCCCGCGGCTGTGCGCCGGGTTGCTGGCGAGGCGGGGAAATGGCGCGTCGGCCATCAACGGGGCCCAATATGTCTAATGTGCCAGCCCCGCCTTGCACAGGCCAAACGAGCTGAGCAAAACCTCTAGCGCGTCATTGTCATGCACCCGGCGCACGGAATCGATATAATCGCTCCACGATTGCTTTGGCCCGCCCAGCGCTTGCAAATGGCGCAACTGGGCGATGGTCAGCTTCTCCGCCATACGGTGGCTCATACAATCGGCGGTGGGGCCATCGATGCCGGCGTTGACCAATGCTACACGGGTGCGGTCCTGCTTGATGTCTTGCACACAGCCGCCAAGGGCGAGGGTGGCAGCGAGCATCGCGACGTGGAGCAGGGCGGCGGGGCACAATCGGCGGAACATGGGTAACCTCGGTATTGGGGCGCGGGGTCGGCATTCAGTGTTGAAGCGCCTTGACGATCTCCTCGACCATCTTCTTGGCATCCGCAAGCAGCATCATCGTCTGGTCCATATAGAACACGTCGTTGTCCACCCCGGCATAGCCGACGCCGCCCATGCTGCGCTTGAGGAACATCACCGTCTTGGCCTTTTCCACATCGAACACCGGCATGCCGTAGATGGGGCTGGCCTTGTCAGTCTTGGCGGCGGGGTTGACCACATCATTCGCGCCGATGATGAAGGCGACATCGGCCTGGGCAAACTCACTATTGATGTCCTCCAGCTCGAACACCTCATCATAAGGGACATTGGCTTCGGCCAGCAACACATTCATATGCCCAGGCATTCGCCCCGCCACCGGGTGGATGGCATATTTCACATTCACCCCATGCGCCTTCAATTGGTCGGCCATTTCGCGCAAAGCGTGCTGGGCCTGGGCCACCGCCATGCCATAGCCGGGGATGATGATGACGTTCTCCGCCTCTTTCAGCAGAAACGCCGCGTCTTCGGCGCTGCCGCGCTTCCACGGGCGCTGTTCCTTCGCGCCGCCGCTGTTGGCCTCGGGCGAGGCGCCAAAGCCCCCGGCTATCACGCTGACAAAGCTGCGGTTCATCGCCTTGCACATGATATAGCTGAGGATCGCACCCGAACTGCCGACCAGGGCGCCCGTAATGATCATCGCGCTGTTATGCAGCGTGAAGCCCATCGCCGCCGCCGCCCAGCCCGAATAGCTGTTGAGCATGGAGACCACCACCGGCATATCCGCCCCGCCGATCGGGATGATGAGGAGGAAGCCGATGAGGAAGGCCAGCACGCTGAGCGTGGCGATGACCCACAGCGCCTCATCCTGCGTGAACCAGCCGACAAGGCTGATGATCGCCACCAGCGTGCCGAGGTTGATGATATGCCGCCCCGGCAGCATGATCGGCGCGCCCGACATCTTGCCCGCCAGCTTGAGAAAGGCGATGACGCTGCCGCTGAAGGTGATCGCGCCGATGGCGATGCCGAGGCCCATTTCGATGCGGCTGTGCGGGGCGATTTGTGCGCCCTCCATAATCCTAAACGCCGCCGGATTGAGATAGGCCGCCAACCCCACCAGCACCGCCGCCATACCGACCAGCGAATGGAAGGCGGCAACCAATTGCGGCATATCGGTCATCTTGATCCGCCGCGCCGTCACCCAGCCGACGGTGCCACCCAAGGCAATGGCGATGAGGATTTGAGCAAAGCGTCTGTAATCGGGCCAATCCATATAGAGAGTGTCATCCCCTGCAAAGCTGGGGATATAAGGAAAATGCTCTACCAGTGCCGTCACCACCGCCAGCGCCATGCCCACCATGCCGAAACGGTTGCCCATACGGCTGGTGGCCGGCGAGGACAGCCCGCGCAACGCAAGGATAAACAAAACGCCTGAAATCAGATAGGCCAACAATGCCCAGGCGGGTGGGGCAGAAGCGGCCATCACTTCTTTTCCTTCTTTTTATACATCGCCAGCATCCGCGCCGTCACCGCAAAGCCGCCGAAGATGTTAACCGAGGCCATCACCACCGCGCCCAGGCCGAACCATCGGGAGGTGCCCGCCGCTGCCCCCACACCGCTCGCCGCCGCCGCGATCAGCGCGCCGACGATGATCACGCTCGAGATCGCATTGGTCACCGCCATCAGCGGCGTATGCAGCGCCGGCGTCACCTGCCACACCACATAATAGCCGACAAAACAGGCCATCACGAAGATCGAGAGGATGCTGATGAAGTCCATAGGGTTACCCGTCCCGCTGGGAGCACTGCTCCATGCAAAAATCATGATAAATTCGCGCTGCCTGCTTGAGGCTCGCAAGCCCAGTTCGTAACACACCAACGATTGAAATAAGCGACGGGTTCGGACGCCCTGACCGCTCATCTTCCGAGGTGTATTCTAATTGTGCGATAATGATTTTCAGGCCGTTCTTATCAAAATGGCCATCCAGATTACCGAACGCCGCCTTTAAGCGGGCAACGCTTGAATACCGGGTTTGCGCGGTTTTTTTGTTGCTAAACCTTGTGTCCAGCCAATCGCGGAATGCTACTCCCCTCACCCCAACCTCCCGTTCACCACCACCCCACCGCGCGTCAGCCGGATCGCATCGCCGATTTCTTCGTCCAGCACCGGACGGCCCACTTCCTTGTCCCAGAAGGCGCTGAGAAAATTATACAAATTGCGCGAAAACAGCGCGCTGGCATCGGCCGGCAGATGCGCCGGGGTGTTCGCCCAGCCCATGATCTTGACGCCGTGGCGCTCGACGATCTGGTCCGCGACGCTGCCTTCCACATTGCCGCCATCCGGGCCACCCGCCGCAACGGCAAGGTCAAAAATCACGCTGCCGGGCTTCATGCTGGCGATCTGCGCATCGGTAATCAGGCGCGGCGCGGGCCGGCCGGGGATCAGCGCGGTGGTGATGACAATATCCTGCTTGGCGATATGCGCGGAGACCAGCTCCGCTTGCGCCGCCTGATATTCAGGCGACATTTCAGTGGCATAGCCGCCCGCGCCTTCGCCCTCTATCCCCGCCACATTCTCGACGAAGATCGGTTTCGCGCCCAGCGAGAGGATCTGCTCGCGCGTCGCGGAGCGCACATCGGTGGCGGAGACCTGCGCCCCCAGCCGCCGCGCGGTGGCAATCGCCTGCAAGCCGGCGACGCCCACCCCCATGATGAAGGCGCGCGCCGCCGAAATCGTCCCCGCCGCCGTCATCATCATCGGGAAGGCGCGGCCATAGACACCGGCGGCGTCGATCACCGCCTTATACCCCGCCAGATTGGCCTGCGACGACAGAATATCCATCGATTGCGCGCGGGTGATGCGCGGCATGAACTCCATCGCCAGCGCCTCCAGCCCCGCCGCCGCATAGGCATTGATGCGCGCCCGCCCGCCCTTTTCACCAAGGCCGAAGGGGTCGAGCGCCGCCACCACCCAGGCGCCCGCGCTCACACCCTTCAGCAGCGCCACATCGGGCCCCTGCACTCCCAGCACGATGTCGGCCCCCTTGGCGACAGCGGCGGCCTTGCCCAGCTCCGCCCCCGCCGCGGCATAATCGGCATCGGCGATGGCGGCGGCCAGCCCCGCGCCGGCCTCCACCGCCACCGCTGCCCCCAGCGCGCGGAACTTCTTCACCGTTTCGGGCGTGGCGGCAACGCGGGTTTCGCCGGGGGCCCGTTCTGCCAGCACGGCGATGCGCAAGGTGCGGCTCATCAGCAGCGGGTCAGCGGGTTAACAGATAGATGACCAGCGCGGTTATCAGCGCTACCCCCACCGCACCCCATTTGAACAGCGCCATCAGGCCGGCGAAAGTGGCGCGCGCCTCTTTCATGTCATGCATGTCATGCGTTTCGGCCATCGTCCCTATACTCCTTTACAGTGTTGCCTGTTGCACGGGGGTGTAACCGGCCCTTCCCCCACGCTCAAGGCCAAAACGCCGGGGCTTTAATCCACCCTTTACCCAATGGGCTTATCAGGGGCCCCTCAAGCGAATGCCCAGGGGGGACAATGGCCGAGCCAGAACAGCGCCTATTGATGCTGATTGATGATGAACCGGCGCAAAGCCGGCTGATCAGCGCATTGGCAGCGCGCGAGGGGTGGCGCACCGTGGTCGCCCGCGATTCAGAGACGGCCATCGCCATGCTCGGCACCCGCCAGGGCATGCAATTATCGGCCATTCTCCTCGATCAGTGGGTGCCGGGCGACGATGCCTGCACCCTCATCGCCGAGCTGCGCGCCCGCCGCCCGGCGTTGCCCATTCTGGTGCTGACCACCAGTGCCTCGCCCTTGCTGGCGGTGGAGGCGATGCGCGCCGGGGCCACCGATTACCTCATCAAGCCGGTCGCACCCGACCGCATGATGCAGGCGCTGCGCACCGCCACCACGCGCGAAACACCGCAAGACGAGCTGCAACCGCTCACCGAAAAGATACAGGGCCCGGCCGATTTTGAATCGATGGTCGGCGCTTCGCCAGCCTTTCGCACCGCGCTGGCCATCGCCGCCAAGGCCGCGCGCGGCCACGCCCCGGTGCTGATCGAGGGCGAAGCCGGCACCGGCAAGGAAATGCTGGTGCGCGCGCTTCATGCCGCCAGCTTGCGCGCCAAGCTGCCGCTGCGCATCATCAATGCCGGCAGCACCCCGGTCAACACCATCGAATCAGCGCTGTTCGGCCACGAAAAGGGGGCCTTTCCGGGTGCTTTTGACCGCCAGATCGGCGCTTTTCAGCAATGTGACGGGGCAACGCTGGTGATCGACGAGATCGACCGGCTGCCCCCGCCCCTCCAGGCGCGGCTGGCCGAGGCACTGGCGCATGGCACCTGTCGGCCGATCGGCGCGCGGCACTCCTTCCGGGTCGATGTACGGCTGATCGCCGCTAGCAATTACCCCTTGCGCGAGCTGGTCGAGGCCGGCGACTTTCTGCCCGAACTGCACGAGGCACTGGCCGGTATCACCGTGCAACTGCCTCCCTTGCGTCAACGCACCGGCGACATCGCAGCGCTGGCGCGGCACTTCCTCTCGCGCATTGGCGAGCAACCCGGCCTGCGCGCGCTGGGCATCACCGATGGCGCTCTGGCGCTGCTCGCGGCCTATGATTGGCCGGGCAATGTCCGCCAGATGCAGGCGGTGCTGTTCCGCGCGGCGGTGTTCTGCGATGGCGATGCGCTGACGGCGGAGGATTTTCCCAACCTCAACGCGATGATCCGCACCAACCCGCCCACCAGCCCCCAGCACGAGAGCGCCGGGGTGACGCTATTCACCCCCGACGGCAATCTGCGCCCGCTGGAAGAGATCGAAGCCGATGTCATCCGCCTCGCCATCGGCCATTATCGTGGCCGGATGACCGAAGTGGCGCGGCGACTCGGCATCGGCCGCTCCACCCTCTATCGCAAGCTGAGCGATCTGGGGATCGGCGAAGTGGCGTGAAGCGGGCCGCCGTCCGCGCCCGTCTCCGCCGATGCGGTGTGGGTGCCCGCTTGAAAGCCTTGGCAATTTACCTTTGAAGACCCTGAATTTGCAGCAGGGTTAGCTGAAACCCTGCCCTGCGGGGCTATGGCTGACACCCGTATCCGACCGCAAGTCGGCAAGCTTCCTCCAAGAAGTGCCCCTAAAACCTGTTGTCCCTCGGGAAGCCCTGCGGCGGCAGCCTTCCGGCCGCGCCGCGCGCCACCTTCCAGGGCAGAACGTCTTTCTCCGCCCGCACCCGGCCAGAGTCGCCGCCCATCGCCCAGCAGAGGCCCTCTTCCAGCCGCAGCGTGATCGCATCGGCCAGCCCGCCATCGCGATAGCGCTGCAACGTCACCCCCTGGCCGCGGGCCAGCACCGGGAGTTCGGCGAGGGAAAAGATCACCAGCTTGCGGTTGTCCCCCACCACCGCGATATGATCGTGGCTGGGGGCAATTTCACGGAACACCGCCAGCCGCACGCCGGGCCTGGTGGTCATCACCCCCCTGCCCTTGCGGGTTTCGGCCAACAACTCATCGGCTTCCGCCGCAAACCCCCTCCCAGTGTTGCTGGCCAGCAGCAATTGCCCGCCGGGGCGGTAGACCACCAGCGCGATAATCGCCGCATCACCATCGATATCGAGCATCGAGCGCACCGGCTCGCCAAGCCCGCGCGCGCTGGGCAGCTTGTCGGCCGCCAGCGTATAGATACGGCCATTGTCGCAGGCGATCAGCAGCTTGTCGGTGGTCTGCGCATGCAGGGCGAAGGCCGGGCCGTCGCCCTCCTTGAACTTGAACTCCTTGTCCAAGGCCTCGTGCCCGCTCGCGCCGCGTATCCAGCCTCGGCCTGAGAGGATGACGGTGACCGGCGCCTTCTCGATCATCGCCTCGGGGTTGAACTCGCGCGTTGGCGCGGCCTCGGCCAGGGTGGTGCGCCTTGCCCCCAGCGCGGTGTCCTCGGCATAATCCTTGCGCAGGGTGGCCAGCTCGCGCTTCAGGCGGGTGCGCTGGCGCGCCGGGCTCTCCAGCAGCGCCTGCAACTCGCCCTGCTCGCGCAGAAGCTCTTCCTGCTCGCGCCGCAGCTCCATCTCTTCCAGCTTGCGCAAGGAACGCAGCCGCATATTGAGGATCGCCTCTGCCTGCCTGTCGGTCAGGGCGAATTCGGCCATCAGCAGCGGCTTGGGCTCGTCCTCGGCGCGGATGATGGCGATCACCCGGTCGAGGTTGAGATAGGTGATGATATAACCGCCCAGCAATTCCAGCCTTGCCGCGATCTTCTCCAGCCGTTGCTGGCTGCGCCGCACCAGAATGCCTATCTGCGCCGCCACCCATTGCAGCAACAGCGGCTTCAGCCCCAGCACCCCCGGCGTGCGGCTCGCGTCGAGCACATTGAGGTTGAGGCTGAAGCGGCTCTCCAGGTCGGTCAGGCGATAGACACTTTCCTTCAGCAGCTCGGGGTCGACATTGCGCGATTTGGGCACCAGCACGATACGGATGGCGGCGTCACTCTCGTCGCGCACATCTTCCAAAATCGGCAGCTTCTTATCGGCGATCAGCGCGGCCAATTGTTCGATCAGCTTGCCCTTGTGCACCATATAAGGGATCTCGGCGATGACGAGCTGCCACTGGCCACCCGGCAGCTTTTCGATGCCGGTCGGCTCCCACTCGCCCGCCGCGTCGCGCCCGCAAGAAAAGCGCGCGCGCACCCGCAGCGCGCCCTTGCCGCTGGCATAGGCGGCGCTGATCGCCGCTCTGCTATCGACGACCAGCCCGCCGGTGGGCAGATCGGGCCCGTGGAACACTTCCATCAGCGCCGCGTGCTCGGCATGGGGGTTGTCGATCAGCAGCAGCGTCGCATCGATAATCTCGGCCACATTGTGGCTGGGGATGCTGGTCGCCATGCCCACCGCGATGCCGGTGGAGCCATTGGCGAGCAGGTTGGGGAAGATGCCGGGGAAGATCTCCGGCTCCTCGTCCTCGCCATTATAGGTGGGGTGGAAGCTGACGGTGCCCTCGTCGAGCCCGGCCATCAGCGTCATCGCGGTTTTGGTCAGCCGCGCCTCGGTATAGCGATAGGCGGCGGCGTTATCGCCATCGATATTGCCAAAATTGCCCTGCCCCTCCACCAGCGGGTAACGCAGCGAAAAATCCTGCGCCAGCCGCACCATCGCATCATAGACCGATTGATCGCCATGCGGGTGATATTTGCCGATCACATCGCCGACCACGCGGGCGGATTTCTTATAGGCCTGCGCGGGGTCCAGCTTCAGCAGCCGCATCGCCCACAGCAGCCGGCGGTGGACGGGCTTCAGCCCGTCGCGCAGATCGGGCAAAGACCGTGCGGTGATGGTCGACAGCGCATAGACGAGATAACGCTCGCTCAGCGCGCTGTCGAAGGGGGCATCGATAATCGCGTCGAAGGGGCTGCCAGATGGCTCGGCAGGCGGTTCGGGTGGGGCAATGTCGGTGGGTGGGTCGGTGGGTGGGGTCATGCCCCGCCCCTAGCAGCGTGCGCGCACCGCCCCAAGGGGCCGGCAAGCTCAGCCACGGTGCATATCGTGGCTTTCCCCCGGAATTGTCACCTCCAGCCCGCTCAGCGCCTCGGTCAGCACGATCTGGCAGGCGAGGCGGCTGGTACGGGTGACCCCGGCGGCGAGGTCGAGCATGTCTTCCTCGTCGGCGCTGGCGGGGGCCAGCCGCGCGAACCACGCCGCCGCCACGATGACATGGCAGGTGGAACAGGCCATCTGCCCCTCGCAGGTGCCCTCTAGCGGCAGGCCGGCCGCCTGTGCCACCGCCAGCAGCCGCGCGCCGGGCGCGGCCTCGGCCGTGCGTTTTTCGCCCTGCGCGGTGTGGAAATGCACGCTTAACACCCGGTTATACCCCCTATTGCGCGGCGGCGGCGTTGATCCGCGTCAGCGCCTCGGCCAGTTCTTTTGGTGTGGTATAGCGGCCAAAGCCGATGCGGATAGAGGCTTTGGCGGTGCGGTCATCCAGCCCCAGCGCGCGCAGCACATGGCTGGGCCGGCCCGAGCCGCTGGCGCAGGCGCTGCCCGCCGAAAAGGCGATATGCCGGCAGTCAGCCATCAACCGCGCCGCATCGAGCCCCGCCAGCCGCAGGTTGAGGTTGCCGTGCCAGCGTTGCGTTGCGCTGCCATTGAGTTGCCAGCCCGCCATCAGCCCGCGTGCGGTTTCCCACAGCTTGTCCACATGTTGCGCATCGCTTGCCCGCAAGGCTGTGCACAGCGCCGCCGCCGCGCCAAAGCCGGCACATAGGGCTGGCGACAGCGTGCCCGAACGCAGCCCCCCCTCCTGCCCGCCACCGTGGATCAGCGGGGCCAGCGCCACACCATCCCTCAGCCACAACGCGCCAATCCCCTTGGGGCCATAGAGCTTGTGCGCCGAGATCGCGATAAGGTCCGCACCTTCTGGGGCCGCGATCTTGCCCGCGCCCTGGGAGGCATCGCACAGCAGCAGCGCGCCCACCGCATGGGCCCGCTCCGCCAGTTCCGCCACCGGCTGGATAGTGCCGATCTCGTTGTTGATCTGCATCACCGCGACCAGATCGGTGCCAGGGGGGATCGGCGCATCCGCATCGACCACGCCATCCGCGCCGATGGGCAGCCAGTGCAGCGCCGCGCCGCCCCTCTCCAGC
>Ga0316217_10005381_pt1 | contig 13310 bp, 14 predicted proteins | sample 1anoAmetaG_FD_203633 | JGI IMG/M metagenome (GOLD analysis project Ga0316217, IMG submission 203633) | Freshwater microbial communities from Trout Bog Lake, Wisconsin, USA - 1anoA | ecosystem: Environmental > Aquatic > Freshwater > Lake > Hypolimnion/Profundal zone | place: USA: Wisconsin...
TGCCGCCGGGCAGCAGGTCAAAGAGCGGGATCAAATCCACGTCGGCCAGATGAATACAGCCGTGCGACGCGGGCCGGCCGATGGATTTCTGGTCCGCCGTGCCGTGAATGTAAATGTAGCGCGAATGCGAATCCACATTGCCTCCGCGATTAAAACCGGGTTCGAGACCTTCCAGCCACAGGATGCGCGTGGTGATTTTGGCATCCGCCAATTCCGGCTGCGACGTGTGGCCGACAACTTGGCGCGATTTGAAAACCGTGCCCGCCGGCTCGCCCGCGCCGATTTTTTCCGCGATGCGATGCAGTCCGAGCGGCGTGCGATTCGAGCCTTCTGTTTGTCCGACACCGAAACGCGAAGTGGAGCAGGAAATTGTTTTAACGAATTTGTTTTGCTCAAAAAGTGAAACGACTTGGTCGGCGACGCTGACGATAAGAACAAATTGAGTCGGAGCGACATTCTTGTTTTCACAAGCATCAACAAATTTTTTCGGCAAATGTGATGGTTTTATCATTCGGAATCCAAAACAGATTTCAATTTAATGCGGCACAATCGCTGGGGTGAGAAACATGTTCTCTATTTCCCCGGCGCGATACATCTCCAGCATGAGGCGAATTGGAAAATTGGCTTCAAAATCTGAATCATCATGAAATTTTTCTACACTGCTCCTGAAATGCAAACGCGTTCCATCTGCTGTAATTTTGTAATGGCCAAGATAATTTTCCAAATACCTAACCATTTCTTTGATTTCGTCGAACTTGCCAATTTTTTCGGCGATAACGCGGGCGAATTCCTCGGAAGTCACTGTTCTTAAATCAATGTATCCTTGTGTCGGTTTAATTCCTGGTATTTCAGTGTCATCAAATCTTGCGGGCAAAATGTATTCCCTTCGAGATTTGAATGCTCTGGCCTGCGCGCTTTCCCGCTCATGATTTGTCCAAAGCTTGCGTTTGTAAAATTTTGAAACAAAAATTACACAGTAACGAGATTTCTTACGGTAAACTTCATCAAGGTGCGAATACAAATCTTTGCCCCATAAATTCGTCCGCTGATATTCGTCGTAAAAAATTTCTGCGCCGATTTCGTGAAGGATATCCGCTACTTTGCGAACATAAGGTCTATCTTCGCCAGCAAATGAAAGCGCAACATCGTAATTAAATTTTGTTGCCTTGCTGCTCATTTGCTTGAACCGCTTATTTCAATTTCTTCACCAGCACCTTGGAATTTCTTCCGCTCTGCTCGTATTTTTCGCGGCGCGCGGGCGGCAGATCATCGGGCGTGCCTTCGGCGAAGCCGCCCTTGGATTGAAAATAGGTGAACGCCTGCGTCGAGAGCGTGAGCAGTTCGTCCAAGTTCATTTCCTTCGCCTTGTTTTCGATGAACTGGATCAGCTTCCGCCCGATGCCGCGATTTTCGTGCAGCGGGTTGACGTAAAGGCACGCCAGCTCACCCTTTTTCTGCTCGGGAAAAACGTGCAGCGCCACGCACGCGACGGGATTTTTATCAATTTCAAAAATGAAATAGTCAGTGAGATTTTTTTCAATCATCGCGCGCGTCCGCTTCATCAACTCGGAGGACTCCACCGCCGCCTTGGTCAGCAGTTGGATCGCCCGGATGTCTTTCTTCATCGCCCGGCGGATCTGCTGGTATTCATTCGCGTAAATCAGCGTGCCGATGCCTTCGTTGGAAAATACCTCCGCGAGCAGGCCTTCGTCCACCTTGCCGTTGATGACGTGGACGCGCGGAATGCCCGCCTTGCACGCCGTCACCGCATGCAGCGCCTTGGACAGCAGCTCCGGCGCGATGTCATTTTTCTGCATCGCGATCACGGACTCCAAATCTGCCACGAGCATCTGCCGGATGAGCCGGCCTTGGACGAGAATGCCGTCCGCCGCCGTGATGAAAATCAGTTTCGTCGCCTTCAACGCTTCCGCGACTGCGACCGCCACGCCATCGGAATTGACGCGATAAGTCTTGCCATCGCCGTCGAAACCGAGCGGCGGGATGACCGGAATCATGCCTTGCGTGAGCAATGTCTGAAGCATCTCGACGTCCACCTTTTCCACCTTGCCGGTGAACTGGTGATCCACGCCGCCGATGATGCCCATCGGGTGCGCGATGACGACGTTCGGGCAGACCGCGCGCAGATCGTTCGCCGAAAGACCTTCGAGGATTTCGTGCGTCAGCCGGTTCGCCGCGTGCAACGCCAGTTGCAGCGTCGTGGCATCCGTGATGCCGGTGCCGTCGAGGTTCGAGGCGGAAATTTTCTGTTCGTCCGCCAGCAGCTTGATCTGCGCCGACGCGCCGTGAACGAGCACCACGCGGATGTTCAACGACCGCAGCACCGCCACGTCCAGCAGGAGCGTGGCGAAATTTTCGTCGGTGACGATCGCGCCGTCAATCGCGAGGACGAACGTCTTCTCGCGGAATTGCGGAATGTATTGCAGGATGCCCCGCAGGTCGGTCGGTTTCACTTTGGATTAATAATATGTTTCAGCGGGGAATAAGTAATCGGTTTTGCGCGCGATTCAAACACTAATTTCAGGCGGATGAACGTGAACGGTGAAACAGGGCGCTTGAACCAACAAAAATCAGCCGGCCGCCGCACGGATACACCGGTCGCCGGCCAGTTTCTTTTATCACCAACAATTTCTTGATATTATGGTAAGATTTAATGCTTAACGATAAGGCAAACTTTTCGGAACCGTTTAGGCTCTAATCCAGATGGTGAATAACTCGCCATTGATCTGCCGGGCAGATGTGCATCGAAATTCAACGGTCTGGGCTAAGCTTTCTGCGCCGAGACCGTCGGCAATCGTCGGGGCCAGCCGCCCGCCAAAAATTTTTGGGCAGATGGTCAGGTGAACTTCATCCACCAGACCGGCGCGGAACAGCGCGTCATTCAACTCGCCGCCGCCTTCGCAAAGCAATCGTTGCACATTCCACCGGGTTCGCAGCCAGCACAGCGCATCGCGAAAATTAATTTCCTTTTTACCGCAAATTTTCACTTCGTCGGCCACGGCGAGGAGTTGTTTCAACTTTTTTTCAGAAGTTCGCTGAGTGGTCAGGATGATGACCGGCGAAAACTTTTTCTGAAAAATCTCCGCGCCAAGGTTGATTGAGCCGCTGCCGCTGACGATCACGCGCAGATTATATTCTGCCAGCCCAATTTTTAATCGTCGCCGCCGGAATTTCAGCGGTCCCGGCCCGAGGTTGATGGGTGCGGCATTCACCGTGGCCGCCCCGGCCATCACCGCATCCGCCGTCGCGCGCAGCTCCAGCAAATGCTCGTGATCGCGTTTGCTGCCAAAAGTCGAGACGTCGCGGTTGGCGGTCGCGATTTTTCCGTCCGCCGTCATCGCCATGTTGACCAAAACGTAAGGCAGTTTTGAGTTTTGAGTTTTGAATTTTGAGTTCAATCGAGCGGTATGTTTTAACTTAAAATTACAGAATCAGCATCGCATCGCCGTAGCTGAAGAAGCGGTAGCGCTCGCGGACGGCTTCGGCGTAGGCGGCCAAAACCATTTCGCGTCCGCGCAGTTCGCCCGGTGCCGCGAACGCGCTGACCAGCATCAGCAACGTGGAGCATGGTAGATGGAAGTTCGTTAGCAGAGCGTCCACGACTTGAAACCGGAACGGCTGAAAAATAAAAATACGCGTTTTACCGCTGTGAACATTGAGTTTTCCAGTGTTCTGGGCCGCGACGCTTTCCAGCACGCGCATGCTCGTCGTGCCGACGGCGATAACGCGCTGGCCGGATTTTTTCGCCTCGTTCACGGCGCGAACCGTTTCTTCGCCCACCTCAAATCGTTCCTCGTGCATTATGTGTTCGGCCAGCGTCTCGGCTTTCACCGGCGCAAAGGTGCCAAGACCGACGTGCAAGGTGACAAAACAAATTTTTACGGCACGCGCGCAAATCTGATTCAGCAACTCCGGCGTGAAATGCAAACCGGCGGTCGGCGCGGCGACGGAACCGACGGGTTGGGCGAAAACGGTTTGATAGCGCTCCTTGTCTTCCGGCAATTGTTCGGCGCGCTCGATGTAGGGCGGCAACGGAATCTCACCGAGTGAGTCGAGTTCGCCGCCGATGTCCGGCGTGCCGGAAAATTTCAATCGCCGATGGCCTTCGGCGTTCACCTCGGTCACGGTCGCAAGTATTTTGGTTGGTTGTCCGTCTGCGTTATGCAGAACGATTTTCGTTCCGAGGCGCGCATTTTTTCCCGGACGCAGCATCGCCCACCAGTCGTTCGGCGCATTTTCTTCGAGCAATAACATTTCAAACTTGCCGCCGCTTTGCACGTTCGCGCCGCGCAATCGCGCGGGAATCACGCGCGAGTTGTTCAGAACGAGAACGTCACCGGCGCGCAAAAATTCCAGCAAATCGGGAAATTTCCGGTGTTCAACCTGGCCGTCCGCGCGACGCAACACCAGCAGCCGCGATTGATCGCGTTTCGGCGCGGGCTGTTGCGCGATCAGTTCCGGCGGCAGTGCAAAATCGAAATCGGCGGTTCGCATCGCGCGAGTTTTGGGTTTCAGGCCGGAAGTTTCAAGCTGTCACATGGAAAATTTTCAGGCATTTCCACGGCCGTTTTCAAATTGTGAATAACTTTCGAATAAACCCCGACTTTGGCGGCAGATTTTTGTTGACTCATGTGGGTCAAAATGGTTAAAAGTGGGGCGTTGTGGGTGACATGGGTCGTTTTAGGGTTGTTGGTGAATAAATGAGTGCCGCGCAGACAAAAGAACCGACTTATTACAATTCATGCTATCGGCATGGAGTGGATGAGAAACGGCGTGTCCAAATCCCGGCCAAGTGGCGGCCGGAAAAGGAAGGCACAGAGCTGACGTTGATGCTCTGGCCGCAGCATCAGGCGGGAAGCTGTCTGCGCGTTCTGCCGCCGTCGGAAATGGCGAAGATGAAAGCGGACATTGACGCGATGCCGAACGGCAATCCGAACAAGGTCGTCCTTAAAAGATTTATTGGCAGCGAATCGGTGCAGGTGAGCCTCGACAAGGCCGGACGGATTTGTTTGCCGGACGAAATGGCGCGCGCGGCATCCATCAAGAACGAGGTGGTGCTGGTCGGCTTGCTCGACCGTTTTGAAATTTGGAATCCGAGCCGTTACGAAACGGTGAAGGCCGCCGACGCCGTGCTGGCGTCCGAAGCCTTCAAACTCATGGAATAAAATTATGAATCTGGGAAAATTACTTGGCACGGGAAAAAGCATCATCGGCGGTGGCAAGCCGGCCGCGTATCGCACGGACAAGCGCTTTTACCTGCCGCAATTCGTTTCGCCGAAAAATCCGTTTGCGAATCCGGCCGCGCAGCCGGCGCAGACTGAATTGCCAAAACCGCCGCCGCAGGATGCTTCCGTCGCTCAAGTAAAAAAAGGCACGCCGTCATGGGCCAAGACGCAAAAAATGCCGGCGGTTGCCGCCCAAGGTGCCACCGCCCGGGCGACGACCTGGGTGAGCAAATTGAATCCCGCCGCCATTTTCCGCGCCGCGCCATCATCCGCCGGCAAGATTGTGACACCCGTGCAGGCAGAGCTTTCGCTGGAAAAAGTAAAAGTCGTCCACAACGATTTGACCGACGCGGACGTGGAAATTGTGCCGATGAAATCGCGCCCGGCGCGTGAACCGGCGGCGGACCTGCCGCCGGCCAAAAAATCATGGTCGGATTTGGGCGAGCGGATCATGAAAGCGACCGCACTTTAACTTTTTGCCAAATGCGCAGTGCCAGAATTCATTCACAAACCAGTGATGGCGGCGGAGGTGCTGGCCGCGCTGAAGCCGTGCCCGACCGGCCGTTACGCCGACGGGACGCTCGGTGGAGCTGGTCACGCGGCGATCATTTTGGCCGCGAGTTCACCGACTGGATGGCTGTCTGGGTGCGATCGCGATGGCGTCGCGGTTGAAACGGCCAAGGCTCGGCTGGCGGAGAAATTTGCCGGCCGGTTTGAAATCCGGCGCGGAAATTTTGCGGAACTGGCGGACTGGGTTGCGGAAAAAAGTTGTGACGGCGTGCTGCTGGACCTGGGCGTGAGTTCGCCGCAACTGGATGTCGCGGAACGCGGTTTCAGTTTCATGCAGGACGGTCCGCTGGACATGCGGATGGACGACCGGCAGCCGGTGACGGCGGCGGATCTGGTGAACGGCGAGGACGCCGAGCCGCTGGCGAAGATTTTTTGGGAATACGGCGACGAGCACGATTCCCGGCGATTTGCAAAAGCCATTGTGCATGACCGCGCGCTGCGAAAGTTTGAGACGACGAAGCAGTTGGCCGATTTGATTGAGCGCCTCGCGCCGCGGCACGGAAAAAAGGCGCATCCGGCGACGAAAGTTTTCCAGGCGCTGCGCATCGCGGTGAATGACGAGATCAGCTCGCTGAAGCGCGGCCTGGATGCGGCGGTGAAGATTTTGAAGCCTGGCGGACGGCTGGCGGTGATCACGTTTCACTCGCTCGAAGACCGCGTGGTGAAAGAGTTCGGCCGTGAAAAAACACGCGATTACACCTTCAGCGGCGAGGTGGACGTGCCAGAGTTGCGGACGCCGCGCGTGCCGGAGCTGAAATGGGTTTCGCGCAAGGCAATTTTGCCGGGCGACGAAGAATTGAAAGAAAATCCGCGCGCCCGGAGCGCGCAGTTGCGGGTGCTGGAGAAAATTTAGATGGCAAAGAACCGGCGTGTTCAATCAGTGGTAATCCGGTTCGGCCCGGAGTTTTTAGAAATGGCGAAGAATCGAAAAAATCAGGCGGCGGCGATCCGGTTTGGCCCGGCGTTGAAGGCGTTTTTTTTATGCCTGCTGATTGCCGGCTCGGCGGTCGGCTATGTCTGGCAAAAAAGCCAGGTTTACCTGCTGGGCAAGCAGATTCGCGAAACGGAATCCCGCCTGACGCAGCTCGAACGCAACAACCAAATGCTGGGCGACCAGCTCGCGGATTTGCGCTCGCCGGTGAAGCTGGATCAGCGCGCGCGCAATCTCGGCCTGGTGCCGGCGCAGCCGGCGCAGGTGGTCCGGCTGTCGGAGTCGCCGTGGGTGTCGTCAGATAAAAACAATTTTGCCCGTCAGCTCGCCGCGCGGCCGGTGGGCGTGACGCCGCAATAAAGATACAAATAATTTGGCCGCCGCTCGTGGCGTGTTGGTTGAGGAACCGACCGTCACGGGCGGTTGGTCGTTTTCAGATGATCAAGCGGGAGCAACAATTCAAACGCGCGCTGGCGCTGCTGGCGCTGGTGGTGCTCGCCTTCGCCGGGCTGGGCTTCCGGCTGATGGATTTGCAGGTGTGGCGGCACGACGAGCTGGCGAAACAGACGGAGGAAAAAACGCAGCAGACTTCCTGGCGCACGGCCAAGCGCGGCGACATTCTGGACGCAAACGGCAATCTCCTGGCGACCAGCATTCCGGTGAAGATGATTTGCGCGGATCCCTCAATGATCGGTGGCCAGCAGGCGGTCGTGGCCCATGCGCTGGCGCCGCTCCTTCAGATGAGCGAGGCGGAGTTGCAGCAGAGGCTAACTCCGCGCATCCAGAAAAATTCCCTGGGACAGACGGTCACGAACGGACTGCACTATGTCCGACTTCAGAAAAATGTTCCCGACGAAACCTGGCAGAAAATCCAGACGGCAATGGGCCAGCTTACGTTCGGCGTGGACGAAAAAAAACTGTCGAAGACCGACCGCGCTTTTCTGCGGAACCTGCGTCAATACGCGATTTCCGCCGAGCCGGACCAGTTGCGGGTTTATCCCAACGGCCCGCTGGCGGCGCACGTTCTCGGTTTCGTGGGCACGGTGGAAAACACCAACCACACTTCGGACATTGTCGGCTACGACGGCATCGAAAAATTTTTCGACGACAAGCTGCGCGGCGCGTCCGGCTGGCGCGTGTCGGGAATGGACAGCCGCAAGAACGAGCTGGTTACGTTGCGTGACGAAGACGTGCAAGCGCAGAGTGGTTTGAACGTGGTGCTGACGATTGACGCGGCGGTGCAGCACATTCTGGAAACCGCCCTGACCAATGCGCTGGCCCGGCACGCACCGGAAAGCATCACCGGCATCGTGATGCGCCCGCGCACCGGCGAGATTCTGGCGCTGGCGTCGCTGCCGAGTTATGATCCGAATAATCTTCGCACCATCAACACCAACACCGAGCCGGACCGCGTCATCAGCGACGTGATGGAGCCGGGCTCGACGTTCAAGACCATCGTGATTTCCGGCGCGCTGAACGAACACGTTGTGACTTTGAACGACACCGTGTTTTGCGAGAACGGAGTTTTTCATTATGGCGGCATCACCTTGCATGACTCGGAGCACAATCATCTCGGCGATATTCCGGTCTGGGAGGTTTTGGAAAAATCCTCGAACATCGGCGCGTCGAAAATCGGGATCAAGATGCAGGCACCGAAACTTTACGACTACATGGAGGACTTCGGCCTGGGCGCGTTCACGGGCATTCCCCTGCCGCACGAGGTGAGCGCGAAAAACTTTGTGCGCCCGGCGGACAAATGGGGAAAATATTCCATCGTGCAAATCCCCATGGGCCAGGGCGTGGCCGTGACGCGCCTGCAAATGGCGATGGTGCTGGGCGCGATCGCCAACGACGGCGTGCTGATGCGGCCGATGCTGGTGAAGGAACTGGATGACGCCAATGGCAATGTCGTCCAGCACTACGCGCCGCAGAGCGTCCGCCGCGTCGTGACCGAGGACACGGCGAAGGAAATGGTCAAGGCGTTGAAGACGGTGGTGAGCAAGGACGGCACCGCGCCGCTCGCGGCGATCACCAATTACGTCGTCGCCGGCAAAACCGGCACGGCGCAAAAAGTCGTGGATGGCAGGTATTCCTCCGACCATTTTTTTGTTTCATTCATCGGCTTTTTCCCGGCGGACAATCCGCAGATCTGCATTTCCGTTGTGATGGATTCGCCCAAAGAAGGCGGTCACGCTTTCGGCGGCGCGCTCTGCGGGCCGATTTTCAGCGAGATCGGCAAGCGCTGCGCGAGCTACCTGAACATCCCGCCGGATGAGATTTCACCACAAACCGGTTCGCCGGGCGTTGTCGCCTCGGCGCAAACGCAAAACACTTTACCGCCACGATGAACCAATCACGCCCCCAACTTTTTGGAATGCTCGCCGGACTTTTTCTCGCCGCCGGGCTGGTCTTGTCGGCGATGCTGGCCACGACGACGTGGCTCAAGGTGAAAAATTCGCAGTTCATCACCGTCAAAGGTTCAGTCCAAAAGGACATCGAATCCGACCTCGCCATCTGGAGCGGCAGTTTTCAGGTTGAGGCGGAAACCTTGCTCGACGCGCAGCATCAAATCCAGGCGAACCGCGCCATCGTGGTGAAATTTCTCGGCGACGCCGGCGTGACGAATTTCACGTTTGCGCCCATCGGCATTGAAGAATTGAAAGCGACGCAGAAATCCGCCGACGGATTTGTTTCGCAGCGCACGACGGGTTACCGCCTCTCGCAGTCCGTTTCCGTGGAATCCGCCGATGTGGACCGGCTCGACCGGCTCGATTCCACGCCGCTGGTGGAGCAGGGCGTGATTTTCACCGTCACGCCGCCGCAGTTCATTTACACCAAGGCTGGCGAGACGAAAATCGAGATGCTTGCCGAGGCAACCAAGGATGCCCGCGACCGCGCCGAGCAGATTGCCACGCAGGGCGGCCGCGTCATCGCGCGGCTGCACGATGCGGATCAGGGCATCTTTCAAATCACGCCGCAGCACAGTGTCACGACAAGCTGGCAAGGTGAGAGCGACACCGGTTCGCGCCAAAAAACCATCACCGCCGTGGTGACCGCGACGTTTTTGCTGAAATAATTTTGTGGAAGCGCGCTCTTTGAAATTTGTCGCCGAGGCTTGTGCCGCCGAAATCCGTCGCGGTGTGGCGGATGCGCTGGTGAAAAATATCTGCACCGATTCGCGGGCTGCAAAGTCAGGCGATTTGTTCTTCGCCATCAAGGGCGAAAAGTTCGACGGCCACGATTTCATCGCCGAAGTCGCGGCCAAAGGCGTTGCGGCGGTTGTGGTGGAAAAAAATAAGGTTTCCGCACGGATGCCGGATTGCGCCGTTTTGGTCGTGGATAATGTGCGCGTTGCGCTCGGAAAATTGGCGGCGGTCTACCGGAACGATTTTGTGTTGCCGGTGATTGCCGTCGCCGGTTCAAACGGCAAGACGACGGTGAAGGAACTGCTGGCGTCCGTGTTGCGCCAAAAATTTTCGACGCTGGCGAGCGAGGCGAGTTTCAACAACGACATCGGGGTGCCGCTGACGCTGCTGCGGCTGGAAAAATCGCATCAGGTCGCCGTGCTGGAAGCCGGCACGAATCATCCGGGCGAACTCGCGCCGCTCGTAAAAATGATCCGGCCGAAGTTTGGCGTGCTGACCAACATCGGCCGCGAGCATCTGGAGTTTTTCGGCGATGTCGCCGGCGTGGCGCAGGAAGAGGGCTGGCTCGCGGAACTGTTGCCGACGGATGGAAAACTGTTCGTGAACGGCGACAACGAATGGTCGGAAAAAATCGCGGTGCGCACCAAGGCGAAAATAATTCATGTTGGGCTGGGTGGAAAAAACGACTGGCGCGCGAAGAAAATCCGGTTGGATAAAAATGGTGCCACGTTTCAGGTGGAGTGCGTGCGGAAGCGCAGTGGAACAGGCGTCTCGCCTGTCCAGAACACGACAGGCGAGACGCCCGTCCCACGACCCGAATTCAGCGGCGAGTATCGGATCAATTTGCTGGGCCGCCATCAGGTGACGAACGCGCTGCTGGCGATGGCGGTCGGCGCGGAACTGAGTTTGTCACGCGATGAGATTTGCGACGGGTTGGCGGCGTGCCAGCCGCCAAAGATGCGCTTGAATTTTTGGGAAGCGAACGGCGTGCGCGTGCTGGACGACGCCTACAATGCGAACGCGGATTCGACAATCGCCGCGCTGGAAACGCTGTGCGACCTGCCGTTGCAAGGCCGGCGCGTGGCGGTGCTCGGCGACATGGAAGAACTCGGCGCGCACAGCGAGGCGGCGCACGCGGAAGTCGGCCGGCGAGCGGCGGCACTGGGCATCGGCCAGTTGTTCACCGTCGGGAAAATGTCGGCCTTCACCGCGAGAGCGGCGCGGGACGCAGGGCTGACACGCGTGATTGAATTTGCGGATGTGGAATCGGCGTTGCGGGCGTTGCGGAATTTTTTGAAACCGGGCGACGTGGTGCTGTTGAAAGCGTCGCGGGCCTCGCGGCTGGAACGGATTGTGGAAATGCTGAAGCTGGAAAAATGAAAACTGAAACCGAACAAAAAGCGCCTCGGCACAGCCGAGAAATTTATGCCGAAATTCTGTTTTACGGTTTGCTTGCCATTCGGAGCACAAAGGATTTGGATTATGCTCATGCGCTTGCCAATCACCTGCACAATTTGCCAAGTCTTCTCCAAAATTTAGAACACGCTGGATTACACGATTATTATTGGCGGATTGAACGCGACGGTTTTCTCCAGCAAGTTACGGCGGAGCAGGCGAAAATTTTCGAGCCGCTTTGGTCGGAGTTGGAAGAAGCCAGAAAGATTGAGACCAAAATAATTTAACGACAGCAAAATGCTCTATTATTTGAGTCAGCAGATGTTGGATTGGGCGCACGGGACGGCTTGGGAAAGCCGTCTCTCGGCGCTGCGCCTGTTCCGTTACATCACGGTGCGCAGCGCCGGCGCGGCGATTACCGCGCTGCTGTTGAGCTGGTGGCTCGGCCCGCTGATCATTCATTGGCTCAAGACGCTGAAGTTTGGCCAGGATTACAAGGATCGGGCGGAGGAAGCCGGTGATTTCAAGACGCGCATCTTGAGCAAAAAAGGCACGCCAACAATGGGCGGCATCTTGATTGTCACCGTGCTGGTCTTCTCGACGATGCTCTGGGCGCAATGGAATCCGCAGGTGGAATTGACGCTGCTCGCGGTCCTGGTTTTGTCGGGTCTGGGTTTTTACGACGACTACGCGAAAATCGTCCAGCAAAGCGGCGGCGGCACTCCGCCGCGCGTGAAGCTCTTGGTGCAGACCGCGCTTGGTTTGTTTGTCGGCATTTACCTCTGGCGCTGGCCGGCAACGAGCGTGTTGCAGTTCCCTGGGAAAAAATCCGTCATCCACATGCACTGCAATCTGGTCAGCGACCTGATGCTGCCGTTCTGCAAATATCCTTATGAAGTCGGCGTCGTGGTCGGAGTGCTGATTGTGCTGCTCGCCATCGTCGGCAGCTCGAACGCGGTGAACCTGACGGACGGTCTCGACGGCCTCGCCATCGGCTGCACGCTCATCACGGGGTTTGTGTTTCTGATTTTCACCTACCTCGCCGGCAATTTCAAGGCGGCGGGCTATCTGCAAATTCCGTTCGTGAATGGCGCGGGCGAGCTGACGGTTTTTTGCGCGGCGCTCATCGGCGCGGGGTTGGGATTTTTGTGGTTCAATTGCCATCCGGCGCAGGTGTTCATGGGTGACACCGGCTCGCTCGCGCTCGGCGGCGCGTTCGGCATCATCGCGGTGCTGATCCACCAGCCGTTCGTGCTGGTGATCGCGGGCGGAATCTTCGTGCTGGAAGCCGCGTCAGTGATGATCCAGACCGGCTGGTTCAAATACACCAAGCGACGTTACGGCACCGGACAACGGGTGTTTCTGATGGCGCCGCTGCATCACCATTTTGAAAAAATGGGCTGGTATGAATCACAAGTCGTGATGCGGTTTTACATTTTGTGCGTGCTGTTCGCGGTCGTCGCGCTGGCGACGCTGAAGTTGAGATGAAAGATGAATCTGATGTTGAATAAAAATGAATGTTTTGCGCGCTTTGTTTCTTGCGTGCGCGGCGCGGGACTGTTAAAAAATCCTGCGGAAGCGGCTGGATGCGCACTGACGGGCGGAACCTTGAGAATTTCAACTGTCAGTTTCGGTTTCGACAACGATTTCACGTCAGCGGTGGCGACCACAAACATTTTAACACGCCGCGGAATTTTTCGAGGGAAAATTTCGCGGTGGAAAACTCAAACCAATAAAAACTGCCTCGAAGAAAGGACGCCGTTGGCGCCAAATTTATTATGAACAATCCAAACCCGTTCGTCCCCCAAGGCTCGCTGCTTGAGCAGCAGAGCAAACGCCGTTCCCGCCTGAAGCTCGCCGTGTTTTGCGTGCTCGCCGTGGGCGTCGCCGGGCTTTCAGCGATGCTGATCCAGGGCTGCAAGCGCGAACAGCCCGCGGACACGACCGACAATTCCACGCCGACGATTGACACGAACACGCCGGCTATCACCGACACGAACGCGCCGACGATTGACACGAACGCGC
>Ga0316217_10005382_pt1 | contig 13307 bp, 7 predicted proteins | sample 1anoAmetaG_FD_203633 | JGI IMG/M metagenome (GOLD analysis project Ga0316217, IMG submission 203633) | Freshwater microbial communities from Trout Bog Lake, Wisconsin, USA - 1anoA | ecosystem: Environmental > Aquatic > Freshwater > Lake > Hypolimnion/Profundal zone | place: USA: Wisconsin...
GGGCCGCGGGCATCTATGTTCCCTCGCCCTCCACCTGCACCGGCAACGTGATCCAGGAGGCCACCGGCCGGAAGCCCTGCATCCGCCTGGGGGCCTCCGCCGCGGCCAAAGGGGTGATCGCCCTGAACGCCAATCCCGGGGGCAACCCGCTCTATGACCTCAAGGCGCCCTATGCGGCGCCCGCGCGCTAGCCATGGCTTTCCGGAACACCTTCAGGCAGGCCTCGGCCTGGCTCGCCCGCGAATAGGCCGGCGCCGCCCGGCGCGAGGCCTCGGCCAGGGCGCGCACCAGCTCCGGGGCGGCCATGAGCTTCAGGATGGCCGCGGCCAGGGCGGCGGGACGGCCCGGCGGCACCCACACCCCGGCTCCGTGGGCGGCGACCAGGGCGGAGCCTTCCCCCGGCGGCGCCGCCAGGAGGATGGGCAGGCCCATGGCCATGGACTCGAAGATCTTGGAGGGGATCACGGCCCGGAACGCCTCGCTGGCCCGGAGGTGGACCAGGGACACGTCGCACAGGCTCCAGTAGGCGGGCATGGCCTCCCGGGGCTGGCGTTCCACGAACAGGGTGTTGCCCAGGCCCCGGGCCGCGGCGGAGGCCATCAGCCTGGCGCGTTCGGCGCCGCCGCCCACGAACAGGAAGGTCACCTTCGAGCCCGCCAGGAGTTCGGCGGCCTCCATGACCCGCTCCAGGTCGTGGGCCATGCCCAGGGTGCCCAGGTAGCCCACCACGAACCGGCCCTCCAGCCCCAGGGCGCGGACCATGGCCGGGGGCTTGGGCCGGGGCGAGAACAGCTCCAGGTTGGCGCCGCCCTGCACCAGGTCCATCTTGGCCCGGGCCACTCCGCGGGCGGCCAGGTCGTCCATGAAGGCCCCGGTGTAGGCCAGGATCCGGGCGGAGCCGCGGTAGAGCGCCAGTTCCATGCGTTCCAGCAGCCGGTAGGCCAGCCCCCTGGGCATGCCCACCGCGGCCAGCGACGCGGGCCAGAGGTCCCGCAGCTCGAACACGTGGGGCAGTCCCCGCAGCCGGGCATAGCCCAGGCCCGCCACCGGGGTGAGCAGCTGCGGCGAAGTGGACACCACCACGTCGGGAACCGGCTCCAGCCAGGCGAAACAGAAGGCCGAGAGGGCGAAGGAGGCGAAATCCAGGCCCCTGCGGAAGGTCCCTTCATTGGCGGCGATGAAGCTCTTCACCCGCACCACCCGGATCCCGTCCACCTGCTCGACGCTCCGCCAGCGGTTCCGGTAGCCCGGGTAGACCTTGCCTTCGGGGAAATTGGGGGCGGTGCAGAGCACCGTCACCTGGTGCCCGCCCTGCACCCACAGCCGGGCGCGTTCATAAACATGGACCGCCGGCGGGGCGGATTCAGGCCTGAAATTGTCTGAAAAGAACAGAATTCGCATAAATATTTAAAATCGACTCAATGCCTGTATTTACCTATTCGACTTCAATGTTATTGAGATTATTCCGCACAAAAGCAGCTCCGATGCTATCTTGTTTTTTTCAAATTGTGTCCGGAGAAATGATGCCTTTTGATCTTTGCGTAACGGGGCTGGGCTACATCGGCCTGCCCACCGCGGTGCTGTTCGCCCAGGCCGGGCTCAGGGTGCTGGGCGTCGATGTGGACACCCGCAAGCTGGCCCGGATCGGCCGGGGCGAGTGCCCCTTCCGCGAAACGGGACTGCCGGAGCGCCTGGCGGCGGTCGTGGCCCAGGGCCACCTGTGCGTGGCTCCCGCGCCCGAGCCGGCCCAGGCCTACCTGATCTGCGTGCCCACCCCGGTCACCGAGAACCGCAGGGCCGACCTCAGCTTCGTGGAGGCGGCCACCCGCACGATCGCCCCGGTGCTCGTCCCCGGGTCGCTGGTGATCCTGGAGAGCACGGTGCCGCCGGGCACCTGCAGCGGGGTGGTCGCCCCCATCATCCGCGAACTGACCGGGCTCGACCCGCGCAGGGACTACCTCCTGGCCCACGCGCCGGAGCGGGTGATCCCCGGCGCCATCTTCAAGGAGCTCCAGGACAACGTCCGGATCGTCGGCGGGGTCACGGACGAGGCCTCGGCGCGCGCCGCCGGACTCTACCTGAAGGCCGGGGTCAAGGACGTCCGGCGCACCACCGCCGACACCGCGGAACTGGTCAAGGTGGTGGAGAACACCTACCGGGACGTGAACATCGCCTTCGCCAACGAACTGGCGATCGTCTGCCGGAAGCTGGGGGTGGACGTGTTCGAGACCATCCGGCTGGCCAACCTGCACCCGCGGGTGAACGTGCACGCGCCCGGCATCGGCGTCGGCGGCCACTGCATCCCGGTGGACCCGTGGTTCCTCATCCACCTCTGCCATGACGAGGCCCGGCTGATCCACGCAGCCCGCTCCATCAACGACGCCAAGCCGCACCGGGTGGTGAGCGACATCCTGGACGCCCACGGCCACGGCAACATCGCGCCTATCGGGATCCTGGGGGTCACCTACAAGCCGGACGTGGACGACGTGCGGGAAAGCCCGGCCCTGGAGGTGATCCACCTCCTGGAACGGGCCCACCGCAGCCTGCTCATCCACGACCCGCTGGCGCCGGAGCACAGCAACGCCGGCCTGGAGGAGGTGGCGGCCCTGCAGACCGTGGCCGTGCTCACCGACCACGCCGCGTTCAGGGATATCGCCGGCAAGGGCGTGCTCCGCTGGAACCGGGCATGAGGCAGCTGTTCCAGGACCTCCGCGACGGCAGCCTGCACCTGCGCGAACAGCCCGCGCCCTCGGCCGCCCCCGGCCGACTGGTGATCCAGGGGGAGTGCAGCCTCATCTCCGCGGGCACCGAACGCATGCTGCTGGCCTTCGGCCGGGGCTCGTGGCTGGCCAAGCTGCGCAGCCAGCCCGGGAAGGCCCGCCAGGCCCTGGCCAGGGCCCGGAGCGACGGGCTGGCCGCCACCTTCGCCGCGGTGCGGCGCCAGCTGGCGGCCCCCATGGCCCTGGGCTACAGCCATGTGGGCCGGGTGCTGGCGGTGGGCCCTGGGGTCCCGGGCTTCCGGCCCGGGGACCGGGTGCTCAGCAACGGGCCCCACGCGGAGATCGTCTCGGTGCCCCGGAACCTCTGCGCCAGGGTCCCCGAAGGCCTCGCCCCGGACGAGGCGGTGTTAGCGGTGGTGGGCGCGATCGCGCTGCAGGGCCTGCGCCTGCTGGAGCCGACCCTGGGCGAGCGGGTGGCGGTTCTGGGGCTGGGCCTCATCGGCCAGCTGGCGGTGCAGCTACTGCTGGCCCAGGGCTGCCGGGTGCTGGCGGTGGACCTGGATCCGGCCAAGGTCGCCCTGGCCCGGGCCCGGGGGGCCGAAGGTTGCGCGCTGGCACCGGGCGGCGACCCGGCCGCCGCCGCCCTGGCCTTTTCCGCGGGCCGGGGCGTGGACGGGGTGCTGATCGCCGCCGCCACCGCCGGCAACGCCCCGCTGGTCCAGGCCGCCGCCATGTGCCGCCAGCGCGGCCGCATCGTCCTGGTCGGGGTGGTGGCGATCAGGGCGCCCCGGGACCTGTTCTACCGGAAGGAGCTGACCTTCCAGGTGAGCTGCTCCTACGGGCCGGGGCGCTACGACGCCGGCTACGAGGAGAGCGGCCGGGACTACCCGTTCGGCCTTGTGCGCTGGACCCAGCAGCGCAACTTCGAGGCGGTGCTGGACCTGATGGCGGGGGGCCGGATCGCCTGCGGCCCGCTGCGCTCGATCCGGTTCCCGTTCGCCGACGCGGCCCTGGCCTACGACCATCTGGCGGCCCACGCCGGGGCCCTGGGCATCCTGCTCGACTACCCCGGCCAGACGCCGGGCCAGGCCACCCCCACCCTCGAGCTGCCGGGGTTCCGGGCCGGAGAGGCGCCGATCCGGGCACCGGGCCTGGGCCTGATCGGCGCCGGAGCCTTCGCCACCGGCATGCTGCTGCCCCTGCTCAAGGGCGCCCCGCCGGTGCGCCGGCTGGCGGTCATGAGCCGGCAGGGGGCCAGCGCGGCCCTTGCGGCCGAGCGGTTCGGCTTCCAGCGGGCCACCACCCGGCTGGAGGAGATCCTGGAGGATCCGGCGGTCGAGGCCGTGCTCATCGCCACCCGCCACGACAGCCACGCCGGCCTGGTGGCCCGGGCCCTGGACGCGGGCAAGCACGTGTTCGTGGAGAAGCCCCTGGCCACCGACGCCGGGGGCCTGGAGCGGGTGCGGGCGGCCCTGGCCCGGCGCCCGGACCTGGGCCTGACGGTCGGCTTCAACCGCCGCTTCGCGCCCATGGTGCGCCGCCTCCGGGACTGCCTGGAGGACCGGCGCGGCCCGCTGCACCTGCTCTGCGAGATCAACGCCGGGGCGCTGCCCGCGGAGCACTGGGCGCTCGGCCCCGAAGGGGCCGGGCGGCTGGTGGGCGAAGGCTGCCACTTCATCGACCTCATGCGCCACCTCACCGGCAGCCTCATCCGCGCGGTGGACGCCCGGCCCCTGGGCCGCGGCTCCGGGGATGACGCCTTCACGGTCCAGCTGGCCTTCGCCGACGGCTCCCTGGGCACCCTGCTCTACACCTCCCAGGGCCACGGAGCCTATCCCAAGGAGAGCTACAGCCTGCACTGGGAAGGCCGGAGCGCCCGGCTCGTCCAGTTCCGCCGGCTGGAGGGCTGGGGCGTCCCGGGGCTGTCCCGGCAGCGGGCCTGGGGCGCCGACAAGGGCCACGGGGAGCTGGTCCGCCGCTGGATCGCCGGCCTCGGGCGGCAGGACCCCATCGCCCGGGAGGAGCTGCTGGAGGTGGCCCACTGGACCCTCCGGGCCAAGGCGGGGCTGTGAGCCTGGACGGCGGCTCCAGGGAGCACTCCCGCAGGCAAGACCGATTCGGCGCAAGCCCAAGGCCCTACCGGGTGGCCGCCAAACGGCCAAGGGCATTCCGCACCGCCAGGATCGATTGGATGAGCACGGCCGCCGCCACCCCGTAGAGCACCCCCCAGGCCGAGAACAGCAGGCCGCGGAAGGACTGCTGGGCGGCCATGAAGGCCGTGAAGGCGACCCAGCCCTGGAGGGCCTCCCCCAGCGGGCCCTCCAGGGTCCGGGCCAGGGCCCAGAGCAGCTTGAGGCCGGCGCCCACCAGGATGCCGTAGACCAGCACCGGGACCATGCCGCCCTGGGCCCAGGCGCTGCAGATGTAGGGGCCGCCGGTGGTGCCCACCGGGTTGAGCGCGTCCAAGGGGTAGATGAAGGCGTAGCTGACGTAGGCGTCCAGGCTGGGCGCCGAGGCGAGGTCCAGGGGCAGGAACGGGGTCTGCCCGGGAAAGATGGCGGTGTAGAAGAACTGGTCGATGCCCAGGCGGTACAGGTAGTGCTGGAGCAGCCTGGAACCGCCGAGGACGCTGCCGGCCATGGCGGCGACCTTGATGTAATAGGTGCTGAGGGCCGCCAGGGCCACGGCGAGCACCGCCAGCAGCGGCTTGACCAGCCGCCTGGCGTCCCGGGCCGCGCCGGTGAAAACGAGGAACAGCAGGTAGAAGAAGATCGGCCCCTTGAAGAACGGGGCGAAGATCACCCAGGCGTTGGCCAGGATCATCGCGGCCTTGGCCGCCCACCCCCGCCTGCCGGGCAGGGCGCGCATGGCCATGGCGCAGAACATCGGCAGCACGGCGTAGGCCAGCACCCAGAACAGGAGGGGCAGGCCGGTGGAGAGGCTGGAGCGCCGGTCGATGAGTTCGCGCTGGAGATCGAAGTGGGTGAAGTAGTCGTAGAAGCTCCCCAGCGCCCCGGCCCGGGCCAGCATCCAGGCCGGAACGCACCAGGTCGACCAGAAGGCGGCGAACACCAGGCGCAGGTCCCCGCCCCTGCCCCGGGGGCAGGGCAGGCAGGGCAGCAGGGACAGCAGCAGCCCGAGCCCCGCGCAGTAGCGGATGAAGGTGCCGAACGGCAGCGCCAGCAGAGTGGCCAGCAGGGCCAGGAGGACGCCTTGCCGGCGGGCCGGCGCGGGAAGCTCCAGCCAGCGCCGGAGCGGAGGCATCCCGATCCGGTCGGCCAGCAGGTAGCCCATGGGCAGGCAGACGAACGGGGAATGGATCACCAGGAAGTGGCTGAGGCGCTGGGCCGGACTCAGCTGCACCTGCTGGATGCCGATGGAGGCCACCCAGTTCTCGAAGAAGCCGGCGGAGTCGTAGTGCATGCCCAGGGCGCCCAGGTAGAAGAGCAGGCCATAGGCTCCGAAGAAGACGGCGAACGGGTACAGGTCCCCGGTCCGCTTCATGCGGACCAGGGCCGATCCGGCGATGCCCAGGGAGGTCACGCAGATGAGCGGTTCGGCGATCATGGGCGCGGATCCCGGCCCGGTCCGTGCCCCAGTCCGGCCAGGACCGAGCCCAGGGCCAGGGAGAAGGATCTGGCCCCATCCTCGTTGAAATGCACCCCATCCCGGAACCATTGCGGCGGCATGGGCTGGGGGACGTCAAGGATATCCGGCCCGAACACCCGCCGGACGGCCTGGTCGCAGGAGGCGAGGAAGCCCGGATGGTGCTGGTCCACGTCCCGGGCATAGAGGGGGTTCAAGGGCAGGCGGACCCAGATCACCCGCATGCCTTTCCGCCCGCAGTCCCGGCGGAAGATCCGGAGAGCGGTTTCAAAACCCGGAACCAGCCTGGGACCGCTTGCGTAGGGAAAATCGATCCGGCTGCGCTCGACCGGCCCGGCCGCCGGGGCCGGGTTGAGCGGATGGCTGGAGCCGTCCGGGTCGATCCGGAAGGAACGGGGGCGGGCGCCGCCCAGCCAGGAGCGGAGGGCCGGAAGCCCCGCCCTCAGTTCGCTCGAGACGATGCCCCGGACCAGGGCCTTGCCCGGCGCGAGGACCTGGTCGGCCAGGTTCGGATCCCGGTAGAAGGATCCCAGCACGGCCCCGGCCTTGTCCCGGAACGGCGCGGCATAGCGGTTCTCCCATAACCCGTTGGCCAGGTCGTACGGGGTCATGGAGAGCAGCAGGGTCCTGGGGTGGAGGTCCATCCGTTCCAGTTCCCCGGCCAGGTATGGGAGTTCGCTGGGATTCAGGGCGACCCGGCCCAGGTTGAAGCTCCCGGGGTCCGGCAGCAGGCTGGGCAGGATCCCGGTATCCACGGTGGAATCCCCCAGCACCAGGATCCGGGGCTCGCCGCAGCGCCGCCGGTGGACCTGGAGCGCGGCCTGCTTCTCGCGCCATTGGAGGCTGTTCCAGGGGCCCAGCTGGCGCCAGAGCAGGCTGTCCAGCCCCCACAGGAACAGCAGCACGGAGAGGCTGAAGCAGGCCGGGGCCAGCCAGCGGCTCGCGAACAGCTCAGAACCTCTGGTAGATGAAGGTGACCGCACGGCCGGCTCCCATGAGAACGAGGTACAGGCAACCGCTGGTGGCCAGGGCGAGGGCGGGGCCCGGGGCCCGGTCCGCCCAGCGGATGAAACGGGGAAACTGCCGCTCGGCCCAGTTCTCGGCGTGGGAGAAGAGCAGGATGGCGGCGAACAGCAGGACCGCGGGGAGCAGTTCCGGACCCAGCCAGCCGTCCCAGCGCCGGGCGCCGGCCAGGATGACCTGGAGGCTGGTCTCCCGGAACGGCAGCCAGGTGAGCATCACCAGGCCCTGGAAGCCGAGGTGGCCGGTCAGGCGGCGGAGTCCGCTCCCGCCCGCCGCGGGCAGCAGCCGGTGGATGACCAGGTAGAGGCCGTGCATGCCGCCCCACAGCACGAAGGTCCAGGCGGCGCCGTGCCAGAGGCCGCCCACCAGCATGACCAGGAGCAGGTTGAGCAGGGTCCGCCCCCGCCCGCGGCGGTTGCCGCCCAGGGGGATGTAGACGTGCTCCCGGAGCCACTGGGACAGGGTCACGTGCCAGCGGCCCCAGAACTCCGGCGCGTTCCGGGCCACGTACGGCTGGTGGAAGTTCCGCTCCAGCTTGAAGCCGAACAGCCGCCCCAGGCCCACCGCCATGTCCGAATAGCCGGAGAAATCCCCGTAGATCTGGATCCCGTAGAGCACCGCCAAGCGCACCAGGTTGCCGTGCGCGCCGCCGGAGCCGTGGAAGGCGGCGAACGCCCGGTCCACCTGCGGGGCGATGAGATCGGCGATCCAGACTTTCTTGAAGAGGCCCCAGATCAGCAGCGCCAGGCCGATCTTCAGCCGGGCCGGAACCCAGGTCCGGGGCCGGTCGAAGCAGAGGATGAAGGCGTGCGGGCGCATGATCGGCCCCGCCTGGTGGTGCGGGAAGAAGAAGATGTAGAGGAAGAACGAGTAGAAGGACGGCACCCGGTCCAGGATCCCCTTGGCCAGCTCCACCTGGTAGGAGATCAGCTGGAAGACGTAGAAGGAGATGCCCAGGGGGATCAGCAGCTGGTGGGCTGGGCCGCCCAGGCCGGCCAGGAAGTAGCGGTACTTGAACCAGGCCAGGAACAGCAGGTCGACGCCGACCATCGCGCAGCAGACCCGGGGCCGGGAACGGGGCGGACGGGTCGCCAGCCAGTTGGCCGAGGTGATCCCCACCAGCAGGCCCAGGTCGGTCCAGCCGGCGTAGATGTAGACGATGAAGCTGGACAGCAGCAGCCAGTGGCGCTGGCCCCGGGGCGGCAGGGCCCAGAACACCGCCACCAGGCATGGCAGCAGGAGCAGGAAGTGGGCGCTGCTGAAGGGCATGGCGGCGGCCTACAGCGGGGGCGGCGCGGCCAGGGCTTCCAGCCGGGCCCCCAGGCGCCGGGCGTAGCCGTCCCAGGTGAAGTCCCGCAGCGCCCTGGCCCGGGCCGCCGAGCCCAGCCGGGCGCGCAGGGCCGGATCCTCCACCAGCCGCCGCAGGCCCTGGAGGAACTCCGCCTGGTCGCCGGGCCGGAACAGGCAGGCGGCGGCGCCGGGGGGTTCCTCTCCGCCGGGGCGCAGGGCGGGGGCGAGGATGGCGCCGATCTGCTCCAGGTCGCTGGCCAGGATGGCCCGTCCCATGGCCATGTATTCGAAGAGCTTGGTGGGGCTGCCGAAGAAGCGCAGGTCCTCCTGGACGTGGACGTGGGGGGAGAGGAACAGATCGGAGAGCGCCAGGTAGTCCGGCGCCTCGGACTGGGGCACCAGCCCGGTGAAGGTGATGCCGGGCAGGCCGTGCAGGATCCGCGCCGCCTCCGCCCGCTGCGGGCCGTCGCCCACCAGCAGGAAGTGGACGCCGTGGCGCCCGATCCAGGCGCCCTCCCGGGCGTGGAGGGCCTTCAGGGCCTCGGCCAGGAACAGCACGCCGTGCCAGGGCCCGAAGGTGCCCAGGAAGCAAGCCACCAGTGCGTCCGCGGGGATGCCCAGGGCCTCCCGCCGCCGGCCGATGGCGCCCGGGGCCAGCCGGTCCGGCCGGAACATCCCGGGATCCACGCAGTTGGGGTGCACGAAGATCCGCTCCCGGGGCAGGCCCCGGGCCCGCAGCTCGTCGCCCAGCACCTCGGACACGGCCACCACCAGGCTGGCCTGGGCCAGCATGGCCTCCTCCGCGCCGGCGGCAAAGGCTTCGCAGCGCAGCGGCCTGCCCCAGTTGCGGGCGACCCACACCTCGCTGCCGTTGTACTCCACCACCAGGGGCAGGCCCAGCTCGCGGCTGAGCTCGGCGCCCACGAAGTTGGCCACCGAAAGCCGCTGGTAGATCCACTCCGGGGCCTGGCCGGCGAACTGCCTGCGCACCTGGCGCAGGTAGGCCCGGTGGTAGGTGGCCAGGTTCAGGTCGCCGGGGTAGGCGCAGAGGCTTGGAGTGCGGATCCCGTGGAAGCGCGCGGCGGCCTCCACCAGGGGCTGGGGCTCGTTGGCGAACAGCCGCAGCGCGCGGCCCGACCGGACCAGGCCGTTGACCACCCCGGCCACGTGGCCCACCGAACCGCCGGCCTTGAGTCCGAACCACAGGTTGGTCTTGAGGTAGGCCACCTGGTCGCCGCCCCGCCAGGGCAGCGGCCGCCAATGCCCGCGCATGGCCTCCAGCCGGCGCAGCAGGCGGCGGTGGTGCCACCGGCCCCGGAGCGAGTCCAGCAGCACCCGGGCCAGGCCGGTCACCGCCCGCAGGCGGGAGTGCCGGCGCTCCTGCCAGCGGTGGTCGAACAGCCGGGGCCGGCCCGGCCCGAACAGGGCCCCCATGGTCAGGAGCAGGGATTCCAGGGCCCCGGCGCTGGGATCCTCGGTGGCCAGCACCAGCGGCGCGGCGCCCAGGCTGCGGAAGGCGCGGAAGGTCGCCCACAGGGTGGGCATCCGGAAATCCCCGGCCACCCTGGCCTGTACCGGCGCGCCCAGGCGCTCCTCGAGCCGGCGCCGGTAGCCTTCGGTGAGGGGATACAGGGACAGCGCCTGGATGACCGGCCCGCCGGCGCGGCCGCGGCGGTCGGCCAGGACCAGCGCGGCCACGAACCAGGCCATGAAGGCGTAGGCCAGGGTGGAGGCCAGGGCGGCGCCCAGGATGCCATGGCGGGGGATCCAGAGCAGGTTGAGGGCCAGGTTGAGGACCAGGGCGGCGGCCCAGCCCCAGAGGATGGCGGGGGGCATGCCCAGGCCGTTGAGGTACTGGACCAGCAGCGTCTCCACCGAAAGGAACCAGATCCCCGGCAGGAGCGCCCGGAAGGCCGGCACCGCCCCTTCGAACCGGACCCCGAACAGCAGGCCGACGATCCTCGGGGCCAGGGCGTAGGCGGCCAGGACCGCCAGGGCCAGGGCCAGGGCGGTCAGGCTGGTGACCCTGCGCACCATGGGCCAGGCCTCCGCGCCGAGCCGGGCGGTGCGGGGCGCCAGCACCATGGCGACGGTGCTGGCGACCGTGAGCAGCAGGTCGGCCATCTGCACGGCCACCGAGTAGGTCCCGCCGGCCGCGGCGCCGCGCAGGTCCTGGACCAGCAGCAGGTCCAGGCGCAGCACCAGGAAGGCGAACAGGGTCACCGCGTAGGCCTTGAGGCCGTAGCCCACGGTGCGCCGGAAGGTGCCGCCGCGCCAGCGCAGCGAAGGCGGGAGGCCCATGCCGGCCAGGCGGATCCAGATCCAGGCCGCGACCGCGGAAAAGGCCGCCAGGTTCAGGATGATGGCCGACCGGGCGCCGATGCCGACGGTGCGCGCCATGGCCACCACCGCCGCGATCCAGGCCAGGTTCCGGACCAGTTCGATCCCGTTGTAGGCCCGCAGGTCGCCCTTGGCGATGAGCAGGTTCTGGCCCAGGAGGATCAGGATCGCGACCGGGATCGTGGCCAGGCCCAGCAGGATCGGCCAGGCGCCGAGCCCTGGGCGGAGTCCGCGCACCGCCCCGGCGGCGAACCAGCCCGCCACGCCGAGCGCCGAGCCCAGCACCAGGCTCACCAGGAAGGCGTTGGCGGCCAGGGCGCGGCCGTCCTCCCGGCCGCCGCTCAGGAAGTAGGTGTTGCTGGAACCCAGGCCCAGGCTGCCGAACTGGAGCCCGAGCGACATCAGGGCGATCACGCTGGCGTACAGGCCCCTGCCCTGCGGGCCCAGGGCGCGGGTGAGCAGGACGCTCGCCGCCGCGCCCAGGGCGAAGATCCCGAACCGGGTGGCGAGGCTTTCCCAGATCTCCCGGTTCAGCATGGGGCGCCGGCCAGGAAGCGGAGGGTGAAGGTCTCCAGCGGCGCGGGGCGCTCCCGGCGCCAGACCAGGCAGAGGCAGGGCCTGCGCACGCCGTAGGACGGGCTCAGGTCGCTGGCCTGGATCTCCAGCTCCCAGCCGCCGTCCCAGACCAGCCGGTGGACCCGGCCCCGGGGCGAGCGCAGGCGCAGGGCGGGCCCGCCCAGCGGCTCGGCCTGGACCCCTTCGTCCAGCCGCACCCGGTTATACAGCGCCTGGGCGGCGCCGCGGACCTGGTCGGCCACCTCCAGCCCCGTGGCGGACAGGGTCCAGCGGCGCGACACCTGCGCGCCCAGGCGGGCGTAGCCCCGGTGGCGGGCCTCCAGCCAGGGTTCCGGGGCGTCCAGGGCGGAAGCGGCGACCCAGGGCCGGGCCTCGTCCTGGAGCCGCCACAGGTCGTCGGGGTCCGGCAGCCGGTTGATCTCCTCGGCGCCCAGCTGCACCAGGTTGTGCGAGGCGGTGGCCCGGAAGGCGTTGCGGCCGGCGGCGTCGGCGGTGTAGACCCAGGCGCCGCGGTCCGAGACCAGGCGTTCGCCGTCCAGCCACAGCTCGTACGAGGTGGCGTCGCTGTGGCCGTGGCCGCCCCGGCCCCTGAGCCCCACCGGGCCGATGTCCGCGACCAGGTGGACCCTCGGGTTGCGCAGCACCAGGACGCCCCCGTCCGGGAACCAGGCCGGGGCATGGGGCCGGGACGCGGCCGGCCAGGGTTCCGCCAGCGCCCGTGGGCCCAGCCACCAGGCGGCCTCCGCCCACGGGCGTCCGGCGGCGGCCAGCAGCTCCCGGTCGCCCAGCCAGGCGCCCACCAGGTGGCACAGGTAGCGGTGGTCGTCCAGGGGCTGGCCGCCCAGGGCCAGGGCCCTGCCGTCGTCGGCGTCCCCCAGGCGCGGGGCGCGGCCGTCGGGGCCGGTGTAGGCCGCCACGTAGCGGGCCATGCGGGCCAGGGCGGCCTTGGCGCCGGGCGACAGGGAGCGGCCCCTGGCCTCCAGGAACAGGGCGGGCAGGAGCAGCAGTTCGAGCACCAGCCGGTGGTAGGCTACGGAGGCTTCGTGGTCCATCCCGTCCCGGTGGATCTGCCGTGGGATCTCCTGTTCCAGGATGGCCTGGCCCCGGGCCGCCCAGGCCCGGCCTTCGCCGACGCCGTCGAAGAACAGGCCGCAGCAGACCAGCCCGGCGGCGTCGGCCAGGTAGTGGTTGCCGTTCACCCCGGAATCCTCCAGGTTGCGCCGGATGAAGTGGCCGTGGCCGTACAGGCACTGGAGGATCCGCTCCCGCCGCCCGGGGCTCCAGGCCGGATCGTTCCCGGTGAGGTGGAGCAGCCAGATCATGGCGATGGCCCGGAGCGCGACGTCCATGGTGCAGGCCCAGGTCACGTTGCCGGCGTAGGGATTGGCTCCGGCCCAGTGGTCCAGGGTGGCGGCGACCAGTTCGGCATGGCCGGCGCCGCCCTCCAGGGCATGCAGCTGGGCCGCGGGCAGCAGCCACTGGAGCCGGGAGAGCTCCCAGGGCACCTTCACGTCGCTGGGCCGGCCCATGTCGGCGTAGGCGATGTCGTGGCAGTAGGCGGGGGCCCAGCAGAAGCCGCTCTTGAAATCCAGGCACCAGGGCAGCGGCCGCGGCAGGGTGACCGGACCGGAGCCCAGGAGGTCGACCTCCCCCCGGGCGGCCCTGGCGGCCAGCGGGCGCAGGCGGTCGGCTTCGCCCGGAAAGTGGCGGCGGACCGCCGCCGCCAGTTCCGGACCGCCGGGCATCGGCGCC
>Ga0316217_10005383_pt1 | contig 13304 bp, 12 predicted proteins | sample 1anoAmetaG_FD_203633 | JGI IMG/M metagenome (GOLD analysis project Ga0316217, IMG submission 203633) | Freshwater microbial communities from Trout Bog Lake, Wisconsin, USA - 1anoA | ecosystem: Environmental > Aquatic > Freshwater > Lake > Hypolimnion/Profundal zone | place: USA: Wisconsin...
CCCAGTCCCCCACGGAACTTCACGTAACCGGTTTTGTGTCTAACGTATAGCTGGCAATTCCGCCGCGCCCCCACCCCCGCAGAGGCAGCGACCCGGAAACCGGCGGCGCGCCCATCCGCGCCCCCTCACACCCCTCGGCCAGGCTACTTGCGGCCGCGCCCCTTGCTCCACGTCCGTCCATCCGGATCGCAGAGCATCTCTTCGCCTTCCTCGTTCTGAATGGCGCACGGCGGTTGCGGCTTCATCGCCTTGCGCGGCCCGATAAAAATCGAGTCCAGCCGGAAAAGGCTGATCACCAACAGACTGAGAGAGGGAACCGCGAACAACAGCGCGTCCCTGCCGGAATTGAGAACCATATCATGCATCTTCGGCCTCCGCTAAATATCCCGCTGCATGAGACGTTTCTTATGCAGCCAGAACGGTTATCGGCCCAAGATTGGAAACTGGTTAAAATCCGAAGTAACTCGCACATTAATGAGAAGTATGAGAACCTTTCCCTTGCCTCTTTCCGCCTCCTCCGTCCGCCTCAACCAGCCTCCCCGTCAAGCCCAATAGCTGCGGTCCAGCGTCCGGTATTGGATCGCCTCGGCCAGGTGGGCCACGGTAAGTTGTTCGGCTCCTTCTATATCGGCAATCGTGCGGGCAACTTTCAGGATGCGGTCGTGGGCCCGCGCGGTAAGTCCCTGCTGCTGCATGGCGCGCTCCAGCAGTCGCTCCGCATCCGCGCCCAGTTCGCAATGGGTGCGGATCTGGCGGGTGGTCATCTGCGCGTTGGCGTAGATCTTTTCGCCCGCCTTCTTGAACCGCTGCCGCTGCCGCGCGCGCGCGGCCATCACCCGCCCGCGAATCTCCGCCGAGCCCTCCGCCGCCGCGCCGCCGCGCAGTTCCTTATACTGCACCGCCGGAACTTCGATGTGAATGTCGATGCGGTCCAGCAGCGGGCCGGAGATCTTGGCCACGTAGCGCTGAATCATCGGCGGGGTGCACATGCACTCGCGCGACTTGTCGTTGAAGTAGCCGCAGGGGCAGGGGTTCATGGCCGCCGCCAGCATGAAGCGCGCCGGAAAGCTCAGCGACATCGAGGCGCGGGCGATGGTCACCGTGTGATCTTCCAGCGGCTGGCGCATCACCTCCAGCACGTTGCGCGGAAACTCCGGCAGCTCGTCCAGGAAGAGCAGCCCGTTGTGGGCCAGCGAGACCTCGCCCGGCCGGGGCACGATGCCCCCGCCAATCAGCCCGGCGTCGCTGATGGTGTGGTGCGGCGCGCGGAAGGGCCGCTGCGTCACCAGCCCGGCCGCCGCATCCAGCACGCCGGCCACGGAGTGAATCTTGGTGGTTTCCAATGCTTCTTCAAAGGTCAGCGGCGCCAGGATCGACGGCAGCCGCTTGGCCAGCATGGTCTTGCCCGAGCCGGGCGGGCCGATCATCAATATATTGTGGCTGCCCGCCGCGGCCACCTCCAGCGCGCGCTTGGCCGTCTGCTGCCCGCGCACATCGCAGAAGTCCACCGTGAAATGTTGCAGCTCGCCCAGCAGCTCCGCCGTGTTCACCCGGTACGGCTCGCGCTGCAGGACGCCCACCACCTGGCTATTGAGCAGTTCCAGGACATCCAGCAGCGAGGAGACCGGATAGACGTTGACACCCTCGACCACGGCCGCCTCGGCGGCGTTGGCCGCGGGCAGAATCAGGTTGGGAATGTTCTTCTCCCGCGCCATGATGGCTACCGGCAACATGCCGGGAACCGGGCGCACGCTGCCGTCCAGGCCCAACTCGCCCACCAGCAGGCACTGGCTCAGATCGTCGGTGCGCAGCGCTCCGTACGCGCCCAGGATGCCGACGGCGATGGGCAGATCGAAGCCCGAGCCTTCCTTCTTCAGGTCGGCGGGCGCCAGGTTGATGGTGATAAAGGTGGGCGGAATCAGATAGCCGGAGTTCTTGATGGCGGCCCGCACGCGGTCCCGGCTCTCGCGCACCGCCGCATCGGGCAGGCCCACGGTATGAAAAACATCCTTCTCCGAGACGATTCCGCTGTAATCCACCTCGACGTCGATGAGGCTGGCATCGATGCCATACACTGCCGCGCTGAGTGCTTTGAAAAGCATGACGGAAAAGTTGCTAGCGAGTGTAACAGAAGAAAGTTGTCAGTGGTCAGTTTTCAGTGGTCACAGATCGGAGATCGGGGATCGGTGGTCAGTAGTCACTCACTCGTTTTCAGTTTTCAGTTGTCAGTTGTCAGTGGTCCGTCGACTCACGCCTGTTCACCTGACCTTCCGCCTGCCCGTTGGGCTCCATGGGGAGATGCTCCCCGCGCGGCCAACTCCTCTCTGACAACTGACAACTGACGATTGACAAACGATCCCTGATCCCTGATCCCTGACAACTGACCACTGACAACTGACAACTGATCTACAATCTCTTTCGTGACCACCAGTCTCTTCGACCTCTACAAAATCGGAGTCGGCCCGTCCAGTTCGCATACCATGGGCCCGATGCGCGCGGCCTGCCGCTTTGTGCGCGAACTTGCCAGCCGCGGGCTGCTCGATCGCGTCGAGCGCGTGCAGGCCGAGCTGTACGGATCGCTGGCTCTCACCGGCGTGGGCCACGCCACCGATCGCGCCGTCCTGCTCGGCCTGGCGGGCAACGAACCGGCCTCCATCGATCCCGCGGCCATCGAGTCCACCGTCGGCGGCATTCGCGCCACGCGGCGCATCGCTCTCGGCGCCGCGCACGCCATCGATTTCGAAGAATCCCGCGACCTCCTCTTCCGCCGCGATCAGTTGTTTCCTCCCGGCGCGCGCACCCAGCATCCCAACGGCTTGCGTCTCACCGCCTATGGCCCCGCGGACGCACTGCTCGATCAGCGGACTTACTTTTCCATCGGCGGCGGATTCATCGTCGAGGACGGCGCGGATGGAGCGGCGGAAAAACGCCAGGCCGCAATTCCCTTCCCCTATCGCAGCGCCGCCGAGTTGCTGGCCACCGCCGAAGCCAACGAGATTTCCATCGCGCAGCTCATGCTGGAGAACGAGTGCGCCCTGGCCGCGCGCGACGCGGTGCGCTCTCCGGTCGAGATCGTGCGTCAGGGCATCGATCGCATCTGGGGAGTCATGCAAGGATGCGTCGAGCGCGGCATGGCGGCCGAAGGCATTCTGCCCGGCGGCTTGAACGTGGTGCGCCGCGCGCATCGCATGGCCGCACGATTGCGCGAGAACGAAGTCGATGGCGCCAACGGCGATCCGCTGGCGCCCCTCGACTGGGTCACCGTCTATGCCATGGCCGTGAACGAAGAAAATGCCGCGGGCGGCCGCGTGGTGACCGCACCCACCAACGGCGCAGCCGGCGTAGTGCCCGCCGTGGCGCATTACTACGAACGCTTCGCGCCCGGCGCGGACCACGAAGGCATGATGCGCTTCTTCCTCGCTTCGGCGGCCATCGGCATCCTGTATAAGGAGAACGCTTCGATCAGCGGCGCGGAAGTCGGCTGCCAGGGCGAAGTGGGCGTGGCCTGCTCCATGGCCGCCGGCGGGTTGACCGCTGCGCTCGGCGGCACCAACCATCAGGTCGAGCACGCCGCCGAGATCGCCATGGAACATAACCTGGGCATGACCTGCGATCCCATCGGCGGGCTGGTGCAGATTCCCTGCATCGAGCGCAACGCCATGGGCGCGGCCAAGGCCATTCAAGCCTCGCGCATCGCACTCAACGAGCAAGGCGAGCACAAGGTCTCGCTCGACCAGGTCATTCGCACCATGTACCTCACCGGCCTCGATATGCAATCGCGCTACAAGGAGACCAGCCTGGCCGGGCTTGCTCTCAACGTGATCGAATGCTAACTTGGCTGGCGAGGATTCCAGCCATGTTTTTGCGTACTCTATCCGCCGCACTGGTGGGCTGCACGCTTCTGCTTGCGCCCTTTGCCGCCAAAGCCGAACGCGGGCCATCCACGCCCGAAGAACGGAAGCAGGCGCTCGAATACATTCATCACTTCGAAGCCGACCCCTTAAATCCGCAACTGAAGAAGGAAAAGGAGTGGTTGACGATCTGGATGATCGAGGTCCCCGATATTCGTGTGAACATCTGCCTGCTTTTGGACAAGCAGCCAAAGAACGACAAAAAGGATGCGCAGGCAATCTTCAACGGAATGCTCTTCGCGCAAATAGCCTTTGCGATTGAACACCCGGAGCAGCAAAACGACACGCTGGCCCAGTATCAAGCGGGAGCCGAAGGCGCATTGCGCACCTATGAGAAGCTGCTGAAGGCCAATCCCAAAGACCAGCAACCGTACCTCGACGACCTGCTGCAAAAGCGCGAGGCCGGCACGTTGCCGCAATGGGTAAAGGAGCGCGTTGCTGCTGCCTGTCATCCTTGATCGGCCGCACCTTCCACTTCCGCTTCGCGCTCTGTCGATGTTTCGATCGCGGCTCGCGGAGCGCTCTGCCGGAGTACCAAACAGCACTCGGCTTTCCACGTTGAATAATTGTGCACTCTTTTTCCACCGCCACTGCGTTTTTTTCTTGACACTGTTGAAACATGAATCTATACATTCTTCAACTGCAATTCGCTATTGCAGAATCGATGCAGATCGTCGAAAGGGAGAATAGGCAAATGGCAACCAAGAAAGCAGCCAAGAAGGCTCCTGCGAAGAAGGCCGTAAAGAAGGCCGCGAAGAAGTAGCGAGCCATCCAACCGCAAGGCAACGGTAAAAAGGCAACACTCTAGGGGGACGCCCAAAGCGTCCCCCTCAGTGTCTGCGCGGAAGGTTTACACTGGGAATCGCAGCGCGCCTGCGGGAGGGACTTATGACACGCCGCCGCTGGATTGCCGAACATTGGGACGAGGCCACCGCCAGCATCGTCGGCGCGCAGGCCGAGCACATGGCGCGCGTGTTGCGCGCCCAGCCGGGCACCGAAGCCGATGTGGTGGCCGGCGGCCACGTCTTTCATGCCGAGGTGGCAGCAGTTACCCCCAAGGAAGTCCGCTTCAACTTGATCGCCGAGATCGAGGCCGATCCCGCGCTGCCCGTCACCCTGGTGCTTTCCATCTACAAATTCGATCGCATGGAGTGGGCCCTGGAGAAAGCCACCGAGCTGGGCGTCTTCGCCATCGCGCCGGTCGTCGCCCGCCGCACCGAGAAGCATCTGGCCGAGGCCGCGGAGAAACGCGCCGAGCGCTGGCGGCGCATCCTGCGCGAAGCCGCCCAGCAGTCGCGCCGCTCCGATGTGCCGCTGCTGCACGATCCGGGGCCGCTCTCCGCGCGCGTGCGTGCCGCCTCTTCGGCCACGCGCATCGTGCTGGCCGAGCAGGAGCGCACCACTACGCTGCGCAACGCGCTGGCTGAAGCCGTCACCGCGGCCGAGTCCGAGATGCCTACGCTGGAGATCGCCATCGGCCCCGAAGGTGGATGGGCGCCCGAAGAAGAAGCGCTCTTCGACGCCAACGGCTGGCGCGCCACGTCGCTCGGTCCGCGCATCCTCCGCGCCGAAACCGCAGCCATCGCCGCACTGGCGGTTGTAGCTTCGTGTCTGGAATAGAGAGTCTTAAAAAGCATCTACACAACAAAAGTTCCGTGCCCCATCCATGCGGCGTTCTCTGCCGCATGGGTGGGAAGGCACAACACTACTTTCGACCGCATCGAGAATTAGAGATGCGCGCAGTGCAACAGCAACCCGGCCAGCGCGCCGCCAATCAGCGGTCCAATAATCGGAACCGGCGCATACTTCCAGTTCGATCCGCCTTTGCCGGGAATGGGCAGCAGGAAATGCGTCAACCGCGGACCCAGATCGCGCGCGGGGTTGATGGCGTAACCCGTGGTTCCGCCCAGCGAGAGGCCGATGCCCCACACCAGGCTGGCGACCAGCCAGGGCGCCAGCGCGCCCGCCGGTCCGGTCGCCGAGACTCCGTGCGAGCCGATGGCCACGGCCACCACCACCAGCACCATCGTTCCGATCACTTCGCTGAGGATGTTGAAAGGCAGATTCGGCACCGCGGGGCTGGTGCAGAAGACGCCCAGCTTGGCCCCTTGATCGGGCGTGTGCTTCCAGTGCGGCCCGAAGTGCAGCACCACCAGCCCCGCGCCGCACATGGCGCCCAATACCTGCACCAGCCACATGTTGAGCACATTCGAGTAGTCCCCGCTGTTCACGGCCACGGCCAGGGTGATTGCCGGATTGAGGTGCGCGCCTGCGCTGCCGAAGGCCTGCGCCACCAGCACGCCGCACATCACCGCCAGCGCCCATCCGGTGGTGACGACCATCCAGCCGGCGTCCGCCGCGTACGATTTGCGCAGCGTCACGTTGGCGCAAACGCCATTGCCCAGCAGCACCAGAACCAGCGTGCCGAAAAACTCGCCAAACAAAACAGAATGCATTCAAAGCTCCTTGAGGAATACGGTGGACGCCGCCAGGCGCTCCATCCGTTCTTCTCTTTCATCGTTGGATTAGAACCACGTTTTTCGTTTGTACTCCAAATAAGCCGCGCCGAATTCCTGCTCCAGCACCCGCGCCTCTTTGCGGCTGCGCATCGCCTGCATGGGAATGACCGCCGCGAAAGCGAGCAATACCCAGGGCCGGTCCATCCAGAGGATGAAACCCGCGATGGCCAGGCTGCCAAAGACGTAAATCCGATTGCGAATGCGCGCATAGAGCCCGGTCGTGACCAGCGCGGTTGCCTTGGCGCTGACGCTGAACGACCGCCCCAGTTGAACGCGCGCCAGCACCAGCAACACAACCGAGGGAACGGCGATGGCCAGGCCCGCGACCCGCCACCAGGTCCACGGAGGTCCCCAGAAACTCACGACAAACAGCGGCACGGCGACAACAATCAGCGCCAGCGTTCCATAGTTCGATTTCAACAGTGCCTCCCTGCCGCTCGATTTCCGCGCAGATCTGCTCCGCCTTTGCCTGTGGAAGCCGTCGCCGGCCTTCACAGATTGCAACCGATTGCAGAATTTGCTGAACTCAAGCATTTTGCACTGTCCACCCCAGTCTCGCCAAGAGGGATGCAAAAACCCGCTCGAACCGCCCACGCCCCGCAGGCTCCCAGCTTGGTGCCCCGGAAGTTCGCATCGTGATTCGTCAACCCCACCCCAGCCAACCCCATGAGCTGTCATCCTGAGCGAACGGGCCCCCAGACGCTTTTCAGTCTGGGGGTGGTGAGTCGAAGGATCTGCGGTTGCTCTTCGGAATTTACGCCACGAACCTTGGAGACAAGCCACTAGCGGAGCTTGCCCGCCGTCGCCTCCGCGTACTGCGGCCAGCGGCTCAGCAGCTCGTTCACCACCACGTGGCCCACGGTGTAGGCGCTTTCCAGCGAAGGCAGAAACGCGCCGAACTGGCTCACCCGCTGGGCGGCGAGGCTCTCTGCCGCCGTCATGCCGCGCGGCTGGCGATCGTAGTTGCTCACCGTGCGCAGCACCATCACCCGCGAGAAGTCCACGCGCCCCGCCGCGCCGAGAAACTGCAACGACTGCAAGGTGCCCGTGTCCTCCATCGCCGTGGTGGAAAACTCGCCCTTGCCGCCGGTGAAGTAGCGCACCCACTCCGCCGCCCAGGCATCGAACAGCTTGCCGTGCCAGTAGGTCGAAGAAGAAAGCTCGTCGCCCATGCTCACAAACGGAGGCTTGTTGGCCGCCGCGCCGTCGAAGCAGCTGCGAATTTCTTTCAGATGCTCCGAGTCGGCCAGCGGCGTCGCGCGCGTCAGTTTGTAAGCCCACTCTGCCAAGCCGGCGTTCAACGCAAACACCTGCCCCTCGAGCGGAGCGGCCGGCGTCTCAAAGGGCTTTGTCTTGCGCAGCGGCACGTACCCGGTCGGCCAATCCGGCGGAATCTCGCGGGCGTCGATCTCGTAGCCCAGGTCGCCGTCCACCACCCAGCGCGCCCACACCGCCGAACCCAGCGAAGCCTTCTCCGGACTAGCTCCCGCAATGCCGGCGACGATCCAATACGCGTGGCTCAGATCGAAGCGAGGATCGAGGCCGAGCGCCATGATGGTGGCCGCGGCGTGCGCCGTTCCCTGGCCGGTCAGCACAGCCATCTCGCCGTCATCATTCATGCGTACGGAGTGGTAGGCGGCGGGCAGCGGAAAGACGCGGTCGAGATGGTCGCGCTCGACCCAATATTGCAACTCGCCGGGCGCGTCGCCGGTATCCGCGCCCACCTCGAACATGGCCACCACCACCACCTTCACCGCAATCGGCTTTTGCTCGGCGGGAGCAGCATCGGCCAAAGCGGCCAACAACAGCAACGCGATCGAGCAGCGCAAAAGGGCCGCGGCGCGCAGCCGCAATTCACTTCGCATCGAGCCGCGCCTCCCGGCGTTCCAGCAGCTCCAGCAGCGGAGCCGCCTCCATCTCCATCTTCTTGGTTGCATCGAACTCGATAGCGGCGACCGGGATGCTGCCCAGATACTCGGCTTCGGCGGAGAGCCGCTCCTCCGTGGCCTCCGGCGCGTCCGGGTCCAACTCCGGCGGCATAGCATACACCTTGTAGTGCGAAGCGTACTCGTTCGCCGTTTCGTCGAACTCCGAGTCGAGCAGTATTTCGATCCCGTTCACGGTGCAGACCAACAGCCGCGGAACCTCCCAGAAGTCTCGATACTCGAATGCCACCATGGACATCGCTTCCTCCGCCAAACTTTTTTCTATCTACATTGCTGTTGATTGTCATCGTACCGGAGCCGCGGCCGGGGCCGTCGCATGAATCCGCTGGGGGGATTTTGCTCCTTCCAGACCACGATTTCGACAGCCGCCGTCGCAGTTTTCGTCCCGTAGGGACGGTCTGAGAATAGCCCAGGACAAGCGAAGCGCAGTCCTGGGATTGCGTCCCATTCCGAGTCTTCCGCCCCGCAAGGGGCAGAATGAACTCGATCTCGGCGAACATGCGCCGTTCCTGCAATCGTACCGGAGGCGCTCCCCGCGACCAAGCAGGCACGGCCCCACAAGCGATACCATGAAGAGAAAATCGCGGAGGACACGCGCGTGCGAAACACAATGAGATTTCTGATGGGAGCGGCCATGGCCGCCGTATTGGCCCTCGCGGCCGTGGCCCAGCAGCCGGCAAGAGTCATCGGCTTCATGACCGACTTCGACGTGAAAGACGATGCCGTGGGCATCTGCAAGGCGGTCATGATCGGCATTGCGCCCCAGGTGCGCATTCTCGACATCACCCACCAGTCCGAACCCTTCAACATCGCCATGGGCGCGCGTTTGCTGGCCGGTTCCGCGCCTTACTTTCCCAAGGACGCGGTCTTCGTGGTGGTCATCGATCCCGGCGTCGGCTCCACGCGCAAGGCCATCGTGGCTAAGTCGCGGGTCGGCCAGTATTTTGTGCTGCCCGACAACGGCCTGCTCACCCTCGTCCAGGATCGCGACGGCATTGTCGAAGCCCACGAGATCACCAACCCCGCGTGGATGATCGGTTCGGGCATCTCCTCGACCTTCCACGGGCGCGACATCTTTTCTCCCGCCGGCGCCCATGTGGCCCGCGGCGACGACTTTGCCCAGGCCGGCCCGGCTCTCGATGTAAGCAAGCTGGTCCGGCTCGACCTGAAGAACGCCACGGTGGACGAGAAAGGCCTGCACGGCCAGGTCATCGGCACCGATGGCCCCTTCGGCAACCTGGTGCTCAATGTGCCCGGCGAGACCTTCTCCCAGCTCGGCTATAAAGTCGGCGATCCGGTGCCCGTCAAGCTGGCGGGCAAGAGTTATGTCTTTCCCTTTGTGAAGACCTTCAGCGATGTGCCGGTGGGCAAGGAACTGTTCTACATCGACTCGCGCGGGCGGCTCTCGCTGGGCATCAACCAGCGCAACTTCTCCGCAACGTACAAGGTCGGCGAAGGCGCGGAGTTGACGATTCCCAAGAGGGAAGGGAAGTAGCGGCGCTGCGCGCCGGTCAGCGGGGTTAGCCGCGCTGCGCGCGTGGCAGCGAGTCGGCGATTTGATTCTTGCGGAGGGTTGGAATATGCGGAGTGCATTGAAAATCTGCATTTGCGTGGGCATGGCGGCGGGGGCGATGAATCCAATGATGGCGCAACAACAAAGTCGCCGCTGGGCCATCGTGGTCCACGGCGGGGCCGGCGTGATCGAGCGCGCCACCATGGACCCCAAGACCGAAGCCGCTTATCGCGCCTCGCTCACCCAGGCCGAAGCGGCGGGCGCAAAAGTGCTCGATCGCGGCGGCTCGGCGCTGGATGCGATTGAAGCCACGATCCAAATCCTCGAAGACGATCCGCTCTTCAACGCCGGACGCGGCGCGGTCTTCACCGCCGAGGGCAAGAACGAGCTGGACGCGGCCATCATGGACGGCTCCAATCTGAAGGCCGGCGCAGTGGCCGGCGTCACCCGCACCCGTCACCCCATCGCCCTGGCGCGCGCGGTGATGGAGAAGTCGCCGCACGTGATGCTGATCGGCGCGGGCGCGGACGCCTTTGCCGCCGAGGTGGGCCTGGAGCAGGTGGACCCCAGCTTCTTCTTCACCGAGCGCCGCTGGCAGTCGCTGGTCAAGCAGTTGCAGAAGGAAGGCCGCCCCGTGCCTGCGCGTCCGGCAGGCGCACCGCCCGCGCCGCCGGCGCCCGCAGCGGAAATCGAGCCTCCCAACGCGCACAAGTACGGCACCGTGGGCGTGGTGGCGTTGGACCGGGCCGGCAACATCGCCGCCGGCACCTCCACCGGCGGCGTGCAGGCCAAGCGCTGGGGCCGCGTGGGCGACACGCCCATTATCGGCGCGGGAACCTACGCCTCCAATCAATCGTGCGCTGTCTCGGCCACCGGCACGGGCGAGTACTTCATCCGTCTGGGCGTGGCCCGCGAGGTCTGCAATCTGGTGCAGTACAAAGGCATGACCTTGCAGCAGGCCGCCGACCAGGTCATTCACAAGGAACTGGAGGCTCTGCACGGCGACGGCGGCCTGATCGCCATCGCTCCGGACGGCCAGTTGGCCTGGAGCTTCAACACGCCCGGCATGTACCGCGCCCGCCAGGTGGAAGGCGCCAAGCTGCAACTCGGCGTTTACAACGACGAGCCGTAATCCCTACCCCAAAAGTTCAGTGCCCCAGGTCTCGCCTTGAGACACTGGGGCACATTTGGTAACAACCTCGCAACCAACTTTTTCACTTCTTCACTTCTTCACTTTTTCACTTCTTCACTGTCTCACTTCTTCACCGCACGATCTCGAACTTCTCCCAGGGGCATTTGCACACCGGGCAGCGCTCGTGCTCCTCTTCGGTCTCCGAGGTGTAGCCGCACACCGGGCAAACGTAGAAGTCGCGCGCCGCGCCGATCCAGGAGTCCTTCTTGCCGCCCACCAGCAGGGCAATGGCTTCGCCGTAGAGCCGGGCGTGGGTCTTCTCCGCTTCCAGCGCGCCGGTCATGGTGCGGATGGCGGCAGGGATGTTGCGCGCCGTGGCTTCGGCCAGAAAGCCGGGATACATGGTGTCGATCTCGTACTGCTCGCCATCGAGGGCGGCTTTCAGGTTGTCGAGCGTGCTCTTCACTTCGACGGGGTGAATCTCGCACTTGGCTACGCCGCCCAACTGGGCAATGACCTTGGCGTGGTTGGCGGCATGAATCTGCTCGGCGCGCGCGGCGGCGCGCAGAAGGCTGGCGGCCCCGTGCCAGCCGTCGGCGTCGGCCTTGGCGGCAAATGCGGTGTACTTGGCGTTGGCGTTGGATTCGCCCTCAAAGGCGGCAAGAAGGTTCTGGACGGTCAGTTCGTGTTCCGCGGCAATTGCTGGCATTGAATACTCTCCCTCACGCTTCTTCGCAAAGTGCGCCGGGCGACAGCTCGAATGAGCCAAAATGGCTCGGCACAATTCCCGAAGAATGGCGTAGCTTCGTTCAAAGCCTACGGGCGGCGCGGGGCTGGCGCTGTGACGCACGCTACATGCGGTAGGCCCGCCGCGGCGGAACGCGCGCCGCAACACCGTCAACTTTTCACGCCCGCTGATAGAATGTTGCGCATGGACACAATTCAATACAACCTCCCGCAGAGCCGGATCCCGCAGGCCTGGTACAACATTCTTGCGGACCTGCCCGAGCCCATGGCGCCCCCCTTGCACCCCGGCACGCTGAAACCCCTTGGCCCCGACGACTTGGCCCCGCTGTTTCCCATGAGCCTGATCATGCAGGAGGTCAGCACCGAACGGGAGATTGAGATCCCTGAAGAAGTGCGGCAAATCTACGCGCAGTGGCGTCCCGCGCCGCTGGTGCGCGCCCGCCGCCTGGAGAAGGCGCTGGATACCCCGGCCCATATCTACTACAAGTACGAGGGCGTCAGCCCGGCCGGTTCGCACAAGCTGAACACCGCCGTGGCGCAGGTCTACTACAACAAGAAGGACGGCACCAAGCATCTCTCCACCGAGACCGGCGCCGGCCAATGGGGCTCCTCGCTGGCCATGGCCTGCTCCTTCTTCGGCCTCGATTGCCGGGTCTTCATGGTGCGCGTCAGCTACGACCAGAAGCCCTATCGCCGCGCCTTGATGGAAGCCTTCGGCGCCTCGGTCACCGCCAGCCCCAGTAGCGAGACCGAGTCGGGCCGCGCCATTCTGGCCGCGCATCCCAACTCCAACGGCTCGCTGGGCATCGCGATCTCCGAAGCCGTGGAGATGGCCGCCAAGGACCCCAATACCAAGTACGCCCTGGGCAGCGTTCTCAATCACGTGCTGCTCCACCAGACCGTCATCGGTCTCGAAGCTATCGAGCAGATGGCCCTGGCCGACGACGATCCGGATGTGATCGTTGCCTGCGCCGGCGGCGGTTCGAACTTTGCCGGCCTGGCCATGCCCTATCTGGGACGCAAGCTCAAGGGCCTGAGCAAGGCGCGCATCGTGGCCGTGGAACCGGCCGCCTGCCCCTCGCTCACCAAGGGCAAATTCACTTACGACTTTGGCGACACCGGCCACTTGACCCCGCTGGTCAAGATGCACACCCTGGGCAGCACCTTCATGCCTCCCGGCATCCACGCCGGCGGCCTGCGCTACCACGGCATGGGGCCGCTGGTCTCGCATGTGATGGACCTGGGACTGGCCGAAGCCACCACCGTGCAGCAGTTGGACGCCTTTGCCGCCGGCATCCAGTTTGCCCGCTCGGAGGGCATCATGCCCGCGCCCGAAGCCAACCATGCTATCGCCGAAGCCATTCGCCAGGCTCTCGAAGCCAAGGCGGAAGGCAAGCCGCGCACCATCCTCTTCAACCTCAGCGGCCACGGCCACTTCGATATGCAGAGCTATATCGACTACCAGGCCGGCAAGCTGGAGAACTACGAATACCCCGAAGAAGAGATCGCCATGGCGCTGGCCGGCCTGCCCTCCAT
>Ga0316217_10005384_pt1 | contig 13304 bp, 11 predicted proteins | sample 1anoAmetaG_FD_203633 | JGI IMG/M metagenome (GOLD analysis project Ga0316217, IMG submission 203633) | Freshwater microbial communities from Trout Bog Lake, Wisconsin, USA - 1anoA | ecosystem: Environmental > Aquatic > Freshwater > Lake > Hypolimnion/Profundal zone | place: USA: Wisconsin...
GGAACGGGGTGCCGTCCTTGCGATAGTTGCGGATCTCCACCAGCACCGGGGTCCGGGCGCGGACCCCCTGGCGGATCTGCTCGGACAGTTCGGGCTCGGTGCTGGGCCCGGCCAGGAAGCGGCAGTTGCGGCCCACCACCTCGTCCCGGTCGTAGCCGGTGAGCGCCAGGAACGCGGCATTGCAGTGGACGATGGGATTGTCCGGCTGGCGCGGGTCGCTGAGCACCGCCGCGATCGGACTGGCATCGATCATCTTCGCCAGTGCGGGATTTGCCCGCAGTGCCCTGGCGACCGGAGCGGCTTCCCTTTTGGACATGTTGGCGAGGATGCGCATCGGGCCCAGCTTTGACAAGGGCCAGCAGAGCCCGGCGACGACCAGGAAAGACGGACATGAACTACTTCTCCCCCGATGCGCGCCTTTCGGGCCCCGACGGCAAGGTCATGGTGCCGGAGGACGTGCAGGACGCCGTGCGGACCCTGCTGCGCTGGGCCGGTGAGGATCCCTCCCGCGAAGGCCTGCGCGACACGCCGGGCCGGGTGGCCCGGGCCTGGCTGGAATACTGCGACGGCTACGAGGAGGATCCCGGCCTTCACCTGGCGCGGACCTTCGAGGAGGTGGGGGGCTATGACGAGATCGTGCTCCTGCGCGACATCCCCTTCCAGTCCCATTGCGAGCATCACCTGGCCCCGATCACGGGGGTGGCCTCCATCGCCTATCTGCCAAAGGACCGGGTGGTGGGCATCTCCAAGCTGGCGCGGGTGCTGCAGGGCTATGCCCACAGGCTGCAGGTGCAGGAGCGCCTGACGGCGGAGGTGGCCGACTGCATCTGGGAACACCTCCAGCCCCGGGGCGTCGCCGTGGTGATCGAGGCCCAGCACGGCTGCATGACCGGCCGCGGGGTCCGCACCCCGGGTGTGAACATGCTGACCCGCCGGGTGCTGGGCTGCTTTGCCGAGGACGCGGACCAGCGCAAGGACGTGTTCGCGCTGATGGGCCGCTGAGGCCATGCGCATCGCCGTGATCGGGGCCGGAATGGCCGGCCTGTCCTGCGCCACGGCGCTGTCGAGGGCGGACAGGACCGGGGCGGACCTGGAAATCCGGGTCTTCGACAAGGGCCGCGGCCCCGGCGGCCGGATGGCGACCCGGCGGATCGCTACGCCCCTGGGCGAGGCCTGTTTCGACATGGGGGCCCAGTACTTCACCGTGCGCAGCCCGGACTTTGCCGAGGAGGTGAGCCGCTGGGTCAGCGCCGGACACGTGGCCCCCTGGCCGGCGGCGGGACCGGAGGCCTGGGTCGGGACCCCGTCCATGACCGCCCCGCTGAAGGACATGGCCGCGCCGCTGGACATTGCCTGGAACAGCTTCGTGGCCGGGCTCAGCCGGGACGCCGACGGCTGGCGGCTGCACCTGAAGGACGGGGACGTGCCCGGGTTCGACGCGGTGGTCATCGCCCTGCCGGCGGAGCAGGCTACACCCTTCCTGGCCCTGACCGACCCTGCCTTCTTCCAGCGCAATGTCCTGTCCCAGACCTCGCCCTGCTGGACGGGCCTCTATGCCTTCGCCGCGCCCCTGTCGGTGTCGGCGGACGTCTTCCGCAAGCAGGGGATCATCAGCTGGGCCGCGCGAAACAGTGCCAAGCCCGGTCGCGCGCCCCTCGAGACCTGGGTGGTGCAGGCCGACCACGACTGGTCCCGCGCCCATCTGGAGGACACCCCCGAATCGGTGGCCGCCGCCCTGCGTTCGTCCCTGCTCGCCCTCACCGGCGACCCGGGGCGCGAGGCCCTGGTCCAGTCGGCCCATCGCTGGCGGTTTGCCCTGTCCACGCCCCTGGGGCTCGACGGCCTGTGGAATCCGGAGATCGGGCTCGGGGTGTGCGGCGACTGGCTGCTAGCCCCCCGGGTGGAAAGTGCCTGGTTGTCCGGGGCGGCCCTGGCCCGTCGCATGGGTGCCCAGCCGTTCGCCCGCCCGGCCCGCGGCGGTCAGGCCCTTTCCCCTGCCCTGACCAGCCGCTAAGAGGCAGACGCCCCCATCGCCCCGCAGCGGAGCGCGCCCATGTCGTCTGCCGAAACCGAGACCGATGCGGTCCTCGCGGCCCTGGCCACCCGCCTTGCGGGCAAGGCCCGGGACAAGCGGCCCGTGCTAGTGGGCCTGACCGGCTCCGTGGCCGCGGGCAAGAGCACCCTGTGCACCCAGCTTGTCCCCAGATTGGAGTCGAACCTGCGCGTGGAGGTGATCTCCACCGACGGCTTCCTTTTGCCCAACGACACGCTGAATGCCCGGGGCCTGGGCCTGCGCAAGGGCTTTCCGGAGTCCTATGACGCGGACGGACTGTTCGCGGCCCTGGCGGGACTGCGGGCCGGGCCGACACAGATTCCGGGCTATTCCCACGTCACCTACGACATCGACCCGGCCCTGACCCGGACCCTCGAGGGTGCGGACATCGTCATCCTGGAGGGTCTGGGCTTTGCCCCCTTCCCCGATGGCCGGAGCCTGACCGACAGCCTGGACCTGCTGATCTATCTGGACGCGTCCGAGGCCGACCTGGAAGACTGGTTCGCCGCCCGGTTCATGGGACTGTGGCGGGCGGCGGAGAGCGATCCCGCCTCGTTCTACGCCCAGTTCCGGCACATGGACGAGGTCCAGACGGAGCAGTTCGGACGCAGGGTCTGGTCGCAGATCAACCTGCCGAACCTGCGCGACCACATCGTTCACGCCCGGGACCGGGCCGACATCCTCCTGCGCAAGGATGCCGACCACCGGCTGGAACTGGTCCGCGGCCGCTAGGTCGCCGGACCGCCCGGCCCGGATGATTGCCGCAGAACCCGTGATATAAGCCCGCCATGCTTCGCCTGACCGAACTCCGCCTTCCCCTGGGCCACGCCCCGGATGACCTGACCGCGGCCATCTGCGAGCGCCTCGGCGTGACGCCTGCCGACCTGCTGCAGGTCGAGGTGGCCCGCCGCGCCCACGATGCCCGCCGCAAGTCGGCGATCCTGATGGTCTATTCGGTGGACGTGGAGGTGGCGGACGAGGCCGCGGTCCTGGCCCGCAGCGCCGGGGACATCCGGGTCCGGCCGGCGCCGGACACCGCCTATCGATTCGTCGCCCGGGCCCCGGAGGGGGACTTTTCGCGCCCCATCGTCATCGGCGTCGGCCCCTGCGGCCTGTTTGCGGGACTGATCCTGGCCCAGATGGGGTTCCGGCCGATCCTGCTGGACCGGGGCAAGGTGGTCCGGGAGCGGACCAAGGACACCTGGGGCCTGTGGCGGCGCAGCGAGCTGAACCCGGAATCCAACGTCCAGTTCGGCGAGGGCGGGGCCGGGACCTTCTCCGACGGCAAGCTCTACAGCCAGATCAAGGACCCGCGGCACCTGGGCCGCAAGGTGCTGACCGAATTCGTCACCGCAGGCGCTCCGCCGGAGATCCTGACCGAGGCCCACCCGCACATCGGCACCTTCCGCCTGGTCACCATGGTGGAGAGCCTGCGACGCACCATCGAGGCCCTGGGCGGCGAATACCGGTTCCAGCAGCGGGTGAGCGACCTCGTGATCGAGACCGACCCCGCAGGCCACCGCCGACTGCGCGGCGTGGTGCTGGAGTCCGGCGAGGTGCTGAACTCGGACAACGTGGTGCTGGCCGTCGGCCACAGCGCCCGGGACACTTTTGCCATGCTGCACGGGCGCGGCGTGCGGGTCGATGCCAAGCCCTTCTCGCTGGGAGTGCGGATCGAGCATCCCCAGTCCCTGATCGACCGGGCCCGGTTCGGCCCCTCCGCCGGGCATCCGGACCTGGGGGCGGCGGACTACAAGCTGTCCCACGCCTGCCGCAATGGCCGCACGGCCTACAGCTTCTGCATGTGCCCGGGGGGCACGGTGGTGGCCGCCGCCTCCGAGCCCGGACGCCTCGTCACCAACGGCATGAGCCAGTATTCCCGCAACGAGCGCAACGCCAATGCGGGCATCGTCGTGGACATCACGCCGGAGCGGGACTATCCGGGCGACCCGCTGGCCGGCATCGCCCTGCAGCGCCGGTGGGAGGAAGCGGCCTTCCAGGCCGGCGGCGGGGACTATTTCGCCCCGGCCCAGCGGGTGGGCGACTTCCTGGCCGGGCGGCCCTCGACCTCACTCGGGGCGGTGATCCCGTCCTATCGCCCCGGCGTCCGGCCGACGGACCTTTCCGCCTGCCTGCCGGAGTTCGTGGTCGAGGCCATCCGCGAGGCCCTGCCGGTCTTCGGGCGCCAGATCCCCGGCTTCGATGATCCCGACGCGGTGATGACGGGGGTGGAGACGCGTACCTCCTCGCCGGTCCGCATCCCGAGGGGCCAGGACTTCCAGAGCCTGAACACGGCCGGCCTCTATCCCGCCGGCGAAGGGGCGGGCTATGCCGGCGGGATCCTGTCGGCGGCGGTGGACGGCATCAAGGTGGCCGAGGCCGTCGCCCTGGCCCTGACCTCACCCTAGGCATTGCATCCCGGGCCACGGCTCGCGATAGTCCGTGTCCGGAGGCTCCGCAGAAGGGCCCGTGGCAGGAAGCAGTCGGGATGGCCTCACAGCAGGACCTGGACAATCGGGTACCGATCACCGGCGCGCTGATGCTGGCGACACTGATGAATACCCTGGACGGGACCATCGCCAATGTCGCCCTGCCCCACATCCAGGGTAGCGTCTCGGCGGCGCAGGACCAGGTCACCTGGGTGCTGACCTCCTACATCATCGCCACGGCCATCATGATGCCCCTGTCCGGCTGGATTTCGGAGAAGATCGGCCGCAAGCGGATGCTGATGCTGTCCATTGGCGGCTTCACCGTGGCCTCGATGCTGTGCGGGCTGGCCACCAACCTGCCGGAGATCGTGCTGTTCCGCATCCTTCAGGGGCTGGCGGGCGCGTCCCTCATGCCCATGTCCCAGACGGTGATGCTGGACCTGTTCCCCCTGAAGATGCTGCCCCGGGTCATGAGCATCTGGAGCGCGGCCATTATGCTGGGCCCCATCGCCGGTCCGACCCTCGGGGGCTGGCTGACGGAGAACCTGTCCTGGCGCTGGGTCTTCTTCATCAACCTGCCGATCGGGGTGGCGGCCCTGTTCGTCCTGCAGATGTTCATGGCCGACGATCCCGGCGGTCGCCAGCGGCCCTTCGACTTCATCGGCTTCATCACCCTCACCCTGTTCGTCGGCGCCTTCCAGCTGATGCTGGACCGCGGTCCGGGGCAGGACTGGTTCGGATCGACGGAACTGTGGTTCGAGGCGGGCCTCGCGCTGCTGGGCCTCTACCTGTTCATCCTCCAGACCCTGTCTGCGCAGCATCCGTTCTTCCCCCGGGACCTGGCCCGGGACGGGAACTTCGTGGGCGGGCTGACGGTGAACATCTTCGTCGGCGCGCTCCTGTTCTCCACCGGCGCGATCCTGCCGTCCTTCATGCAGAACCTGCTGGGCTATTCGGCCCTGCAGAGCGGCTATGCCAGCGTCACCCGGGGGCTGGGCTCGGTGATCTCCTTCATCGCCGTCCCGTTCATGGTGGCGCGACTGGGGGCCAAGCCCACCCTGCTGATCGGGGTCGCGTTCAGTGCCCTGTCCCTGTGGCAGATGTCGCACTTCAATCTCGGCATGTCCGCCGACCTGATCCTGCTGTCGGGCTTCGTCCAGGGGGTGGGGGTCGGGCTGATGTTCGCCCCCATCAGCACCCTCAGCTACGCAACCCTGGCCCCGCGCCTGCGACCGGAGGGGACCATCCTTGCCAGCATGCTCCGCAGCCTCGGCTCCAGCATCGGCATCTCCCTGGTGCAGGCCAACCTGGTGAGCCAGAGCGCCGTCGGCTTTTCCCGCCTGGCCGAGCACGTGACGACGGAGACCCAGGCCCTGGCCACCGGCAGCGCGGCCGTCGGCGGCGCGCAGGGCACACTGAGCCTCGCCCTGCTGCGCGCCCAGATCGCCCGTCAGGGGGCGATGCTGGCCTATGACACCATCTTTGCGTGGATGGCCCTGGCCGTTTGCCTGCTCATCCCCCTGGTCCTGATGCTCAAGCGCCCGCCCGCCCCGGCCGCGCCGGCCCCGTCTGCGGAAGCGGTGAGCGAATAGCCCCTGCCCCGCCCAGACGGCGGAAACCGTTTGCTCATGATTTCCGGCTGTACTGGCTTTGGAGATTCAGAGGTACTAGTCCATTGAAGTCATTTCGGAGCATGTATGCTCCGAGTTCGGAACACAGAGGCTGGCGGGGAAACTGATGATCAGCCGAAAAGTGCTTTGGACCCTGCTCCTGGATTTCTTCTATGTCACGGCTGCCGTGGCCAGCGACTACACGTTCAATATTCTGATCGGCCACAACCCGCGGGGGTTTACACCCCTTGTGACGGTCCTGATCACCCTGATCGTGGGCACGCCGGTCACCTATTATCTCATCAGCCAGCGCTTCGACCTGAGCCGCGTGATCGCCGAGCGCAGGCGGCTGGAGACCGAGTTGATCCGGGCCCTTGCCGATGCCGAGACGGCGACCCGGGCCAAGTCGGAATTCCTGGCCAACATGACCCACGAGCTGCGCACCCCGCTGAACGCCATCATCGGCTTTTCCGGCATTCTCGGTCGGTCGGCCGGCCTGTCCTCCGGGGACGCGCGCTATGTGGCCCTGATCAATGACGCCAGCCGGACCTTGCTGCACATCATCAATGACGTGCTGGACTATTCCAAGCTCGAGGCGGAACAGATCGCGTTCGAGCAGGCCCCGGTCGATCCCGCGGACCTCGCAGCCTCCACCGCTGCCCTGCTGGCGGACGAGGCGGCCCGGAAGAGCCTCGACCTGACGATCCGCGTCACCGGGCATACCGGACCGCTGTTGACCGACGGGGGACGCCTGCGTCAGGTTATCGTCAATTTCCTCTCCAACGCCATCAAGTTCACAGCCGAGGGGCGGATCGAGCTCGCCATCGATGTCGGTCCGACGGACGGCGGGGCCCGGATGCGGGTGGAGGTTCGCGACACCGGCATCGGCGTCCCGCCGGACCAGGTCGACCGCATCTTCCGCCGGTTCGTCCAGGCCGACGCCTCCGTCTCCCGCCAGTTTGGCGGCACGGGGCTGGGGCTGGCCATCTCCAAGCGGATCATCGACGGACTGGACGGCACCATCGGCGTGTTCAACAACCAGTCCGGCGGCGCGACCTTCTGGTTCGAGATCATCGCCCCCCTCGCCGATCCCGCCCGGTCCGCGCCGATCCTGCCGGTCCCGCCCCTGGACCTGACCCGACAGGCCCGGGTCCTGCTGGTGGACGACAATCCCAACAACCGCGAGCTGGTCAGCGCCCTCCTCGGCGCGTTCGACCTGGTGATCGTGACGGCCGAGGACGGCGCCGAGGCCGTGGCCGCCGTGGAACAGGCCGCCCGGGACGGATCGCCCTTCGACATCGTCCTGATGGACATCCACATGCCCAATCTCGACGGCCTGACCGCCACGCGCCGCATCCGGGCGCTGGAGGCCGACCGGAAGTGCCGGACGCCGATCATCGCCATGACCGCCAATGTCCTCCCCGACCAGGTGGCCACCTGCCTCGAGGCCGGCATGGACGGGCACGTGGGCAAGCCCATCGTGCCGGAGGGGCTGATGAGCACCCTCGCCTGCTGGCTCCCTACCGCGGCCTGATATCCGGAGAACTCTCAAGCATTCCCCGGTCGACCATTCGCCGCGTGCACCGGTTTCATTATTGCAACATTCGAAACACTCTTGAAACAAGGCCGAATATTTCGCGGTTTTATCTGAAATCGGTCCCGTTAACCATGATCGAACACCTCCGCTTAACCAGTTCAGCGGAGATCGGGTGAGGTAGCGGTGATCTCTCCCTCACCGCCCCTCTCGAAAGGATCAGGACCATGTCCATCGAGTCCAGCGGTACCAGCTCCGGCGGATCGATCACCTGGGACCTTCTCCAGGCCCTGCGCCTGGCGGCCAATTCGTCCACCGCCCAGACGGCATCGACGGGTACAGCGGCGTCCGGCACGACGCCGTCGACGGCGGACGCCCCGCCGACCGGGTCCGCCCCCCCGCCTCCGCCGCCCGGCCCTCCGCCGGAATCGCCGTCCGCGGCGTCCGGTGTCTCGAAGCTCGCCGATGACCTGCAGAGCCTGCTGCTGGCGCTCCAGACCGCCGACAGCAGCGCGAGCACGTCCAGCACCTCGACCTCCTCCGGCACGAGCGGGACCACCGGCACCACCACGGCCTCGACCGATTCGACGACTTCGGGCACGACCGGGACCACGTCGGGCAGCACCTCGGGCACGTCCGGCACCTCGACCGGAACCTCGGTCGCCGACGCCGCCTCGACGCTGGCAGCGGACCTGCAGTCCCTGGCCGGCCAGTCCTCCGGCGTGCAGGGGCACCACCACGGCCACCACCATCACCACAGCGAGTCGGCGGATAGCGCCTCGGCCTCGACTACGTCCACCACCTCCGACAGTGACAGCCAGACGTCCGGGACCACGGGGACCGGATCGGCCACGGCGTCGAGCACGGGCACCAGCACGGGCACGGGCACCAGCACCGACCCATCGCCGATCTCGACCTTCCTGACCCAGTTCGCCAACGCCCTGCAGCAGTATGCCGCGGCGCAGGGCGCATCGGGGGCCGCCGGCACCACCGCTTCCACCTCGACGACCCAGCCGACCACCAACGTCACCGCCTGATCCGCAAAGGATTGTCGCGGATCAAGGCACCTGCCGCGTCCGCATGGTCTGTGAACCGCCAGATGCCATGGGGGCATCGGCGCGGAGTCCGACATCATGTGGGGCCACAGACTATTGGGCGTTCTCCTGACCGCTGTCGGGGCAGGACTGGGCTACTGGATCATCTGGGTGGTCTATGATCCCCGGTATTCGTCGCAGAGCCTGGCCATTGCCATCGGCATTCCGGGCACGCTGATCATCAGCCTTCTGGCCGTGCTGCTGACGCTGGCGGGACTAGGCCTGGTGTTCGCCCCCAGCGGAACCCGGGCCGCGGGTCGACGGCTCAGCCAGGGCCTGCGCCCCAACCGCCCGTACTGACGGCAATGCCGCAGCTCAGGCCGTCAGGATGGCGCTGACGCGATCCAGGAACCAGAACGCGGCCAGTCCGCCGATGGCATAGCCTGCCACCCGCAGGGCCAGCGCCCGGGGCGTGCGGATCATCCGCTGGATCAGGAATGCCGCGAGGCTGAGTGTCAGGATGAAGCCGATCTGGCCGGCCTCCACCCCCAGGTTGAAGGCCAGCAGGGACACCGGAATCTCCTGGGCCGGCAGACCCGCCTCCCGCAGGGCCGCGGCAAATCCCAGGCCGTGCAGCAGGCCGAAGGTGAAGGCGATCCGGGCGGGATGCCGGGCGATCGGACCGGGGGTACCCCGGGACAGGGCCACGACCTCGACGGCGACGAGCAGGATGGAGAGCGCGATCAGCGCCTCCACCGGGGCCTGGGGCACGTGGATCAGGCCGAGAGTCGCCGCCGACAGTGTCAGGCTGTGCGCCAGGGTAAAGGCGGTGACCGTCGCCAGCAGCCGTCGCATCGATCCCACCAGCAGCAGCAATCCCGCCACGAAGGCCAGGTGGTCGAAGCCGGTGAGGATGTGCTCCACCCCCAGCGCGGCATAGGTCCGGAACACATCCAGCCGACTGGTGGGCCGGGGCACGGGGAAGTCCGGGCTGTCCGGGGTGAGCCGAAGGGTCGCCACCTCTCCGGAGGGCTGGACCACCCGCACCAGGGCGTCGGTGAGGGTGTTCTGCAGCCCCGACAGCCGCGCCGTGCGGCCATAGGGGGCCTGGGCGCAGGTCACGCGCCCGATCACCACCACCGCGCCGGGGACATCCTGTGCGCCGGTCTGCTCCACCTGGCAGCCCTCCGGCATGTCCAGCCGCACGGCCAGCGGCCGCCCGCCCAGGGCCGGCAGCTTCAGCATCATGTCGAAGCGGGTGTCGCTGCGGGCGCGGAGCTCGAGATAGGCGGGCCGGACCTCGTGCGCCATGGCCCCGCCGACGGCTGCGAACCACAGGACCGCCAGCAGCAGCACTCCGAGGCCCCGGGAAGACCTCACGGGTGCCCCCCGGCCACGGCCGCCACGGCCTTGGCATCGAGGCTCACGTGATAGCGCTTTTCCAGGTCCGCGCTCGCCCGGACGGACGCGGCCTGTGCGGCATCGACCATCCAGTCGGCCAGCACCTGACCGCGCACCGCGGCGAAGTCCGGCGGGGCCAGGGCCCGGCGGGCCGTGATCTTCACCAGGTGGAAGCCGAAACCTGACTCCACCGGCCCGTCCCAAACGCCCGGGCGCAATCGCGGCAGGGCCTCGGCGAAGTTGGACCCGAAGTCCTGGCGGATCTCCTGTTCGGTGGCGTTGCGCTCCACCGGATTGCCCGGAAACGCATCCGCCTTCGCCGTCGCGGGATGGGCGAGCGCCGCCTGTGCCGCCGCCAGCGCCTTCTCCCGTCCCCGGTCGGCGGAAAAATAGAGCTGGACGAAGCTGTAGCGGGACGACCCGGCATAGCGGTCGGCGTGCTCAGACAGATAGCTCCGCAAGGTCGCGTCCGACGGGGGGGCAAGGCTCGCCGGATTGTTGATCAGGAAGTCGTATTTCTGCGCCAGCCTGCGGCGGATCACGCTGTCGTCCTGGTCGAGGCCGAGGCGACGGGCCTCCCGCACCCGCATCTCCTCCAGGGACCAGGCCCTGGCGACGGTGGTCAGTTCCGCCTCCGTCGGGCGGCGGCCGAACTGGGCCCGCCAGATGCCGGCCAGCGCCTCCAGCCGCGGCCGATCCACGGTGATCGCCGCCTCATCCGCGGGCACCCGTCCGGCACCATGCCAGGCATTGAGGCCGAACAGCACCGCCCCGATCAGCAGGAAATGGACCACCGGATGGGTCCAGATCCTGCGGAGCCCCGTCAGCGGGACAGGGGGCTCGGTCATTGCTCGGGAACGTCGTACCAGATGGGCGAGGTGTAGGCGCGCTGCTGCACGGCCGCGGGCAGTCCCTCAGGGATCGGCTTGCCCGTGGTCTTGGCGTCATAGGTCGACCAGCGGGGGGTCGGAATCTCCAGAACCCGGACGTAGTAGGCGGCCGGGGCCTTGGGATCGAAGTCCGGGTCCCGCCACTTGCCCTTCAACTCCACCGCGCCGATGGTGTTGGAATAGCTGGCGGCCTTCACGTCCACCGTATTGCCGACGGACGGCACCTTGCCGGTCTTCGGGTCCCGCTTGCGGGTGCCGGACCAGGCCACGTCGATGACCTTCTCGTCGTTCTTGCCGCCCTTCGACCAGACCTTGACGATCTGCACCCGGTCGAGATTGGCCCCGTCCGGGTCCTTCACCGCCCAGACCACGAACTGCGGGCCGCGGTGCCCCGACAGCTTCGGCAGGTCCGAGCCCATGGGCACGCCCCTGGTGTAGCTCGCCTCGACCCAGTCAGCCTGGCCCGGCGACACCCCGGCCAGGTTCCAGCCGCCGAAGAAGCGGACCTTCATCCGCGGGCCGGAGGTGGCGTAGGTCTCCTTGCGGGCGATGCCGTCCCAGATGTCCTCCCGGGTGTTCTGCCGGGCCCAGACCGCGGTCAGGCCCATGTTGCCGAAGCGGCGGGTGTCGTTGGCCCCCTTGCAGAAGGCACAGGACAGGCGCATCGCCGGGATGGCGTCGGTCATGCCGTGGACCCCGTTGTAGTGGTCGGGCCGGGTCGGCGTCATCGCCGCGTGGCTGTCCGAGGCACCGACGACGCCGAACTTGTACGGATCGAAGCCCTGGCTCTCCTGCATGGTCAGGCCGGTTCGGTAGGCATCACGGATGTAGGAGCCGTGGAACTTTGTCTCCTTGATGCCCGAGCCCACCCGTTCGTCCACCACCTCGAAATCGGCGAACTCGTCATTGGGCGACAGGATCGGGTTGGTCTCCGACTGGCCCTTCACCTGGGTGATTTCCGCAAGCGGTTCGTTGGCGAGGCGACGCTTGGCATAGGCGGCGGTGAAGGGCTTGCCGTCGCTGTCCACCGTGTCGAACATGGCCCCGTCGCTCATGTTCGAATTGTGCGGAATGGCCAGCACCCGATAGCCGTCCTGGCGCTGGCGCTCCAGCCAGCTCCACAGGTCCTCCGGACGGTTGCTGTCGATGGAGCTGAACGGCAGCGGCGCCGTACCCCCGCGGAAGATCACGTTGCGGTGCAGGTTCTTGGTCTCCGGCATGGAGGACCACTCATAGGCGATGAAGGTGGTGAACTTGCCCGGCTTGTAGTTGCGGTTGGCGGCTTCGACCTCCCGCGCCCAGGCATCGACGATGGCCGTCTTGGCCAGGGCCGGATCGAACATGTCATTGATCCGGCCGGCCTTGGCCGCGGCGATGATCGACTTGAAGGCCGCCCCGGAGACGGTGGGGTCCGGATCCCGGGCCGCCTTGGCCAGCGGGGACTCGTAGAGGGGGCTGGCCGGATCGGCGGATGCCCGCATGACGCCCATGTTCTCGGAGTGGTCGGTGACCGCCAGGAAGTCCAGGGGCCGGTCGATGGTGCTGACGCCGCCATTCGGCCCCTTCAGGGGCTTGCCCTGGGCGAAGCCGTAGGCGTCCTCCGGCGTGGCCGTGGTCTTGAACAGATAGGCATCGAAGGAGAACGCCGTGTGCAGGTGCAGGTCACCGAAATAGACCCGCTCCTGCGCCCGTTCCGCAGGCGAGCCCGTGACAACCGTGGGGCCGCCGGAGCGGTCGCTGTCCGCCGCCGCGGCGGCACCGGCCAGTCCGGCGACCAGCACCATCGTCGAGGCCATGGTCAGAATGGCGGACTTGAAGCGCATGACGTTCTCCCCTGCAGGTACCCTGCAAACCGTGTTTTTCCGGATTTTGGCGCGCGTCGCGCCCAAATGTCAAAGCGGGATCCGACCCCGGTGGAGACCGGAGGCCGGATCCCGTTCCGATCAAGCCTAGCCGCGGACGCGGGCCAGGCGCTGGTCCAGGATCGCGTCGGCCTGGGTCATGATGTTGCGCACCAGTTCCGCGCAGGTGGGGATGTCGTGGATCAGCGCCTGGCTCTGGCCCGTGGTCCAGATGCCGCCGTTCAGGTCACCGTCCCGCAGCACGTTTTCCCGTCCGCGGACCCCGGCCATCAGTTCCTTCACGTCGGCAAAGGTCTTGGTGGGGTCCTTCTGGATCTCCGCCACCTTTTCCGAGATGGCGTTGCGGGCCACCCGGGCGGTGTTCTTCAGGGAGCGGCCGACCAGCACCGTGTCCCGCTCGGTGAAGTCGACGATCTGCTGCTTCACGGCGGGGTGGATCTGGGCCTCCACCGTGGCGCAGAAGCGGGTGCCCATGTTCACCCCCTCGGCAC
>Ga0316217_10005385_pt1 | contig 13300 bp, 9 predicted proteins | sample 1anoAmetaG_FD_203633 | JGI IMG/M metagenome (GOLD analysis project Ga0316217, IMG submission 203633) | Freshwater microbial communities from Trout Bog Lake, Wisconsin, USA - 1anoA | ecosystem: Environmental > Aquatic > Freshwater > Lake > Hypolimnion/Profundal zone | place: USA: Wisconsin...
GGCCGAACAACCCGTGGTGATGTTCTTTTCGAGGCAATTAAAGGATGATCTGATGAGCGGCAATGTTTTGGAAGACTTAGCTTTCCTGGAATACGGTGGCGCTGAAGTGGTCGAGATTCGGCGAAGTCAAGCGACGTACGGTAAAAATATTCATCTGCACGACGGGCAGTAGTGGAATGTTAGTAGTCGTGTGATAAATTCACGGTTATGCCTTTTAACAAGTGAATGGCGGGACGCTGCGCGAGACAGGAGACGCCGGAGAAGTAGACAAAGGCAATATTCCGCATCCCATGGCCGGCGTGGCGGAATAGGTGCGGCGAAGTTGTGTTTGACGTTTCGCCTTTGATGCTAAAACACGAAATCCGGCTAGGTTTGCGAATTAGGCAACTTGGCGATAAATTAGGCGCGCCTAACTTCGGCACCGACCAATATCCTGCAACGCGGAATGTAAGTGCTGGTGTGATAATGACTTATGCGATGTCGTTAAGTTGCCTGAATCAATCACGACTCGAAAAGTGTCTAAAGTGTCTAATCTGAAATCCATGCACCGACGTTTCTTCCAATCTGGCCGATTGGTGATACCGGTCGGCACCAACGGCTATTCCACCACGCTGCAACTGGACGGCGACTGGGATACCGCTGGCCAAAGCTGGGACTACAGCGGCAGCACCGATACCGGCACCAGTTTGGACACCGGCCAGTGGGGTATGACCGCCAATGGCAATTACACCCACACCACCACCGGCGACACCGGCGGGTCCACCGTCACCGGCACCAAGGGCGTCACCAGCGGCACGACGTGGAACTCCAGCCAGGCGTGGGCGGCGGCGCTGGGCGACGATGGCAGTTGGACGCTGGGTTCCGCCAGCGGCAACTGGACCGGCAGCGTCAGCCAAAACGGGTGGTACAGCGGCAGCGGCACCTATTCCAACAGCGATGATGACTTTGTCCCCACCGGCATTGACAGCTACACCGACGATTTTGATGCCAGCAACGGCACCATCAACGAGCACGAAACCAGCCTGTCCAGCGTGACCTACAGCCTGAACGGCACCTGGAACAACGGCAGTTGGACTTACGCCGGGAATGAAACGGGCACCAACAGCGACATTGGCCACGTGGGCGTGGGCGGCGCGGGAACGTATGGCAACACCACTGACGACGGCCAGGGCGATGGCGAAACCGTCACCGGCACCACCAACGTCAACGACAGCACCGATTGGGCCGGCGACAGCACGGTTACGCTCAATCCCAACGCCACCGGCAGCTTCACCATGAGCAGCGGCACCGGGAATTACACCGGCACGGTCAATAATGTCTGGTCGTATGGCGGCAAAGGACCGGTCAGCGACACGAATGCCAACAATGAAGACCTGAACGGCAGCATCAGCGAAGGCGAAGCGAATACGTTCAGCGTTTCCTACAGCATCGCCGCCAACTGGGCGAGCAACGCCTGGCAGTATAGCGGCAACGCCACCGGCGTCTCACTGGATGCCGGGCAGTGGACATCCTCGGCCACCGGCACCTACCAGAACGATGAAACCGACAGCCAGGGCAATACGGTGGCAGTCGATGGCACCATGGGCGTGACATCCATCGTCAATTGGGGTTATAACGGCACCGTGACGTTGAACCCCAATGCGACTGGCAGCCTGACCATGACCACCGGCGGCGGCAATTGGACCGGCGACAGTCAAGCCGATTGGTCTTACAGCGGCAGTGGCTCATACAACGATGATGACACGGCTAGCACCATCAGCGAAGGCGAGAACAACAGCAACGAAACCACCTATTCGATCCAAGCCACGTGGAACCCGGCCGGGCAAAAATATGCGTACAGCGGGAATCAAACGCAAACCAGCTTGGATAGCGGCAGTTGGGCGAACACCATCGACGGTGATTACGCGGGGTCGGATAACGGCGTAAGCACGACCGGCACCAGCGATCTGACCAACAGCGTGAGTTGGTCGTCCAGCACGACCACCAACCAGATCTTTGATCCATCCAGCACGGCCACCGGCGGTTGGGACACGACGTTGACCACCAGCGATAATAACCTGCAAACACTGAGCAGCACCTACACCTCCGGCAGCGGAGCCATTAGTTATTACCCGTCGATCAACGATACCAATCCGCTGGGCCCGGATACTCCCATCACCGGCACCGCCAGTGATGACAACGGCAATACGCTGTCATCCTCCTACACCTGGCAGGCCAACGGTACCGCCGGCACCGATGGCAGCCTCACCTACGTCTATAGCGGCAACGGTACGGCCCTGAGTCTGACCTACGACGATTTCAACTACAGCGACAGCGGCAGCTATGCGCTCAGCGGTAGCTCCATCGATGGCGTGGGTGATAACAACACCTACACTACCTATGCCAACTACACCAGCAGCGGAAGCGCGGACACCTCCTACAACGTAACCACTGCTTGGAATTTGGACCCTACGGCCGGCACCTGGACGGCCAACGGCACGACGGTGGACGCCGGCGGGGAGCAAACCGGCAGCTACGATTTCAGCACCGGCGGGGACAGCACCGGCGCAGGGGGAGCCGATAGCTCCAACGCGAGCGGCGATACCAATGAAAGCTTCAGTTACAGCTACCATCTGTCGGCAACCCAAGGGCCGGACGGCTCGTGGGACGGCACGCTGACGGGCGACGGCAACGCCCAGGGGGAAGCAACCCGCAACCTGCAAAGTCAATACAGCACCCCTTGCGTGGGCAACAACTCCTTGCAAAGCAACGATCAGTACACATACAGCGACAGCAATTGGTCGCAAACGGTCAATGCCGACGGCTCGCTGGGCACGGTCAGCGGCAACCCCAGCGACGACACCACGGGAAGCTATGTGTTTAACCGCGATATTTATCCGGGATCCCAGACCTGCTGCTACGCCAACACCTACGATCCGAGCAACAGCGCCGGATGCTGCACGGTGTGGATGGGCAGTGGCGACAGCGGATCGACGGTCTGCTATTCATCCTCGGATGGTCCCAGCTTCGACTACGCGGCCAACGGGATGCTGGGTCTGTCGGGCCAACAAGTGGGCTATGGCGGGATGGTGTCCAACAACGGAACCTGGGGCCAAGGGATCACGGTGCCGACCCTCGGCTTGAGCGGCCGCCAGTCCGCCGCGACCGCCGGCGTTGGCGGTGCCACGGTGGATGGCGGGATTGTCAGGCCAATGGACGATCCGACGCCGACGCCGGTGGGCAATCCGCCAGCGCCGGACGGCCCAGACCCATTGGATGGCTACAACGAATACCGGGATCCTTCCGACGTCTTACCTAGCCCGGGCAGTCTCACCCCGGAACAGCTCACCGAGCTGATAAATGAGGTCAATGGCGGTGACCAAAACGCTAGGATCAAAGCTGCGCTACAGATTATGGCCGCACTGCGTTTTGGAAACAATGATAACGCAAAAATGGTCTCGATGGCACTTCGAGTAAAGCTGGCTCAAGATCTGGCTCAAGCTGGTCTCCAGATCCCCACGACCAGCGATGCCCTTGAGCTTGTCCATAAGGTAGGCGATGCTCTCGGCGATTGCGCAAAAGGGGGCTCCGGGGAGTGGACTGGGGTCGTTCCGAAGCACGATGAGAACCTTCCTGAAGCACTCAACAATCTGAAGCTGGCATTTGATAGCTTCAGCCTGACCGTGCAAAACATTCAAAATGCGGCCGGGCAAATAGGTACGGTAAGCAAAGTAGCTGGCGATTTGGCCAAGTTGGTTGGCAGCTTGGCCAATTCCGGTGACGACCCGTTGGAAGCACTAACGGCAGAGGCGGCGGCACTCCAAATGGTTGCGGAAATGCCGGGTCTTGACCAGTTCCCACCAATGAAGGATATACTGCACTTATATGCCAACGCGTTGGACAAATGCGCGGCTGCAATCAAGGCGTTATGCACACAAGAAGGCGGTCTGAACTTAAACCTGCTTATACAGGAACGTCAAAACGGTTATGCGTACACGTTCAATCCCAACGCGCCGTTTAGCGTGGAGTGGGCGAAACAAATACTTAATAAGGCGGCGAAAGATCCAAGCAAATTGCCTGCTGACATTCAGCAATACTTGGTACATGATTATGTTCCCTAAGCAGGGTTACGCAGCTTTCCGTTCCTTGCGGCAAATCCGACAGCCCAAGGATATGTCGCAGCCGTGGCCTCGATTGGCGACGGCGATTGGCCGAAAATATTGGAGACAGTATGAAACATCTTGGGCTTGCGGTTGCTTGGTTGTGTTTAGCACTGATTATGCCTGCTCGCGCTGGGGACGCCGTCGCGGATGTGCGTCGGGCTGTTTTCGCCGCTCTGACCGACGATGGCTTCGCGCGCGATGCTGTAAAAATAACGCCATATAAAGAATCAAGTACACAGCCGACCAGTAGGCCCACGGCCGTTTTTGTGGTGGATTCGCGGCTAGTTCACCTGCGCATTCCTCAACCTGTGGAGATGGTTTCTTTCAATGTGTCTGGCAAATCAGCCCCCTTGCAGTTCGGCAGCAAGGGTGATTGGGGGCAAGAACAGTATTTGGTGCAGCCGCCCCCCCGAGACGAGGAAGTGGCTGGGGTTCCCCAAGTCCGCCCCAAAATCACGATCTGCTTTAACCCTGGAACAGTCAAGGTGATTAATTTACGCCCTGGTACAACAGAGGTTTCTCTGGACTCGCTTAAGCCCAACGCTCTAACGCCTTTCATCGTGGAGTGTGAACATAACGGAGCAGGATTCGGCCTCATAGTGGTGCCACCTTGGAGCAAATGCGAGGAACGAGTTGATAGCAGACGATTCGAGCTTCATATTACTGATGGCAGTTGGCCGCATCCGTCGATGAAAAAAAGGTTGCTGGAAGCGGGCTTGAGTGCAGGGCAGATTCAGCAATTGATTACCGATGCGGAGGCCGAACTCCTTAAGAGTACGGATGAAGATCTGTGTCGCAGGATGCTTGTGGCGGATAGTGAATCCGTGCTGCAAGCTTCCGATGTGGGCGCTGCGGTTCGGTCTGCCTTGTGCATGGAGTTGAATCCGTCGCCGTATTTGCAGGCGGCCTTTAGCATTCAGTCAGAGGGGCAAACAGTTTACGTCGTTGAAGAGCCGGGAGAATTCCCCGGTAAGCGTAAGAAGAGAATATTTCGCTTATATGCGTTCGATGGCGACGGAAAGACCTTATGGACTGGATCGGTTGAAGTCCCAAGTGAAAAGTTAGACCGGCAACAACTGCTGGCGGACATAGCCACGATGGTTCATCAATGAACTGGTAACGATTTACGAGTGTGGTAAAAATATTCATCCGCGCGGCGGGCGGTAACGGAACGTGAACAATCGTGGCGTAAATTCACGGTTACGTTTTTTGGCAAGTGAATAGCGGATCACTTCCGCTGCGTCGATGGTCGCCGGCGCGGCTGATTAGGTGAAGCGAAGTTGTGCGTGAGGTCACGCCTTTGATGCTAAAACACGAAATCCCGCCAGACTTGCGAAGTTGGCAACTTGACGGCAAACTGGGCGCGCCTAACTTCGGCACCGAGCAATAGCCTACAACGCGGAATGTAAGTGCTGGTATGACAATGACTTACGAGATGTCGTTAAATTGCCATAATCAACCATGACCTGAAAAGTGTCTAAAGTGTCTAACCTGAAATCCATACACCGACGTTTCTTGCAATCCGGCGAGTTGGTGATAGCCACCAGCGGGGCCAGCGGCAGTTCCACGGTCACCGGCACCGAATCCGTCAGCCAGATCGTCAATTGGGGTTGCCAGACCACCATCGGCTCGACCCTGGGCACGGATGGCAGTTGGAGCATGAGCGCCGGCAGCGGCACGTATACCGGCACCACCACCGACAACTGGGGCTATGGCGGTTCCGGGCAACGCCACCGACAAGACCAGCGGCCTGCAAAGATGCTTGTTTTCTGACACGAGGCCGGTAAGGTGTGTCCATGGCCGTATCGATGAACATTGTCGTGCCAACCGCATACGGGCAGATGATCGTCAATCGTTACGATATCAATCAGACTGCCGCGCTGGTGAAAACCGGCCAATCCATCAACCACGACGAAATCTGCCTTTTGGGCGACGTGCTTGGCGTGCTGGAGTCCGATCCGGTGTTTTTGGACGTTGGGGCGAATTTCGGGGTATTTTCTTTGGGATTGTCGCCGCGGGTGGGGCCGAAGGGAAAAGTTCATGCGTTTGAGCCGCAACGGTTCCTCTTCAATATGCTGGCCGGCAGCGTGGCGCTGAACTCGCTGCTGAACGTGTACTGCCATAACATGGCGGTGGGCGACCGCGAGGGGCAGGTGGAGGTGCCGCAGTTTGATTACGGGCGGCCGTTGAATTTCGGCAGCATCGAATTTTCCGGCGAGCAGCGTGAGAAACTCACCCAGGAGCGTGGCCACGATGCATCGCGTATGGAGTTTGTGCCGCTGACAACGCTGGACCGTTTTCGATTTGAGCGTGTGGACTTGCTGAAAGTGGACGTGGAGGGGATGGAGTTGCAGGTATTGAATGGCGCGGCTGCTACGATCCGCCGCTGCCGGCCCGTGATGTTCGTGGAATTTATTAAGGTCGATCGTGAAGCATTGCGGCAACGCCTGAATGCCAATGGCTACATCATCTACGAGAACAAGATGAATTACCTTTGCGTGCCGCGGGAACGTGGGGATCAGATTAAGGCGGTTGACGGCAGAATCGCACTGCGCCGTCTGCGGGAATTAGCTTGAGCCATTTCAGCCATTGGCTTAGGATAAAAGCAAATTGTATGAGTGAAAAATCGGGCAACCAAACCGGTTTGGGGTGCGGCGCGGATGATTCCAGCGTTGATGGCAATGGCGGCCAAGGTAATGCCGCGGACACGGCCGCCCTGTCCGAGTTGGTGACCGGTCGATGGGAACCTGCGGTTCAAGCGACGGCCAGTTCTGATCACCGTGCCAGCACGCCGTTTGCCGTGGATAACTCGCTCACCAGCAAGTCTGGCAGTGGATTGGCGCCTGGACGTGGTCGGCGTTCAAGGGAAATAGAACAATTGTCTGAACGGCCTTTCCGGACTGTACCTGGTGGCGCCGCCAGCGGGCTGCGGTCTGCCGCCAGCCTGAAGAATAATCGCGGCGTGAAGTTGGCCAATGACGGCCGAGTACGCCTGGCAATGGCGGCATTTCATGCCGCGGTTGCCTTGAATACGCGGCTCGTGGAAGCGCATCATAACCTCGTGCTGGGTTATGCCCTACAGGGGCGATGGGAAGCGGCAAGTCAAGTTTGCCAAAAAGCGATCAACGTTAATCCGGGATCAAAAGAGTTGGTTGAGCTTCTGCATTGGCTGCAAACGCAGCAAGGGTTGATGCGCCGGCCTGCGGCGGCGGCGCAAACTTCGCCGATGTCTCCAGGCGATAAACTTGCGGCGATGGGATCTGGCAGCGTATTCATTCGGTCCCCGTCCCGGTCGAAGGTGCAAGCGATCGCGCATTTCGATGCGGCAGTGGTCATGCCAACCATGTTGCGCCCGACGATCATCAACGCGGCGCGGTCCGTCTTCGCGCAGGAGGGCATCGAGTCGGTGCAAATCCTTATTGGCGTGGACAAAGCGATTGGCGACTATGGAATTCTGGAAGAGATCATGCATCAAGCACCGGAGCATTGTGCCGTGTCCGTGATTGATCTGGGATATTCGACATCGGTGCGACACGGCGGATTCCATGCCGCGCGCGACGGCGGCGCGCTCCGTACGATTCTCAGCTACGCCGCCAAGAGCAGATATGTGGCTTACCTGGACGATGACAATTGGTGGGCGAAAGATCATCTGGCTTCGTTGCGGGAAGCAATTCAAGGATTTGAGTGGGCTTATTCCAAACGGTGGTTCGTCGATCCGGACAGGTTAATCCCACTGGCTGTCGATGATTGGGAATCGGTCGGACCCGGGGGAGGAATATTCAAGGAAAGGTTTGGCGGTTTTGTCGACCCCAACACGCTGATGGTTGACAAGGTTGCGTGCGAGGCGGTGCTACCGCTGTGGTGTGTACCGTTACGGGGCGATAGTTCGGGTTTGACGGCGGACAGAAGCGTGTTTAATTTTCTGCGTAATCAACGCAAGGGGAACGCCACCAATCAACCGACCTCATTCTACAAAATGAACCCAACCGACCCGCTGCATCCACAACGATTGCAGACCATGTCCAAGCTTGGCGGCGTTAAAGCTTGACCATCAGGTGGATGCCGCCAAGAGTGCAGTCGCTTGTTTGGCAAGCGGGCAAACACCGCGGGCGGGCTAGTGTTACAAGGCTGGCTTGGCTTTCCCACCGCTTGGGTGTGCCGCAATTCAATGTGCCCCGACAAATAGTCATCCTGCCGACGCGGTGGCCTGCACGTTTGCCACGGGTTGCCGCGCAGTTCGACAAATGAGCATTGGGAGGGAGTTTTCCCGACCTATTTGGTATAGTTTCACGATCATTTGAACATAGCGGGCAAATGCCTGGGAAGAGCGAGTTAGCATGAGTGAAACGACGGCGGAAAATGCGACGCTGGATGCGGCGGCGAAGCTTCACGAGCAAGGGTTGGCCTTGGCGCGGCAGCGACGGTTTGACGAAGCGGCCGAGCTGTTCCAGGCGACGATCAAGGCCGATCCGGATCGCGTGGAAGCGATTCGCCATCTGGCCCAGGCATACGCCGATGCCGACCAGTTGGCCGATGCCGAGGCGGCCTGGGTGCGGTATATCACCCGCTGCCCGGACGTGGCCGAGGCCCATCGCCATTTGGGCAACCTGCGGAAACGGATGGACAAACTGGACTTGGCGATCGAATCGCTGCAGAAAGCGGTGAGCCTGGATGCCAAGTGTGCGACGTTCCAAGTTGATTTGGGAAACGCACTGACCCAAGCCAAGCGGTGGCCGGACGCCAAGCAAGCCTTTTTGCGGGCCTTGGAATTGCAGGCGGACAATTTCGACGCCCACACCAATCTTGGCATGTTGCTCCAGGAAATAAAGGAAGGGAAAGAGGCCCTGGAGTATTTGCATAAAGCCATCGACCTGCGCCCGGATGATCCCAGCGGGCATAACAACCTTGGCGTTGCCCTGTCGGAGCAGGGACAGTTTGCCGAGGCGATCGCCTGTTACGAAAAACTCCTGGCCAAGACCCCCGATTATTTTCTGGGCTGGAACAATTACGGCAATGCCTTGCGATCCGCCGGGCGAAACGAAGAAGCGATGGCTGCCTTGCAAAGAGCGCTGGAACTCAAGCCCGACTACACCGAAGCCTACAACAACCAGGGGATCATCCACGCACAGATGGAGGAGTTTGCCCAGGCAGTCCACGCCTACGACCAGGCATTGCTGCTGCGGCCGGATTATCCCGAGGCCCATGCCAATCGTGGCTTGGTTCATCTTTTGATGGGCGATTTCCAACAGGGCTGGGCAGACTATGAATGGCGCTGGCAGGGCAATCACGGGCTGAGGCGGCGCAAGTATATCGGCAAGCAGTGGGACGGCAGTCCGCTGGCCGGCAAACGCATTGTGCTGCATTATGAACAGGGTTTGGGGGATACGTTCCAGTTCATCCGTTACGCCAAGGAACTCAAGGCTCGCGGGGCAACGGTGGTTTTTGAATGCCAGCCCAACACGCGGCAGATTTTGGGCCACACTCCGGGGATCGACCAATACGTCATCCGTGGCGAGAAGCCGCCCACCGGTGATTTTTACGCGCCCCTTTTAAGCCTGCCCAGCCTTTGCCAGACAAACCTCGATAATCTGCCGCGCAGCGTACCATACATTTTTACCGATCCTGCGCTGATGTGGGAGTGGAAGCAGCGTTTGGCGAAAGTTGCCGGGTTTCGCGTGGGAATCGTCTGGCAAGGCAACCCCGAGCACAAAGGCGATCGTAACCGCTCGATTCCGCTGGTTCGTTTTGCGGCTTTGGCGGCAGTGCCGGGGGTAACGCTGATCACGCTCCAGAAGAACTTTGGTATCGAGCAAATCGAAAAACTCGACGGGCTATTTAATTTGGTTGATTTCAAAGATGTTGGTGAAAACGTGGACGGCTGGCTGCGTACGGCGGCGATCATCGCGAATCTGGATCTGGTGATCTGCGCGGATACTTCGGTAGGCCACCTTGCCGGCGCCATGGGCGTGCCGGTCTGGATGGCGCTACCAACGTCACCGGACTGGCGCTGGCTGCTTAACCGTGAGGATACACCTTGGTATCCGACTATGCGGCTATTCCGGCAAGCGGCTGCCCGGGACTGGGAGGAATTGTTCGGGCGTATCGCCGAGGCATTGCGGCAGCGGCTTTCGCTAGCGGGCAACATGGATCGCCAAACCGCGGCGGTTCCGGATCGGAATGAGATCCAGACGCTCTTGCGAAAAGCCGACGAGCATATTGATCGCCAGGAACTCACCCAGGCGCAAACCTTGCTGGAACAAGCAGTGCGGCTGGATCCGACCAATTCTTCGGCGCATCAGGATCTGGGTGTAACCTATGCCAAACAGGGGCAGTTGCCCAAGGCCATGGCGTGTTTTCGCCGGGCCTTGGAGGTGGCTCCGGATTCATGCGGCCTGTATGCCAATCTCGGCCTTGCCTGTTATCAGGCCGGCCAGATTGAAGAGGCAGTGTCGCATTTACGCAAGGCCATCTGGTTGGGAGCAAGTTCCGCCGACACCTACAAAAACCTGGCCCGCGCCTTGACGGCGCTTCCCGACCCAGCAGGGGCGGAAGAATGCTATTGGGCGGCTCTGAAACTACAGCCGGATGATGCCGATGCGCATTACCACCTGGCACGTGTGCTGCTGATGCAGGGTAAAGTTGAGCAGGGCTGGCTGGAATACGAATGGCGCTGGCGTTGGCATAAGCAGCCCAAGCGGCACAACGACCGGCCGCGCTGGACCGGCCAGAAGTTAGACGGCAAACGCATCTTGTTCGTTGCCGAGCAAGACCCCCGTGACACGATTCAGTTGATCCGTTACGCGGATGTACTTGCGCAAGAGGGCGGTCAAGTGGTTCTGGAATGCCAACCGGCACTTACCAAACTGATGCGCGCTTGCCTGGGGGTGGAACAGGTGGTTCCGGTCGGCAATCCACCCGTCCAGCATGATTATCAGATTGCGATGCTGAGTTTACCGGCCGCGCGGGGAACCACCCTCAACACCATTCCCGCCGCACGGCCGTACATTGGTGTCGATACGGCCACGTTGAAACTGTGGCAGCATCGCCTTCAAGATCTCGGTAAGGTGAAAATCGCACTGGCTCTTGAAGAACACGGGCAGTTCAATAATGCCGCACAGCCATCCCCGCTCCAGCAGGCAATACTTCGGCGTTTAAGCCGGCTGTCCGACGTGACGTTCATGGATTTGCACGCCAAGGTGGCGACCAAGCCAGCGGAACACGGCAAAACAAAACCGTTACCCCGATCTTTCGCCCTGGATGATTGGGATGAGAGCGATCAGGTGGACCGGCTGGTGGCCGTAGCGGCGGTATTGCGGAACGTCGATTTACTGATTGCCTTGGACAATGTCACGGCGCACATCGCGGGCGCTTCGGGCGTACCCACCTGGGTTGCCTTGCCCATATCGCCGGATCCCCGCTGGATGTTGAAGCGTGAGGATTCGCCGTGGTATCCCACAGTCCGCCTGTTTCGCCAGCGGCATCACGGCGATTGGGACGAAGTGGCCAGCCGAATCGCGTTGGCGCTGGAACAGAATATTACGAGATAGGTTTCCCAAACGGATCTACGGGAAAGAAATCGACACTCTTGCCGGCGCAGCGGCCAGGAGCATCTGGTGTATACTGGCCACGCCGATCGAACGGCAAAAATGCTTTGAACGCCGGCCGTCTACAACGTCTGCAGCGCAGCCTTGAGCTGGCGCTCAATCAGGAGTGGCCACAGTTGGACCGCACTTGCCGCCAGACCGCCAAGCTCACGCCGCTGCCTATGCGTGATAAACCGGAAACTTCGCACACCATCGTGGCCACCGTGGCCACCGACGGCGGTGAAAGCCACCTGAGCCTTGAACCGATCCATTGGCCGGGGCCAGGTAAATAACGCCACAAATCGTGGCATAATCAGTGGCACCGATGCTTACCCATCGGGTCATCGGTTTTTCACTTCACACCACACAATCCACCGTCATTCAATGCCCTTTGGGCAAAGGAGATTTCAATGTCGCTCAGCATCAATGTCGGCTTAAGCCGCAAGGCCAGCCGTGATTACCAGTCCACCGGGGTATCCATCAATGTCACCGCCGAATTGGATCAGTCCCTGTTGGCCAAGCCCGATGAGCTTCAGCAGCAGGTCGGCAACTTGTACGCCCAGGCCGAAGCCGCCCTCGACCGCCAAGCCCAGAGCATGGGCGAGCCAGAGGCACCGCAGCGCCACGACCAGAACGCTGGCCAGCGCCGCAACAATGGCAACGGTTACGCCAACGGCGGGCGCAGGGGCAATAGCAACGGCAACGCCAGCCCGGCCACCCAGAGCCAGCGCCGCGCCATTGACGCCATCGCCCGGCGGGTGGGTGTCGATCCCGCCCTGGAAGCCCAGGACATCATCGGCGTGCCGCTGGATGACCTATCCCTGCGCCAGGCGTCGGAATTGATCGATCACCTCAAGGATATAGAACCCGCCGGCAATGGCCGCAACGGCAACAACCGCCGCTGATTGCCCCTGCCAACATGCCGCCAGCCGTGGCGCTGGCGTTGCGCGGGTGTAAAATCGCGGCCTAAAGCCGCCTGACCACAAGGAGTTCAGCCATGCAGAAAATCGAAGTCGTGCTCGTCAAAGGCAAGGAAACCAAGGGCACTTACGTCTACGAGGAAGAACTGGGCGAAGGCGGCAAGCCGCCGGTGCTCAAGACTCAGTACATCCAGAAGTGGGCGTTGGGCAGCAATCCGCCGGCCAAGATCAAGGTGACCATCGAAGCCGTTTGATCCCACGGACGGTTATCTCGCCCGCCCCAACCCACACCCAATAGCTAAGGAGAAAAACCATGACCACTTTGGCCGTGGAGCGGCGGGCGTCTGCGCCCGCCAGGCCTCCGCCGCAGCGTCAACCCAACCAGGTGGCGCTGCAAATCACCGGCAGGAACTACGTCAGCCACAGCCAGCTGTCGGCCATGCGCGCCTGCCCCAGAGCTTTTGCCTACACCTACGTCGAAAAGGCCCCCCGCGATCACCTGCCGTGCAGTTTGATCCTCGGTGGCGCGGTGCATGCCGCTTATGTCGCGTTGGCGTTTATGTGGAGTTGGAGGACGATCATCTGATTTTTATGGGATGCTGGTCAGCGGGTGGCGACATAACGCATCATCCTTTCCATTAGGCACCACCGTCTG
>Ga0316217_10005386_pt1 | contig 13300 bp, 10 predicted proteins | sample 1anoAmetaG_FD_203633 | JGI IMG/M metagenome (GOLD analysis project Ga0316217, IMG submission 203633) | Freshwater microbial communities from Trout Bog Lake, Wisconsin, USA - 1anoA | ecosystem: Environmental > Aquatic > Freshwater > Lake > Hypolimnion/Profundal zone | place: USA: Wisconsin...
GCTTCGTAACTAGAGCGTACGAACTGAATGGACGCATCCCGGCACCAGGATCTTATATCCAAGTTCTAAACCTATTCTACCTGTGCAATCCGGTCTTGGGTAATGCACTTGATCAGAGAACGATCGTGGCTACGGATGACCGTTGTCAGACAGAGACAATGCCATTCAAATGGGTGTGGTTCGTGTGGGGAGACTACAAGCCCGAGTTTAGCGGCCTGAAATCACGTTTTCGATGCATTGACACTCATTCGCCGTTCTATTTCGATCAGCGTCAACATCGTATCGTTACCAGAATTCCAGGGGATAGCGACTTTGCGCGGCATACTCAAGGCCTTCGGGGCGCAGCTGTCATCCAACATCTTTCGAGCCTCATATAGCTTGGCCGAAGAAGAGGCCGTAGGGCATCCATCCGTGGTCGCACAGACAGTCTTCTCGCCGTGTTGTTCCAAGGTGCAGGATCGCCATGTATTCGGAGCGTGTCATCATATTAGCCTGCGTTGTAAATTGATGGGCTTAACTATCCTGGACGACAAGTGATTCGTGATCTTCTCCTTGAGAGGGAGGTTGAACTTCTTTAACCGCTTTGATACACCTGACCATTCAGCACTTGGCCTCAGGCTGAATAGTGCATAACCAACAAGTGAATTGACGAAATAAGATCCGGCAGGTTCATGCGCACGCCCAAGCATGTTCAGGCGCCAACCTCATTTACGCGATTCTCCAGGTTCTTAAGAGCAGACAACACCTGATTGAACGTTGGTCGGTCACCGAAGAACATATCGCGCATCCGTTCGTAGTCGCGCTCCAATTTCGCCCGCCGTTCCGATGAAGGCAGGAGACACAGTGTGCCTGGTTTCGCATCTGCGTAGCGAGCCCACGACGATGCAAAATAGATGCTCTTATGAATGGCGACTCGGTCTAGCAATCCCAAATTTGCAAGAGCGCGGTTAGCGATCTCCGTACCGGCAAGCTGGGCTAAATCCGAGTAGTGCCTGGATATACGATCAGGAGTCTCCTTGTCTGCTGGGCGATGAAACTCAGCATGAAGGATCGTGGCCTTTTCCCAAAATGTCCGCTCGGCATCGAGCACTTTGACGGAACACGCGGATTGGCCAAACTCATCGGGAAATTCTTCGGCGGCATACGACATGATCTCGTGATCGCCCGTTGGATACGGATCGGATCGTGCGCCCAATTCCAGTTTTACTACGGGCTGGATGTATGGCAAGAGACCGTCAGTATCGAGACCGTGGGGGTACGTAAAGAAGATGGCTTGGGGATCTCTTTCATCCAACCTGAGCGTCCAATCGTTGGAATGCCGCAAGACACTATCAAACGATGCTTCTAATAATGGCAGGAATTCGTCTCTGATATTGATGATGCAAGCCGTCTGCAAGCCTTCGATTGCTTCCTTGCGTTTGTTCTTGCCGGCTATCTGTTCTGGGTCGTTATCTCCACCGAATCCCAGATGGTCGCGATGGATAGACAAGTCGACATCTTCCGAGAAACGTCCGATCACGCCGAACACCTTCGATAGGGACGTACCGCCCTTAAAAAGCAGGTGCTGCGCAACTGGAAGGCCGAAGACATGTTTGAGGGTCCAGCATACCCAAAAGTCCTTCTCCACGATTGCCGGTGCTATCCCGCGCCGGTTTGCGGTCTCTTGAAAAAGTTCTTGGCGATCGGTAATGCTCGATGTGGCGATCTTATCCATGCTAATCTGCAATACAGAGAAGAATAGGGCGCATCCAGTCGGCTGCAAGCAAGATGTCCAGCTTCAACGTCGATCGGTCCGACTCCGTAAGGGAATTACGCAACTTGTCTACGATCTCAGGTCCGACGTTATCCTTGCCTATGTATCGGAGCGCTTGAATGACCAAGCCGCTCACTTTGCCGGCGCCCGCCATCCGTCGAGGCCCAGCGTGGCGAAGTTCGATAATTTGGTTGCCGATCGCGACGCGCTTGTCATCTCCATCCGTATAGTAAACAATCCGAGCCGGCACTTGTGTGGAGATTCCCAATAAATTCGCAGCGTAAGCGCCGCTAGCCAATAGGCGGCCCTCGCTCTTTTTCGAGATTGCGGCAGCGACTGCGGCTGGATCCGGCGACAACTGGCCCAGCCTACTTTGTCGCGGATAATCGTAGATGCCCGCACGAAGGCGCCTTATGTCCCCTCGGCGCGTTAGTCGTGAAAGCGCCTGGTCGACGGCAGCGCGGCTGCCAAGATCGAGGAAGTCCCTATTCGCGAAGACTGATCCCTGGCCCAGCGCTTGTATCCGTTGTGTTATTGTGCCCGTGAGCGTATTCATGGATAAAGTGTCAGAAAGTATACCACTTTATTCTGACAGATTGCCCGATTACCACTTAGACACGCGGCACTGCAAGTGCCAGTCGTTGCTTCGAAACTCCCAGATCTTGACAGGCCAGCCAGGCTTCTCGTTGCCGCCGACGTTGGCAAGCGTGCTGTCTGGGGCGCACTCAGGCTGCAGGAAGCACATGTCGCTCAGGCCGTATTGGTTTACCTTCCAGCGCTGCGACGGATCGTTGCGATCCTTCACGAGGATCACGAGGGTCTGGTTGTCGGATACTCCGTTCTGCACGGTCAGCGATAGGCTCTTGTCGGATGCAGGGTGGATGGCGTAGACGCCATCGCCTTTGTTATCGAAGAACCACTTTTGATTATCTGCGCCTGACGGAGTATCGAATGTCACATCGGCGCCGGCGGCGGCGACGACGATGTCCGGGGTGCTGACATTGACGATCTTGTAGGGCTCTTTCGCTAATTGCATTCCTATGTGATGGTGACGGTCCAGCTTCAGGACGCTGGCGAAGAACGTATCCACCTGGTCGAGAGTGTGCGGCGCCCAGAACGATTTGCCGCCGTGCGCTTCGCCCGGATAGATGCGGATCTCGCTCTTGATGCCGGCCTTATCGAGCGCGGCGTGAAGTTCGGTCGATTGGTCCATGGGCACTGTGGTGTCGATATCTCCGTGGACGATAAACATGGGGACGGTCTTCTTGGAGATCCAGTGAACCGGGCTCACATTGTCGCACTTTTCCAATGCCAGACCCTTGAACCCCCAAGCCTTCAAATCGGAAACGCCTGCGACCGTGAACGCGGCCTGGATGTCGCTGGAGGTGCTCAGATTTTCCCCCTGGTCGAAATCCTTGACACCGTTTGTGGTCGCCAGGAACTCGGAGAGATGTCCTCCGGCCGAGTGACCGGCCACGACGATGCGGTTCGGGTCGAAGCCGTAGTCGCCGGCATGGGCCCGCAGCCATCTTATCGCCGACTTGCAATCGTAAATTGGGATCGGCAGGCCGCTGATTGTAGTCAATCGATAGTTGATCGAGGCGACGATGTATCCGCGGCGCACGAAGTCATACGGGATATCGCCGTATTCCTTCTTGTCGCCGCCGCCCCAGCCCCCGCCGTGGATCATGACCAGCAGTGGCGGCCGCGCCTTGGACCTGGAAGCGGACGCGTCTGCGGGCACATACATATCCAGCGAATGATAGAAGTCGTTATCGCTTGTGTAGCATATGTCGCTGGAGACTTTGACGCCCAAATTGACGGCCGTCGACGGATTGAGGGCCGGTGGCGTGGGAGCCGCCTCTGCGTTGCCGGCAATGCTCAGAACGATGAGCGCTCCGGCCGCTACTGTTGCAAATAGGATGGGATTCATAGATGTTTACCAGGCGGACAGCCGCCATTGTTGATGCTTGTCGCCGCTTTGGTATGCATAGATGTCTGTTTGAGAGCCGGGCGCCGTGCGACCGCCGAAGTCTTCAAGACCGGTGCTTGGCGCACACTGCGGGATGAAGAAGAACACGTCGCCGACCGTATTATGGATAAGCATCCACCGCTCAGACGGTTTGCCCTCGTCCTTCTCCAGGATGACGTTTGTCTGGTTTGCGCTTGCCCCATTCTCTACGGCGATCGACAGGGTCTTATCGTATGACGGATGAATCGCATAGACGCCGTCGCCCTTATCGTCGAATAGCCACTTCTGGTTCGCGGCGCCCGTGGGCGTGTCCAGGTTCACCTTTGTGCCATCGGCTTTGCCCGAACTGGCGGCGTCGAGTACGAGGTTGGGCACGCTCACGTTTATCATCTTATAGGCGCCCTTGCCGACTGGCGCCTGCATGATGCTTTTCGATGCCATTCTTACGTTCGCCGCGAGAAACGCATCGAACTGGTTGAGCATCGCTGGGGCCATGAACTTGCCGCTTCCATGTTTTTCGCCCGGGAAGATCGTCAGGACATTTGGAATGCCTGCCTTGTCGAGGGCGGCCTTCAATTCATTTGGCTGCGAGAGAGGCACGAGGTTGTCGTCGCCACCGTGGCAGATGAACATGGGCGCCGACATCTTGGAGATCCAGTGGACCGGACTGGCGTTTTCCCACTTGGCCGCGTCCGGGCCCTGCGCGGCGCCGTGCGATACGTATGCGATTAGGTTGGCGATACCTGCCATGGGGTAGGCTGCCTGAACATCGCTGGACACGTTCAGGTATTCTCCCTGATCGAAGTTTTTGACACCGTTTGATGCCGCGAGAAATTCCGCCAGATGACCGCCAGCGGAGTGGCCTCCGACGATAATTATGTTCGGATTAAACCCATACTCGGCGGCGTGGGCGCGCAGAAACCGTATCGCTGATTTGCAATCGTAAATCGGGATTGGCATCCCTTTGAGGCCCGTCAATCGGTAGCTCAGGGATGCGGCGACATATCCGCGCCTGACGAACTCCTGGGCCGTCCACCAGAAATCCTTCTTATCGCCTGCCCCCCAGCCGCCACCGTGGATGAGGACCATGAGCGGCGGCGCAATTTTGGGCTGCGTCGCGGGCTGGTAGACGTTCAGCGATCGGTAATAGTCGTTGTCACTGGTGTAGGCGATGTCGGACGATGTCTTGATCCCGTTGTCCACGGACGTAGACGGATTAAGTGTCGGCGTCGGCGGCGCCGCAGGCTGGGCCGGTGCAGGCTGAGCCGGCGGGGCAGAATCGGCGACGGATGGCGCGGCGGCTGCCAAAAGCATTATCAGGATGGCGCCGCAGAATATAAGCGCGAAGCGATTGACCGACATGGGAGGCCTCCGGTAAGGTTCTTGTGTAGAGTATTGCTATAGTAGTGTCGTCTTGTTCGGGAAGGGAGGGGAGAATTCCTGCTGAGGACGGTGCCGAATTTCGAAGAGGGAAAATCTAGCCCGGACGAGACTTGAACTCGTGATCTCCTCCTTGAAAGGGAGGCGTCATAACCACTAGACTACCGGGCCAAGCGAGAGAGAATATACCCGCATGGGACGCTCCGTGTCAATGAGGCAGGCGGATTGCGCTATAATCTATCCGAGGCCGGATCGTAATTGACTTCGCTGTTACCCCATATTAAAACCAAATCTGTCCCGGGGCCCGCGTCCCTCGACCTTGCCCGACGGCTCAGGCTTGTGGAATGCGCCGAGATCACGTACCTGAGCGACGATTTCCCCGTGTTCTGGAAATCTGGCGACGGTTGTTTAATCACGGATGTCGATGGGAATACCTATCTCGACGCCACCTCGGCATTTGGGGTTATGGGAGTCGGGCATGCGCATCCGCGCGTGGAGGCCGCCCTGGAGCGGCAGATGTCGCTTCTCGTGCATGGCATGGGCGATGTTCATCCGTCGGAGGCGAAGGTCAGGCTGCTGGAGCGGATCGCTCAGTTTTCGGTGATCGCCGACAGCCGGATTATCCTTGGGCAGAACGGGTCCGACGTGGTTGAGGCGGCCATCAAGACGGCGCATCTGGCTACGGGAAGGCCGGGCGTGCTCGCGTTCGACGGCGGCTATCACGGACTGAGCTACGGCGCGCTGAAGGCGACATCGAGACCGTTCTTTCGCGAGCCGTTCGCCCAATCTCTTGCCGGGCAGGCGCATCGACTGCCGTTTGGCTGCGAAGCACAGGCAATTGCCGACGCTCTCTCGGCCGATCCTTCCATCGGCGCCGTAATCGTCGAACCGATACAGGGCAGAGGGGGCGTGCGCATTCCGCCCGCGGGGTGGCTGCATCACGTTAAACAGGTGTGCGCGTCCAGGGGCGCGCTGTTGATAGTGGACGAGATCTATACAGGGTGGGGTCGCACCGGGTGGTGGTTTGCGGTCAAACACGACAAGGTCGTGCCCGATCTTATGTGTATTGGAAAGACGATGGGGGCGGGGATGCCGATCGCGGCGTGCATCGGAAGCCGCGCGCTCATGGAGCAGGCGTGGGGACCAAAAAGCAGCGGTGAGGCGCGGCACACCCATACGTTCCTTGGCCACCCTCTGAGTTGCGCGGCCGCATGCGCCGCCATCGAGGCGATACACATGGATAAGCTGGTTACTCGATCCCGAGAGATGGGGGACAAGTTGCTAACGGACTTGCGCACGATGGCTGCCGGCCACGCCGATATCGTTGCCGACGTTCGCGGGCGCGGGTTGATGATCGGAATTGAGTTTCGGAACCCACGCCATGTTTGGCCGGTTGTGGCCGCGGCGCTCGGCCGGGGCCTCATCGTTCTGCCGGCAGGCGATCGGGGTGAAGTGATCGAAATCGTTCCGCCATTCGTGATTGAGGCGGAGCAGGCATCGTTTATTGTGGAGGTCCTCGATGCTAGCCTGCCAGGTGCTTGATATATTGTTGCGGCGTTTGTGAATTAGTATGTGAACTATCGGAATTTCCGTGGTATATTTAGATGTTAGCTCACTTTGCGAGGATTGTTTCAGCAACTCTAAATTAGCCCGTCTGCATTGTCGCGGGAGGAGTAGGTTCGTGGTTCCACTTCTATTTGCGCTTAGTATGTTCGTATCGCCGGTGCAGGTCGGCAATGTCGTTTCGGCTCACGATGCAGTTCAAGGCTTTGCGCCAGTAACGATCGCTTCTTCGCAGGATGCTTGGAAGAACACAGAGCAGGCCACTTCGTGGTCCGCGGATGGCATTACTAGCGAAGAGATCGCCGTGCTTAATCTTGTCAATCAAGATCGCGCGTCACAGGGCCTGGCTCCGCTGACTCTTGCTCCCGATCTTGCGGTCGTGGCGCGTATGCACAGCAGAGATATGTATGTGCGTCGATACTTCGATCACTATGCGCCGTCACCCGGCCCCACAACCCCGATGGATCGCTATATTGCCTATTTAGGACATCGTCCGAAGTACGCCATGGTCGGGGAAAACATCTACTACCGCTCGATGACCGATGTTCCCACCGGCGCTGCCGATCAGGCCGAAACGGCGTTCATGAACTCCCCTGCACACCGCGCCAACATTTTGCAAGCGCAGTTTACCAAACTCGGCGTCGGCGTCTTTCGGTCCTCTGACGGTCAGTACTGGGTGACCGAGATGTTCCTGCGCGACCGACCTTAGAAATCACTTCGTATTAATCTCCACACTGGATTAGCCCGAGAGCAGACGCCCTCGGGCAATATTTTTGCGGTTATTCGTAGGATGGGCGTCCCTGCCCGTCACGCCAGAGATTGGCCGCGCGCGCACCCACGAATAAATTCATGGGCTACAAAAAGCGGGCAACCCTCCGCAAAGCCTCCGGGTTCATAGGCGAAATGCCTGTCCGTCCAATCCCACATCCGCGTTGTACCTGACCTTCGTCAGCCCGTCAAAACCTATCGCCAACGAACCCGAAGGCTTCAGAGGGTTGCCCGATTTGTAGCCTCGGATTTCAATCCGTGGCTCCGTCACGGGAATTTACGCGCCCGCATGAATTATCGGTATAATTCACCCATGCTTCTTGCAATCGATGCCGGCAATACGAATGTGACGTTCGCTGTTTACAGCGGCCGCGACTTGCGGATACACTGGCGAATCAGCACGCAGCAGGGGCGGACAGCGGACGAGTATACGTCGCTTCTGGACACGCTTTTCGGGCATGAACGGCTGACGTTTGCCGATATCGACGATGTGGTTATCGCCAGCGTCGTCCCTGCCGTAACTCCCGACCTGATGCGCCTTGCGCGCAAGTCGTTCGGCAGCGAGCCGCTGGTCATCGGCCCCGCAGTCGATATGGGCATCGATGTTCGCTACCAGCCTCCTAGCGATGTGGGGGCCGACAGGCTGGTCGATGCCGTGGCGGCCGTGGCCAAGTACGGGCCTGCGCCGTTGATCGTGATAGATTTTGGTACAGCGACCACGTTTAATGCCGTGGGCGCGGGCGATGTGTACCTGGGCGGCGCAATCATGCCCAGTGTCGCGCTGTCGTGGGATATGCTGTATAAGCGCGCCGCCCGCCTTACCGAGCAGCCACGGGAGATGCCCCCGCATGTCATAGGCGGCAATACGACGCATGCCCTGCAATCCGGCATGACCTTCGGGTTGGCGTCGATGATCGACGGCATGGTGGCCGGCTTTCGCAGGGAAATGAATGCGCCCGATTGCCATGTCATCGCCACGGGCGGCCAGGCAGCGGATCTGCTGGCGCCCATCTCGACATCGATCACGCATGTCGACCCGCTTCTGACGCTCGACGGCCTCCGGCTGGTTTGGGAGCGCAACCGGGGGAAGCATAGGCGTAGCTAAATCGGGCTGAATGTGGCGGATGGCCGCGCCAGGCCCGTTCCGAACAGCCCACTTGTGCCGGCCGCAGTACAGTTGGCGCCGAAATTCGTACTTGCAGTGGTGCCCGAATAAATGCCGCCCGGACAGACCTGCGTGGGCAAGAGGAATTTTGCGTGACCGTCAGCCATCACGAAGTTGGCTCCGTTGACATGTCGCCCCATGATTGTAAGATCGCCTGCGTTGGGATAGATCATTCCGCCGCCTGCCACCCTGACGTCGAACGAGCAATTGGCCTCCCCAATGCCTCCTCCGAGCACTCCCGTGGCGTAAACTTGACTGTTGTACGGCGGTGAGTTCTTGGGTTCGTTCGCAACGCTTCCCCAGCCGGCGACAAGCTGGCCGCCGTTGCCGATGGGTGTCACGTTTTGAGACTTCATCGCTGGGTCTGTGCCCTCGAGCGGATCGGAGACATTTGCGCTGCAGCCTGTGACCTCGAATACCATGACCGTGAGCGACGGCGCCGTCATTTTGGTCATATTGCCGTTAATACTGCCTGTCGTGGCGGGCTGGTTAATGACTGAGTTAAAACCGTAGGAAACAACCACGTCGTTGGCGGTATTCGAACAGGCAGGACTAGGACAGACCTGTGTCGGATCGCTTGGGCAGGCAAATACCTTTGTGCTCTTGAGGTACGGGTAGACCTGGCCGCCCCAACCATAGCCAAAGCTGTTCCCAACTCCGCAGGGATAGCATTCATCGTTGTCGCCGACATACTGCATCAGGCCAAGCCCGATTTGTTTCTCGTTACTCAAGCATGCCGTCATGCGCGCCCTCTCGCGGGCAGTCGCAAACACGGGAAACAAGATCGCCGCGAGAATCGCGATGATGGCTATCACGACGAGCAATTCTATGAGTGTAAATGCTGATTTTCGATTGAACATGAAGCTGGCTCCTGGTCTGTTCTGCGCCGTCACCATACACGTTCCATAGCGAAATCGTATAATTCGTCGCGCGAGTACGTCTCTATTATATCATTTTGAGACCAATGCGTCAATGCTCATGGAGAATTCTGCTATGATCTGGAGCGGCGGGATGCAGGCAATAACAGCCCGGCCGCACATCTGCGCGGCCGGGCTTGTCAATCTCGCACTTACGGATTGTCCAGGTTAGATTGGACTGAACGTTGCGGACTGCGCGACGCCGCCGGCGTTGAATAGCCCGCTGGTGCCTGCTGCATGGCAGGTGTTGTTAAATACGCTTGAAGCAGACCCGGCCATGAAGCCCGGGCAGACCTGGGTTGGTTGCAGGTACTTCACATGGCCGTCGGCCAGAACATAATTTGCTCCGCCCAGGTGCCGGCCGCCAATCGTAAGATCGCCTGCATTCGGGTAAACCTGGTATGCGCCCGATGTTGTATCGCCGGGGCAGAAACTCTCGCCTTGCGTGCCGCCGATTACTCCCGTGCGGTAGATCTGACCGTTGTAAGGCGCTGAGTTCTTCGGGTAGTCCCCGTTGTTGCCGCCCCAGGAGCCCCAGAGTTCGCTGCCATTGCCTGCGGGCGTCATTTCGAACGTTTTCGTATTGCCGTTAGTCTGGTCCGATCCCTCCAGTGGATCGGATACGTTCGCGCTGAAGCCCGAGACCTCGAACAGGAGCACGGTAACGGACGGCGCAGTCATCTTTGTGATGTTGCCATTAATCGAAAGGCCCGAAATTCGGAGAATGTCCTCATTGGCGCCATAGGAAACCACGGCGTCTCCGGTAGGCGTTCCGTAGGCAGGGCTCGGGTTGATCTGCGACGTATCGCTTGGGCAGGTGAAGACGTTCTTGCTTTTGACATACGGATACAACTGCCCGCCCCAACCCTGGCCGACAACGCTGCCGGTCAGACCTGTCGGAAAACATTCGTCGTAGTCCTGCGCATATTCGACCATGCCAAGACCGAGTTGTTTCTCATTGCTTAAGCATGCCGTTTGCCGCGCCTTCTCGCGCGCTTGCGCAAATACAGGGAACAAAATAGCAGCCAAAATAGCAATAATGGCTATAACTACGAGCAATTCAATAAGAGTAAAAGCCGATTTATGTGTCAACATTACGAATCTCCTTCTGCCTCTATCGTATCACGCACTGCGGCCGTTGTCAAGGCGGGCGATTGAAAATAAATCACAGCCGCCTGTTATTCCACCGATAGCGTCGCAACCGGCCCGCCGCCTGTGCAGGCGTTTATCTTGAGTGCGGACGCAGCCTGATTGAGCGGAGTGTATCCCCAAAAACCATTCGGGTAAACGCCGCATGTGTTGATCGAGTTCTCGGTTCCACCCGCGATCATACCCGGCATCAGCCATTTAACATGTCCGTCGGCGAACGCATAATTTGCTCCGCCGGAATGGCGGCCGTACTGGCTTCCATCCCAGAACGAGCCCGCAGACCGGCCTTCCATGCCGGGCCACCAGCCTGTTGCGGGCACCGTTCCGGCCGGGCTCATCCAGGCCCATCCAATGCCGGGCGCGGAGTTCGCGTCCACATAGACATGGTTCGAGCAACCCGGAACACCGTGGTTGGTGATATCCGCGGCCCCACCCGTTATTTCGAAATACAAGATCGTGGCCGTTGGCGCATCGAAGGATGACAGTGGGAACGGGCCATTGGTTGTGGCCACCCCGTCGGCGATGTTCTGATTGATGGCATAGCTGATTACGTAGAGCTGACCCCCGCACACTCCTGCATTTACTCCGCCAAATGCACCGGCCGTTTCATCCCAATCATCGATAACGGTGTTGCCGGGAACGATCTGGGTGGTATCCGACGGACAAACAAATGCGCCAGTCGCCTTCACATACGGATATATTTGACCGGCCCAGCCATGCCCCGGGGCGTCTTGCTGGTTATAACCGCTGGATACATAGGCCGCATACGGAACGTTGCCTTGCATGTAGCACTCATCGTAATCCTGGGTGTATTGGATGGTTGCCAGACCGAGTTGCTTCATGTTGCTTGCACATGACGTCTGCCTGGCCTTTTCACGTGCAGTAGAGAACACAGGAAAGAGTATAGCTGCGAGAATCGCTATAATGGCGATAACAACTAGGAGCTCTATCAACGTAAATCCCGATTTTCGTGATTTAGTAAATGTTTGCATTCATACCTCCAGCCGGTGAAGCGATATCAGACTTGCAGTCTCACCGGTGCACTGATGATAACACCGTTGTACCCAATTGTCAACGTATAAAGGACATGCATAAAGGGCACTTTCTTAAAGTAATTCGTGAATGAGGGGCTTATTGACGTACGTAGGAGGTTGTTAGCATTATGCGTGTCGGCCGAGCTTCCCGTGGACTTGCCATTCCAGTCGTTTGTACATCATATCGCTTAATTTACTTAAAAAGATTCATATAAATTCATTTATATGTGTTTATTATTGACGAAATAGATAATGCCGGATATAATTAGCTTGCGAGGTTAATATTATTCGGCCGCAGAGTCGGCCGATCAGCCCCGCGTCGCCGGCAGGTGTACGCTCTGCATTGATTAAGCTCAGGATTCGGGAGCGACGCGCACGTAGTGTTTGCCGACGTGATATCGGATAGGAGGAGACATGAAGAGCACTACCCATTTCTGCATCAATTTGCTGGTCCTGGCCCTCGTGACTGCGACGATTTGAGCACCACGTGCGGTACATGCTTTGAACGGCTACGCCCCACCTACTGAACTCCAGTTAGGACAGGGAACCGGTATCGCACCTACTACGCCCTTGGTCCAGGGCAACGACGGTAACCTTTACGGAACTACCGCGTCGGGGACGAACGGGAACGGTACGGTCATTAAGCTCACGCTTCCTAGTACATTCACCCTTCTGTTTTCATTCAACGGAGCGCCGAATGACGGCTGTACGCCAAGCGGCGGCCTCGTTCAGGACACAAACTACGACGACAATTTGTACGGCGTAACGTCAAAGGGTGGCACAAATAACGCGGGCGCGATCTACCAGATAACACTTAAGCCAACAATAGCCAAGGCCCTCGTTTATTCATTTCCGGCAAATGCCGGCCAAAGCAATCCGGCCGGTAGCCTTGTGATGGACAGTTCGGGCAATCTTTATGGAACGACTGTCAGTCAGAATGGAAGCATATTCAAATTCAATCCAAGAACGAGTCAATTAACCTGGACATATGCGTTTTTGGGCGGCCCTAACAACGCAGCCGGCCCGGGCAATCTACTTCTCGGCTTGGATGGCAAGCTTTATGGAACGCTTGCCACGGTTGCAGCCGGTGGGGGCGGCATCTTCTCGATGCCAATTTTAGGTGGTAGCTATACCATCGTGGAGCAGGCATTCGGACCGGTTGGCCTAATGCAGGCTGGCGACGGATACCTTTACGGTACATGCTCAGGCGGAGGACTCGGCTATGGGACCATTTTTAAGGTCGCGACGACTGGTTCGACCGTGTGGACCTACCCGTTTAACCCTGCCAATGGCGTGGACGGCGGGAATCCGCTGGCTGGCCTCGTACTGGGCACCGACGGCTATCTGTACGGAACAACCGCGAACAGCTCAGGGGATTACGCCGTTGGCAACCCATCTAACATCACTGGCGGCACCATATTTAGGATCAGCCCAGCGGCGGCGAATACAGAGATGGTCGTGGGCAATTTGACGGGTAATGTTACGGCGTCTGCATTGCCGGAAGCACCGTTGATTCAGGCCTATAACGGCGCCTTTTACGGTACCACGTACTTGGGTGAGTACCAGCAGGGCTCGGTCTTTTACTTGACCCGGCCCGCA
>Ga0316217_10005387_pt1 | contig 13300 bp, 6 predicted proteins | sample 1anoAmetaG_FD_203633 | JGI IMG/M metagenome (GOLD analysis project Ga0316217, IMG submission 203633) | Freshwater microbial communities from Trout Bog Lake, Wisconsin, USA - 1anoA | ecosystem: Environmental > Aquatic > Freshwater > Lake > Hypolimnion/Profundal zone | place: USA: Wisconsin...
AAGGTAAGCGATGAGCAATTGCAGGCCGTGCGAATCAAGCGTAACGACTTTCACGGCGAGTGGAACTACTCTATTCTGCCCAACGAGCGAATTGGATAGGTTATCCGTGCGCGCGAGCTAAGCAGTTCTCCGCGGCGTAGGCCACCCGTGGCTACATTCCCAGTGCCCCGTTGGGGCTGAAATCCACGCCGCCGATTTACTTCACGCACGCCATCCGCTCAAGCCCCCTGCACAACCGCGTCGGCCAAGGCACGCAGATTGGCCGTTGGCACACGCGCTGGATCGAAGGTGCAGCCAGGGGCGATCATGATTGGCCGGGTTCCCGCTTGGCGGAGGGCGTCGGCCATTTCCTCCTGCACCTGCTCCGGCGTGCCGGTGGCCAACGTGGCCAGATTATTCACGCCGGCCCACAGCGCCGGCTTGGCCCATGCGGCCACATCGCGGATGGCCGGCCCGGCGGCACGGTCGGCCCAGTTCAGCACCGGCACGGGATATTCGGCAAACGCCCGGAAATTCACCGCCTTGCCGCATACGTGCAGCACATTGAAGCCGGCATCCTTTACCGCCTCCAGAATCGTTTGATCTGTTGGCCGCACCAGCCGATCGTAAAGCCCCGGTGTTTCGGCGACATCCACCCAATCGTCCCGCACCGACAGGAAAATTCCATCGGCACCCGCCGCCAGGCACTTGGCCGCAAACCGCGCCAGGTTGCCGGCAATGGTTTGTAACGCCCGCGTCACCAACTGCGGATTTTCCTGATACGCCTGCCGAATCCATCGGCTGGGTACATCCGCCGCGGCATCCAAATTGGGCGGCAAGTGAACATGCGGCGGTTGGATCAAGAGCCGCAACACTGACCAAGCGTTGAATAGGGTCGTGGGCATGTAAACGCGCTTGCCGATGGCGGCCCTGAGCGCCGCCACCACCGCCAGTTGTTCGCCAAACCCGGCTTCATCGCCCTTGAGCGGTGCCAGCGCCGCCAAATCTTCCACCCGCGCGATCCGCCCGGAATGCGGATACGGGTTGTCGTTCATCACCTTTAGCACATCCATGCCATAGCTGTCGAGTTGATCGAGATGGGCCTTGACCGCAGCCTTGCCGGCCACTTGCTCGTGCGGAAAATGATACCAGAACGAAAATGGCGGCCGATCCGGTTCGCGTCCCGCCAGCACGGCATCAACTCGTTCGATCGCGGTCATGGATGGTCCTTTCATAAATGAGAGTAAATCCTATGACCGGCGACAGCCTTCGGCCAGCCCCCTGTTGACGCCAGCCATTGCGTGCGCTAACTTCTGCCGCCATGTGCAATCCCGATCATTCCGCTACGACTCCCATCGTTGACGTAAACACGCTGCGTACACAAATGATCGCTTACGTCATGGAACGCACCGAGGCGTTCATTCACCGCTTCATTCCCGATCTCCGCTGGCCGCGTTATTTCGCCGGGTATACCGTCGCCACCAATGATGTCTGGACGCTGGCTCACCTGGCCGGATCATTGCACAGCCTGGGCGTGCGCGAGATCGCCGGCCATCCAACCACCGAGCTTATCTCGACGGCCCTGCGGCAGATCGACGGCAAAGCTCCAGAACCCTTCGCCTCTTTCAAAATCGCCGAAACCCTGTTGCGCTTCGGCCCTTTTGCCGGCAATCCGATCCTACGCGACTTCACTGATGCGCAGCGTGCCAGTATTGTTGATGTGGTCAATAGCACGCACATTTACGATGCGAAAACCGATCGCATCAGCTACGTGAACAATTACTGGGCGGTGCTGGCACGAGCCGAATTGGCGCGGAAAAAGCTGGGATTGCTCACCGATGAAACCATCCTCAATCGTGCCCTGGATGCGGTGCGCCAAGTCATGGCACGCAACCCGCTGGGATTCTTCGACGATAGCCCATCCTTCATCGGGCGTTACGACTGCTATTCGGCCGATGTGTGCCTGTTCACCGAACCCTTTTGGTCGATGCTGGAGCCGCAGGTGCTGAACCCCAGCCTGCGGGCGCATACGCGACTGCTGGAAAGCATCGCCATGGAAAATGGCGCGTTCTATGTCTGGGGCCGATCCATCGGCGTATTGTCGATTAACCTCACCATGGAAATGGCCGCCACCGCGCTGAAGCTGAACCTGGCGGAAAATCCTGCCCGGATGCTGGGTCTGATCGCCAATGCTTTCCAGCAGTTCCCCAATTGGATCGCCGACGATCTGATGATCGCCCATCGCCACCGGATGATGTTCAAATACCGCGATGTGTTTCGCCTGCTGCAAATGACACTCGATTGCCTGGACAAGCTTTGCTATACGGCCAGCCTGCTTGGCAGCATGCAGAATCCGCCCAAGCCCGCCGCGCCGCCTGTACTCTTTCCGCCACGCGATCAATGGGTTGCGATGGACGAGCGCAACGCCGGTGTGTGGATGTACCGCAGTGCGTCGCTGGCCTTTCAGTTTGCCGTGGTGGGTGTTTACCCGACCGCGCCCGATGCTGATTATGTCCCCTGGTTCCGCAGCCCCGGTGTGCTGGAAAACCCGGTTGATTCGCCGATGCTGTGCGGCGTGCCGCGCATCTACCACGAGCACGCCGATTACGTATGCGGCGGCCTGCCGACCACACTTGATAAACAACCCGCGCAACTCCGGCTGGTGTACGAAGGATTCCACGCCGCCAAGCCGGGAGACACCAGCACTCTTCCTGGCCGCCGGGAAGTAACTTACTCGGTGAATGGGTCGCGCATTACGGCCAGCGAACACTGGACGTTCGACGTGGTTCCCACCGCCATTTCCCTGGATATCGCCGAAACCGCTCGGCCGCTGACGCTCCACGTTGACTGTCCCACGCCACATCATGTCTGCACCGCGGCGGTGCGGGGAATGCAAATGTGGCGCAGCTTCTGGGGCGAATTACGCAACCTGCATCAAATTCGCTTTGAACCTGCCCGCGAGATCGCGTTCACCTACACCTTGGACGTTTGAAAGGCGAAGGAAGTTTCTTATGTCAACTCCGCGCGAACGAATTTTAGCCGTGATGGCCGGCGAGATGCCGGATCATGTGCCATTCAATATTTGGAACGAGCAAATCCCCGATGATGCTACGCTGCACGCCCTGCTGGAACGCCAGGCGTGCGTGACCATCCGCTCCGAAGCCTACACCACCGACCATGATGGCGTGCGGGTGGAAAAGGAATCGTTTGTCGGCCCCGATGGCGCCGAACGGTATCGGCTGACGCACCACACCCCGGCCGGGCCGCTGACCATCATCCAGCGTCCGATGCCGAAAACCATCTGGACCGAAACGCACCCGTTTACCAGCCCGCGCGACTACGATGCCTTGGAATGCCTGATCGCCTCCCGCCGCTACACGCCCAATCCGGAACGACTGCGGAAAGACGACGCGCTGTATCCCGGCCAGTCCATCGTTCGGCCCTATTCGCTGCGTGCGCCGTTGCACTCGGTCATCAACAGCCTGCTGGGTGTCGAGGCTTTTAGTGTCGAGTGGTTTGACAACCGCGAACGTATCGAACGGCTTTGTGCCCTGCTGCGCGAAGATACGCTCAAACAGGTGCGCATCCTCGCCGCCGCGCCGACGGCATATTTTGTTATCGATGGCAACACGCAATTCGATATCGTGGGATTGGATCGTTACCAGCGCTACTACATGCCGTACATTGACGAAGCCTGCGACATCCTGCACGCCGCCGGCAAGCTCGCCGGCGCGCACATGGATGGCAACAACGCCCTGGCGGCACATCTGATTGCGCGCACCAAACTCGATTTTATTGAGTCTTTCACCCCCCCGCCGGATTGCGATTTCCCCTTGGCCGCCGCCCGGCAAGCCTGGCCCGGTAAAGGCATCATCATCAATTTTTCCTCGGCGCTGCACCACGGCAATGCCGAGCAAATCCGGCAGGCAATGAAGGAACTCCGCCGCCAGGCCGGCGATTGCCGCGGCGTGGCTCTGGGCGTGATCGAGGACATCCCCACCAACCAACACATATTATTGTTGGCCGAAGAAACGCAAAAATGGTAGCGGTTCACCGCGCACTCGTTATGATGGCGTGTTCGGAAAGCCGACTATGCCAAGACCAGCCCGACCGCCTCGCCATCACCCCGCCGCAACCGCCCCCCATGCTTGTCCTGAGTGCGGTAAGGCCTTCCGCACCGACGAAGCCGTGCAGACCCACCGCCATGCCGCGCATGGCACGGCGGCCACCGTTGTCGGTGACATGACCCGTTGTCCGGAATGCGGCTCGCTGGTCAACAACAAAAATATGCCCAAGCATCGCCGGCGCGAGCACGGCATCATGGGCGAAGAAGTTTAGTTGCGGCGCGCTGCTGGCTTCACGGATTGGTAGTGGCGCTTGGCCCCTGGTGGTGCAGAAATAACCCGCCGTGTTCCGGCTCACCCGGTTCGGTGATGGTCTTTTCACAGCCCGACAGGCTCAACAACAAAGCTCCCAGCAAGGGGAGAAGCCAACACCAACCGGCGACTTTGACAACCAAACGTTTTTTCATATTTGTGGAGCCTTTATTGCTGGCGATGATTGTACCGTCCGCCGCCGTCAGGTCAAAGTTGATAAGCGCCGGGCCGCGTCGCCCTGGCGTTTTTTTCCCGCGAACGCCGCCCACGCCGCCATCGTACTAACCCGGTGAGGTAAGCAGCGGCCGTCCGGAGGGGCGGCCGCTGTTGCTTTGGGCCACCATCACTTCCCCGGTTACGCTTGTACGCCATGCCGGCTGCCGTATGATGTCGGTGTAAAATATTTTGGCCCATTCGGCCGTGTCCCACAGTGGCGATCGTTCAGCATGGATCGTGAAATTCAAATTAACCGGGTTTTGTCCTGCTTGGCCGCCTTGTCGCGGAATGGCGTAGCCGCCCCGTTGCTTTACCCCATCGAGGCCAATCGCGCCCTGTTTCAAGCCATGCTCTCGCCGCGGCGCTATTGCCAATGGCTGCACGGCCGGGCCAAGCGTCTGCATCCGGAAAAGCTGCTGGAAATCAGCGAACTGCTGCCCGAATACGATCCGGTGCTGCACAACCATTTGATGACCGTCGAGCGCAATCCCGTGCTCGGCCTGATCCGGCCGCTGGTGCAGCGCATCGCCAATCTGATCCTGCACGCCAAACGCCCCCTGCTGCTGGCCGATTTCGGCGCGGGCGGGATGGAGGTGCAACGCCAGGTGATCGCCTCCCTGCCCGTCGGGAAGAAACACCCGCTGGTCACCTTCATCGGCTTTGACATCTCCCTCGCCGCCTGCGATCTAGCCCAGGCCAATCTCGCCAGCCAGTTGCCCGAGGGGATCAGCATTTTGCCTTCCGCCGAAGCCTGCGCCCGCTGGTTGCAGCAATCGCCTGCGCCATCGGCCCGGCCCATTCGCGCCGCCACCTGCCGCGTTTCCATTTTCGATCTGCCCGCCCATTTTGCCCCGGGCGCTTTCGACGTCATCTTCCATTCCTTCTTCCGCCACCACCTGGACGCCAGCGTCCTGGCCAACGTCGAAGCCACCGCCGCACGCCTGGGCCGGCGCGTGTGGGAATACGACGGCTACCAAAACTGGCCAACGGTCATGTGGGCCAGTCTTTTCAGTTGGCACAACCCGATCTTTCTTGCCGCCACCCTCTTATCGCACCGCCGCTTCGCCACGCGCCGCCAGTTGCTCGCCAGCCACAAAGGTTCGCGCTTGCGTTTCTATGGCAACGGTTGCTACTTGCGCGAAATCAATTATCAGGCCAAACGGCGGACGAAACGGTGGATGGAAACGTGAAGCGTGAAACGTGAAACGTGACAAAACGAGGCATTTATCACGTTTCACGGCTTCACGTTTCATGCGTTCTCATTGCTGAAATACCGGCTGATAAGAGACACCCAAATAAAGCTCGTCGGCACCAATGGCCGCATCCGCGATGGTCGCCGCCAACGTTGCCGGCATGGCGGCCACAGCGAACACCGGCGCGGCCGTGGTCGGAACCCTTGCGGCCGCCACCGCGACGGCCACCGTCAGCGCATTGGCTTGGTTGCTGGCCGGTATGGTAATGGCCACCAGCGGCGCGGCGACGGCGGATTGAACCGCCGCCGTCGGCACCGGCGTTGCCGCCGCCACTGTCGCGTTCAATTGCACCGTGCTCACCGTGCCGGCGCTGATTACTCCCACCGCCAAGGGCAGGGCAAGCCCCAGGTTTTGCAGTACATCGGTCAAGTCGCTGTTGTTCACCGTGGTATTCAAGCTGGGACTGGCGGCGGTATATTCAAAATTACCCAGGCTCCATAGGGTGGTGCTCAGACCCAGATTCTGGAGCACGGTGGTCAGGTCGGTGTTGTTCGCCGTTCCATCCAAGTTGGTATCACCCTTAATATCATAGCGGAACTTGGTCTCGGTGGTGTTGCCCACGGTCACCGTACCGTAGCCAATCCCGTAATTGGCGCCGGCGATCACACTGGAACTCTTGATCTGACCGCCGAAAATGTAGCTCTGGATGGTGCTCACCGGATCGGTGGTGGTGTTGGCCACCAGCACAACATTGTTTTGCACATCCAGCCTGGCATTGCCGGTCAGCGTCAAGCTGCCGAAGTTCACGTTGGCACCATTGCCACCAGTGTTGACGACAATACTGGCGTTGCCACCGGCATTGATGATCGGCGAATTGCCCGCGACACCGGGGTCGGCGTTGATCGTGGTATTGCCAGTTGCCGTCAGGGTCTGGGTGCTGGAATTCCAGGTTGCCTGGCTGCTTAGGGCCAGCCAGCCGGGAAGGGATGAATAGGTAAACTTGTCCGCGGACGAAGTTGCCGACTTACCGGAGGCGGTGGTCACGGTCACATCAACGACGCCGGCCGTTCCCGCCGGTGAAACTGCGGTAATTTGAGTCGGGGAATTGACAATAAAGCTGGTGCTGGGCAGCACCGTGGATCCGAAGCTCACCGCGGTGGCGCCGGTAAAATCCGTGCCGGTGATCACGACCGAGGTTCCGCCCTGGTAGGTTCCGGTGGCCGGGCTGATCTGGGTTACCGTCGGGGCGGCAACGAGCGTCGTCGGCGTGAATTCCGTCTGGGAATTGAACGTCGCGGCCTGGTTGCCCATAATCGAAGTGCCCCAATCGTAAATCATGTAGGTGCCACTGGCCATGGATTCCAAGGCGATGTCCCCGCTATCGTCGGCCACGATCCACTGGAAGATGTCGTCGCTGCCGATGGTGGTGTCCTGGTCGGCGCGGAGGGAGCCGTCCGTGGGGTCGTAACGCAGATAGAAACCGGTTTGCACGCTCTTGAGGGCAATGTCTCCATTGCCGGCATCCACCACATTAAACTCTGCCTGCCCCTGGATCGAAGTATAGCCGTCCACCCACAGGATATCCGCGGCCGCAGTGTCGACCATGATGTAATTCTTGGTAGTCCCGGTGAGACTGATGGCCATCTTATGACCCATCGGATCAACCGCCATGCCGACACTGTGGAACACCCCGGTGCCGAGCGCACCACTACTGTTGTAGGCGGTCGCGGCCAAGCCTGCCAGGTAGCTGGTGGCGTTCATGGCGGTGGTGATCGCCGAACCGACCTGGGTCCAATTGGTGGGTGTCGCCGTACCGGTGGAATACCAGGCGGTGACCGTGCTGCCGCTCCGGGCTAATTTGATCCAGATCGGCGCGGCCAGCGTTGGGGTGGTAGCCTGCACGGTAGCCACGGTAGTGGTGGCCCCGCCAGTGGTTACCCGATACGAGAAACTGATCCCACCGGTGGGTTGCACATCCAGCAGAACATTGATCGCGTTGGCGGCGGTAGTGTCGCGGAACATGAGTCCCGCCCCGGCGGTGCTGACGGTGCTGACCACACCGTCCATGCGGGCAACCAGCACCTCATCCTTGGCGGCACTCTGGTAGGTGTAATTAAATTGATCGGAGGTTCCCCCAATCCCCGCTCCCCCACCGGCCTGGCTATAGCCCGTGAGCACGTAAGTGGCCGAACCCGCCGCCGCCGGGGAACCGATATCGGCATTGGTCCAGCCGGTGGGCAGCGGTTCGGATTGGAAAGTGAGGTTATCGAAAGTGGCCGTGGCGATCAGCGTGCTATTGCCGGAAGTGACCACCAGCCCGGCCTGGTAGTTGGAGTTGACAAATGCGATGCTAATGGAAGCAATGGCAATCCAATCCGAGGGGCCGGGTGTGTTAGTGGAGGTGGCATAGTAGGCGGTGAATACGTTGCCGGTGCGCATCAGCCGCAGCCAGACCGCCGCGGAGTACGACCAAGCGGCCACCGCGCTGCTGACGACGCCGGCTTCCGTGCGATACTGAAACACAATGCCGGCGCCCGGCGACACCGTCACATCGACATACGCCGCCGCCGCGCCGGTGCCGTCGCGCATCATCAGCCCGCCTGCGGCTCCCGAGATGGAACTGCTGACGGAGGTAACCCGCGCCGCCAGCACCTGATCCCCGGTGATGCTTTGGCTGGTCAGATGAAATTGATCGGATGCGCCGCCGATCCCCGTGCCGCTGCCGGTGAGAGTCCAGGTGTTGTCGTCGTCGGTGTAAATACCGCTGCCGGCCAGGGCGGGGCTGCCGATATCGGCATTGGTGTTCAACACATTGTTGGTGCCGGAAAACAGCGTTTGATAGGCCATCGTGGCGTTGGGGAATTCCAGTGGCTGTGTGCCGGTAGGGCCGGGTGAAAGCTGACTGTTGCCATCGCTGGCACCAACATCGAAATAGCTCTCGAACGCGACATTGTTGGCGGGATTGGCCATGAACGACTTGAGCATGTGGATGAAGTACGGATCGTCCAAGCCGCCGTGGCCATCGGGCCGATCCCACACGCCCCATTCGGGAAAGCTCAGGGGTTTTCCCTGGCTGGCGGCAAATTGGGACCAATAGAGCAAGCCTTCGGTTTCGTTCATATAGCCGTTGCAGGCGATCTCCTGGCGTAACTCGATATCGGCGGCGGAGTCGTTGGTAGGGAAGGGATAGGTGCCGGTTGCCCAGGAAGCGTCGTAGGCGTCAACACCGATGTAATCGACGTAGGCGTTACCGGGATATTCCGGTTCCGAGGCCACATTGTTGACACCCATGGAGGGGTTCCAATCGAACTTCAGATTCGGCGCGGTGGTCCGCATGTCGGTGACGATCAGCCGCCAGTAATTGACGAAGTTGCCGGTGGGGCCGGAATCCCCGGAGTTTTCCCCGGCGTACCAGGGATACCAATTGCCGTTGAATTCCCAGCCCAGACGGATGATGCTGTTGCCCAGTCCATAGTTGACCAGGTTTTGCGCCAGGGTTTGGAAGTAGTTGGTCGCGCCGGAAGTGAAATTCCCGGCCGCGCCCTGCGCCAGGTTGCCCCCGGAAGAAGGCAGCATCGGTATGCTCACGACCAGCCGCCGGCCCGTTTGCGCCGCCACCCATGGCTCCCACGCGGAGTACAGCCAGGTGGCGTCGTCAATTTGGCTCCAATTGCCGTAGGCTTCGGCGTCGCTGGCCCAGGTGGTGTTGTTGGCGGTCCACTGGTTGAAAGCGTTAAGGTAGGTCGGCACCGCCGCCCCGCGATGGACCGCGGTCTGCGGCACCACCTGCGCACCGCTGCTGGTCAGCAGGCTGGTGGGCACCACTTCCAGCAGATTGAATTTCTGGTAGCCCGCATTATTTCCACAACCATGGGTGACCACATCCAGCTTGTCGCCCGCATTGACGACCACCGTGCCGGCCACAAAATCACCGGGCGAAGTGAAGGTTCCATCAAAATCCAACGGCCCCTGCATCTGCGCCAGCGTGGCATTATATGCCGTGACGTTTGTGCCGATCTGATCGTTGCACATTTCTCCCAAAGCGCTGATGGCATTATTAATGACAAAGACATCGTAGCTCCCGGCCGGCAGGCCCGTGATGGCCACGGCTTCTTCACCGGCTTGCTGGCTGGTGTTAGCGATTGCGCCTTTGAACAGCGCGCTGTCGAACTCGTCATTGCTGGTGGTCGGGCTGGCGGTAACCAGACTAAGGTTGGAACTATCCGAATAGTTGATGGTCCCCCCAGCGGTGGTCGCGCGCCCAAATGCCAGGCTCACGCCCGACGCCGCCGATCCATCGCCCCAGACCATGCCGCTGGCAATGTCGGCCGTCCCCACGTTGTTGAACGTGTTGTCGCTGCCGGCCAAGCCATTCTGATGCGCCGGCGTGGTGATCGTTGATCCCGCCACATAGGCACTGGAAAGGGTGGCATAGGTGGAAGCCGCCCCCGTTTGCCCGAAATCAATCAGCAGTGGTTCGGCCGCCAGCAGGATTCGGCTTTCCAAGGCCTCGGCACGAAAACTCGGCGCGGCCTTGCGCATCCGCCGACGCGGCTTGGACAGGTTGGCAGCAACCCAACGACGAAATGATGACAGAAACATCGCAGTTCCTTCGCTGCAAAACGCGCCGGGGGAAACCTTGCCAAAGGCCACCGCGGGAACCGAGCCTCACCCTATAGCCCCGCGAACCTTTGTACGACCAAACACTAGCAGACAACTTAGCAACGCACGACAACAAGTCAAATATCGTGACAGAAGATCGCAAGCGACAATTATTCTTCGTCGTCAGCGACAATGACAATCCCCCATAACCATTCGCCTCCGGGGAAGTTTTACCGCGTCCCAGGTTGCAAGCAACGCCCTACCGTTTATCCTGTAAGAACGACTAACGGGACAGCCATGCGTTCAAGGAAACAATGTCGACCGCCAGCGACCAGCACCACCACGTTGCGGCGGCAGTTGCCGGCGGCCACACCAGCGTTTCTGGTTGAGGAACTGGAAGCACGCATGCTGCTGTCCACCACGATCCCGGCGATGTCGGGAAGCGGCGATTACATGAACGCCACCTACAGCACCGCTTATCTTCAGCAGAGCAACGAGGTCTCCACCATTGGCATCAGTGATGCGCGCTTCAGCCTTTTTCCCGGTGGGTATTACAACGACACCACTTCCACCGTCGTCCTGAGCATGGATTCGCTGATGCAGTCGGCGTACAAAAATAACGTCAGCCCGCTGGTGACGTTCAATTATTATGAAGGCTACACAAACCCGGTCGGCAACTACACCAAGTGGTATGCCATCGGCCAAACGTATGCCCAGCGCTATGGCCCGGGCGGTACCTGGGACCAGCAGTATGGGGCGTCTTCCAGCTATGGCGCCACCGTCTTTGCCGCATTTAATGAACCGGATGATTCGGCCGCGCCCGGCATCGACAAAACCGCCTACCACAACGCGCTGGAAGGTTTGGCCGATGGCGTGCATGCGGTCAATGCCAGTTTCAAGGTGATTCCTGGCGGCTTGTGCTACCTCGCCAAAGCCGGGGACTGGACCTGCAACGGTTACCTTCCCGCCATCGCCGATCTGCTCAACGACGGCAAGTTGGACGGGATCGATTTGCACACCTATTACAGTCAATGGTTCCCGTTGGAAAGCGGCTACCGCTACAGCGCTGAATATGAATTCGAACAATGCAAGGCGGATGCCGCCAACGGCATCACCGCTGACATCAATTTCTATTGCACCGAATTTAACGATACCAACGCCCTGCAAACCCCGCAGCAGCAGGCGGCGGGAATGCTCACCGGCATCTGGGATGAATTGGGCGTAGTGAAAAACAACGGCACCACTTCGGCAACCCAATTGGCGTTTCCTTACACTCTGTTTCAGACTTTGGCCGATCGCGCCAGTTATGGCCTGGCGTCACAGACCAATCCTTGGCTTGGCAGCGTCGAAGGGCAGACCTACCAGTTGGTCATGCAGTTGACGCAGGGCATGTCGTTCACTTCCCTGGACCCGTTGCATACCGGCACCTACGTGTTGAGCGGGCCTAATCAGATGATGTGGGTTTGGCAGGATCGTAACGGTTGGAGCAACGAAACCGGGACCTCTTTCAGCCTCGCCGGCATCCCCACCACTGCCACCGCGTTGGATGTCTATGGCTGGGATGGTTTGCGCGCAGTGATCCCCCTATCGAACCAAAGCACTTACAAAGTCACCGGACTGCCCGGCAACGAAACGTATATGTTCGTCGCCACCACCCCCGCAGCCAGTGTGCCGGCGGCGGCATCCAATCTGACCGCCGAAGCCACCGCGCCAAGCCAAGTGGTTTTGACCTGGCGCGACAATTCGGAAGATGAAATCGGCTTCAAAATCGAGCGCGCCACCAACAGCACCTTCACCCAGAACGACACCATCCTGACCACCACCGCCGCCAACATCACCCAGTACATTGACATGGATGTGAGTGCCGGCACCACCTATTACTACCGCGTGCGCGCCACCAACGGCAGCGGCGACCGAGCCAATTCCAACGTCGCCGACACCACCGTCTGGGCCACCGGCGATATTTATTACGGCGGATTGGAAGATACGCTGAATCCGATGGCGGCGGTAACGCTTTCGGCCACGCAAACGGTGAACAACTTGTACGTGGCGGCAGCGCCGTCCACCCCGGCCGGCGCCACCGGGGCATCGGTGCTGGAATGGGACGAAACCGACAGCGGTAATTCGACGGCCACTCAGGAAAACCAGACGGTTACCGTCCAAGGTGTCGATGACCCCATCCCCGCCGATGCCACGCAGTTGACTTTCAGATGCCGCATTGCCTTGGGCAGCACCACCCTGCCGGATTCGGCCACCGGCGCCAATCCGCGGCAGAATTCCACCTTCCAACTCAAGCTCTACGCCTATAACGGCATCACCAACTCCTTCAGCAGTGCCGTCTACAATATCACCGACGCGATCTGCCAGGCCGGCTGGGTAACCATTACCGGCAATGCCACCATCCCCGCCGGTAACTATACCACCCTGACCAGTATGGCCGTCGTCTACAATTTGCACACCAGCGAGTCAGGCTCGACCCTGGCCAAACAAAGCCAGACGCTCTACATGGACGACTTCACGGTAAGCAGCAACGGGACTGATGCGACGGAGGAACCTAGCGCCCCGAGCAGTTTGACCGCCCTGGCCAAATCGACCAGCAGCGTCAAGCTGACCTGGACTGACAATTCGTATAATGAAACGGGGTTCGATATCGAGCGCGCCACCAATAGTGCTTTCACCACCAATGACAGCATCGTTAACACCACTGCCACCGGTGCCACCAGCTACACCGATACGACGGTGACCAGCGGCACCACTTATTACTATCGCGTTTTCGCCATCAACGCCCTCGGTAATTCGGCCGACAGCAACGCAATTGCAACCACGCCGACCGCCACCACCACCACGGTCACCTCCAGCAACGCCACCGCCAACGTCGGCCAATCGATAACCTTCACGGCCACGGTAACCCCCACCAGCGGCAGCGGTGCAACC
>Ga0316217_10005388_pt1 | contig 13299 bp, 10 predicted proteins | sample 1anoAmetaG_FD_203633 | JGI IMG/M metagenome (GOLD analysis project Ga0316217, IMG submission 203633) | Freshwater microbial communities from Trout Bog Lake, Wisconsin, USA - 1anoA | ecosystem: Environmental > Aquatic > Freshwater > Lake > Hypolimnion/Profundal zone | place: USA: Wisconsin...
GCTATTACATTGAATAAAAACCTGAATGGAAGTTCCTCCAACATAGATGGAGCTGTTGCAGTATTCAATACAAATTATACCAAGAGCATCGGAGCAGAAGATTCCAGGAAGCTGATGAACCCTGCGGAGAATCTGTATATTACAGAGTCTGCAAATAATTTGAGTATTGATGGTTTACCAACTCCATCATTAACAGATGTTGTAGCGTTGAAATTAGCGAATGTAATTGCAGGAGAAACCTATCAGTTGAATGTAGATGCAAGTCAGTATGCAGGTCTGGATGCTTATATACATGATGCTTATTTGAATACAGATGTTTCAGTAACTAATCCTGTAACATTTACACCAACATCAGATGCAGCTACTTATGCCAACAGGTTCAGCATAGTATTCAAAGCAAATGTTGTGGCTGTAAACAATGCTACTAAGATATCGGTATATCCAAATCCGGTAACAGAGAAAGTATTTACAATACAGACACAGAATGTGGCTGCAGGCAAGTACAATGTATCGATGATCAATGCAATGGGACAGACAGTGATGACAACTACAATTAATCATGCTGCCGGAGTTTCAAATGAAACAATCAGCATGGATAGAGTATTATCATCGGGTATGTACACAGTGGTATTGAAGAGTGCAGATGGTAAACTGTATCAGAGCGAATTGTTAGCACAATAATAATATTATTATGGCCAGTGACTATTTACCAATAGTCACTGGTTTTATTAAACAAAAAGAAAACAATAATAAAAATGAAAAAGATAAGTAAATTGATATTATTAGTGATGTTTATGATGATACTCACAACAGGTAAAACTTTTGCTCAAGGAAGTGCAGACCCAGCAGGTCCAGGATCATTGTCGGGAAGTGGACAGTTTCCGAGTACAGGAAACAATGACAATCCAACAGGAGGAGTACCTTTTGATGGAGGCCTGAGTTTAATTCTTATTGCTGCTGGTGCAGGATTAAGAGCTAAAAAGGCTAAGAAAGAATTGGTTGTGTTAGAAAAATAAACTAATAAATCCAAAATGTTAATTGGTTAAATAATAAGGAGGTTGTTCCATTTGGAACAGCCTCTTTATTTTACTATAAAAAAGGGTTATGAAAAAATGATCAATCTAATAATGAAATTAAGATAGGTTTAGTAAAAACGAAGTGAGATAGTATATGAATGAATTATGAATAAACATGAATTAATGAGCATGGATATCTGTATTTTCATAATATTTTTTTTGGTTTAAAATAAATGAAATAGCCTTTATGAAAATATATATAGTATACTGACAAACTATTTTATAATATTAGTTTAATACTGAATAAATTGAAAAAAGAAATTAGAATTATTAAAATAACATCCACTAAATTATTTTCAACAACGGAATTAATAATCAAGTATTCTAGTAATATCTATCAATAAGTTCGAACTCTCGGTAGTCTCGGGCACTGAAAAAAGGCAATTCTGAAAAGAGTTGCCTTTTTGTTTATGTCTGCAATTTCTTTATCCCATTTCAGTAAGGGTCCCATAAACTAATAATCCATTTTGGTCTCCTCCCGATCCATTCTGGTCAGCTCCCAATTCACTTAAGTCTTCTATAAATCCATTTTGGTCGGCTCTCATAAGGCTAAAGTCTTCTGTAAATTCATTTTGGTCAGCTCCCATAAGGCTTAAGTCTTCTATAAATTCATATTGGTCAACTCTCATTTCGCTTAAATCTCCTCTCAAAGCGCTTAAATCTATTCTCATAAGGCATATATCTTCAGTAGAAGCATTATTTTCTCCTCTCAAAGCGCTTAAATCTATTCTCATAAGGCATATATCTTCAGTAGAAGCATTCTTTTCTTCTCTCAAAGCGCTTAGGCCAATTCTCCGATCCTGTAAATCTAATTACATTTGCCTGAAATCTTCAGTAAATACATTTATGTTTACTCCCAGAACCCTTTGGCCTGGTCTCAAAGCATAAAAATCCATTATCAATCCGCATATATCTTAAGTAAATTGTCTCTAATCTGCTCTCAACACGCTGAAATCTGTCACCAATAGGCAAAACAGATAAACATTTATACTGAATTTTAAAGATTTACAGTCCATATTCATCGTCAATTTGTATTTATATATCAAAACCAAAGGCTAAAAGCCAATAGCTGATAGCTGTATTATTTTTACTTTTGATTTTTTACTTTTTACTTTGAATTTGGGCGTTCCGGCTCGTTCCTCGCCGTCGTGCCGCCGCTGCTATCTTTTGCTGCGCCCCAGATTGGTCCCTGAGTTTATCGAAGGGTGATTTGGGGCGCAGCAAAAGGATAATCCGCTATGGCACTAACGCAGGAATACAAATACATTCGTAGAGACGCATTGCAATGCGTCTCATTTACAACATTTAATTTCTCCCCACTCATATATACCACAAGTGGCGGGTGTATTCACCTCATCTCGGAACAACTTGCACTCGGCACTGGCTTCGCCTGTGCCGTAATCTTTCTCAGCTTGCAGCTGAGTTTTATTTTAAAAATAATCATTCAATAATATATCTTCGTTGGGCGTCATTTTAGATGAAACCTTAATTTTCAAAATTAATCTTCTAATATTATTTTTATCTTTAAATTTGTATCCAAATGAATACACTTTTCTAATGTTTTACATTGAAAAAACAACAGAGTTCGATAAATGGCTATTAAAGCTAAATGACTTAACTGCAAAAGCCAAAATATTATTCAGAATTCAAAAATTAGAAAAAGTAGAACATTTTGGAGATTGTAAATCAGTTGGAGATGGAATAAAAGAATTGAAGATTAATTATGCAAAAGGTTATAGAGTATATTTTAGAGAAAAGGATGGCAAAATCATAATTCTTTTGATGGGTGGTGACAAATCAACTCAACAAAAAGACATAGTTTAAGCAAAAGAAATTTGGAGTAAATTAAAAAAGTAAAAAATGACAACAACAAAATTTGAAATAGCGGATTACTTGGATAATAAAGCAATGATTGCAGAATATCTGAACACTGTTTTAGAAGAAGGCGATAATGACGAAATTGTAGCAGCGATTGGACACATAGCAAAAGCTATTGGTATGAGTAAAATAGCTGAGGAAACTGGTTTAAGCAGACCAAGCTTATACAAGGCATTGTCAGATGGAGCTAAACCACAATTCTCTACCATATTAAAAGTATTAAGAGCAGTGGGAGGACAAGTAAAAATAAATCCAATTACAGCTTAAAATACGAACGTCCTCACCTCGGAACAACTTTCACTCGGCACTGGCTTCGCCTGTGCCGTAATCTTTCTCAGCTTGCAGCTGAGTTTTCATTTTAAAAATAATCATTCAATAATATATCCTCAGCTAGCCGTAGTTTGCTCGGCTGGTGCCCATCCAGCGGCAGTTTTACCTCATCGCATGCCGCCAATCATTTTGCCATGGGCATGTTCATGTACTATACCATGCAAAGGTTCTTCGGCAGGTTTGCCGTTATATTTATTGTATGGGCCGCCACTATTGCCTATGCTCAGGTATATGTGGGCGTGCATTATCCCTTCGATGTTCTGGGCGGAGCCGCATTAGGTATAGTTATCGGAAAGCTGATGAGTATGGGGTATGAGAAGTATAGTTAAAAACTAAGATAAGTATTTTGCAGAAAAATGCATAAGTTCCTCGATTGATTGAAATGATATTATATTTTGAATTTTTGATGTTTGAAGATAAGCTTCATTTGTAAAATGTTGTATCAGACAGCCCAACCCAGATCACGGGCTTTGAGGATTAAACCGGCACGGTTTTTAACGTCACATTTAATATAGAGTAATGATAACTCTCTTACGACTTTAGACTCTGACATTATTAGTGCAATAGCAATTTCTCCATTGGTTTTATCGGAACAGGCACACTGAATGAGTATAAAATCTTTTTCTGTAAAACAAGGATCGTGGAAATCTTTGAAGAGCATGAGTTTTGCATAATCATCGCTGTTGTGGTGTATAAAATGTAATCTGGATACTTCTTCCAATCCTTTGATATATAGTTGAGGGTCATCATCTTTATTTAAACAACCACAACAACCTGCGGCTAACATTAATGTTCTATCGTTTGGCCTGCTTGATAAGCAAATACCTACACATAATACATTGGGTAAATCTTTGCGTATCCATCGGACTACTTCGGGGCCGTTCATGAAGGGCATCTGAGGATCGACTAAGATGAGATCTGGGGTTATTTCTGATTTATTCATCTTTTCAATGAAGTCGAGACCATTGGTAGCAGTAAAAGGGATAGTAAATAAGCCTGTGCTTTCCAGAAAGGTTTTTATTCCGTAGACCATTGGCCATAAATCGTCGATAATAACAATGGATATTTTCATAGAGCTTATTCAGTAAAGTGTAAAGGTATTCTTTATTTATCAGCTATTGGCTTTAAATACAAGAAAATACAGAAAACAGGAGTAAGGAGTCAGGAGAAAGGAGTCAGGAGAATACACAGAAGCAAGAATCTGAAATTGAGAAAATGAGGGGATGCCCTCAAAAATTGAGGTAATACTATGCTGTTTTTACTTTTATGGTGTGCGATATTTGCTATTGTTAATCGGGGGGAGGTAAGAAAAGAGGGAAAGAGATTAAACAGTTCTTGGAAACAGGTAGAAATAAGGATAAAAAAACGGGGGATGACATGCGATGCTCGGGGGATGACACGCGATGCTCGGGGGACGACACGCGATGATCGGGGGATGACACGCGATGATCGGGGGATGACATGCGATGATCGGGGAACGACACGCGATGATCGGGGAACGACACGCGATGCTCGGGGGACGACACGCGATGATCGGGGAACGACACGCGATGATCGGGGAACCATGGAGAATACATTATTAAGGAGTAAGGAGGAAGGAGATAGGAGAGAGGAGGTAATACAAATTAAGAATTAAGGATGAATATTCGAGTTTTATAGGTTAGAAAATTAAAGAAGGATATAAGGGTTGATATTTAATAATATAAAAATTTACAATTATGACAAAGGAAGAAATTGCTTTGTATGAAGCACAGGGAAGACATCAGGTATTTAATACTGATAATAGTACGGCAATAGCTTTAATAAAAGGGTATCTTGCGTATCAGAAAATAATGGATGATAATATGTTGCTTAGTAAGGCTGCCATAGAAGCTGAAAATAAAGAAAACAGCACCGATTCGAAGACGGTAGATGATTATAAATTAATCATGTCGAAGATGATTGTAGGGTATCTGGAAGGAGGAATTGAAATTGCTAATACTGCTGGTGAGAAGGCACTTGCTAATAGTATGAAAGTATCGAAAACCTATTTTTATAAGGCAGGTAAGAAGAATGCAGTGATAAGGGCTACTAAAATGTGTAAAATACTTAATGATAATATTGGTATTTTAACTAATGTAGATGCTGCTGCCATCACTAAAATTACCGGAGCTATTAATGATTTTGATAGCAGAAAGGATCTGATAATTGATGACAGACAGGATAAGAAGAGTTTTGGTACTGATGCTTTAACTGTATCGATCAATGCAGCGAGAAAGGCAAGTGTAAGTCAGTTTAATTTGTTTGAAAGTTTTTATGGCGAAACAGATGCGACTAATACCGAAAAGCTGAGATTGGCGCATACACCAATTGTTGAGGGTAAACGATTTACTCCGGTTACTATTTCAGTAGTGGATGATAGTACCGGACTGCCTGTTACCAACGCAATACTGACCAAGCCAACGAAGAAGGCGACCAAGAGTTTTAAAGTGGATACAAATGGGAATAAGCCATTTAAAACCCATAAAGCAGGATTTACTACTTATACTACAGTGGCAGCAGGATATAAGACAAATGTTGATGAATTGAAAGTAATAAGGCATAAGGACAATGTGTTTGAAATTAGGCTGAAGAAAAATTGAAATAAATACAGGAGGAAGGAGATAGGAGGAAGGAGTCAGGAGAATACAAATACAGGAGGAAGGAGATAGGAGGAAGGAGTCAGGAGAATACAAAGACAGGAGGAAGGAGACAGGAGGAAGGAGTCAGGAGAATACAAATACAGGAGGAAGGAGATAGGAGGAAGGAGTCAGGAGAATACAAATACAGGAGGTAGGAGATAGGAGGAAGGAGTCAGGAGAATACAAATACAGGAGGAAGGAGATAGGAGGAAGGAGTCAGGAGAATACAAATACAGTTTTAGTTGATTTTAAAATTGAGTCTATGGGGAAGAAAATATAAAACACATTTAGAACTTTGAAGAGCTATTCCGTAAGGGATGGCTCTTTTTTTTGTGGGGATGAAGAAATACTTAAATTAATTAGTGCAATTGCTGGTAAAATGATTACATAATGGACAGACTCTAATTAAAAAGATTGTTTAACTAATATCTTTTAGTTGAATTACGAATAAAAAGATTTGATTTCATTTCAAGGAATACATCTTTATAATTCATTCTTGGTTTATCTATTATCTTAAACAAGGTAAGTGCGGCCTCTTTGCCCATTTCGAATGCTGGCTGTGTAATAGTAGTCATTGATGGATTCAGAAATGAAGCAAGTTGCATATTGGAGAAACTGACTAATCTGATATCTTTTGGAATTTGTATGGCTAATTCACTACAAATCTGATATGTTAATATTGCCAGGTTTTCGGCAGAAGAGAAAATACCATCAACTTTTTTTCTTTTTTTTAGTATATTATTAATTAAAGAAAAATTAGAAATAGTATCGTAGGTGCAGTTTACTATCAATGATTCATCGAATTCAATATTGTATTCTTGCAAAGCATCCATATAACCCTTTTTTCTTTTCAGGCAGGCATAAGCATATTGTGAAAAAGCTAAGAATCCAATTTTTTTACAACCTGTATCCAATAAGTGTTTGGTTCCTATATATCCGGCATGATAATCATCGGTACTTATTTTAGCTGTATTAACCTGATCATTAACCCTATCGAAGAGAACCAATGGTAAATTTTTTTCCAGTAGTTCATTGAAATAAGTATAATCATTTGTTTCTAAAGACATAGATGCTAATACACCATCAACTCTACCATTCAACAGATGTTTTAAAACACCAACTTCTTTCTTATAATTTTCATGCGTCAGATAGATTAAAGTATGATATCCTTTTTCCTGAGCAATCATCTCAATTCCATCAATTGCTTTAGAAAAAAAGTTGTTGGAAATTTCTGGGATAACAACTGCAATAGTCTTGTTTTTGTTTTTTCTTAAACTACTGGCATGTGGATTGGGTTGAAAATTTAGTTCATTAGCAAGTGCTAAAACCCTTGCTTTTGTAGCAGCACTTATTTCATGGCTATCGTTCAAAGCTTTTGAAACAGTAGCTGCTGAAATATTCAAAATTCTGGCAAACTCTTTAATAGTCAATGTAATGGCAATCTTTAAATGTATAAAGGTAAGTGTTTCGTTATATAACAAAAGATTATAGTGCTAAATCGTTTTCGTTAAAATTTCGTTGCAGTAATAAATAGTTGCCGAATTTTATCGAAATTTTTTACGGTATGCTTGTCAAAAGATTACTATTAGCATTAGCTATTTTTATTAGTATAAATGCCTATTCACAAACAGTTCAAATCACTGGAACTGTTATGGGAACTGATAAAGCTACGGTTAGTGGAGTTACTGTACAATTCAAAAATCAAAAGAAGTCGGTAAAAACAGATGAGGACGGAAACTTTGTTATCAAGCTAAAAAAGTTTGTGGCAGATTCGTTGATTTTTTCTTCAATAGGATACGAAACAGTTGTACAGTTTGTACAAACACCCGACCCAATTAATATTACCCTAAAAGAAATAAATCCAGATGATGCTGAGGTTGTGCAAGTGGGTTATGGTTCTCAAAAAAGGAAAGATGTAAACGGTTCGGTTGCATCTAGCTCTAAAGAACGACTGGATGGTTCATTGCCTGATAATAACTTTGCAAGTGCACAGTCAGGTACTGTAGCTGGAGTGGGTTTTACTACCAATTCTTCAAGTGCTGAAGGTAATAGTATTTCAACATTGGTTAGAGGAAGGGGGTCTCTTACACTTAGTAATGCACCGATTATTGTATTGGATGGAACTGTTTTTACTGGTGGTCTTTCTGATATAAATCCTAGCGATATAGCATCTATAAATTTTTTGAAAGATGCATCCTCAATTGCTATATATGGAGCTAAAGGTTCCAATGGGGTAATAATGATTACTACCAAAGCAGGGAAGAAAGGAAAAATGGTTTTTCGATATGATGCTTCTTATGGTATCAGTACCTATATAAAGAAACCTGACCTGATGGATGGAGCGGCATTTTATAACTTTAAAAGTAATAGAATTCTGATTGATTCTATATCAGGGGTACAGGCAGCCACTTATGGTTCCAGTGTATTAACAGCTAATGAGATATATAATTACCAGCATAATATCAGTACAGACTGGTTCAATTTAGCTACTCAACAAGGTAGCAGATTACAAAATACACTGTCTTTATCAGGAAGTACAGATAAAACACATTATTTTTTTAGTGGTTCTTATCTGACTGTTGATGGTATAGCTAAAAATGATCAGTTTAAACGATATACTTTAAGATCAAATGTGGATTATAAAGCAGCAACATGGTTAGATATAAATTCCAATACTCAGTTGGGGGTGAATAATCGAGATGGATTACCAGCTGATATCAGTGGTACAGGTACTGGTGTTGTTTATCTGAATCCATTGACTGTAGCTTATGATAGTCTGGGAAATTTAACTCTTTATCCATGGGATCCATATAATACTGTCAGTCCAGTTCAACCAATAGCAAATCCATTGGGTAACTTATTAGTTAAAAAACAGGATAATCAATACAGAATGATTACCTCCAATACCTTTAAAGTTGATTTTCCTTTTGTAAAAGGATTGTCCTATAAATTAAATACTGGTGTTGAATTTAATTATACAATAAGAAATACTTATTATGGTTTAAATACGGTAAAAGGTTATACCAATAGTGGGGAGGCAATAAACCTTGACGAATTGAAACGTAATTTTTTGGTAGAAAATATTCTGAATTATAATCGTGAGTTTGGAGTACATAGCATTGGAGTTACCGGTGTATATAGTATGCAAAGTAATGATTATAATAGTGACTCCTACACAGGGATAAATTTTCCAAGTGATGTACTCACCAACTACCAAATGAGCAGTGCTCAGAAGCTAACGCAAACAACTTCTAATTGGAAGGAAAACACTTTATCGCAGGTTGTCAGATTTAATTATGGGTATAAAGGAAGATATTCTCTTACTTTATCTACCCGTAGAGATGGCTTTTCAGCTTTTGGGGATGGATTGAAATATGGTATATTTCCTTCCGGAGCTTTAGGTTGGCAGGTTTCCAAAGAGCCTTTTATGCAAAAATTTAAATACTCGAAATACATCAGTAACCTAAAACTAAGAACTTCTTATGGAGTATCTGGTAATAATAATATTGCAGCATATTCAGCTTTAGCCAATTTTGCTACCAGAACTTATATTATCTACGATTCTACTACAGCTACAGGAGTAGTTCAGAATGGTGTATTAATCTCTAAAGTAGCTAATCCATTACTTGGATGGGAGTCACAGAAACAATTAGATATAGGTATGGATATAGGATTGTTCAAAGGGAGAATAAATTTCGGGGTCGATTATTATGATAAAAACACCTATAATTTATTATTGCCAAGAACCTTGCCTCCTGAAATGGGTGTGATTAGTACTTTCTTAGAAAATATTGGTCAGGCTGAGAATAAAGGGGTTGAGTTGTCTTTATCCACTATCAATATCATTAACAAAAATTTTAGCTGGTCAACACAGATTAATTATAGCTATAATAAAAACATGATAACTCAGTTGTATGGAAATGGTGTGGACAATGATACTTCCAACTTTTGGTTTAAAGGGCATCCAATAAGTGTTTATTATGATTATAAATATAATGGTGTTTATCAATTACATGATAATAACAGTTTTCAACCAGGAACACAACCCGGATATGTTAAGGTTGCTGATGAATCTGGAAATCCTACTATTTCTCCTAGAGACAAAACGATTATAGGACAAAAAGATCCCAAATATCACTTTGGTTTTTCTAATACGTTTAAATATAAAGGATTTAGCCTGTTGATATTCTTTCAGGGAGCAGGGGGTAACGTAAAACCGGATAATTTGCAGTCAGATGATATTGGTTCTCAAGTTACCAATAATGTTATAAATAGAAACTGGTGGACACCAACTAATCCTACTAATGAACATTGGGCTAATGATGCTAATGCAAATCCATTGGGCGTGAAAATATATGAAGATGCTTCCTTTATTAGATTGAGGGATATTACTCTATCGTATATTATACCCTCAAAATTATTAACAAGAGCAAAAATTAATAATTTCAGGATATATTTTACTGCTAGAAATATAGCCACATTTACCAAATTTAAAGGAATTGATCCGGAAATAGATTCTGAAAACTCTGCAACTGCCGATGGCAGAGGTGGACAATGGGGATTGCCATTAGCTAAGGAATATACATTAGGTGTTTCATTAACTTTTTAATTTATAAAAAAATGAAAAAAATATTAACAATCACTTTATTGGCAATTGTGGTATTATCATGTAAAAAATCATTTCTGGAAGAAACACCTGTTTCAATATTATCTCCTGAAAACTTGTATGTCAGTAAGTCAGGTTTCGAACAGGGTTTGTATGGCTTGTATAATCAGATGAGGCAGGAAAGAGGAGGGTATCTTCAAAATGGTTCAACTGCAGATCCAAATAATAACATTTCGAATGGAATAATGATGGTGGGAGTAGATAATGCTTATTCTAATTATCCTGCTGCCAATAACGAAAAGTATTATAATTTTTTTAGTACGGGGTCATCCATCAGTATGGTAGCTGATAGTTATAATTCTACCATATTCAGTTGGTTATATCAGGTAATAAATGGAGCTAATACCATTATTGGTAGAGCAGATAATACTCCTGGCATAAACTGGACTTTAGCCCAAAAGGGACAAATTGTTGGAGAGGCTAAAATTGTGAGAGCATGGGCATATCGACATCTTACTTTTTTATGGGGAGCTGTACCATTGGTATTACAGGAATCAACTGGAGCCAATATTCAAACAAATTATGTTCGAACTCCTGTGGCACAGATAAGAGCACAAATGGAACAGGATTTATTATATGCAGATTCTACTATGGCTGATGAAGCAATAGATGAAGGAAGATTATCGAAGGCTGTAGCAGACCATTATTTAACGGAACTTTATTTGTCTGAAGGAAGGTATCAGGATGCAGAGAATATGGCTAATAAAATTATTAATAATCCAATGTATAAATTGGTTACTAAAAGATATGGTGTCAATATTTCTAATCCGGGTACTGCATTTACAGATATGTTTATAGATGGAAATTCCAACCGTTCACAGGGTAATTCTGAAGCCATCTGGGTATTACAGAATCAATATCTTTCTTTAGGAGCAGATTATAATATTATGAGAAGATACTGGGTAGATCGCTATGATGTTATAAGTATTAACGGTAAAACACCAATTGTTGTTTCTATAGCTAATGGTGGTCGCGGATTAGGAAGATTTGCAGCAACTAAATTCCAGTTTCAATTGTTTAATAATACTGTGGATGGAAGGACAGGTTCTTCTTCAACAGATGTCAGGGGCGGCTCTACGGGCGGCACCTATTCATGGCGGTTTTCCTGGACTTATGGTTCTCCAGCTACCAAATTTAATCTGAATTATTCTGGAAATGAAACATTGAATAATGATGCCTGGCCAAATACACGTAAGTGGGATTGGGCACCATCAGCTCAGTATCCAAATGATGTAACACAACCTTCGGGATATAATTGCCAGATTTATATACGGCTTGCTGAAGAGTACCTATTTCTAGCGGAAGCAAAGTTTTATTTAGGTGATTTGACGGGTGCAGCTCAAGCTATTAATGTGCTCAGAGCAAGAGCTAATGCACCACTTTGTGCTGCTTCTGATATTTCTATAGATTTTATACTGGATGAACGTTCAAGGGAATTGTTTTCAGAAGAACATAGAAGATACACTTTGTTGAGAATAAGAGACCCGCAAAACCCTTCTTTACCTATCTGGATAAGAAGAACTAACAAGTATAATTTGATTATTGCTAATAATCCTGTTATACCAACTGATACTTTATTGCCTATCCCACAGGTAGTAATCAATTCAAACCTTACATTACCAATGCCTCAAAATCCAGGATATTAATTATGTATAAGAATTTTCTCATATTTTGTTTGTTTGTTATGTGCTTTGCCTTCTATGGTAAGGCACAAAACAAGCATACCATTAATATCGAAACTAAAGAATGGTACAGGGATAGTGTAAGAGTGATACATTACAAAGACTGGAAAGCATATCCATCGGAAGTGGTTGATTCTTTACAGGGATTTAAACCTGTTAAGACAGAAAACCTTGATAAATATGGCGGATTAAATAATTCAAAAGTTAAAGCAACCGGATTTTTCAGAGTAGAGAAAATAGAAAATCGCTGGTGGATTATTGACCCATTGGGAAACAAATTTATCAATGTTGCCATGAATGCTTTCAGAGCGGGGAAGTCACCCAATAATGCTGCTGCTTTTGATAAAAAGTATGGCAGTGTTGAAAAATGGATGAATGATTCAAAAATGCTTTTTGATAGTCTGGGGGTAAATGTAGCTGGATCCTGGAGTGATGTAATGGCTATTCAGGATTATAATAAAACAGCTAAAAGACCATTGGTTTATACTACTCAATTAAGTATGCTGGCTAATTATCGTCGTCATGCTATTAAAGAAAATCCGGAGAGGAAGAAAGAGTCTGAAATGTCATTTGTTTTTGATAATGATTTTAAATCTTTTTCGGAAAAGGATATTCTTAAAAATGAAGGCATTCAGAATGACTCCAATCTGTTAGGTCATTTCTCAGATAATGAAATACCCTTTACAGAAAATGAAGTGGAGCATTTATTAGAAACACCGAAAGAATCTGCATCTTATATTGCTCTACATAACTGGATTAAAGAGAAAGGGTATGAGGAGCAAAATCTGACTAAAGAACAAAAGAAAGAACTGTTAGGTTTTGTTACCAAAAAGTATTTTGAAACAGTTGGAACAGTGATTAAAAAGTTTGATCCTAATCACTTATATATCGGTAGCAGATTGCATGCTTCTGCTAAGAATAATGAGTTTATATTTAAAGCTGCAGAGCCATTTATAGATGTAATTTCTATAAACTATTATGGGTATTGGGAAACCAAACAAAGCCAT
>Ga0316217_10005390_pt1 | contig 13297 bp, 17 predicted proteins | sample 1anoAmetaG_FD_203633 | JGI IMG/M metagenome (GOLD analysis project Ga0316217, IMG submission 203633) | Freshwater microbial communities from Trout Bog Lake, Wisconsin, USA - 1anoA | ecosystem: Environmental > Aquatic > Freshwater > Lake > Hypolimnion/Profundal zone | place: USA: Wisconsin...
TTATCACCACGCTTACCACGCTCACCCTTGTCGCCTTTATCACCACGAGGACCACGAGGACCACGTCGCTCCTTCTTCTCGATGGACTCGCGCTTGTGCTTGTGCTTGTGTTCCTTCTCGCTGGACTCGCGCTTGTGCTTGTGCTTGTGTTCCTTCTCGCTGGACTCGCGCTTGTGCTTGTGTTCCTTGTGCTTTTTATCACTGTTTTCATGAGCACGAGAAACATGATGTTCGTGCTTTTCGTCTACCTCGGGCATTTTTTTATACACAAGAATAAATACAAACGTCAATTTTGTTCCATGTCCAAGGTTACACGAGGTGTATTGTTGTCATGGGCATAACTCAAAAATGAAACGAGGATATGATGCTATGCATGAATAGTTAAGCTTGTATCATGCCCAAACCGCTTCTTCCTTGGGTCGGTGGAAAGTCTAGGTGCGTCATCCCTATCGTAAACCAGTTTCCGACCGAGATGGAGTCGTACCACGAACCGTTTGTCGGAGGTGGGAGTATCCTCTTCCAGGTCTTGCACGCCATCGATGTGGGACGAATGCGTGTCAAGAACGTGTACGCCTCCGATACCAATATGGATTTGATCCATATGTACATCCAGGTGCAACAGTCCCCCTTTGACGTCTTGAGACACCTACAACACGTGCACTCGGAATGGGCGCGTATCCCTCTCGTGCACGGCAACCAGCACCCCACCAACCTCCACGAGGCACAGAGTTCAAAAGAGTCGTATTACTACTGGATTCGGGCTGAGTACAACGCCATGAGCGACGAAGAACGGATGTCGCCACTACGCGCCGCCTACTTTATGTTCTTGACACGAACCGGTCTTCGCGGCGGCGTCGGGTTTGGGCATATGGACCGTGTCACGATGGTGGACGAAGACCATATTCGCACCATCCATCACCTTATTCGTCCCGTTCTCTTCCAGGTTCAGCCGTACCACGAATCACTCGCGCGTGTCAATGAAGGGGATATGGTCTACCTGGACCCGCCGAGTATCCAGAACGGGTTTTCCATCGCAAACACGCGAGACTTGGTGCGTACCGTCCACGATTTGCCGTGTCGCTGGAAACTCAGCCCCTCGAGTGATACACTGGACCTGTTTCATCCAGCGATGTACTCGATCGTACCTGTAGGTCCTCGCCCCGCCGACATTCTTATTTCACCCCTTCCGCAAAGAGCGTAGTAGAACAAGGTACGGAGGTATAAATTTGTAGATTTAAAAAATCTACAAATAACAAGATGAGTTGTACCGTATGCGTCGAGACGCTCAATAAAAGTACGCGCAAACGGGTAACCTGCCCCTTTTGTGAGTACATCTCATGCCATCTGTGCACCAAGACGTACCTCCGTGATTCCTACCAGTCGCCGCATTGCATGAATTGCAAAAAAGAATGGTCCAATGAATTCGTGTGCGACCATTTCACCAAAGTGTTTCTCCATACCGAATACCGGACGTCGCGTGAACAAATCTTGTTTGAAGAAGAAAAAACACACTTGCCCGAAATGCAAGAAGAAGCGGCACGTATCCAGCGCTTGCACGAAATCGACACAATGCTCAACGATGTCTACCGACGCGAAATGGAGAATGAACGTGAAGAAATGCAAACCGTTCGTCAACAACGTCTGAATCGAGAAGCGCTCAAGACAGAACGTACCTCATTGAACGAACAACGCCAGACGGTATTGCACCGTCGCGTCAAAACCGCCAAACCCTTGTTCCTGAAAAAGTGTCCCTTGGGTGAATGCCGAGGTTTCCTGTCCAATGAGTACATGTGCGGAATATGTCAGAACGTGGTGTGCAAATCGTGTCATGCGCTTTCATCCGAGGAGCACAAGTGCAACCCCGACGATGTGGCCACCGTGGCCGAACTCGCTCGAACGACCAAACCGTGCCCCACATGCTACATCCCCATCCAGAAATCGGACGGTTGCGACCAAATGTTCTGCATCCAATGCCATACTGGCTTCTCCTGGAAAACGGGTTTGGTCGAAACGGGCGTGATTCACAACCCCCATTATTTTGAAGCCTTGCGTAACGGCAACATCCGCGACGTCCGACATCGACAGGAACAGGGTGAGTGTGGCCCCATCCCGCCCTACACCTCCGTCTTATCCATCGTGGTGTACGCCACGGAACGGGTACGTCACGCCATCCAGTTTTATTACCAGCAGATCGTGCACCACCGCCAAGTCACGTTAAGGCTTTTTGAACACACACAGGATGCCGAGGTACGCAATGACCGTATTCATTACCTGGTGGGGCGACTTGATGAAACCAAGTACAAGTCGAATTTGTACGTCCGCCACCAACGTAATGTGAGGAAGCAGGAAGAGCGACAAATCATGGACGCGTTCGTGACCATTGGTGAAGAACTGTTTCGCGACTTTATCAAGACACCCCTGCGTGATATGCGAGAAGCATGTGAATCGCTCATTCTTCAATTGCGAACCTTGTTTGATGTGACGTACCGCGCCGTGGTAGACATGGACAAACGCTACACCCATAAAAGTATGGTTCTTCGCCCCTCCATGATTCGCACGGCCTTGGTTTCTTGAATTTTAAAGTACTGTTTTAGGTTAAAAAAGTACGCTGCCCTCGACGAGAATCGAACTCGTGACCTTACGTTTACAAGACGTACGTTCTACCGTCTGAACTACAAGGACTTTTTAGTGCGAAATTAAGCATCAGACATATCATGATTCTTCTTGAGAATAAAATAAAAATAAAAATAAAAATAAAAATAAAAAAAATAAAATATCGTATAGTATTAAAACATGTCTGACAAATTAAATTTTTACCATTTTGATGATCTTGCTCGCGGTTTTGTTAATGTAGCTGCTGCCCCGCTCAAGATCGCTGGTGAATCGGCCAAATACATTGGAGACCTTAGCTCCGATCTCGCTGAGGTGATTGACCAAGAACCTCAATCGGGTCGCCGCCGTCGTTCGGCCCGCAAGCACTCGGCCATGAAGAAGATGAAGCACTCGGCCATGAAGCACATGAAGCACTCGGCCATGAAGCACATTAAGCACTCGGCCATGAAGAAGATGAAGCACTCGGCCCGCAAGCACCGTTCGGTCAAGAAGTCCAACCCCAAGTCGCGCAAGTCGTGCTCGAAGCGTAACATGATGTGGGTGCAAAAGTCCGAGGATGACAAGAAAGCCCATTGCCGCAAGAAGCACAACCGCAAGTAAATACTAGGTGCTATCTCTCTGTATTATATCTTTATCAATACCTTAGCGAAACACCCCATTTTTATCCTTGTTTGATAAAAATAAAATTAGCGAAACCCCTCCAATGTCGCTAGGTACGTGTCAAGTGCGTCGCCACACTCGTTCCTAAAAAAGGGATTGGTTTTCATGTACGCCAGGGTTACGAGACTCGCCATTTGGTCGTAGGAGGAGTTGTAGGGGGATAAATCTTCCAGCAACATGAGGTTCATCATGTACGTCACCATCTTGCCACGCACCACGAACGAATGCCTATCTACCAGTTTAACGACCACCTCAAACAGTTCCGAGAATCGTGGCGCTGTGTACCTAGAGAACAAGCGGTGGTACTCGTCACTCAATTCTAGACACAAACGCGTTCGGTCCTCGGTGGATGGGTGAAGCAGGACGGACAAGAGTTGTTCCATATCGTCCACAGAAGGACGTTGGAAGGCAAGAACGCGGGTCAATTCGTTCATGGATAGTGGGATGCATATCCCGAAATCGAGTAGCGTGATTCCGCGTTCGTGCACCAATACATTGCCTTCATGCACATCGCCGTGCATGATATGGTGCATAAATCCGGTGTGCAAGAACGACGCCATCAGTAACCGGTGTGCTTTATGGTATGCCTTTGTATTCCGAGATACATTATCCAACGTCTTCCCCTCCTCGTACGTCATCAGGATGAACTCGCTCGTCCCCATCACCACGTCAGGTACACGTATCTCTGGGAACGAGCGGTAAATCTCGGCGTACTGCTCCATGTTCTCCCTCTCCCTAGTCATATCCAGCTGTGCCGAGACGGAATCCAGCCATTCGGTCCAATCGATCCGGCTCAGCACGCGTAAAGATTGGAACCAACTCATCGCCTTGATTGCGAACCTTACGAACCCTATATCGTACTCTAACTCGTCGCGAGGATGGTTGAGTTTCAACGCGAGGGGGCGCGGGTCGGTATCGAGTGTGCATCGGTACACCTGTGCAAACGTTCCGCTACCTACCACCTCTCCAAGCGTCACACGCTTGTCCAGCCCCGCATCACGCAAGACTGCCATTGTATGCTCGCGCGGATGGACCGGATTATCGTAAAGGAACACGGACAAGGCTTGTTTCATCTCCGCGCCACACATACCAGGCCGGTTGCACAGGTACTGACCCAGTTTGGTACCCAGTTTACCGAGCGCGCGCAGTTCAGCAACGAGGTCAGTTGGATCCATCGAAGACGCGTTCCAGCGGCACCAGAGTGCGAACCTGACCCATCGATATGCGCACCGGACCCAGGACCACATGTTTGTTTGTATACTAGTCGCTACGTTTATAAATCCTTTGTTTCTCTTTTTTCTCTCGGTATGGTAAATGAGTTTTTACCCCGTCCAATCCCCCTCCATCGGGTTTTTCCAGACCAAAAGTCGCTGGCTAACACCCTCCTACGTCTCCTACACAAACAACCATACCGAAGGGTTCGCGTCACTTCGCGCCATTGTGTTCCTGAGCGTCTACCCCGCCGCCGCCATGATTCGGTGCGCCGAGACGCTATGCACTGAAGGCTACCACGTCTACATTGTCATGGACGATAACAACAAACCCATGCCGGACCATGATTCTTCCAAAGTGACACTGGTTAGGTACTCGGCCGGGGTGGCGGAAGCGTCCGGGTACACGAATTCCGTCTTGTGGGTCGAGAACCGGGCTTCTGCGAGGTGCAAGGCCCTGTACCATTTCGCGCACTTGCCACATGCGTACGACGCAGTATGGATGGTAGAAGAGGATGTGTTCATACCCTCGAAAAACACCATCAGGCATCTGGACGAATTGTACGCTACCGGCGACCTCCTCTGCACCGGCAACGAAATCAATACGACAGGTGAATTAACCAGCTGGCCCTGGTGGGAGAAAATCAAGGATAAGATCGCCTTACCCTGGTCAAAGTCCATGATTTGCGCCATTCGTGTTTCCCCCGCGCTCTTACGTGCCATTGATGCGTACGCCACCAAGCACAAGACGTTGCTTTTTGACGAGGCCATGTTTACGACCCTGGCGTTGCATCACAAGTTATCCATCGTCAACCCCCCTGAACTGGCCAACATTGTATACTGGCAACGTCAATGGGACGTCAATGAATTCAGACCGTTCCACCTGTACCACCCCATGAAAAACTGGGACGAACATGTTCAGTACAAGAAGAAAATGGGGATGGAATGAGGTTCGGTTCTTCAACGTAGGTTACACATATTCAAACAAGGTTCTGAACATCGTTGTTCGATCGAATAAAATTATTTATGTATTCCTATCTATCAAAGATGGGTCAGTCACCCATTCGGTTGGAACAATTGTCGTACGACGAATGCATGCGCTACACGCCCAAACACGGAACGCTCGGCCTCATGGTCTGGAAGATGATTCAACGCATCCACGCACCCACCGAGCCCGATATCCTCGATGATCTCGCCGCATTAACCAAACCTCAACTCTGTCGCATGGTCAGCATCGCCAAGTACTCCGACCCCGGTCCGGACCAAGCCGAACGCATGTACCAAGCCCTGATCGATACCAACGATCTCCACGTCTCCTCCATTCTCATGGTTCAGCCTTGGACTCAAGAACTGCTGGATCAACTGAGTGAAGAACAGCGTGAAACCATGCGTCAGCACATTGATCCTTACAGCACAGAACGCTTGATCGATACCATCTACGCCATCCAGCATAAACCATCGACCATTGAACGCTACTCTGGCGCCCGCGTCTCTAAATCCAAACGCCCTTGCTCGCCTACCCGTAAACGGTAACTGCATCGGCATCGTCGCCAAAAATGAAGATTTTAATCGTAGTTACAATCTACCACGAAACCATGGATTCTTCTGCTGCTGCTGCTGCTGCTGCACCGAAAAAGAAACCGGCGACCAAGAAGCCAGCTGCGAAAAAGGTCGAACCCGCCGAGACTGCTGAACCGGTAGAAAAACCCGCTCCTAAAAAGAAATCAAAGATTGCAGCTTCTTCTGAAGCTCCGGTGGAAGAAAAAGAAAAAGAACCAGTGGTTACCAAGAAAAAGGTGAAGGTGGTGTATACGGAAGAGGAGGATGAAAAAGAAGAAAAGAAGGTACGTAAACAGTTGCTCCCTAAACGACGTCTTGAACCGGTGACCAAGGCCGTTCTGACCGATTTCACCCATGAAGAAATCATGAAACGGATTTACCAAAGGTACGTCTTTGCAAAGAAGAAATAGTGTAATATCCGTATGATTTTAGTATGTTGTATACTAAAATGCTTATCTCATCTATACTATCGCACAAACAAAATAAAAAATTTAAATGCTGGTAACAACAAAGGAATGGTCTCTGTTCAGTTCTTGTTTGTATGGCACGATACGAACTGGACCCAAATCGATCTCTTGTGCAAGGACGGGACCGTTCTAGGAGGACCCATGGTCAAACAAGACGCGTACGATCCAAACCTGCTGAATGTACACAAAGCCACCGTGAACACGCTGTACCGAAGCGCGTACGAACAAACGGGCATCATGTCTAACGAGATTGATGCGTGTGTCGTTCTCGCGTGCTGCAAGACCGAACTCATGACTGACCGGTTGTTTCCGTATGTCAACCCTTCCGACCCTACTGATATCGTCTACCACTACCTCGTTCTGTGCACCTCCAAACCGGCCACCACATCCGGACAATGGCTTTCTCTTCACGAAACCAACCGCACCCAGTCCCATCGTATCGTCGAGTACGCCAACCGGTTCATCCAGCGCCAGAAGAAACGTACACTCGATCGGTGCACGGACGAACCCATGATTCACCCGGACCCGTACCAGCAGTACGCACCCACCCTCACCGTCCTACCTATGCCCTACCCCGCCCTCTCCTACTTGCTTCATTCGTACGTCGCGCAGTCCAAACCCTTGGTGGATAAGACCAACGTGCTCGCCTTCTCGCGCGAAGAGTTGGAAGAGGTGGTTTCCGCCATGGAAAAAGGTATGAAAATCGAACTGGTGTTCCCCACCCTGCGCTTGAACAAGAAAGGCGACTTTTACAGCTTCCAGGAAGTTCGTGCGTATGTCGCCGACCCCCTGGTCCACGAACGGTGGAAACGCGTGTTTGCCATCTTATGGCGCTACCCCTCTTCTATCCTGTTCCCCTCGGTCGATGCTAGAGACAAGATGATGGAAAGTCTGACCGCGCTCACCCTCGCTGCCCTCTGCGAACACGATAAGGAGTCCACGGCCATGTACACCCAGTGCGCGCAGTGGCTAGGCGGGTACTGGGACAAGAACGTCATCTTGCTGGTACGTTACGAATGCACGAACGACATCTCGATGGCGCACCAGCTCAAGACCATCATCCAATCCCTTAACGTCGTCTCCGCCCCCTACCACGTCCAACGCATTCGATCGCTTCTTCTCTCACGCACCCCTCCCGAAGAAATCGTTCAAATGGGTATTCGCAACCAGCTCCTCCCACCTTCCTCACCCAAACGCGTTCGTAGAAAGTCGAGAAAAATGAAGAAAAAAGACACGTTGAATGAAGTTCACAAATAAAGTAACAATGTTTATCAAAGTTTCCGCTCCCAAGAAAGAAGAGATGTCGGCCATGGCGTTTGAGGTCAAGGATACAATGGACCCTGAACTCAAACACGCCCAAGCCAAGATTATGGAAGATATGGGCATGCTTCATCACCGTGTCACTTCCCCCGCCGAACGTCTTGCACGCGACCAAGCATACGTCCAGCGCATGCAAGAAGCCATGAGGACCATTGAGAAGCGACACTCGTTCACGAACGTCACGAACGTCGAGTCGGTCCATTCATGCCCCTCGGACGGTTCTTGCTCTGAACTCGAGGGAGATGTTCGTGACCTCGAACCTGACGACGCGGAGGAGGAGGATGTCGATGTCGCGCCTTCTTCACCCATGACGCAACGTAAATTTCATGACATGTTCATGAAGCATTTCGGGTCTGTGGTCGGCAAGAAACGGAATGCGTACGATCCCTAGTTCCATCAAGACTAATATAAGGTATGACTAGTTTGTTTATTCAACGATAAGGTTGCATAAATACATTGAAATTCATGAAATAGAGCAGAAACACGCCTTGTTTTTTTACGCAGTACCTTGTAAAACCATGTGGCGCTGGTTACAAGATCCGTACTTGAATCGGTACATGTACACCTTTATCATCCCACCTTACCACCCACACCATTTTAAACACCCAGTCAGTAACGACTTACCACGCTATTTTCCTCCATGTTGCCAGGATAGGAATATTTATTACTAGTTCCGCATGGTCATTAGTTCTTTATGGTTCCGTTCTCGTAGTGGACGTGCACCGATTCACCCTTGCTGAGGTCGGTGACGATAAAAGGGCCATGCTTGATACCTTCAATAAAATAGCCTTCGTACTTTAACCCTTTCCCAACCGTCATCGTACCCTTCCCGTTCAAGAAGGGCATGCACATGTCAAAAACGGTAATCATCTTGTACTGCCCTTCGCAGACGTTTCCGTACGCATCAATCCAGCACATGTGCATATTGTTCATGTGGTTAGCTTTATGAGTAGGAGTGTTCATCGTGCTAAAATTTAATCATTTTTTATATTTATATGTTTAGAATATCATGATGGATTTTTTCACACGCCAGAAAGAAAGGCTTGAGCGATACATTTATTATAGCTATTTCGGTATCGAAGAAGACGAACGCTTTGTATCCGAACTCGAGCTTATCCCTCACGGCGATTTCGAATCCATGTATGCGCTTCGCAACCGTGTCTACTGGGCCCGCGCAGTCCACCTACGCAAGAAGAGTAGGATGGCCACCACGTTGCACCCCACACGGCGTATCACCAATTGGGATTTTTTAAACCGAGGCGTATTCCCCCCTCATGCCGATTATCATGAGGGAGACTAATATAAAAATGAAGAATATTAGGTACGTGTACACCATCACACAACTACCATGTATCAAGTTCGAGAAGAGCATCGTAAAAAGTACGAACAGTACGAACGGGAACAGGCCGAGCGTCGTGAGGCGGAGAAGCTTAGAGTGGAAGAAGAAAGGGTCGTGGAACGTGAAGCGGCGTTGGTCTACCGGATGATGGACGACTGGGATAGGGAGATGGATACGGTTCATCCGACACCAGAGTACATCCATACCCTCCTCACCCGTCTCCACCCTGTCCTACCCTACGCCCATAAACACGCCATGATGACATTCCTCTCTGACAGAGCCGTACGTCTTGTCGATGTACTTAACCGCTACCATACCTCGCGAACCAATAGCATCCATGACGTGCGAGAGGTTCGTGATGCCATGAAAACTCTCTTATCTCTCTGTGAGGTGGAGGCTGAAATTGAAACCATGGATACTTCCATGGATGAACTGATGGCAAGGCAGTTGCAAGAAGATATGTACGACGACACTGCTATGTACGACATACGTCCAGCTGACATGGAGTTTGGTAGAATGGAACACGTTGAGCGACAAGAGGCGTTGCCTGTATGTTCCATCACACGAGGCGTCAAAGGTCTGACGCTGGTACAATTGAGGGCTCTGGCCAAAGAGAACGGTATCCCCAGTTCCGGGTCCAAAGGCGACCTATGTCATCGCTTGGCACAATTCGGATACGTACGTATTATCTAATCACCCACCTACGACTATCAGTGGTGGGTGGACGGGAATAAACGAGTTTAAGGTAACGTATAGATATAGATAAAAATGTCTTGGTTTTACAGCAACAAACCGTCCGAGACGGACCAACTGAAAGAGCGTATCGAGTCGATTCACCAGAGCGTGGACGAACTTGAGTCGACCTTACTGAATCGCATTGATGCGTTGGAGACGCTGGTGCAGACCCAGCGAGTCGAACTGGACCGTTTGAGTGCGAACCGTACAGTGGTATACTATGATGGATCCATGTACCAAGGTGAGATGGAGGAGCTTTTGCCGCACGGGTACGGAGTACACGTCTACAGCTGTGGCAACCGATATGTGGGTAACTGGTTCAAAGGTCGGTTTCATGGGAAGGGGACGCTGTACATCATCGACCGTCCCGCGTTCCACGCAGAATGGGAACACGGTGTGGTTCACGGAGAAGCATGGTACGAAGGGTATGACAAGCAAAGGTACGAGAACGGTGTAGAGGAGAGGAAATGAGTATATTAATAACTATATTAAATGTTATTAATAACACTTAAAAATACGAGTTATATAAAATGGCACATTGTGAGTATTGTAAAAAGACTTTTTCTACCTTGTATTCGTTACTGAATCATCAAAAGACAACAAAAGCATGTATATCTATTCAAAAAGAGAATGGTGTAGAGCTCAAAGATAAAATTTTTTTAAGTGTACTTTTTGTGAAAGGGAACTGACTACTAGACAGAGATTGAACAAACATATTTCAATATGCAAGTCAAAAGTAAAGTATGAAATAGAAGACGATGGTGAAAAGAAAGACGATTATAAAATAATGTTAGGATATGAACTGGACGAAGAAATGTTTTTTTTACGTAACAAAAACGAGGAACTAGAAAAAGAAATTAGTATCAAGTACAAACTAATCAAAGACCTTAAGAAGGAAAATAATACCTTAAGAGAAACTATTAAAGAACTAAAAAATAAATCCACTTATTGAACACCTTAAAAGTTACACATATCTAATTTGACACTAGTAACCGAATGTCTTAATGTTAGTTACGACATAATAAAGCATTTTGTTATTTACTGGTCCATTCGATACCTTTGACGTGCTCTTGTTGTTTCTTTTCATTAAACGCTTTTCGTTTGGCATCCGTATCCATCTCGTCAAACATATCCTCGATTTCATCCGAGATCGGGGTGGAAACATCCCTGGAGAATTTTTTTGCGACAAGAAACAGGTCTTTAGGTCCAACCTTGTTCAGACAGCGACGTCGCCACATGACATTGTTTTTGAAGACGGGGTCTTTCGCTTGCTCGTCGACTTGTTGGTACGAATTCGTTCGGCTGGGACAGTTGGCATAACAATCAATCTTGGTCAGGAACTGGTTCGGCACTTTGGTCAAGTTCTTCTTGTACGCCGCTTCCAGAACGTTCACGCTAGACAATGGACGACACCCATCCCCCGCTAATCCAAAGTACCTAGCGTTCCGGTTCTGGTTGGAGCGACGAGTCGATTGACGTTTCCGTGTAGAGCGTTTACGGATAGAACGACGTGCTTTGGAGCGTTTCGAACGGTGCATTTATCCTATACCTAGATTAAAATATTTTTGACGTCTCTGTAAAAATGAATTATTTTCTTTAACTAGAGTAGAAGTACGAATAGAATTGATGGATTGCAACATTTGCTGCGAGAAGCTGAATAAGTCGACGCGTAAGCCTGTGACGTGCGGGTTGTGCCAGCACACGGCGTGCATGGCGTGCACGAAACAGTACTTGCTGCAATCTGTGCACCAGGCGCACTGCATGTCGTGCCGCAAAGAGTGGACGATGGACATGTTGACCGATGTTATGCCTAAATCGTTCTTGAATGAGGAGTACCGCTCCATGCGCGAAACCGTCCTGTTTGAAGAGGAGAAGACGTACCTCCCTGATTTCCTGGAAGAAGCCGAGCGCATGAAGAAACTGGATGGATTCAACGAGATGATTCGTAGCATTGAGAAGAGCATGAAAGACAATGAAGACAATGAAGACCAACTTGTGCGCACCCAGCGCGAAAAGAACCGAGAGTTGGTCAAGCAGCGGGACGAGGTGTACATCAAGATTCACGTCTTGCGCAACAAGACCCAGAAAGAAGAGAAACGCGAAGTGGTTATGAAATGCCCTATCGGGGAATGCCGCGGCTTTCTCTCCTCCAAATTCCATTGTGGCATGTGTGAAACCCAGGTGTGCAAGGACTGCCACTTGAAGCAAGACGAGGAGCACAAGTGCAACCAGGACGATGTGGCGACCGTCTCGGAACTGAAGCGGAGCACTCGTCCTTGCCCCAAATGCAATGTGCGCATCTACAAGACTGACGGATGCGATCAGATGTTTTGCGTCCAGTGTCACACGGCCTTCTCGTGGAATACTGGCAAGGAAGAGCAAGGGGTCATTCACAATCCGCATTACTTTGAGACTCTGCGCGCAGGCGGCATCCACGAAATCAGGCACCGACAAGAGCATGGGGGGTGCGGCTACATCCCCACTTTTTACAACATCAACAAACGCATCTGCGTGCTTAGCCGTACAGAGCAGGATACGGTTCAGAACATCTATCAGCAAACCGTGCACCATCGCCAAGTGACGTTGCCCCGGCTGGTGATACGAGTCAACAGGGACATGGATCGCATCAAGTACCTGATGGGCGATATGGAAGAAAAGAAATTCAAACAAAAATTGTACGTCCACCACCAATCCGGCTTGCGGCGCCAGGAGGAGCATCGTATCCTCGATTCCTACGTCACGATTTCGGAAGAGTTGTTTCGCGAACTGGCTTCGTTTAAGGGGGATATTTTGCACACCCAAGCAAGCGAGTTGCTTCAACAACTCGTTCTTCTACGCGACTTGACCCACAAGGCCGTGAACTCGCTTGACAAGAAGTTTACACACAAGGGTATTTTGTCAGCCCGAGACATTATCCCTCTTTAGACATGTAAAGGTACGTCTGTTTGTGATTTTAGTACGCGTGTACTAAAATTATAGTCGTGTTCCACCAAGGGGGTATTGTTTATAAAATTTTAATTTATAAATCTTGAAAAGAGGTAGAACGCAGATGTTATCCCCCGTCATGAAACGAGTCTTGTACGGGTTCTTGCGAGAGTACCCCGTGCTCATGACATGTACCATGGTAAGCACCATGGCGACATTTATCATTGAATCGGTCGTCACACCTCGTTTGCTGGGTGCGACGTTTACACACTTGTCCAGCGCCGATGAACTTCGCACCAATCTAATCAAACTCGTTCTTTCCTGGATCGCCTCTCAGGCCGGGAACGGACTAAGCGACTATTATTTCGCCAAGGTCGACATTGAATTGTGCAATTATCTAAGCAAACGGATTTTTCATCAATTGTTTTTGAAGTACGAGCATGACCATCAAGACATTCCCACCGCCA
>Ga0316217_10005391_pt1 | contig 13296 bp, 8 predicted proteins | sample 1anoAmetaG_FD_203633 | JGI IMG/M metagenome (GOLD analysis project Ga0316217, IMG submission 203633) | Freshwater microbial communities from Trout Bog Lake, Wisconsin, USA - 1anoA | ecosystem: Environmental > Aquatic > Freshwater > Lake > Hypolimnion/Profundal zone | place: USA: Wisconsin...
ATCTTAATTGACTCATTACATACACCTTTCTTTACAACCAAACCAATATTCAAACGTAATCACTAAGTTAATAGCTGATATCTTCTCAGAAATCAACTAATTATTGAGTCAATTCCTTTGGGTCTATTTGATCTCCATGAAATATTTGTTTCCTATAGGTCTATTATCTATTCTTCCTCCAAATCATCTATTTTCTTTATATTGAACCAAATCACTCTTCGTAATAAGCAATACGCATACTAATCCTTATCAGAGGATGGAAAGATTCAGTAAACTTCTTCCATGACCATAACTTCTTCCCAAACAGTATATGCATTGTTCTTACATGTTCTAGAAAATAATCGACAACATCAGCTCAAACATTACCCAAAAACTAAGACGATAAATGAATATCAAATAAAGAAAAGCATCACATTAACGCAATGAATCTGATTGTCAGAAATTTGATAGCTTGCTAGATTAGATATGATGAGATTAACAAGTAGTATATAATAAAAATGAGTAGCTTGTTGGCCCCTACCCGCTCGGGAATGATCAAAATTGCCGGCTCAGGGAACTAACTCTTCGGCACTGTGGTCCGTCACGGGCTCATAGACAAAACGATCACAGTAAGAGTCAGTTCCCAGCATTTTAACAAAAAATATAAACTTTTTCTTAACACTCATGTAAATAAGCTCGTCCATGATGAGATGAACTACTGCGTATCAGGAGGCAAAGTGATTATAAAAGGATGTCCCAAGTTGTCCAAGCAAAAGCACTATTACGTCAAAACCGTCGTTGTGCCCTTTCCTCGGGATTAGAACAACTGGGAGGGTGCGCCAGCCAAAGAGCCGATTAAAAAGGAAAGTCTGGCAAAATAGCATCGTTCGAGGAAGAGTGCAAAGAAAAAACAGAAGTGATGCGGATTTAGATTAGTTAAATTTGATTATTTGATAATCTATTCAAATATAAAGCAGTTTCACTTATGGTAAGAGTATCTTCATGTAGGCCCAGCAAATCATCCCCCAAGATATTAACATTGAAGACGTGCTTAGAGGAATGACTTTGGTCTAGGGAGCGCTGGAGTATATGGTCCTCAACTCATAAGGTTGCACTTATCTCATTCAGGTATTCCCATCAAGAAGAGTCCCGCAATCACACCCGAAAAAGCACTGCATCTGGCTTTCCTCATCACTGATTTTTGGTCCACTACCAAAAAAGTCATCCAATCCGACCTCAAGATGAGTGATGTAGATTTTCAATAACTCAGAACATGGTCTAAAAAATTCGTATCCGAACCACAAAACAGCGCTAAATCATTATCCTTCAATCATTTAGTAAATCGTAACTTACAAAGACGGGTAAGCAACCCTTTACTTGGTTCAAAACTGCGAGCGCAAAAAAGAGGAGGTCCTGGAGTAGAAGAAATAAGAAAAGAAAGAGTGATTGCTGGCCATTCGCTTTATTTAATTTATTTTATTACCAAAATACTTATAATCTATAATGCGTAACAATTCGTTAAGGCAGCAAGCTTGGCAAAATAAGCAGCAGGCCAACATCTTCAAAAAAGTCACACAACTCACCCCTAACCAAAGTCTTGATTAATGCTAGCCTCATCAGCTACAAACAAATAGCTACAAAACTAATTACCATCAGCATTCTGAACTAAAATGGCTCGAAAAACTTATGACCGATATGAGCAATTTCAAAGAGGACCAAAAGCCAGATCAAGTACTCAAGTAAAAGAAGGTTGACTAGACCTCCTAAGCCCCAAGAGAAAGCTCGATTAAATACCAAACTTGCAATGCTACTTAGAAAAAGAATTCAAGCAAAGAGGTAAAAAGAAGAGATTCCAAGCAAGAGGAGCTGAAAAAGAGCAGACAAAAATTGAAATTTTAGATCATATGCAACAAAGAAAACAGGATACCTTCTGAAAAGAAAGGTTTACCAACTACTTCATGCAAAAACAGTGATAAAATTAAAAATAAATCCAATAAAAAAATAATAGCGGCAAAGTAAGATTAACACTTCAAGGACAAGCCAATAAAACATAAAAATCACAGCAATAAGGAGGCTGTCGAGATGTAAAAAATGGTGACAGAGACTTTTCCTGAAGAATCTTTTGAAGCTAAGAATAGTTAGAGTCTTTGGAAAAATAATTTGAAAGAAATTAACTTCTAGAGCAAAGATATAGTAGAATCACATATAAAACTTAAAAAGAGTATCGGAAAGATTGTTAAAAACAGCAACAATGAAACATTTATGGAACAGCTGACTTCTAAGCAATTAACAGTCAGCCCCAAAATAGAGAGATATTACCCAAATCTGTAGAAACAGCCTTAAAGATATAAAAGATCAAATTAAATTTCCAAGAAAAAGCCAGAAAAGGTTTATATTAAGCTTTAAACCTAAAAGCTGTCAAAATATTTGATGTAGAGTGAAGTAAACGAAGTCAACTAATAAACTTAAAAATAGCTTAGCCTTGAAAACTAATAATTCACCAAATACTGTCCCACAAAAAGAGGAGAACATATTGTAATAAAAGCTGTTAATTGCTTTTCAAACACTGGTTCAGACCTAAAGATTATAGACAAAACTTAGATCATCTAAAGGAAAAAGAATGTCTAAAGAAATATGAAAACTAATGACTCATTCGCTAACTACTAAGCCAAATAGTGCAAACTCAATAACAACTATCTGAGCTATAAAAAATAGAAAGGAAAGGTCACTGATTATTTGCAGAACCCGGCTGTGCCAAAGGGGAGAACCAAGAGTTAACAAAGAAAACTAAATCAAGTCTCAAGAGCTATCCTCCACAATGAATCTATTAATTAGTCTTCTAAGCCTTAGTAACCCTAACCTATCCCCGCATTCAGTTTTAAATATATGGAGTCACCCTACAAAACTAATAAAAATAGCTAAAGTCGAGCCAGTTAGCTCAAAAAATCAAATATGCTGTAAAAGTCGGAGAAAAAGAGAACAAGAGTTGAACAAATATAGAAAATTTTTACCCTAAACTCGGACCAAGGATAAGACAGTGAATAAAAGTAGCTGTAGTTGATCCTGACCAACTAAAATTAGTCTTAAACCTAGGTAAATATGAATTCCGAATAAAAGATAGCTTAAAATACTGATATTATCCCCAAGATTCTACTAACCGACATCTAGTTGAACAAGATCAAATTTATATCGAAAGATGAACAAAAGATTGAGCCCAAGTAGCCCTTGTCCAGATTAATTACAGAGGAGTTTGATATCGAGAATGAGAATTAGAATTACTTCGATATGCTCAAGCAACTGTTTAACTTTCTGGACGATGGCAAAAGGAATTTACTCACCAGCTCCAATTGCAAGGCTGATGGCTTGACTTAGTAGCTCAAACTGCTCCTGAGTCCAGTTATCAACCAAATCAAGTCCAAAAAGAAAACCTATAACCTGGAAAAATTTATACTGGAAGGGCAGTAGGTCCTAAAAATCAAACAGGAAGTCTATAAAACTAGCAAGAGTCATTCGAAAAAAAGCAGAATATCGGAAATTTTGAAATAGAATATCTAAATTTTGATTAAAAGAGCTCCCTTCGATTTCCTACACCCCACCCACACTTACTCCTATTATGAAACCAATTAGAATTCCAAGAGGGAAAGCATCAAAGACAGTCACTCAGTTGTAATTTCTAAGCTAGTAACTCAATAAAAAAATAAAACCCATAGCGTAGCATAGCCAGCAAAAAGAGTAATGGTACGTTAGTAGAGAAAAATATCACAGCAAATCGACTTCGAATAACCTGAGTTTTATTTCCAGCAAAAGTATTGCATCAAGAGCGCTTAGCTTAGATATTAGGCCACGCCAAAGTCTAATTATTGTTAGAAAAAGATAGATGGTTTTAAGAATTTAAAAGAGGATTTCGCAACAAATGATATATGAGGTCTTGTGAGTTATTGTAATGTAATGTTATATAGAGTCGAAATATCAATAAAAATGTGTATATTATCACTGTTAAGGCACCCAAAAAGAGTTTGTAGGAAAATATGGATTGTTTAGAAAGAAGTCCCAGTTTTGGAAGGGAAAAGTGAGGCTATAGTTAGCATCTTGCGAATTTTCATCTGTTTGAGCGTACAAATGATGTATTGGAGATTGGTTCAGCATAATTGGAATATAAATGACCCTTCTTTAGGGAGTTCTTAGCCGAGGATTTTATGATAATAGGGAGTTCTTTATGACGGGTTTCGGGGGGATGACCTTGTAGTGTCTTTTTCCCTTGCTTATATCCAAAAACTGCTGTCTACAGAGAGGGCAAGTGTTTTGGGTCTAAATCGCTACTGAATTACTTTAGCCCATTTTCGTATACATTTGAGACAAAACAGATGAGAACAACTATCAATTGCTGCCTGAATCACGAAAGAACTACGGTTATGGGGTTTTCGATGCAAATGGAGCACAAGTTCGCCTATTTTTATTTCCGTGCCTGCATGTTATTATTATACAAACAGGAAAAGTTATTTTTTTTAAATAGTGATTAACTTTAACGGGAGATTATAGCACAAGCATTTACTCTCAGAATTTAAACTACTTTATCAGAATGGGCTCATGTCTTAATGAATAAACTTTTTTGAGATGCTTATTGATTACTCGTTGAGAGAGAGCAGAAATATTGGCAAACTTTAAACCTGTCGTCTACAGCATTCAGTGCAGCCCGTTCCAAAAAATTTAGACCTGTAGGATCATTTCACTTTTAACTATACTCATCCCATGATTACAGGAAATATTAAAAATCTCTATAAAGAGCCAAATCTTACCATTTTTCTAATTTTGTCGCAACCGGTTGAAGTAAAATCAGTGGTGGGCTGTTTTTGAGTTTTTTTATTTTTGTATTTTGATTATCGAATTACACAAAACTAGTAGCAAATCTATGGAGTTGTAGATTATTCAAAAAATAAAAATTAATGTGACACTTTTTTTGTAAAATTAAAGGCAAAAGTCAAATTATACATCAAAATAACGCAAAGTAAATAGAACTAGACCTGAAATTCGTTATTTTTGTCAAAGAGTTCTCTTTGAACATAAAAAAGCTTTGAAAAAATTAAAATTAAGATTATTCATTTTAACTCTTTATTTTCGATAATTTAAGAAACCTCTTCGTCTAAGAAGCCAAACCCTCTGCAAAAACGAAATTAATAAATAATTTAGAGTTTTCTGCATCACTTTTGATGATTTCTTTAAAAATAGAAAACTACATACTTTTGCTTATCTAAACAAACTATGTTTAAAATTCAAGCTTGGATTCTACCAAGAAGAGCTTTTAAGCATTTGCTATTCGGCATGCAAAAGTTTTAACTATAACTCCTGCTTCATAATCTAGATAGACAAGTTGATGAATATAAGCTGAGTATTGAAGTGCTTGTAGTTGAATTGTTAAAACCACGCTGTAATAACTTATACTCAACCCTTCGATACGGCCGCGTTTAAGCTGACCCAAAGTTTAAAAATAGTAAAAAGAATCGAAAATAGATTTAACAACTTGCAAGCCAGATTTTAATAGCGGAATGTAAAAAAGTGGTCAAAATGCGACTCTGGCGAATATATTTTATTGTTCTTTATTATATTATCAATCCGTCGACTTTATTTATATGTTCGACAGGCAGCAACTAGAAGAGAACTCGACAGGCAGAAATTTGGTTCTGAATGCCAACCACTCCACAGGCGAACTCATCCCAGCCTGCAGAGCCTAAATTCTCAGGGCCAAAAGGGAAACCCTACGCCGCAAAATCAACCAAGTCGCCAACAAAATCTTCACTCTCAAGTATGACACAGAGTTTTAAACGCAGCAACTCCACCAGCTTACTTAAAAGGGGCAACAACTGCTCCAAATAGCATAGGCCAAACGCTAGAAGATCAAGGCTGATATCTAATAGACCGTCAGACCTATCTCCTCTATCGATTGCAGCATGAACCTCGATTTGTAGGAGATAAAAAATACTGTTTGCTTGAACAGTTAGAGGAGCACACAAAATAGTGTACTCACTGATAGCAAGTAACAAGCTTAGGAATTCCCATCCGAGACCAATATCCAGCCAGCTGAGGGATAAAGGAGAAAGAGAAGACCTCGAATTTACGATAGCTCACCATGCAAAGTCAAAGGTTTAGACCTCAAGCAGCTTTCGATGAGCCAGCAATCTTTGGTCTGGAAGAATGCAAACAAAACTCCACAAGCATATTAAAGGAGAAATCTGAAAATGGGACTGGTCAGATAGCTGCCTCTCTAAAGCCTGTTAATAATGCTGGGCGGGATAGCCATCATTACCTTATTGATCTGAGTCTTTTCCATTAATTCAAAAACCCATATTTTTAGTTTATTCAGCGCTTCATACGGCAGTTCTATTTATAAACTATAATATACAAACAAAAGGAAAACTCAAGAAAAGCTTAGGATGAGTCTGTTGGCAAAATATGGTTCGGATTCAATCGATGGTTCGATATTGCATAAATATTTTTCATGACCATCTTAAATGGACCTCGCTTAATTAGTAAAGATTCCTTAAATTTACGCATGTTCAATTTAAGTTTAGATCTTCATTCTGCAATAATAAAGTTCTCAGTAATTTTTTAGAGTCTCATCTTTAGGATTTGCTGGCAAAGTTGGCATTTTAATGTGCCTATTCGTTAAATTTGGATCGGCTTGTCTTTGAATATATGGAGAGTATATTCTCCCAGCATATTATCTAAGTTTACATCTTAGCATGTTGGCCGATCTCAGTATTTCCTGCCCTATAACTAGTCAGCATCTTCCTCTCCTGCTTCGGCTTTACCCAGCAACTGCTACTCTTCAAAAAGTAGCGCAGCACTGGCTCCTTCTCCATCTTCTTGACAGCAGTCATCATAATCGCTTCAATCCTCAAAATCAACTTTTGGTTCATCTCGCCTTTCAAAACCGCCATTTTTATTCAAATGTTTATACTCATCGCCTTGCATGTACCGCCAATCTAACCTAGCTACTTATCACTAAGGAGTATGTGGGTATCAATGGGCATAAAGTTGATCCAAAGCGAGGATTTGTTAAAAACTTTTGGCGGTGGCAATCATTCAGTCATTATTGTAGCTATTCCTTAAGATTTAGTATTCTTTTTGGCTGTTTTTGGTTTGTTCTTGGGGGCTATAACCTACGTAAGCATTCTTCAAGAAAATTTATTAATGGGTGAGATATACGGTATTCTGGCAACTCTTTGCTAAATTTCATTAGCCTTCCCACAAATATTCAACATTTGGCGTTCCAAATCTGCGAAAGGAGTAAGCCAGAGCATGATACTAATCTGGGTTTGCTCAGATGTCTACAAGACCATTTATTTCATCACAAACGTACCTAAAATATTTTATAGTCCCAACCCCTCCAGTTTATAACCACAGGAGCGATACAAACTATTACTGATGTTGTGCTGGGTACGCAGATGTGGTACTATCGCTAGAAACCTGTTCAGGTAGACAAAAAAGCATGATTAAGATTGCATTTTTAGATTTTATTAGATAATCCTTTTATATAACCATATTTCTTTCTCTTTTCTTTATGATATTCTAAAATATAGAATATCTCATGCAGAATTAGCGATTCTATATTTAGTGCAAGATGTTATTCGACCAATAAAACCTATACCAGGCAACGGTTTACTACCCAATTTTTTATTATTCTAAACTTCTTCTCTGTAGAAATTTCGGCTGATTCCCTCAACACCTCTTATTCAACATCATTGGCACGTTTTGGTTGGACAGGTCAGAGGAGAAGGCTTATTTTATTACATCGATGGAGAAATTAAGTTGCTGAATTAAACGTTCATAATAATTATAGGTTATAAACGAGATGGGAGAAAGCATGTCCTCAGTTAGTGCCAACGTACTTGATAAAATCGAACTTTTCCAGCAGCTCGAAGACCCCTTTTTCGGGAAGACCGACATCTACCGTTTCAAAGAGCCGCCCTACGAATACCTCATGGACCATAAAAAGAACTATATCGACGATATGAACAAACTCAACAGGCAATTCACGCAAATCAACCAACTCAAAAATATAGAGCACCCCAACCTCGCCAAAATATATCACACCTAGATCCAGTAGGGTACCCCAGCCTTTATTTAGAAGTCCATCTCTGCATCAAAAATCACAAACTTCACACCTACACCAACTACTACAATTTTACGCTGGCGCAAGCCATCAAGAAGAAGAAAATGACCAAGTACTATTTTACCGAGTCTGATTTGCTTTACGTAGCCCACTCTTTGCTCGGAGTGGCCCTCGAGCTGAAGAAATATGGCATCAGCAAAGCCAACTATCGCTGCTAGTAGGTCTTTCTCAGTCCCGAAGGCTACGTCAAAGTATTCATGCTCTAGTACGACGAATAAAATCGCCACAGCTGCTACTATACTGTCCTCAGCGAAAAATAACGACTAAGTTAGTACTTGCTATCGCCTGAACAACTGGCGAGTCTGCGAAACCTAGAAGTGTAGACAAAGTTCGAACAGTCTAAGGCTGATATCTTTGCGATTGGGCTAATCCTTGTCGAACTCATCACTCTAGACCAGGCCAAATTTTACTATAACTACGATCATTTCGAGGTGATGATAGGTAAAATACTTTTCATCCTCGATTCCTATGCTGAGAGATATTCACAGCAATTCATAGCATTCCTGCGCTCCATTCTCCAAGTAGATCCCACTCAAAGGCTTAATCTCGAAAACGCATATGCAAACGTTACCCAGCTGGTGAAAGCAAGCGGGAAATCTTGCCACTGTATTAGATTGTAGGCAGATGAGAATCAGAATGCAGATAAGTTGGACGTCCACAAAGGACGGAAGATCATGCTGAGCAGCCTCAACAACAAATTGGCACCGAAACCCATCTCAATGATCAGTTCGGTAAACTCAAACAACAACTTGATGGGGTCAACTCGGACATCTTCCTACCGAAACAGTGGTAGAATGCCCAACCACGAGGCCTAAAAATGATATTTTCTGATATATAACATGTTTTAGCTGGGGTTGGGGCGAACCACAGAAAATAGTTTAGCCATTTTACGATGATTTTGGATTAATTTTGATATAAGAACGAAATACATCATTACATTTTAGAATAGAACTTTAATAGTTGAAAGAAGAATGTGGGAATTCTAGCTGGAAGGAGAAACCTTTAACATCTAAAACAAAATCGGCTAAGGATACACTGCCGAAGTCTATAAGGCTACGAACAGAAAGAAACAAACCGTCTGCGTTAAAATCATCAACGACCAATTTTACAAGCAACCTATCAGCAAGCACCTCATAGATAACGAAATCTAAATCCTCAGTAAATTGAATCACTCCAATATTTTGAGATTCATTAAAAAAGAGCAAAAGAAAAAACTCATGATTATTACCGAATACTGTGCAGGAGGCACGCTTTACTAGATGTTGACCAAAAGAGGGAAGTTCAGCCAAAAATAATGTGTATCCATCATCAAACAAATTATTGAAGGCTGTATGTATTTGCACGCTTAAGGCTATATCCACAGAGACCTCAAACCATAAAATATATTTTTTAACCAAAAAGACAAACTTTAGATCAAAATTGCAGACTTTGGGTTCGCAGTCAGTCTCAGAGATTTGAAATTGCTTTCTGCCAATGTTGGTTCTCCTCTTTATATGCCGTTTGAGGCTCTAAATGAGAAAAAATTCTCAAAATAGTCTGATATTTTCGCAATAGGAGTAATTTGGTATGAGTTATTGACAGGAAAGACACCATTCTAAGCCCGCAGTGAAGTTGAGCTCAAATAAAAGATAAAGTTATAGAAAATGAGAGAAACGGCATTTCAATGCGATAGCAAGATAAAAGATCTCATCTTAAGATGCCTACGTAAAAACATCTCTGAACGACCGTCCCTCTAAGAACTTTTGAATGGCATCACCACTGCCAGCTTTGAAGCTTAAAGAAAACCTAGTATTTCTTTTATAGATAACGGCTTTACTCTAGCAAAAAAAATCAATAAATAATCCAAGTAGAATATGAATCCTTTAACAAATTTGACAGTTGAACTAGTCCCCAACAAAAGCAAAAGATCCAAAACCAGCGTTTAAGCATTTGCTCTAAAGCCAATCAAGAAGGCAACCATCAACGAATCCAATATTCAAACTAAGCTCAAAGTCTAAACAAAAAGAGTGAAATCTACCTCAGCTTCCGATTTTCCTAATCATCTTTCCAAATTAATTCAATCTAAGCTTTCCTTCCTTCCAAAATCAATAGAATCCAAATACATCTCTATTTTGAAGCTTTACCAATCGCTGCTAGCTGGAGAGATCAGCTCATTCAAGGGAGGATAGTAGACGAAGTAGGATTAACTGATCAAATCTTTGAACCACTGTCAGACCGAGAAAGAGTTTTGTGTGGCTGCCTCTAGCTTTTTTAGGAGATTGCTAAGATTAGCTCGAACTTACAAAGAGTTTGGAAGTTGCGTAAATGATCTATCCATTCTATGGAATAGGGTGGAGTCGATCATAACTTGATTTGCATTACATATTACTTGTTAAGAAATATTTTGATGACTCAATTATTTATCATTTTTATCGCAATACCTAATAAACTCAAATAGACTTTATTACAACAATTGATCCTTGAAAAAATAAATTGGATGGAATCAGCTATTTGAAAGCAAGCAATGTAGAGATAAGCTTCATCTGTTCAAAACCGAGTCCTTGTTAGTCTATTGCCTTCTTTTGGTTTTGCCTTGTCAAGTCCTTTCTGTAAGCTGGAATTCATCTTCAATTTGGGCCCTTAATGTACTGTACACGAACGGTGAGAATTTATTTTTAGCTAAGTTTTATGTGTCTTAGGTTTCGAATGATCCTATCTCACTTGGATACTTATAAATCTCCATTAATCTTTCTTTTTAGAAATGGGTGTTCCATTTTTGTTTAAGGCTTTAATTGAGCGACCGATTGGCTTCTCGACCTAGTCTCCTTCAGTTCTGAGCCCAACTCCTCCCAGCTTTAGTTTCAAATTAATCAGTGGTCTTTATCGCGAACTATGCTCAGAGTTTCTCATGGACTCTTGCTTACGATGATATTATTTGAGATCTACTATTTTGAGTTTTTTGAGATGCTGATATTCTTCGCATTCGCTACTATGGCTGCTGCTCATCCTTCGTTTGAAATGAGATGATTAACGCTCAAATTGATAATTCCTCAGCTTAGATCTTTGAAAGCGAGCCTAAATCGCGACTCTTATCTATCTTTATTTTTGCGATAAAGGAGGTACTTTAGGAACTTCTTCCTTAGCTTTGTAGGAATATTTACTGCCACTGGCTTTTGATGAGTTGCTCTTGGAATAATTCCTCGTTTTTTCAGTTTCCTTTTTTAGCTTCGCTTTGAAGAAATTAAACGATTTATCCATGTTTGTTAGTATGAATATATTAATGATGTTATAAAAAACAAAAGTAATGGCATTCAAAATTCTCTAATAAGAGAAACCTTTATCCCTTCAAACGTCATGCCTTACATTTGATACTCCCAAAGCATTTCGACCTTCTTGCGCTATTACTAGCTTTGCACATCTACTTTGACTGCCTTAAATTTTTTGAGGCAGCTATATTTGCTCATTTCCTCAGTAAATTCGTCAAAGGTGTGTTAGCCAAGACAGATCAGGCCTTGAAGTTTGTAATTCCTGCTTTTCTAGTTTAGATATATTCCTAGAAATCCATAATCCAGGTTTAGCTTTATTATTTTCCCTAACTATTGCAATGCCACTACCAACCCTTTCTATAATTCAGAATACATTTCTGCATGTTAGGATGGGTCATAGTGAAGTTCTACAAGAGTGCATAAAAGATTATCGTACATGAGCCAAAAGTATGGGAAGTAGTTGAGTTTTGGTTCATGTCCTTTGAAGGTATTTTTGAAGAAGTTGTACAAAAGTTAGTTCCTTTTTTCGTTACTAATTGGGCAAGTCCAAGGTTAAGCTATTTTAGCCAACTCTATGTGAATGGCCTCCTATTTTTTAGTCTAAGCTTCCTCCTCTTCTTAAAATTAAACAGGCAAGCATTCTCTCACACAAAAAGAGGCCTTGCCATATATATCTTCGAATTCCGGACATTTACTGATTTTTTCGCACTTGCTAAAAAGTTTGAGTTTGCTTTTTCTAAATTTTTCTTAGAAGGCAAATTTACATCCAATCCACAACTAACAAACAATGATGATATTCAAAAAGGAATAGTCCATCCTAAAAATCTAACTGTGCTCACTCATCAGCTGATCCAATTTCAAAATCTATTTTCTGATCTTGTTGCCAAGGGCTTAGTATTTGGACCTACGAACTTTGTCGTGTCCCAGCAGATAACGGTAGAATTCCTCCAGCATTGGGAACAGATTCTTTCTAAGTTAGAACAAGTGCTCGTTCATTTTGGCCCAAACGAATATGTCTGAGCCACACAAAGATTGCCGATCTTCAAGGGCATTATGGCTACCGTTCTATTTAAAACTTCTAACGAAACTGTCGTTGACTACGTAGCCTATGATTTAGTATTCCTAGTAAAGTTAGCCGTGTTGGGTTTTCAAAAGATAAGGCCTGGCTTAAGGTTCAGTGACCTACTCTAAAATGTAGGGCAATCTCGATATCTTGATGATGGTTGCTATTTTCCTAGCTTTCATATCAACCATCTGATAGTGGAAAGATGGCTCTTGTCTGGCGTCCGCAGAACGTTCTTCTGAAACAGCTTCTCTCTCACCTTCCATAGCTTAGCTCATCTAAAATTAATTTTTGATAAGATGTAACCAAAATTCAAAGCTATTAAGGCAACTCAAAAACTCTGTTTTTACAATTTTTTGGATTTGAACCAACAGTTCGCGCAACCAACATAGGTTCCTCTTTGGATCCAGCCTCAGACCTAGAAAGCAGGTTCTTAGTTGATTTGGTTGGGAAATGGCCGAGATGGCAGTTGGGCGCAAATAATTAAAATTAGAATAACTATTCCGCTTCTCTATGCTCAAATGCAAAAAACCTCCTGTTTAGTTGCATCACTACCGCATTTTTAAGGCTTAACTTGAGATTTTGTTGATTTTTGTTTTTGGAGAATATTCAGCATTCTTTCAGTCTTCGAATTGTTCTAAAAATGGGAGTTCAAGCTAAGAAAAAGCTCCTTTAACTCGATAATTTGCCTTCTGATACAATTTGATAGTACGAGACTTTAATTTAATTTTAGTTCGTGTTCATAATCTACTGAAGTTTGGCAATCAAAATATCCTCATTTTATCAAAGTCGCAAAAAAGTGAATATCAATCATGTGAAGATTATGGATATTTCCCATT